>TARA_R110000824_G_scaffold366730_1_pt1 | contig 117197 bp, 101 predicted proteins | sample TARA_R110000824 | Tara Oceans TARA_R110000824 (sample SAMEA4397747) | marine metagenome | biome: Polar Biome; feature: [MES] marine water layer (ENVO:01000295) within the mesopelagic zone...; material: water (ENVO:00002006), including particulate matter (ENVO:01000060) such... | reverse complement strand
GTGAGGGTCTTCTTTTTTTCACCTTCACCTTGTGGGGAGGTCAAAAAATTCTCTACGAATTTTTCGGATGGGGGTCACAGAGTTTCAATTAGGCGGCGTTGAACTCTGAGATGCGTTTCTTGTCGCTGCTAATTTAGCTTACCACTGGCAGTCCGTCGTGACGTTGTAGAATATTCGCACGTCGGATTCAGAATTGCTGGATACCATCGGTGCGGGGCCAAAATAAGCTGGCCTGCCATCCTTGTCGGTAAGGGCAACCATCTCGGTCCTGAACGGCACCTTGCCACCATATCCACCGTATGAGTTCTTAGCATTGACTAGGCCACATACAATGATGGTCTTTTCATTTGTACCCTTAAGCACGCGTAGGCTTGAGTATTTGGCGGAGTCTGCGTCCTTGAGGATACTGCCGACACTCTCGATTGCGGCTGCTTTAATTGCGGGCGTCATGCTGAGGGCATAGGCCGGGACAATAAATGTGACCATTGTGGCTGCTATAATTGTGATTTTCATGAGACTATGCCGGAAGTGGATAATGACTCTGATGATAGTTCCTCAGTGTACGTTGTTCAATGCGCCTATCGACAGCTCTTAGAATTAATAGGTAGCTTTATGTGCAAGGATGGTCAGGGTATTATAAGCTTTTAGACTTTAATTGCTGGATGGCCGGATCAAGTCCGGCCATGACACGGGTAGGGTATGAAAACCCTCACCCCTTCAGCAAAACATGCCGCTTCTTACCCATCGACAGTTTCACCACGCCATCATTCAGCGCAGCCCGTGTCAGCACCATCTTGTCGTCGCTGACCGCTTCGTCGTTCACGCGCAACGCGCCGCCTTTGATCTGGCGACGTGCCTCTGATGTGGAGGCCACCAGACCCGCCGTCACGAAAGCATTGAGCACACCAAGGCCTGCATCCAGCAGCGCTCCGTCGATTTCCACAGTCGGCAGGTCGGCGCTCAGCGCGCCTTCCTCGAAGGCGGCTTTTGCAGCGCCCGCCGCCTTGTCGGCTTCCGCGCGGCCATGCAGCATGGCGGTGGCCTCTGTTGCCAGCACCTTCTTGGCATCGTTCAGTTCCGCACCTTCCAGTGCTTCCAGCCGAGCGATCTCGTCCAGCGGCAATTCGGTGAAGAGGCGCAGGAAGCGGCCCACATCGCCGTCCTCGGTGTTGCGCCAGAACTGCCAGTATTCAAACGGCGAGCGCATATCGGCATTGAGCCACACGGCACCCGACGCCGTCTTGCCCATCTTTGCGCCAGACGATGTGGTGATCAGCGGGCAGGTGACGCCGTAAAGGTCCATGCCCGCCGCGCGACGGCCCAGCTCGATCCCGTTGATAATATTGCCCCACTGGTCCGAGCCGCCCATCTGCAATTTGCAGCCATAGCGCCGGTTCAGTTCCACAAAGTCATAGGCCTGCAAGATCATGTAGTTGAATTCGAGGAAGGACAAAGGCTGCTCGCGTTCCAGCCGCATCTTCACGCTGTCAAAGCTCAGCATTCTGTTCACGGAGAAGTGGCGGCCATAGTCACGCAGGAAGGGGATATATTCGATCTTGTCCAGCCACTCGGCATTATTGACCATGATCGCGTCGGTCGGCCCGTCCCCGAATGTGAGGAAGGCGTCGAACGCGGTTTTGATCGAGGCCATATTGGCGGCGATCACTTCGTCGGTCAGCATCTGGCGCGCCTCGTCCTTGCCCGACGGGTCGCCCACTTTGGTGGTGCCCCCGCCCATCAGCACGATAGGTTTGTGACCGGCCTGCTGAAGGCGGCGCAACATCATTATCCCCATCAGATGGCCGACATGCAGCGAGGGACCCGTGCAGTCGAATCCGATATAAGCCGTCACAGTCTCCTTTGCGGCATAGGCGTCCAGCGCCTCCGCATCGGAACTTTGATGGACAAAGCCCCGCGCGGTGATGGTGCGCAGGAACTCGGATTTGAACTCGGTCATTTTCAGGGTCTCTTGTTCAGGTCTTTTGGGGCTCGTCCTTCATGAAGAGCGAAACGCTCGATCTTGTGAAGGAAATGCTCAATCTCTTGCAGGAAATGCTTAAACTCGCACAGGATTTAACATGCTTTGACGAGCATCCAAACGGGACTTGGGAAACTTTATGCGCGCTTTGGGATTAATGTCTGGCACCTCGCTTGACGGGATCGACGCGGCGATCATCGAAACGGATGGCGAGGATAAGGTCGCGCCCGGTCCCACATTGTCGGTCGCCTATACGCCCGAGGAGCGTTCGGTTCTGCTCATGGCATTGGAAGCGGCAAAGGAATGGCAGGCAGATGCCCCCATGCCCGTGTCGGTTGCAGAGGCCGAGCGTTTGCTCACACTGGCCCATGCGCAGGCCGTGCGCGCGCTGCTGAAACAGTCCGGACTGACCGCGCAAGACATTGATATTATTGGGTTTCATGGCCAGACCGTGCTGCACCAGCCACATCAGCGCCGCACGGTTCAGATCGGCATGGGGGCCGAGCTTGCTCGCCTCACCGGCATTGATGTGGTCAATGATTTCCGCACAGCCGATGTGCTCGCTGGTGGTCACGGTGCGCCGCTTGTGCCGCTTTATCATCAGGCTCTGGCCAAATCGGCGGGGATCAGGGAGGCCATTGCCATCATCAATATCGGCGGTGTGGGCAATGTCACCTATATCGGGCTCGACGGCTCGCTGCTGGCCTTCGACACCGGCCCCGGCAACGCCCTCATCGACGATTGGGCCATGACCCATACAGGTGTTCCCGTGGACAAAGACGGGGCCATGGCGGAGATCGGCGAGGTCGATGTCGATATCTTGCAAACCCTTATGGTACATGAGTTTTTCGACGCGAAGCCGCCGAAATCGCTCGACCGTTTTTCGTTTTCTCCAGCCCCCGTCGAAGGCCTGTCCCCGCCCGACGGCGCGGCCACGCTGACCGCTTTCACGGTCGAGGCCATCGCCCGCGGCCTGGCCCACATCCCCGGCATGCCGACACGGTTTGTCGTTTGCGGGGGAGGGCGTCGCAATCCGACGCTCATGTCCATGCTCTCGCGCCGCCTTCAGGGGGGCGTGCTTCCTGCCGAGGATTTGGGGTGGCGCGGCGATGATGTGGAGGCCGAGGCCTTTGCCTATCTCGCCGTCCGATCGCTCAAGGGTCTGCCCTTGAGCTTGCCGACGACAACAGGCGTCCCCGCACCGATGCCGGGCGGGGTTCTGCACCGTTCCGAAAAGCTTAGTTAAATCAGCCTCTTGCGGGCTGGCCTTCCAGACGCTTGTCGAGATATGCGCCGGTCACTGTGGCCAGCGGCTCGATATGCGTGTCGAAGAAATGGTTCGCGCCCTCGATCACCGAATGCTCGATGACGATGCCCTTCTGGGTCTTGAGGCGGTCCACCAGCTTCTGCACATCACCCGACGGGGCCACCTGATCGGCAGATCCGTTGACGATCAGGCCCGAAGACGGGCAGGGCGCCAGGAAGGTGAAGTCATACATATTGGCGGGCGGGGCAACCGAGATGAAGCCTTCGACCTCAGGACGGCGCATCAGCACCTGCATGGCAATCCAAGCACCAAAGGAAAAGCCGCCGATCCAGCACTGCGAAGCGTCAGAATTCTGCGCCTGAAGCCAGTCGAGTGCCGAAGCTGCATCCGACAATTCGCCGATTCCGCTGTCAAAAGCACCCTGACTGCGGCCCACGCCACGGAAATTGAAGCGCAGCACGGAGAACCCGCGCGCCACAAAGTCCTGAAACAGCGACAAAGTCACCGGATTGTTCATCGTGCCGCCAAACTGCGGATGGGGATGCAGCACCAATGCAATCGGAGAATTTGCCTTGCGGCTATGGTGATACCGGCCTTCGATGCGTCCGGCCGGGCCGTTGAAGATCACTTCAGGCATATTCTTATGTTCTCACCTTACAGGCATCCTGACGCACAGGACGCAATAACCCACTGTAGAAACGGGATATTATCCCTAAAAATTCTGGCTTTTTCTCTGGTAATTTGGGCCAGAGAACACTAAATAGTTGACTACCGCGCTAGGAATAACCTGACCGGTAATAAGCCCTTTCCCGCTTTGTGGGGGGCGGGCGATGGTTCTTTAACACAGGCAAGTGCCGTTTAGGCAAGGCTTTTGGGTGCGTTTGTTGCGTCAAGGGCCGCTTTCGACAGGAGTAAGCTCCCATGAAACTCACCACCAAAGGGCGTTACGCCGTCATGGCCATGGCCGATCTGGCGCGCTTTGGGACCGGAAAGCCGGTCGCACTTGCCGATATCGCGCAGCGTCAGGAGATTTCGCTCTCCTACCTTGAGCAGCTCTTTGCAAAGCTCCGCCGTGGCGATCTGGTCAAAAGCGTCCGTGGTCCCGGTGGCGGCTATCGCCTTGCCCGCTCGGCCGAGGATATCCGCATCTCCGATGTCATTCTGGCCGTTGACGAGCCGATCAAGGCGACGCGCTGCGAAACAGGTTCGCCCAAAGGCTGCATGAACGGTTCTTCCAGTCGCTGCATTACGCATGACCTATGGGAAGAGCTGAGCCACCAGATACAGGTTTTCCTCAACGGTGTGTCGCTGAGCGACGTCATCAACGGCCGTGTGGTGAAATCCTCCGAAGCGGTTGAGGACATAGAGATTTCCGAAAAGCCGCTCACAGCTTCCGCCGCCGAATAAGCGGCTTTATAGCAAGACAGAAGGACAGACTTTCGCATGAACATGCGCGCCTATATGGACCACAATGCAACGGCTCCGGTTCGCTCCGAAGTTGCGGCAGCGGTCGCGCATGCGCTCACGCAGACCGGCAATCCCTCCTCGGTTCATGGCGAGGGGCGCAAGGCCCATGCGCTGGTCGAGGAAGCGCGCGGCGAAGTAGCCGCTTTGGTGGGGGCAAAGGCACAGGAAGTCATCTTTACCAGCGGCGGTACGGAGGCCGCCAATCTCGCTATCCACAATGCCATCGCCGCGTTGGGCGTTGAGCGCATCATCATCTCGTCGATCGAGCATGACTGCTTGCGTGCACCGGTCGCGGCCAGCGGTGTGCCGGTCGATATCTTGCCGGTGGATGCAAATGGTGTCGCAGATCTCGCTCATTTGCCGGCCCTGCTGGAAAAGTCAGGCAAAGCCTTGCTGGTTCTGATGCTCGCCAATAACGAGACCGGCGTTCTCCAGCCCATGGCGGATGCGGCTGCACTTGCCAAGGCATCAGGCGCACTTGTCCTTTGCGATGCCGTTCAGGCCGCAGGCAAGGTGCCTGTCGATATGAAAGCGTTGGGCGCGGATATGTTGCTTTTGTCCGCGCATAAGATCGGTGGTCCGCAAGGCGTTGGGGCATTGGTGATCCGCGAAGGTCTGGCCTTTGACCCGCTGATCCGTGGCGGCGGTCAGGAAAAGCGTCGCCGCGCAGGCACAGAAAATGTTGCCGGTATTGCCGGTTTCGGCAGCGCTGCTCGCTTGGCGCATCTTGCGCTGGGCGAGGCTACAAATATCGCGGCATTGCGTGATCATCTCGAAAAGGCGCTCAGCATTGCTCAGCCGCAGGTGGAGATTTTCGGCGCTTCCGCCGCGCGCCTGCCCAATACAAGCCTCTTTGCCGCATCCGGTCTCGATGCCGAAATGCTTATAATGGCGCTTGATCTTGACGGGTTTGCAGTGAGCGCCGGTTCGGCTTGCTCATCGGGCAAAGTGGCCCGCTCGCACGTGCTGGGTGCCATGGGCATCGCCGATGATCTGGCCGGCGCCGCCATCCGTGTCAGTCTTGGTGCTGGCAATACTGAAACAGAAATTGATCGTCTCGTCGAAAGCTGGTCCCGCATTGTCAAACGTATGCAGGACAAAGCCCGGCTTGCGGCGGCCAAAGCGGATATCCCCGCTCTGGCAGAAGTGGAGCATTGATATGGTCGCGGTGCGCGAAACAGTCGAAACAGTCGGGAGCATTTCCGGTGAGAAGTACAAATACGGCTTCTCGACCGACATTGAATCCGAACGCGCTCCCATCGGTCTCAGCGAAGACACGGTGCGTTACATCTCGGCCAAAAAAGAAGAGCCCGAATGGATGCTGGAATGGCGTCTTGAGGCTTATCGTCGTTGGCTGACAATGGACGAGCCGACATGGGCAAAGGTCGAGTATCCGCCTATCGACTTCCAGAACGCCTATTATTATTCCGCGCCAAAACAGAAGGCCAAGCTCGACAGTCTTGATGATGTCGATCCCAAGCTTTTGGAAACCTATAAGAAGCTCGGCATTCCTTTGCTCGAACAGCAGATGCTTGCCGGTGTTGCCGTCGATGCCGTCTTCGACAGTGTTTCCGTTGTCACGACCTTCAAGGCGAAGCTTGCCGAGGTCGGGGTCATCTTCTGCCCCTTCTCCGAAGCCGTGCGTGAACACCCCGAACTGGTGAAGAAATATCTGGGCACAGTTGTCCCCACCTCTGACAACTATTACGCAACGCTCAATTCGGCGGTCTTTTCCGACGGCTCTTTCGTTTACATCCCGCCGGGCGTGCGCTGTCCGATGGAACTCTCCACCTATTTCCGCATCAACGAAGCCCAGACGGGCCAGTTCGAGCGCACGCTCATCATTGCTGATAAGGGCTCTTATGTAAGCTACCTCGAAGGCTGCACCGCGCCGCAGCGCGACGAGAACCAGCTTCATGCCGCAGTCGTTGAGCTTGTCACGCTTGATGATGCCGAAATCAAATACTCGACGGTGCAGAACTGGTTCCCCGGCGACGAGGAAGGCAAGGGCGGCATCTACAATTTCGTGACCAAGCGTGGCGATTGCCGTGGCGACCGTTCCAAGATTTCCTGGACGCAGGTCGAAACGGGATCGGCTGTCACATGGAAATACCCAAGCTGCATCCTGCGTGGTGATGAATCGCGTGGCGAGTTCTACTCCATCGCCATTTCCAATCATTTCCAGCAGGTCGATAGCGGCACCAAGATGATCCATCTCGGCAAGAACACGTCGAGCCGCATCATCTCCAAGGGGATATCCGCAGGTAAGTCGTCAAACACCTATCGCGGTCTTGTGTCTGTTCACAAGAAGGCTGAAGGCGTGCGCAATTTCACGCAATGCGACAGCCTGCTGATCGGTGATAAGTCTTCGGCCCACACAGTTCCCTATATCGAGGCGAAAAATCCGTCGGCGATTTTGGAACATGAGGCCACCACCTCGAAAATTTCCGAGGAACAGCTTTTTTATTGCATGCAGCGCGGCGTTCCCGCCGAAGAGGCGGTCGCGCTCATCGTCAACGGTTTCTGCCGCGATGTGCTTCAGCAACTCCCCATGGAGTTCGCCGTCGAAGCGCAGAAACTTGTTGGTATCTCTCTGGAAGGAAGTGTCGGCTAATGCTTGAGATCAAGAACCTCCATGCCAAAGTCGGGGATAAAGAGATCCTCAAAGGCGTCGACCTGACAGTCGGTGCAGGCGAAGTGCATGCGATCATGGGGCCGAACGGTTCGGGAAAATCGACATTGTCCTACCTGCTTTCCGGCCGCGAAGGTTATGAAGTGACCGAAGGCTCCGTCACTTACAAGGGGCAGGATTTGCTCGCCCTCGGTGTGGACGAACGTGCCGCTGCGGGTGTGTTTCTGGCCTTCCAGTATCCCATCGAAATCCCCGGCGTCACGACCATGACCTTCCTGAAAACGGCTGTGAACTCTGTGCGCAAAGCGCGCGGAGAGGAAGAGCTCGATGCGCCGCGTTTTCTCAAGCTGGTGCGCGAGAAGGCAAAGCCGCTCAATGTGACAGACGACATGCTGAAGCGTGCGCTCAATGTCGGATTCTCCGGCGGTGAGAAGAAGCGTGCGGAAATCCTGCAAATGTCGATGCTGGAACCGGCACTCGCCATTCTCGACGAGACAGATAGTGGCCTCGACATCGACGCTCTGAAAGTCGTGGCCGATGGTGTCAACGCCTTGCGCTCGCCCGACCGCGCCATGGTGGTGATTACCCATTACCAGCGCCTTCTCGATTACATCGTCCCCGATGTTGTGCATGTGCTCTCCAAAGGCAAGATCGTGCGCACAGGGGGCAAGGAACTGGCGGGTGAGTTGGAGCGAACGGGTTACGCGGAGTTTGCCGCCTGACAAAAATATACCGTCATGGCCGAGCTTGACCCGGCCATCCACGTCTTCCTTCTCTGAGGCAAAGACGTGGATACGCGGATCAAGTCCGCGCATGACGATGATAATGTAGAACTGAGATAAAAATGACTAACGCTGCACGGACATTCATCGAAACCTACGAGACCCAGCGTGGCAGTTTGCCCGCCGCTGGCCTCGGCTGGCTCGATGCGCTGCGTGATGAAGCGATGGAGACTTTCAAGACGAGCGGCTTGCCGCATCGTCGTCTTGAAGACTGGCGCTATACCGACCTTGCCAGATTGCTTGATAAAGCCACGCTGGACGCTGCTCCAGCACATGATGACGAACTGGCGCTGCCATCTGGTCATGCGGCAATTCGTGCTTTTGAAGGTGTGGATCGCCATGTCGTGATTTTCGTCAATGGCCGCATGCAGACGGCGCCATCCACACTCGGCCTGCCTGCCGGTGTGACGCTGACAAGTCTCGCGGATGCTTTGTCTGCTGACTGGGCAAAAGTACTGGTCAACGAAAAGGCCAAGGATATTCAAGCTGCAGATATTGTGACGCTCAACACCGCGTTGATGGAGGGCGGTTTTGGCCTTCACATTGGTAAAGGTGTTGAACTCGATAAACCTCTGCATCTGGTTTTCCTCAATGCAGATAATGGCGCGTCCCACACGCGCTGCCTGATCCGGCTGGACGAAGGTGCGGCAGCCACGATTTTCGAAACGCATATGAGTGCGGGCGGGGATAGTTACTTCGTCGATCTGGTCAGCAACGTATCGCTGGCCGACAAGGCACGACTATCCGTGGTCAAGGTGCAGGCCGAAGCAGATGGTGCGGTTCATCTCGCCACACTTCAGGCGGTGCTCGGGGCCGGTTCTTACCTCTCCCATTTCACGCTGACACAAGGTGCAGCGCTGTCGCGTGGGCAATCCTTCACCCGTTTCAATGGTGAGGGCGCTGAAGCGCATGTGAACGGCGCAACCGCACTCAAATCGCGCCAGCATGGCGACCAGTTCTGCCTCACCGATCATGCTGTGCCGCATTGCTCCAGTGCCACGCTTTTCCGCACAGTGCTGGATGATGCCTCGACCGGCGTTTTTCAGGGCAAGGTGGTTGTGCGCCCGCATGCACAGAAGACGGATGGCCGTCAGATGAGCAATGCTTTGCTTCTTTCGCGTGATGCGGCGATGAATGCCAAGCCGGAACTCGAAATCTATGCCGATGATGTGCAATGCGCGCATGGCAGCACTATTGGCGAGTTGAACCGCGAGGCTTTGTTCTACCTGCGCTCGCGTGGCATTGACGAGCAGACAGCGCGTCAGTTGCTCATTTCCGCTTTCCTCGACGAAGCGTTTGAAACGGTGCCCGATGAGCCTGCGCGGGAAGGTTTGCGCGAACTGGCAGCCGAATGGTTCCGCCAGACACAGAAGGAGGGCGCATGACCATCGTCCCAAAAATCGCAGACACAGCTTATGATGTTGCGGCGATCCGAGCAGATTTCCCCATCCTGTCGCGTGAAGTCTATGGCAAACCGCTAGTCTATCTCGACAATGGTGCGTCCGCCCAGAAGCCGCGCGCGGTCATTGAGGCTATGCGTAACTCGATGGAAAGCGAATATGCCAATGTCCATCGCGGCCTCCATTATCTGTCGAATACAGCCACGCAATCTTTCGAGGATGCGCGGGAAAAAGCCCGCTCATTCCTGAATGCGCCATCGACCGACGAGGTCATCTTCACCAGCGGCTCGACAGACGCGCTGAACCTTGTGGCATCCAGCTTTGTCGCGCCGATGATCGAGGAGGGTGACGAGATCATCCTGTCGGTCATGGAACATCATTCCAATATTGTCCCTTGGCATTTCCTGCGCGAGCGCCATGGCGCCGTGCTGAAATGGGTGCCGGTGACAGACGAAGGCGATCTCGATATGGAGGCCTATGCCGCCATGCTGGGCCCACGCACAAAAATTGTCGCGATCACCCATATGTCCAATGTGCTTGGTACGGTGACACCGCTGAAGGAAATCATCCGTCTGGCACATGAAAAGGGCATACCGGTTGTCGCTGACGGCTCACAGAGCGCCGTGCATCTCCATGTCGATGTGCAGGAGCTCGATGTCGATTTCTATGCTGTGACGGGTCACAAGATCTATGGTCCCACAGGTATCGGCCTGCTCTATGGCAAGAAAGAGCACCTCAAGACCATGCGGCCCTATCGCGGCGGCGGCGAGATGATCCGCGAAGTTGCGATGGACAAGGTGACTTATGCAGCGCCTCCGCATCGGTTCGAAGCAGGCACGCCCGCCATTGTCGAAGCCATTGGACTGGGTGCGGCACTTGATTATGTGGACGGAGTGGGTCGTGACCGGATTGCGGCACATGAAGCCGATATCCTCGCCTATGCGACGGAGAAAATGTCGGCCATCGAGGGGATGCGGATCATTGGAACATCGCGCTCAAAGGGCGGGATTATCTCCTTCACCATGGGTGCCGCACACGCACATGATATTGCAACCATTATCGACCGTGCCGGTGTTGCGGTGCGGGCGGGACATCATTGTGCCCAGCCTTTGATGGAGCGTTTTGGTGTGAATGCAACGACGCGTGCGTCGTTTGCCATGTACACGACGCATGAGGATATCGACCGGCTGGTGGCTGCCCTTGTGGATGCCCGCAAGTTCTTCGTTTGAGGTTTGTGAATGTCTGAGAATGTCAAACTGACCGACGCTGCCGAAGAGAAACCTTCGGCTATTCCGCCAGAGGAATTGGCGGTGCTGACGGATGACATCGTGGCTGCGATGAAATCTGTTTATGACCCGGAAATTCCCGTGGATATTTATGAACTGGGCCTGATCTACAAGGTTGATGTGTCGGATGAGCGCGATATTGAAATCTTGATGACGCTCACGGCACCTGGTTGCCCGGTTGCGGGAACTATGCCTGATATGGTCGCCGATGCCGTACGCTCGGTCGATGGTGTTGGCGATGTGAATGTCACGCTGACCTTTGATCCGCCATGGGATCAGAGTTTGATGTCTGATGAGGCGCGTCTCGCGCTCAACATGTATTGACGTCTTGAACGCGATCCTCTCGGCTATTACCTTTAAGGTCTAAGGAAGAGAAAATGGCAAGACAGCTACCAAAAGCGATTACTCTGACGGAGACAGCCGCCGCGCATCTACGCGAAATTATGGCGCAGTCCGATGGTAAGTATGTCGGCCTGCGCGTAGGTGTGAAAAATGGCGGCTGCGCCGGCATGGAATACACGATGGAATATGCCGAGGAGCAAAAGCCCCTTGATGAGTTGGTAGAGGATAAGGGTGTGAAAATCCTTATCGACCCGAAAGCCATCCTTTTTCTCATCGGGACTGAAATGGATTATCAGACCGAGAAGTTTTCCTCCGGTTTCAAGTTCAATAACCCCAACCAGACGGACGCATGTGGCTGCGGCGAAAGCGTTACGCTGTCGCCTGCACGGGTCTAGATTTAAGTTAATTCTTCAGGAAGCGCGGACATTCCACTTGATGTCACCTGCTGCTTCTGGTGCCACAAAGCGGTTTTTGGGGAAGGTCGCGGTCGCGATTGTGCCTTCGCCGACAATGCTTTCCAGTTCAACAGAGCCACCATGCAGCCCCATGATCTTGCGCACCAGCGGCAGGCCAAGGCCCGTACCCTGATGAGTGCGTGACATGGCGTTTTCGACCTGTACGAAGGGTTCGAAAATGCGCTGGATATCTTTGCCTTTGATGCCGATACCCGTGTCCTTGACGCTCATTGCAAAATTGCCTTTTGCATCAAGTCCGATCTCAATCCAGACACGTCCGCCCTCGGGCGTGAACTTGAGCGCGTTCGAAGTAAGGTTGATGGCAACCTGATTGAACAGGCGTGGATCTGCAATAATCCAGGGAATATCGTCACGGACACGGAAGCTCAGTTCCACACCGATCTCGGATGCGCGCTGGCGGAACATATGCATGGAACGGTTGAGCTCTTCCACCGGATCGATCGGCTCTTCCTCCAGTGACAGTTTTCCTGCTTCTGCTTTCGAGATGTCGAGAATGTCATTTATGATGCTGAGCAGATGCGTGCCGCTGGACCGGATATCCCCGGCGTAATCCGCATATTTTTCCTGACCCACAGGGCCGAACATCTGGTTCGCGATGATTTCAGAGAAGCCGATAATTGCATTGAGTGGCGTGCGCAACTCATGGCTCATAATGGCTAGGAAGTCATTCTTTGCGCGATTGGCGGCTTCGGAACGACTAAGAAGGCGCTCGGAGCGCGTGCGCTCGATGCGGAGTTGTTCGTTATCAACAAAGCTGCAACGCAGCTGATATTCCTGAATGAGGTTCAGGAATACGCTGATCAATCCCGCTGAAACAAGAAATGTTGAATTGCTGAGAAATACATCGAAAGGCACAGGATTGACGAAATAAGCCACATATTCATATGCGATCAGGAGGATCAGCGAAATGCTACCCGAATAGATATAGCTCAGACGCCAAAGGCAGTTCGAGTAGCAAAGGACGACGACAATGCCGCCATAATAAAGCGCAGCACCAGGCTGTGCGGCATGGGCGGTCATGTAGAGAACGGCAGCGCCCGGCAACAACATTGAGGCAGAAAGCCAACCAGCACTTTTATGTGTAAACCATGGTGAATAGGTGAGTGCCGCAACAATCAGCATGCCGGGGCAGGCGAGACCGAAGCGGATAACCCATGCTTCCATGGCAATATCGGGAATGATGTAAAAGTCGAGAATACTGAACAAACCAAACAGGATGCCGCCACCGACAATGGACAGACGTGTGATGTCGATTTGGCGAACAAAATTGGCAGCACTGAACTTGTCCTCGATCTCTGGATCGCGGAATTGTAGCGTCAGCAGATTCATAGTGTAGTCGCGCCGGTAGTCCGAAACGTTGACGCTTTCTTCGCTGCTCAAATGCTGATCCTCACTGTGATCAGAAGGACGGCCCCCCCGCCCGTTACTTTTTCAGTCGGCCAATCAAGCATGCTGACCGGTTCGACGAACCTTTATGGCACGTCAACTCCTAAGAACGACTTAAGGTAAGTAAGTCTTAACGAGGCTAAGCGGAGCAAAATCTTCCCGCTTTTTCATATAGTTGCCCATAGATGAAATAATGACTTCGGCATTGTTTTAATGCAAAATTAGTCATCTTGTAGTTTGGGTGCGGTCAATGAATCTCGTTCAGCCGAAATTTGCGCATACACGAAAGTCCGGTGCCAAGCTTGGTACGCCTGGCGACTGGCTGACCTGCGATGAGCGCAAGGACGTGACCGCTAAGTCACTTGGACGCGGTTTGACGCTTTTGGTCAGCCATTATGTGCTTTATCTGGCGACGGCTGTGGGGGCGGTCGCAGATTTTCCGATCTGGCTCAACATTCTTTTTGGTGTCGCCAACGGCGCATTGATCGGTCTGATATTTCTGATCGGGCACGATACAGCTCACGGTAGTTTTGTTTCCGGACGACGCTGGAACTTCTGGCTGACACGAATTGCCTTCACCCCTTGCCTTCACTCGGCGAGCCAGTGGGATACGGTTCACAATCGTATCCATCACGGACATGCTAATCTGAAGGGCTTCGACTATGTTTGGGCCCCGATGTCGAAAGACGAGTATGACGCATCATCGGCACCAAGACGGGCACTGGAGCGCTTCTATCGCAGCCCGCTCGGCCCGCTGGTTTACTACTGGGTCGAGTTCTGGCTGAAAAAGCTCATCGTGCCGCTGGCTTCTGAAATGCGACCGGATTGGAAAAAACACCTGCCTGATTCAGCTTATGTGCTGATTGTCGGTTTTGGCATGGTGGCTTTGATTGGTGTGTTGGGCCATGCGCTGGCACCTGATCGGCCCATATGGCTGGTTATGGTATTGGGATGGTTTATACCGTTCGCGGTTTGGAACTACCTGATGGCCTTGTCCATTTTTCTACAACACAATCATCCGAAAGTGCCGTGGTTTGCTGATCGTGCAGAGTGGTCGTTTTATGGCGGAAATATCCGTGGAGCCGCCCATGTTGATCTGCCTTTCGAGTTTCTCAGGCTGTTCAGCTGGGTAATGGTTCACAATGCCCATCACGCATTGCCATCGGTACCGATTTATAAATTGCCGGAAGCTCAGGCGCGTCTGATTGCAGCTTATGGCGACGATATTGTGAGATACCGGTTTACACTTGGCACGTATCGACAGGTTTACAAGGCGTGCAAGCTTTTTGATTATGACGCTAAGCAATGGACCGATTTTAAAGGCAATCCCACAGCCGACCCCATAGATATGCGTCCGGCTTTTGAGCGTAACATATCGGAAGATCTCGATATGGCAGCTCCTACGCGCCGTGATGGTCGCGGGACACTGCGCCCAGCGCCTAAAAAATCCACGGGTGCCGACGAGCAGAAACGACAGCCGCAAGGCGGGCGCTCGGAACAAGTCTGATCAGGCGAAACCAATAAAATAGGTCCCGAACATCAAGCCAAAAATAATCCGGTACCAGCCGAAAATGCCAAAGCCGTGATGGCTAATAAAATTGACCAGCCAGCGCACAACAATAATTGCCGAAATGAAAGACACGATGAACCCAACAGCGATGATTGCGCCGTCATCGGGATTGAGGACGTCTCGTGCTTTCCAGAGATCAAGTGCAGATGCCCCCAGCATGGTGGGGATTGCCAGAAAAAATGAAAATTCGGCGGCCGTCTTGCGCTCCACTCCCAGCATGAGTGCCCCCAATATAGTGGCACCCGAACGCGACACGCCGGGGATCATGGCAAGGCACTGAAACAGACCGATTTTGACCGATGTCATCGGCGTCAGGTTTTCCACTTCCATGATTGTTGTGGCGGGTTTCCAGCGTTCGATAGCCAGAATGGCAATGCCGCCCAGCACAAGCGAGATGCTGACAACAATAGGCGAGAACAGCACCGTCTTAATAAAGTCATGGAGAAAAAGCCCCAGAACAGCTGCTGGCAGAAAGGCGATGATAACGGCGATGGCAAAGCGTTGTGAACCGGCATCATTTGTCAGCCCGAAAGCAACACCCAGCAACTTTCGGGCATAAAGCACACAAATGGCGAGTATGGCTCCCAATTGAATGACGACTTCGAATACGTCACCCGTAGTGCCCGTAAACCCGATCAACTGGCCTGCAATAATGAGATGGCCCGTCGAAGAAACGGGCAAGAACTCGGTGATCCCTTCGACTATGCCGAGGAAAATGGCTTGAAATAGAATGAGAAATGTCATGTAGGGGCGACTCGATTTCTTGGAAGGACAGGTGAAAGACTAACATAGCCGCCGATCAGCGGGGGTATCCCGTAAGCTAAAGTATGAAAGGTAAATTTTGGTTCATCCTGTGTTCAGGCAGAGCTTGAAACTATGACCATTGACCGGTTCTCGATTGGGGTGTCGTGGCCGGGGTCAAACAGGAGATGACCTATTGTGAAAACATTCAGTTCAACCACCAGACTAGGACTGGCCGCCGCATTGGCGCTGACCTCGCTCGGTGTGATGGCTACCCCCTCAGGAGCAGCAGACAGGGATCAAAATCGCTGGTCGCAAGACCAGCGACAGGGCGCGCAAGCAGGAGGTCAGCGAGGTGGCCAGCGCAATCGTGATAATGTGGAGCGTCCCGAAAGGCGCGGTAATGTGCAAGCCGAACGCAGGCAGGCGCGTGAGGACAATTCACGCACGCAACAGCGACAAGAGCACCGTAATCAGGAGCAACGGCAGCGGGCCGAACGGGATCGGGGTCAGCGCGAGCAAGCGCAGAGACAACGTGCCGAACGTCAGCAGGCTCAACGCCAGCGCGATGAAAGGCAGCAGGCAGAGCAACGAAACCGCGGACAGCGCGACAGGTCGCAGCAGCAGGGTCAGCGTGAGCGCAATGATCGTAATCGCGACCAACAGCAACGTGCCCAACGAGATGGAAACGAACGTAATCGCCAGCATCAGCAGGCGGTGCATGACCGAAATGAACGCGCAGTGAGACAGCAGGCTCAGCAGCGATCACGTCATCAGGATCAGCGCCGCGAAGCCAATCGTCGTGATGACTACCGCCAGCAGACACAGCGGCACGCGACCAGACATTATGTCAACCGTGGGCCAGGTTGGGATCGTTGGCGTCAGCGCCACTTTGTAAGTGCCCCGCGCTATAGCTGGAGCTATGACCGTCGCTCACGTCCCTGGTTCGATTATAACCGCGTGACCTATGTTTCGATCTATCGACCGACTTATGTGGTGCCTGCTTACGGATATGGCAGCTATGGCGCATCTTATTACGGCTATGCTGGCTGTGGTCGCGATGTTGTCGGCGCAATATTAGGGGGCGTTGCAGGTGGCCTGATCGGTTCGCATCACGGTGGTGACCGCTCAACTGTTGGCGGGGCCATTATAGGCGCCATTCTGGGCGGTACACTTGGTCGCGCTGTCGATCTGGGTGATCAGGCTTGCTACGGGCAGGTGCTGGAATATGCACCGAGCAATCAACCGGTCTATTGGGAAAGCGATGGCGGCCAGTATCAGGTGACACCGCTGCGTACTTTTCAGAGCAGGTCCGGCCAGTATTGCCGCGAATATCAGACTTACGTTTATATCGATGGTCGTGAAGAACAGGCTTATGGCACAGCATGCCGTCAGCCGGATGGAGCATGGCGCGCGGTGAGTTGATCGCGACGTCAGATGCCTTCGCTCTCAGTCGCGTTTATGTGATGCGATACAGGTGAGGGGAGAGCCGGCGGCGGTCCGAGGGGGATTTCGGACCGCCGTTTGCTATTGGAAATGATCAGGACCGCCGCTTATGAGGTTGCGCAGAGATTAGGGAAACATCTCGCACGGCACCACGGGCAGCACTGGTCGCCATGGCGGCATAGGCCTGCAGGGCCGGGGAAACGCGCCGCTTGCGAATTTCCTTCGGCACCCAGCCATGGTCGTCTGCCTTTTCGCGTCTTGCAGCCAGATCGGCGTCGGATACTGCAAGGTGGATCGTCCGGTTGGGAATATCGATCTCGATCAGATCACCTGTCTCGACCAGTCCGATGGCCCCGCCTTCGGCGGCCTCCGGTGAGACGTGGCCGATTGAAAGACCGGATGTGCCCCCCGAAAAACGACCATCTGTAATCAATGCGCAGGCTTTACCCAGCCCCTTGGATTTGATGTAGCTCGTCGGATAGAGCATTTCCTGCATGCCGGGGCCACCACGCGGACCTTCATAGGTGATGACCACCACTTCGCCCGCTTGAACCTGGTTGTTCAGAATGCCGAGAACCGCGCTGTCCTGACTTTCATAGACACGCGCCTTGCCGGTGAACTTCAAGATGGATTCATCAACACCGGCTGTCTTAACGATGCAACCATCTTCCGCGATGTTGCCGTAGAGAACGGCCAGACCGCCATCTTTGGAATAAGCATGTTCGATATCGCGGATAACGCCATTCTCGCGGTCGAGGTCAAGTTCAGGATAACGACGCGACTGTGAGAAGGCTTCCGTCGTGCGCACACCACCCGGCGCAGCGCGGAAAAACTCATGCGCATGATTGCTCTTAGACTGACCGATATCCCAATGGTCAATGGCCTCGCCCAAAGTCGGGCTATGAATGGTAGAAACATCGCGATGGATGAGCCCGCCCTTATCGAGTTCACCGAGGATAGCGAAAATACCACCGGCGCGATGGACGTCTTCCATATGAACGTCATTGCGGGCGGGGGCGACCTTCGAAAGGTTCGGCACATGGCGTGATAACCGGTCGATATCCTTCATGGTGAAAGCGATTTCACCTTCATGCGCTGCCGCCAGCAGATGCAGAACCGTGTTGGTCGAGCCACCCATGGCAATGTCGAGCGACATGGCATTTTCGAAAGCTTCGAATGTCGCGATGTTGCGGGGCAGAACGCTCGCATCATCGGTTTCATAGTAGCGACGCGTGATTTCGACGATCAGCCGCCCTGCCTCAAGGAATAGTTCCTTGCGGTCTGAATGGGTAGCCAATGTCGAACCATTGCCAGGCAGCGACAGACCGAGAGCTTCCGTGAGGCAGTTCATCGAGTTTGCGGTGAACATGCCCGAGCAGGAGCCGCAAGTGGGGCAAGCCGAACGCTCGACGACCGCGACTTCTTCGTCGGAAATTTTGTCATCGGCAGCAGCCACCATCGCATCGATCAGATCGACAGCACGGGTCTGGTCTTCCCAGACAACCTTACCGGCTTCCATCGGACCACCGGAGACAAAAACCACTGGAATATTGAGGCGCATGGCAGCCATCAACATGCCGGGTGTGATCTTGTCGCAATTGGAAATGCAGACCAGCGCATCGGCGCAATGGGCATTGACCATGTATTCAACGCTATCAGCAATGAGGTCGCGCGAGGGCAGGCTGTAAAGCATGCCGTCATGGCCCATAGCGATGCCGTCATCGACAGCAATCGTGTTGAATTCCTTTGCGACGCCACCTGCCTTCTCAATTTCGCGGGCAACCATCTGGCCGAGATCTTTCAGATGCACATGGCCCGGCACGAACTGCGTGAATGAATTGGAAATGGCAATGATTGGTTTGCCGAAATCCTCGTCCTTCATGCCTGTGGCGCGCCACAGGCCACGGGCACCAGCCATGTTGCGGCCGTGAGTTGTTGTGCGTGAGCGATAGGGAGGCACTGGATTTTCCTTTCGACCGGGGAAGCGAGGCATTCATCGCTCTCTTATATAGAGAGCGATGCGCACCATTTCCGGGTATTTTTATCTGCGCGGAAGCAAGGATACAAATATCACAGTTTTCAGCCTGCGGGGAGCTATTAGACCTTTGTTTTTATAGGGTTACCCAGAAATTGCCTGTGATTCTTAGTAGAGATTGTCCTTGGCGTCCTTTTTCAGGGCCATGTCGATGATTTTAGCTGGAATCAGGGACTTGATCTGATCGCGCATGATTTGCCCGAAACTTGGCAGAACATCGCGCGACACATGTTTTTCCGGATTCCAGAGCTGTGAGCGACGCAGGGCTTTGGTGCAGTGAAAATACACTTCGCGAACTTCGATAACCATGACACTGCGTGGCGGTTTTCCGTCCACAATAAACCGTGTCATTAAATCTTCGGACGTCACGATCTGGGCAATGCCGTTGATCCGTAACATTTCCTCAAAACCTGGCAAAAAGAAGAGCAGGCCAACGGATGGGGAGTGGACCACATTTGTAAGCGTATCCAGACGGTTGTTGCCTGGCCGGTCGGGAAAGGCGAGGTGTGTGTCATCCAGCACATGCACAAATCCCGGTTCACCACCACGCGGAGATACATCTGCAAGGCCGTCAGGACGGCTGGTGCCGATACAAAAGAAGGGCGAGAGCTCAATAAAGCGCTGACTATGTTTGTCGATAGTTGACAGCATTTTCAGCGTCGCCCCCTCCGAAGGCTCCCGATAAACGGTGCGCAATCCGGCTTCATCATTCAGTTGTTGGTCCAATTTTGTTCTCCCCGATAAGTGTTTCACATAGAATATTGAGAATCGTTCTTAAAAACAAGTCTGCTGGATGTACTTGCTCGGGAATGGACCAAGTTGCACTTGCAGGACCAAATTTGCCGTCCTTCACTCGTGCTGGGCAAAGTCGGATCGTTTTTCATTTGCCCGAATATGGTGATCGTATGCGTGGCGCATTGTTAGGACTTGCTGAATTCCTCAGTCGCCGTTCAAGGCTTGTTGCGGCTTCCATATTGGTTGGCCTCATTACTGCCTTTTCTTTGCTCGCGACCTACATCATTTATCGGATCATTCTTGGGCGTGTTGAAATAGACCTTATCTTGGCAGCATGCGTAACCACGCTTTGTGTGGCTGTTCCCCTCGTGATCATGGCTCAAAAGCTTGTGCGCGATCTGCGAGAATCCCGCTCTATGCTCAAGGCGCTGGTGGGGGAGGTTGTGGCGGCACGTGATGATGCTGTGCTGGCCAACCGGTTCAAATCGCAGTTCCTAGCTAATCTCAGCCACGAACTTCGTACGCCACTTAACTCGATTATCGGCTTCTCCCAAGTCTTGCAAAAGCAAGCACATGGCCCGCTCGGGGATGCCAGATATCTTGGCTATAGCAATGATATCCAGCTAAGTGGCCAGCATCTGCTGGACCTCATCACGGATATACTTCAATTGGCGAAAATCGAGTCCGGGGCGATTGCTTTGGATGAGGGGCATGAGACTGATCTGGATGAAGTGATCGGTGAATGCGTGCATATTCTTCAGCCGCTGGCAGACCAGCGTGGTGTCAGTCTTGGTTTTTCTGGACGGCCTGCCGAAGTTGTACTGAAAATCAACGAACGCATGTTGCGCCAGATTATTTTGAATATTGTTTCCAATGCCTTGAAGTTCACGGAGGCGGACGGGTTTGTCCGGCTCTATGCCGAACCGCGTCCTGATGGTGGCTTGGATTTACTGGTTCATGACACCGGTATCGGTATTTCTGATGCGGACATGCCCGTGGCTCTTATGCCTTTTGGCCAGATCGCCAATCAGGCATCGACGGAACAGGGCTCCGGCCTCGGATTGCCATTGGTGAAAGCGATGATGGAACAACAGGGTGGTATGCTCTTGATTGATAGCGTGCCGGGGGATGGCACAATCGTCGTACTGACATTTCCCTCCAGCAGAGTGGAACGCAAGCTGCAATTGCGGCGCGCGAATGGTCACTAGCCGCATGAGCCGTGAGCAATCAGCCTGAAATTTGTGCAATGCAAAGCGAAGGCGTGTTCATCTCAAGGGTACGTGGGCGGAAGATCGACGGAATAGCAGCTTTGCTCACGATTCTATTTTATTGTTGCAATGCAACTTTCTTAGCTTCGTCGTCCTCTGAGCATGAATTTGCTGTGTTAAACTGAACGCTTATAGGTTTAACATGGTGTGAGCGTCAGGGGGCGGATGCTTGTGTTTTCTATCTATCCCCTCGCGTTGAATAGCGATCAACCGCTTCTACCTTTCTGTGGCAGATTTCTGCCCACTCGAAGCAAACGAAATCAGAACGGAGCTTCTTTATGAACTGGAAATTTGGGACCGGTCTTGCAGCATTGGCCTTTGCCGGAGTGTTCTCCGTGGCGGCGCATGCGGAAGACAAAGTCCTCAACATTTATAACTGGTCGGACTATATCGCCGAAGACACGGTGGCAAAGTTCGAAGAACAGACAGGCATCAAGGTCAATTACGATGTCTATGACGGCAATGAAACGCTTGAAGCCAAGCTCATGGCCGGTTCATCAGGATATGATCTTGTGGTCCCGACAGCGTTCCCGTTTCTTGATCGTCAGATCAAAGCTGGCGTCTATCAGGAAATTGATCGCAGCAAGATTCCTAATTACAAGAATCTTGATCCCGATCTGATGAAACGTATGGCCGCCGCCGACCCCGACAATAAGTATGCGGTGATCTGGATGTGGGGAACCACGGGTATCGGCTATAATGTCGATGCCGTGGCCAAACGTATTCCGGATGCTCCGGTCGACTCCTACGATCTGGTCTTCAAGCCGGAAAATGCCGCGAAGCTGAAAGATTGCGGTATCACCATTCTGGACAGCCCGACCGATATTATGCCGATCGTGCTCAATTATCTCGGTCTTGATCCCCAGTCTTCCAAGCCGGAAGATCTGGAAAAGGCTCAAGAGCTGATGATGTCGATCCGCCCCTACATCAAGTACTTCAACTCGTCGCAGTACATTAATGACCTCGCTAATGGCGATGTCTGCGTGTCCATCGGCTGGTCGGGTGACGTCTTCCAGGCAGCTGCACGTGCGGAAGAAGCCGAGAACGGCATCAACGTTTCTTACGTGATCCCGAAAGAAGGCACGATGATCTGGTTCGACAACATGGCCATCCCAAAAGATGCGCCGAACCCCGAAGCAGCTCTCGCATGGATCAACTTCACACTTCAGCCCGAAATCGAAGCCGCAAACTCCAACTATGTGGCTTACGCAAATCCGGTGCCTGCATCCAAAGAGTTCATGGATGCGGAAGTGAAGGACAATCCGGCTATTTATCCTTCGGATGAAGTCATGGCGAAACTCTTCGCGGTGCCGACCAAGGATGCGGCCTTCAATCGATTGCAAACACGGGCCTGGACAACAATCCGTACAGGCAAGTAATCAGACGGCCCCGGCGGAGAAATCTTCCGGGGCCGTTTTCTGCAACGCTCATCAATGTCGAATGGGGTAACAAAGATTGAGTGACGTAAGTGCGCAGGGCGTCAAGCTGTCCGAACAGATAATGGGGAGTCTGGCCCGTATCGGATTGACCGGACGACGGATTGTGATCGGTGTGCCTCTGGTCTGGCTTTGTGTTTTCTTTCTGTTGCCCTTTCTGATCGTTCTCAAGATCAGCTTCGCAACACAGATGATCGCCATTCCGCCATTTTCGCCGCTCTTCGACTGGAGCGGGGATGGCGTTCTACCCGGCATTCATATCGATCTCACGAATTATCAATATCTATTCACCGACAAGCTCTACATTCTCGCTTATCTGAACTCTGTGCGGATTGCCTTTATCGCAACCTGCATTTGTACGCTGATTGCCTATCCTATGGCTTATGGGGTCGCACGTGCACCGGAGAGCTGGCGCAATCCTTTACTGCTGCTGATCGTGTTGCCTTTCTGGACGTCGCTGCTTCTGCGCGTCTATGCCTGGATCGGGCTCCTGAAAAACAACGGCATCATCAACAATGCATTAGAGGCAATCGGGTTGATCGATGCGCCCTTGCCGATGATGAATAATGCCTTTTCTGTCTATGTCGGCATTGTCTATTCCTATCTGCCGTTCATGTTGTTGCCGCTTTATGCATCGCTTTCCCGTCTCGACTTCACCTTACTTGAAGCGGCGAGCGATCTTGGTGCATCGCGTATGCGTGCTTTCTTTACGATCACCTTGCCGCTTTCGTTGCCCGGCGTGATTGCCGGTGCCATGCTGGTCTTTATCCCCGCTGTTGGCGAATTTGTGATCCCGTCTCTGCTCGGCGGGCCAGGCACCACGATGATCGGTCGCGTGATTTGGGATGAGTTTTTTGAAAACCAGGCATGGCCTGTGGCATCAGCCGTTGCTATTGCTCTGATGCTCTTTCTGGTTGTCCCCATCATGCTCTATCAGCATTTCCAGACGCGCTCGGAGGCAAGGCCATGAAAAAATCAGGTCTTTCTCCCTTCGTACTGGCGAGCATGGCGTTTGGTTTTACGTTTCTTTATGCGCCGATCATCATGCTCATCATTTTCTCGTTTAACGAGTCACGGTTGGTGACCGTTTGGGGTGGGTTTTCGACCAAATGGTATTTTGAGCTTCTGCAAGATGATCAGGTGCTTGATGCGGCTTATTTGAGTTTCAAGATTGCTGTGGCCAATGCCTGCTTGTCGGTGGTGATGGGGACCATGGCGGCTTTTGCTCTGGTTCGCTTTGGCCGGTTCTGGGGCAGGTCCATAATGATCCAGTCGATCTCGTCACGCCTCGTGTTGCCAGACGTTATTCTGGGCCTCTCTATCTTGCTTTTGTTTGTCTCCTTACAAAATCTGATCGGATGGCCGACACAGCGTGGCGTGATGACAATTATCATTGCTCATGTCACGTTCTCGTCGGCTTATGTGGCCATTGTCGTGCAATCGCGACTGGCGGGACTTGACCGTTCCTTTGAGGAAGCAGCCTTCGATCTTGGGGCGGGGCCTTTCACGGTTTTCCGCACAGTGACATTGCCCATGATCGCACCGTCTCTAGTGGCTGGCTGGTTGTTGTCCTTCATCCTCTCATTCGACGATCTCGTGATTGCGAGTTTTGCATCCGGACCGAGTGCAACGACATTGCCGATGGTTATTTTTTCGAAAGTTCGTTTCGGCATTACACCTGAAATAAACGCATTGGCGACAATCATCGTGGTTGCAGTGGCGGTCGGTGTGATTTTTGCCGGCAGACTTTTGCAAAATCAGGCGGACCAGAGGGCAGGAGGAAGCTCCTGACACCAGCAATGAAAAATCACTTTGTCGATGATTTAGGGGGCCAGGGCAGGAATGCGCTGGTCCTCTGCATATAGGCGACATATTCAGGTCTGGACCGTTGCAGGCGCCTTTCCAACAAAGCGGCACCGCTCCATTTAATCAGTAGAAAGCTCATGACCAATGGTCCGGGCAGGCTCAGCCAGCCATATGGCGCTTCGCAGGCAATGAAAAAACACCCCCACCAGAAGCACATATCCCCGAAATAATTCGGGTGTCGTGTGTATCGCCACAAGCCAGTATCCAGCACTTTCCCCTTATTGGCTTCGTTTGATTTGAAGCGGGCCAATTGCATGTCGCCGATGCTTTCGAAGGCAATACCCGAAATGGCCAGGGCAGCTCCGATATAGGCGAGGGAGCCTAGCGGACCAGTCGCGCCATATGCGCCAAGGATAATTGGCCAGGATACGATCCACATCAGGCCCCCTTGCAGCAGAAACACGATACGTAGCGTATAGAGATGTACATTGCCCCGTGCCTTGCTGAGCATCTTGAGATATCGCCCGTCGGCCCCTTCGTGTCGCCATCTCCAAAGGAGGTAGAGTCCGAGGCGCAATCCCCAGACCACAACAAGCGAGCTTATGAGCTGTTGGTGTATGCCGCCGAAGGGAAAGAGCTGAGATGTCACGCAGGCGACAAGTACAAAGCCGAGAGCCCAGAACCCGTCTATAAAGCTGACATCACCCAGTAGGATGCTGATACCCCACAAGACCAGCATCATCATCAGGATGGCGCCAAGGTTTGCGGCCATAAGTGACCAGATATCGATTGTTTCGTAAACCATGCATGCCTCCCAACATGATGCTATTTAACACATGATTGGTTGGATCATTCAAATTACACAATGTGGGCCAAGCCAATTATGCTCGGATCGCTGGAGTGCCTATGCCTGAAATCTATGTGGATGCCGATGCCTGTCCTGTGAAGGACGAGGTGTTGCGCGTGGCGGAACGCCATAATCTCATGGTGTATATTGTAAGCAATAACGGCATGCGCCCTAGTCGCAATCCTATGGTCCGACAAGTTGTGGTGCCGCAAACGCCGGATGCTGCGGATGACTGGATTGCCGAACATATCGGTTCGGATGATATCTGCATAACGGCGGACATTCCGCTCGCCTCTCGTTGCCTTGAAATTGGAGCATCTGCGCTTCATTCAAATGGCAAGCCGTTTACGACAGAAAGCATCGGCATGGCTTTGGCTATGCGTGATCTGATGCAGCAACTGCGTGAGGCAGGTGACGTCAAAGGCACCAATCCGCCCTTTACGAAAGAGGATCGTTCACGCTTTCTGCGTTCGTTGGAAGAAGTGATCCAGCTCCATTTGCGGCGTGCCACTCTATAAGCCTGAGAAAATTATCTTGTAGGTAGAGTGAAGCCGTAGCGTTCAAAAATTTTCTTGGCTTGGGTTGAATTCAGAAATGCAAAGAAATCTTCCGCACTCTTGGTATGTGTGCGTGTTGTCATTGCAGCAGGATAGATAATTGCTTGGTGTGTGTTGGAAGGAAACCGGCCAACAATGGAAACTCGTGGTTCGATGCGGGCGTCGGTCTCATAGACAATACCGAGAGTGGCTTCACCACGCGCCACAAAAGCCAGCGCATCGCGCACATTGCCGCCTTGCACAACGGACTTTTCAACCCTTTCCCAAAGTCCAAGAGCTTTCAGGGCCTCAACCCCATACTGCCCTGCTGGTACACTGAGTATGTCAGCCATGGCGAGGCGCCCGCCCTTTAGCGCGGCGGTTATATCAAAGTCGGTATTCACCTCCGCGGACACAGCCGATTGTGTGGGTGCAATCAGGACGAGGCTATTGCCCAGCAGATCGCGGCGGGAACCGTCTGATATGAGTTGTTTCTTTGAGAGATAGTCCATCCATGACTGGCTGGCCGAAATGAATATGTCAGCAGGCGCTCCCTGTTCAATCTGCCGAGCAATGATTGAGCTGCCGGCATAGGAAATCCTCACTTGCGGATGGCCGGACGCAGTCCATGCTTCGGCCACTGCATCAAGTGACTGCTGCAAACTTGCAGCAGCAAATACCAATGTCTCGTCAGATGCCTGCGCCCCTGATGTGGGGATGCCTCCCATTATAAGGCTGAGAGCAAGCAGAAAGATTTTGGCGAAAGACAGCATGGCGACCTCGGTGGCTATTCGGGAGCATTGCCATTCTTGCACGGGAGTGGAGAATGATTACATCGCAAATGAAAAAGTGTGGGGGAATGGATGACAGAGATCAGAGAAGAAGCATTGCATCTGGAAGCGCAGGATGGGACAAAACTGGCTGCGTGGCGTTGGTCAAAACAGGTGCCGGTCAGGGCGATACTTCAGGTCGCGCACGGAATGGGAGAACATTCCACGCGATATAAATCCAAGCTTGAAGCATTGATGGACGCGGGCATAGTCATTTACACAAATGATCACAGAGGGCATGGGCGCACAGCACCATCTCCTGAGCAATATGGAGATTTTGGACCGGGCGGGTTTCCGGCACTTGCCAGTGACATGAAACTTCTCACTGACAAGGCGCGTGCTGATAACAAAACGGTCCCTCTGTTTTTGATGGGGCACAGTATGGGGTCCTTTGCCGCCCAGCTCTATGTCGTCGATCATTCCTCTGCGATTGACGGCCTCATTATTTCAGGGTCGTCAGCGCTTGATCGTGTTGTGACAGTTTTGCCCTCTGATCCCGATGCACCGGCACTGGATGCATTTAATGGTGCTTTTGAACCTGCGCGTACGCCCTTCGACTGGTTGAGTCGAGATGAGAGCGAGGTCGATGCTTACATAGCCGATCCGATGTGCGGATTTTCTGTGACGCCTGCATCTATGCAGTCCATGGTTGAAGCTCTTTTGCCCACGGCAGATGAAGCATCTGTGAGCAGAATTCGTAAAGATCTACCAGTCTATTTTTTCTCTGGTGACAAGGATCCTGTGGGTGGTCCTGATCTTTCTTTTCTAAAAGTTCTGGTCGAGCGATATCGCGCTCGTGGGCTGAACGTGACGAGTGATTTTTATGCCGGTGGTCGCCATGAGATGCTGAACGAGACGAATAAAGTTGAAGTGACGGCAAATCTGAAAAACTGGATTGAAGCTCATATCGGATGAATATTCAGCCAAGCCTCGCTGGCTATAAAGCCATCTCCAAAATATATAATGCGCTCATGACAGGGTTGGTGCTGACACTGGTCACTCGAAAGAGTGCGGATGCTGCGGCGCAATTTGTCGAAGGTCACTTCCGCCGCCAGCATCTTGAAAAGTTTTTGCCCGGCTTGAAAAAGCTTCGTCTGGACGGTTTGCCCGATGCGGTGGCCTGTGCACAATATCATTATTTTTCAAATGCGCTGGGTGGTGTGAAGACAGAGTATTTCGCTGAGAGTGATCGCAAGGCATGGGTGCGCTATCCGCCGCCACGATGGATTTGGCAGGGTGCCGCCATTTGCGGAATACCATCCCATGTCAATGCCGGAATGTTGCATGGATGGCACGGGCATAATGGTGTGTCGCTTGGCAATAACAGACTTGGATTTGTCTGCACCGGACAAACGGTGGATGGTTCCGCTGGCTTGGAAGGCTACTATTTCGATTATGGCCGTGAGATCGCCGAAAGCGAGCGCGTGCGATTTGCATATGACGAACCGACGCCGGACTATGATCCCGCATTGGCGCCACAGCTTGACCATGCCGACTGGCCCGAGGAGAGACTGAAGAAGGTAGAACGGGCCTATGCAATGGAATATGTGCGCTCGCTTGTGCCGACGATGCTGGAACTTTTTGGACCTGATGAAACCGCACATCACCTTGGACATGCAGCGCGCCTGATCGGTATGCAATTTTACGATGAGACGGCTGTGCTGCTGGGTATCGAGGCGGGAGATGCGGAAGCTTTCGCGTATTATCTTGCCGCATTGGCTGCCGCACAGGGCGAGAAGATCGAAATCAGCCGATCCGGCAGCGACTTTCTTCTTTGCCAGTCAGGCTGGCGACTTATGGATGGCATCCAGAATGATCATGTTGCGTTTGTCGCCTGGAATCGGCTTTGGGAGGGTGCGCTGGCCGTGCATAACCGTCGCCTCGCTTTGGTAACACGGTGTGGTGATTTCGGCATTGAGTGGCGCATTTCGGGATAGAGTCGCGGATGGCTTGACTTGGTTCCTTTTTGGAACTTATATATTTGGCAGAACAGAATGGAGACCGCCATGACTGCCAAAAAGAATGCGACTGTCGCTGTGATAGGTGCGGGCGATTATATTGGCAGCGCCATTGCCAAACGGTTTGCCACAGAGGGCTACACGGTGTTCGCGGGCAGACGTACTGCGGATAAGCTGACCTCATTAAAATCCGAAATCGAGAATGCAGGAGGTGCCTGCGAAACACGCGGCCTTGATGCTCGCAAGGAAGATGACGTATCCGGATTTCTCGCTGAAGCCGATGCCCATGCTCCTCTTGAAGTTTGTATTTTCAATATCGGCGCTAATGTGAACTTTCCTTTGTTGGACACAACAGAGCGGGTGTTCCGGAAAGTCTGGGAGATGGCTTGTTATTCCGGATTTCTGGCAGGGCGGGAAGCGGCGCGTCACATGGTTCCGCGTGGGCAAGGGTCAATCTTTTTCACTGGAGCTACGGCCAGCTTGCGTGGAGGTCGTGGTTATGCCGCCTTTGCCTCGGCCAAATTTGGTCTTCGCGCAGTCGCGCAGAGTATGTCGCGAGAGCTGGGCCCGCAGAATATTCATGTTGCACATCTGATTATTGATGCCGGCGTTGATACTGCTTTTGTGCGTGATCGGATCAAGGCCGCGCAAGGTGAGGATGCGGTAGCCAACATTCCGCCGGATCGTCTGATGAACCCGTCTTCAATAGCCGATACCTATTGGATGCTGCATAACCAGCCACGGGATGCATGGACACATGAACTTGATATTCGCCCCTATGGAGAGACATGGTAATGGCCGACGTAACAGTGGAACACCATTTCGATTTTGGTAGCCCGAATTCCTACCTGGCATGGAAAGTCATTCCCGAAATCGAGAAGCGTACCGGCGTGACATTTCGCAATGTACCTGTGCTGTTGGGCGGTGTGTTCAAACTCACGGGCAATCAGCCGCCTATGATTGCGTTTGGTAATATCAAGAATAAGCCGGACTATGATCGTATTGAGATGCAGCGCTTTATTGCGCGCCACAATCTCATGAAGTTCAAAATGAACACGCATTTTCCGGTCAATACAGTACAGATCATGCGCGGTGCGATTGTGGCACAGATGGAGAATAATCTGTCTAAATACCTCGATGTTGTCTTTCGCGCGATGTGGGAAGAGTCCAAGAAAATGGATGATGCCGAAGTGATCCGGGCTGAGCTGGACGCAGGCGGTTTCGACGGCGCGCATATTCTTGCCCGTATTCAAGAGCAGGACGTAAAAGATCAACTTCTTGCCAACACATCGGCCTCTGTCGAGCGAGGCACATTTGGCGCACCGACTTTTTATGTCGGCAAGGAAATCTTCTTTGGCAAAGATCGTTTAAGAGATGTCGAAGAAGAAATTCTGAAAATTCAGGCCACCTGAATTCTGTAACCCTTGCCGTGGCGCGATGAAGGTCTATCATTCTCTCAAAATATGATCGGGGAGAGAGTGAATGAAAGATCCGGAAATCGGCAAAGTTCTAGAATTTCTTGCAAATTCAGACTTTCCGCAAGACACGCTGGAGTTGCGTAAGGCCTATGACGCGATGGGTGAGGTGTTTCCCCCTGCGGCTGACGTGCAACTTGAAAAAATCAGTGCCAATGGCGTTGTGGCAGAATGGTCATCGACCCCGAATGCCGCGAAAGACCGCGTGATCATGTATTTGCATGGCGGCGGTTATGTCATCGGATCTATTGCAAGTCACCGGCACCTCGTGACGGAATTAGGGCGTGCAGTAGGTTCTTTGGCATTGTCGCTCGACTATCGTCTTGCACCGGAGCATCCCTTTCCTGCAGCGGTTGATGATGCTTTAGCAGCATATCGTTTCTTGCTCGATCAGGGATTTAAGCCCGGCAATATTGCCATTGCCGGCGATAGCGCGGGTGGCGGGCTGACAGTCGCAACTCTTCTTGCTGTTCGGGATGCAGGGCTCCCGCAACCGGCTTGCGGCTTTTGTATTTCGCCATGGGTTGATTTGGAAGCAACCGGTCGGTCGATGACCACACAAGCAGCACGTGACCCTATGGTACAGAAAGATGGTTTGCTCGGCATGGCCGCTGCCTATCTAAATGGTAGCAATCCGCAAGCGCCGCTTGCAGCGCCGCTTCATGGAGATTTCAATGGAATTGCTCCTTTGCTAATTCAAGTAGGTGCAGCTGAAACCTTGTTGGATGATGCGACCCGACTTGCAAGTGTTGCAGGCGCGGCTGACGTCGAGGTCAATCTTCAGATATGGCCTGAAATGGTGCACGTCTGGCATTTTTTCCATCCCATGCTGGGAGCGGCGAGATATGCGATAAAGGGTGCCGGAGAGGTCATTTCCAAAGCGATGGACCGTAGCGCGGAAACTTCAAAAGTCGCCTAAACCTCTGCGTGCTCAGTCGAGGATCATACCGATAGACCCTACTATTTTGCGGGGTCTGGTCTGTTTGCGCCCCGCATTCTCAAACAGCTTGGGGTCAAGCGGTGCTTCCAGCATTACAGTGATCGTTTGGACGAAGTGAATAAGCGTATCTGGTGAATGCCATGTCGGGTGAGGGCGGCTCCGGTCGGTCAGTGCGGCTTCACGCAAGCTTAAAACGCTGCTGAGATATGCGCCCATGAAAACGAAGCGTTGGTTTTTTGCGGCCTCCGGCATGTCGGGCATTAAATGTCGCAGGTGTTGCAATGCTCGCAAGTATCCCGAGTTCCAGCGCTTTTCTAATGCGTCCATGAAGAGTCCGCCGTGGTTCATGGCCAGCATCGAAATGAACCGCGTATATGTGTCTTCTTCATCTTGCTTTTCACCCGCTAATCCAATAGCCGGGAAAACCAACGCTTCGACAATATCGCGCACCGATAGAATGCGCTCCTCATTCTCAAGTTTGTCGAGCATGGCATTGCGTCGTTCGTCAATCAGCTTTGCACCATCCGCGACCAGTTCGCGCACAAGAGCTTCCTTTGTGCCGAAGTAATATGTCAGAGATCCGTGATTTTTCTGTTCCGCGGCATCGACAATTTGCCGAACTGTAACGCCATCGATTCCGGAAATAGCAAATAGACGACGAGCTGCGAGCTTGATCTGCTCACGTGCGTTGGCTTTCCCCTGTGCTTTCCCTTGCGTCTTTTGCATGGGTAAAGTTTTGCTTTGCAAGCGCGTGTTCGTCAAGTTTATTATCCAAATGACCTAATAAAATGAAGAGGGGAGCGGGAAATGTCGGAGCTTGATTTCACAGGAAAGACAGTGTTGGTCGTCGGTGGTTCGAGCGGCATCGGCAACGGCATCGCGCATGCGTTTAAAGAGAAGGGTGCATCGGTTCACGTATGGGGGACCCGCGCTAAGGCATCCGATTACTCAGCGGACGAGGGTAGTGATCTCCAGGGCTTGCACTATAGCTGCATGGACGTGTCGGATTTTGATGCCATCGAAAAGTTTCAGCCCTCTTTCAAGTCGCTTGATGTTCTGGTGCTTAGTCAGGGTACGGTGATCTATCAGCGCGGCGAGTTCAACATGACCGGGTTCCAGAAAGTCATGGATGTAAACCTCAACAGCCTTATGGCTTGCGCTCTGAAGTTTCACGACATGCTGGCCCAGAGCAAGGGGTCGCTCATCACCGTCAGTTCCACAGCAGCATTCCATTCGACGCGTGGAAACCCGTCATATAATGCATCGAAAACGGGGGCGGTTGGCCTCACGAGGACGCTCGCAGAAGCATGGGCCAAAGATGGCATTCGGGTTAACGGTATCGCCCCGGGATTGGTGGACACTAAACTCACCAAAGTCACGACTGACAATCCAGAACGACTGGCTGGAAGCCTGCGCGGTATTCCTTTGAGGCGGCTTGGCACACCACAGGATATGGCGGGCGTAGCGTTGTTTCTGGCGTCCCCGCTTTCTTCTTATGTCCTTGGACAGACGATCCCTGTCGATGGTGGGTTGATCCTCTAATTCTCTATTTTTGAATTACAATAACAGTACTGGGAGGATATCTATGGCTTGGGAATTTGAAACTGATCCCGAATTTCAAAAGGATCTGGACTGGATCTCGGATTTTGTGCGCACAGAAGTCGAGCCGCTGGACCATGTGCTTGGTAGCCCCTATGACGTTAAAAGTCCAAACAACATAAAACTGGTAAGACCGCTTCAGGAAAAGGTGAAGGCACGCAAACTATGGGCTTGTCATCTTGGCCCCGAACTTGGCGGTCAGGGCTATGGTCAGGTGAAGCTGGCGCTTATGAATGAAATTCTGGGGCGCTCGCATTTTGCGCCGACGGTTTTCGGGTGTCAGGCACCTGATACAGGTAATGCTGAAATCCTTGCGCATTACGGCACGCCGGAGCAGAAGAAAAAATATCTTCAACCTTTGCTGGATAACGAGATTGTTTCTTGTTTTTCCATGACCGAACCGCAGGGCGGTTCCGATCCGTTGATCTTTACAACGACAGCTGTACGTGAAGGTAATGAATGGGTGATCAACGGCGAGAAGTGGTTCTCGTCTAACGCCAAATATGCCGCCTTCTACATTGTCATGGCGATTACGGAGCCGGATGCGCCGCCCTATCAGCGGATGTCGATGCTTATCGTTCCAGCCGACGCGCCCGGTATCGAGATCATTAGGAACGTTGGTTTCGGTGCAGAAGGCGAAGGCAGTCATGCCTATATTCGCTATACCAATGTGCGGGTGCCGTTGGATCATGTGCTTGGTGAACCTGGTGGCGCTTTTGTAGTGGCGCAGGTCCGTCTTGGCGGTGGTCGTATCCATCATGCGATGCGTACGATTGCGGAGGCTAAAGTCGCTTTCGACATGATGTGTGAGCGCGTCATTTCACGCGACACGCAGGGAAGCAGACTTTCTGAAAAACAGATGGTGCAGGAGAAGATTGCGGATTCCTGGATCGAGATCGAGCAGTTCCGACTTCTGGTGCTGCGAACAGCATGGCTGATCGACAAGCACAAGGACTACCGCATGGTGCGTAAGGATATTGCCGCTGTGAAGGCGGCGATGCCGAAAGTGCTTCATGATGTGGCTGCTCGTGCGCTGCATCTGCATGGTTCGCTTGGTCTGTCGAACGAAATGCCCTTTACGGCGCAGGTCATTTCGTCTTTCTTCCTTGGCCTTGCGGACGGTCCGACAGAAGTTCACAAAGTGACTGTAGCCAAGCAGGTGTTGCGCGAATATCGGCCATCCAATGAATTATTCCCTGCCTATCATTTGCCGAATGTACGCAAAAAGGCATTCGAGAAATATGGGGATCAGATCGAAGATCTGGATGAAGCGATCTGAACTTTGAGGAGGGGATGGCTATGGGCGATCAATCACGTTCGTTGAGCGGGCTGAATGTTCTGGTCACTGGGGCTGCCAGTGGCATGGGGCGAGCGACGGCAGAGATATTCGCGAATGAAGGCGCGAAAGTTGCTGTGACCGATTTTTCCCGTGAAGGTGCGGAGGCTGTGGCCGAAAGCATACGAAAAACGGGTGGTCAGGCGAAGGCATGGCGTCTGGATGTGTCTGACAAGAACGAGATAGCTTCTGTGGTCGATGCGATGGTCGCAGAGTTCGGCGGTATCGATGCTTTGATCAACAATGCAGGTATTTCGGGCTTTGTACCGATTGACGACCCGAAATACGATGAAGTGTGGGACCGGCTTGTGCCTGTTCTGCTGACCGCGCAGCAGCGCATGATCAGAGCGGTTCTTCCGCATCTGCGGAAATCCAAAAGTCCGCGTATTGTCAATATTGCTTCCACCGAGGCACTGGGCGCGACGGCCATGGATAGCGTCTATGCGGCGGCCAAGGCAGGTGTCACCGGCTTGACGCGTGCCTTGGCAGTCGAGCTTGGCCGCGAAGGCATTACGGTCAACTGCATCTGCCCGGGTCCGATTGCGACCGGGATGACAGAAGCCATTCCCGATGAGGCCAAACAGAAGTATGCCAAGCGCCGCACGGCTATGGGACGCTATGGCCGACCTGAGGAAGTGGCGCATATCACGGTTAGTCTGTGCATGCCTGCCGCTTCATACATTACTGGTGTCACAATCCCTGTTGATGGTGGCCTGATGGCTCGTAACGCGTAAGCACAGGAGACAGTCCATGAAAGCACTTCTTTATCAGGGTGCCCGTGACATTCGTTACGAAAGCTTTGCTGATCCAGAACTGGTGGCTGACACTGATGCAGTCATCAAGATGGACAAATGCGGGATCTGCGGAAGCGATCTGCACATCTATCATGGTGAGGGGTTCAGCCCTGACCTAGGTTTCTGCGTTGGTCATGAAGCTGTCGGTGAAGTGGTGGAGATCGGGCGTGGTGTCCGACGTTTGAGTATCGGCGATAAGGTGATGCTGTCGGCGGCCGTTGGATGCGGTAATTGTTCGCCCTGTCTGGCAGGACATATCAACCAGTGTGAGACAGGCGGAGCGGGGTGCTACGGGCTGAGTCATAGGTTGGAAGGCTGTCAGGCTGAAGGTATCAGAGTGCCGATGGCGGATTTTAATGCGCATGTCATCCCGGAGGGCATCAGTGCCGATCAGGCTTTGATGCTGACTGACAATTTGCCGACCGCATGGTTTGGTTGTGTTAACGCAAATATTCAGCCCGGCTCGCGGGTCGGCATTGTCGGCCTCGGCCCAATTGGCCTTATGGCAGTGGAGAGCGCTTTCGTTTTAGGCGCTTCAGAAGTCTATGCCATTGATCTGGTGGCGGAGCGTCGGTCTATTGCCGCAAAGCTTGGTGCGATACCGGTTGACGGTGCCAATGCTCTGGAGGTCATTGGCGAGGCCACAAACAAAAAAGGGCTTGATTGCGTTGTAGAGGCGGTCGGCGCTGATGCAACGATCAAAATGGCCTTGATGCTTGCGGGCAAACGCGGGCATGTCTCTGCCATTGGTGTCAATCAGACACGCGATTTTGCCTTTCCAATGGGGTTGGCCTTTATGAAGGGACTGACCTTTCACATTGGCACCTGCTCAGTCCAGTCGCATTGGCCTGATCTGGTTCCTTTGGTTCAGAGTGGGCGTTTGAAACCGGAACAATTTATCACGCATGAAATGGGTCTGTCAGAAGGTGCGGAGGCCTATCGGCTCTTTGACGCGCGCCTGAAAGGCGCCCTGAAGACAGTCATGGTGCCGTAAGCGGAAAGATATGCGCGATGTCGAAGGAAAACTGGGTTGATCTGGTCGATCTGGAAAAGCTGGAAGGCTGGATGGACGATCAGAGGATTGAAACTGGCCCGCTGGAAAATGTTGTTCCGCTCGCCGGCGGCACCCAGAATATTCTTTTGAAGTTCAGCCGCGCCGGGCGTGAATTCGTTTTACGGCGTCCACCCCACCGTCCTCATATGAACGGCAGCGAGACAATGCGGCGCGAGGCGCGCGTGCTGGCTGCTCTGGCTGGCAGTGATGTGCCTCATCCCGCCTTGATCGCCGCTTGTCCTGAGGAAGATGTGCTCGGTGCTGCTTTCTACCTCATGGCACCGATTGACGGGTTCAATGCGACAGTCGGGCTTCCTCCTCTCCATGCAGGCGATGCCGCGATCCGGCGTGAAATGGGCTTGTCAATCGCGGACGGGGCATCTGCTCTGGGGCGCGTCGATCATGTTGCCGTCGGATTGGGGGATTTCGGAAAGCCGGACAATTTTCTGGCGCGTCAGGTTGCCCGCTGGCGGGGGCAGCTGGAAAGCTATGCTGAATATGATGGCTGGACGGGCGCGAAGGATATCCCCGGGGTCGATCGTGTTGCCGAATGGCTTGAGGCAAACCGGCCTGCATCTTTCACACCCGGCATTATTCATGGCGACTATCATCTCGCCAATGTCATGTACCGACGAGATAGTGGCAGGCTGGCCGCAATTGTCGATTGGGAGCTGACGACAATCGGCGATCCGCTGCTTGATCTGGGCTGGCTCATGGCCACCTGGCCGGATGAGGACGGTTCGCGCACAACGGGGTCTGTGGGCATCCAGCCATGGCAGGGATTTCCGACTGCTAAAGAGCTTGTGGCCCGATATGCCGAGGGCAGTACACGCGATATGAGCGCTATTGACTGGTATGCCGTCCTAGCGTGTTACAAGCTTGGAATCATTCTGGAAGGTACAAATGCCCGCGCCGCAGCAGGTAAAGCGCCGAAAGAAACCGGCGATATGCTGCATGCCTCCACGATCGGGCTGTTCAAGCGGGCGCTTGGATGGATTGGCGGCTGATCTGAAGAGGTGAGCTAGTTTCTGCGGGTTTGGCGGAATCTTCGGATTCGTTCGTCTGCGCCATATTATTGCCATTTGATCAGGCCTAAGTTCGGCTGTCCGAGATTCAACTGCGCCCTGTCATGTGATTGTGCAGCTGTTATGATCGGCTATCCAGACACTGTCAGCCGGGAAATCCATGGCCATGCTCGCCCTCAATCGCATTCTTTTTATCACAAACATCTTTGTTGTTCTGGTAGCAGGTGCGCTTTCCACCACACCACTGCATGCTGAAGATGGGCCGCTTAGCATAGCCCGGATCACGCCGACCGGTGAGGATATGCCAGCTGGACGCCAACTCGTCATCGAGTTTGATCGCGCTGTTGTGCCTCTGGGTCGAATGGAGCGTAATGCCGATGAGGTGCCTATCACGCTTTCCCCCGATCTGAATTGTGAATGGCGTTGGCTGAACGAACGCGCATTGGCATGCCAGCTGAAAGAGGACGATGCGTTGAAGGCTTCAACGCGCTACCACATGACGGTAAAGCCCGGCCTTGTCGCACTGGATGGCTCGACCCTCGACGGTACGGTCGAGCATGAATTCGTTACCTCGCGTGTCCGCCTTGATCGTTCGACATTCGATGGTTGGTCAGGCCCCGCTACGCCAACGCTGCTAGTGACATTCAATCAACCCGTGCGCCGTGACAGCCTTGTCCGGAATTTGTCTTTTGTCTGGTTTGAGAATGGTGGTGGCACACAAGGAATTTCTGTGAGCGAGGGGCCTGAGTGGTCGGTTGCTCCAGATGATGCATTGGTGGATGTGCCGCGCGAGCCTGGGTTGAAAGGCTTTTTCAAACGGCTGCTCGCATATATTTCCTGGTTCCGTGCGGATGATGAACCCGCTCCTCAGGAATGGGCGCGACGGGCGTGGCGCGTGACACCTTCTGCTGCCCTGCCACTGGACACAGATGTCAAACTTGTCATGCAGCCGGGGCTTGTTTCAGGGTTGGGCGATGAGCCGAGTACAGCCGACCAGACTGTTAAGTCGTTTGCTACATTCGGTGAATTCAAGTTTCTGGGTATGCGTTGTCAGGCAAATGACGGTTCTCCGATAATCGTGCGCTCTGGCGACGAGAGGGCTGAGCCATGTGGTCCTTGGAATCTTGTCCGGTTACTTTTCTCGGCACCTGTCCAGCTCGGACAGATACGCGACCATGTGGAATTGACACCGCCTTTGGGCAAGCCTTCACCTGACAGCACGGCATGGGATGGGGTGGATCCCGAGCAGACCGAGAATTTTTATGATTGGAAGGGACATGAGAAAGGCGAGGAATTCACGGCGCGTTTTCCTGTCTATCTGCGTTCTGATCGGGATTACACGCTTGGCTTGAAGTCAGATAGTGGACAGATCACGGACATTTTCGGGCGACCAATGGAAGGGGATATCGCGCTCAGCTGGCGAATGGATAATCGACCACCGAACTTCGAATTGCCCAATGAAATTGCAGTATTGGAGAAGGAAATCGAAAGTGACATACCGCTTTATGTGAATAATCTTGTGTCACGTGATTTCAAGTTTTCGCGTCTTACAACAAGTGGTGTGCAAAGTGGATTGAGTGATCACCGCAAGCTTGATCCGATTCGCAATCTTCAATATGCGGTTCCGTTTGGCGTGCGTGAGATGCTGGAGGGCCGTTCTGGTGTCATTCTAGGGCAGTTTACGACAACGCCGGTGACGCGCAAAAAATCGGAGACAGTCTTTGCGCAAGTGACGCCATTCTCGGTCCATACAAAAATTGCGCATTACAATTCGATGGTCTGGGTCACAGATCTTGCGACAGGTCAGCCCGTCGAAGGTGCGCGTGTGTCGTTCCAGCGAAATCCGGATTTGTTAGGTGCACTGTGTGGAAACAATGTCCCTAAACTCCAATCACGTCTCGTTGAAGAGGCATTCGCACTAACTGATGTTGGTGGACTCGCCATTTTACCCGGTCAGCCTCGGGAGGCCGGGTACTGGGAGTCCCCATGTGACAAGGCGTTGACGGTGCGTGTCGAAAAAAATGACGACCTCGCCATTTTGCCGGTCTTTTATCAGTTCGAGGTAGACACCTATCGGGCCTCCGGCGAACAGATATGGCCCAATGATCAATCAGCGCAGGAACACATGCGCGTGTGGGGCACAACGGCGCAGGGTGTCTATCGGGCGGGAGATACAATTCAGTACAAGATTTATGTGCGAGGACAAAACAACAAGAAGCTTGTTAATGCCCCAGCGGGGGAATATCGCGTCCAGTTGATCGATCCGACAGGAAAGCCTGTTGATGAAATTAGCAATGTGATGCTCAACGAGTTTGGAGCAACCTCGGGCGAATTCAAAATTTCAAAGAATGGTGCCGTCGGTTGGTACAGGTTCCGCTTGCTGCAACAGCTTCACCCTTCAGATGACGAGGTAGAAGACTATTCGACAGAAGAAGGAAGTATCGGAAATGGAAATTGGTATGCATGGAAACCCATGCAGGTTTTGGTCAGCGATTTCACTCCGGCATCGTTCCGTGTGACGACATCTGTCGATGGTGATGTGTTCGGTGCGAAAAATATAGTAAAAGTCGAGGGTAAAGCCGAGCTGCATGCAGGTGGCCCATATACAAATGCCAAGGCCCGTGTAACAGCGATGTTCGATCCTCGGGCGATGCAATCGACACATCCCGTCGCCTCGTCTTTCAATTTCTCCAATGCTGGTGCGTCGGGTGATGCCGGACAGCGTATGATAGCGCAAAACGAAATTCCGTTGGACCAGAACGGAATAGTCAAATCGGAAATTGTCATTCCGGATCAGGGCGAGAGTGTTTTCGGTTCGCTTACCTTTGAAGTCGCGGTCAGTGATGATCGGGGCAAGAATATTGCCAACGCAACCAGTGCCATTTTTGCTGCCACAGACAGGTTTGTTGGATTGAAATCCACCGCCTGGATATTTCAGGCACGCAAACCTGCTGCCTTCGAATACATCGTGGTCGATCCCAAGGGAGTGCCAACGAATAATTCAGATGTGGCTTTGAAAATTGAGCGGAAGAAAGTCACAGCCGCTCGGGTCAAGTCGGCTGGCAGTGTCTATCAAACCGTTTATGAAGAGTCCTGGGAAGCGAGCGGTACCTGTGAAGGCAAGCCCTTGGGTCAGCCGGAGATTTGCAACTTCACACCTGATGAGGCAGGCGAGTACCGCATCACTGCAACTGTTGTAGGAAGCGCAGGCAAGACGCACACGGCATCCAGCGAGTTCTGGGTCACAGGCCCGAATGTTGTGCTTTGGGAGAGCGATCCGGACACCGCACTGAAATTCTTCCCTGAAAAACCATCCTATAAGGTGGGTGATACGGCACGCTATCTGGTCAAGAATCCGTTTCCGCAGGCAAAAGCTCTGATCACAATCGAGCGTTATGGCGTCATTGATCATTTCGTTCAGACATTCGATACATCTACGCCGATCATCGAATTTCCGGTGAAGCCGGAATATGCACCAGGCTTCTATGTGTCTGTTGTTTTGATGAGCCCGCGCGTCGATAAGCCGCTCGATGCCAATATGGTTGACCTCGGAAAGCCCGCATTCCGTATGGGCTATATCTCTGTGCCTGTTATGGATCCATATAACGAGCTGGCAATCACCGCAAAGGCGACGCGGGAAGAATACCGCCCAGGCGACACTGTAAATGTGAAGCTTCATGCCGCCCCGCGCAACGGTGATGCGACCGAGCCGGTTGAGTTTGCAGTAGCCGTATTGGATCAGGCTGTTTTTGATCTGATCTCTGGTGGCAAAGCTTACTTTGATCCTTATCAGGGTTTCTATCGTTTGGATGGCCTTGATGTGCGGAATTACAATCTTCTTTTGAAATTGGTCGGACAACAAAAGTTCGAGAAGAAGGGAGCAAACCCGGGCGGCGATGGCGGAGCCGATTTCAAGTTTCGTGATGTTTCGAAATTTGTGGCGTACTGGAACCCGTCCTTACGTGCAGATGCTGCTGGGAATGCTAATTTTGATTTTACTGTGCCGGACAACCTGACCGGATGGCAGGTTTTGGCAATGGCGGTGACGCCTACAGAGAAAGCGGGTCTCGGCCTTGGTGAGTTCAAGGTCAATCGGCCGACTGAGATACGGCCCGTTATGCCAAACCAAGTATTGGAAGGTGACACGTTCTCCGCCGGCTTTAGCGTGATGAACCGGACCGATAAACCCCGTCAGATCGAAGTGCAGATCGTGGCGGAAGGGGATGTCGAAAAATCAGCCGACACGGATTCCTTCAAGAAAATGGTAGACTTGGAGCCATTCGCCCGAACCACGGTGTTCCTGCCGTTAAAGGCTGGTCAGATTGCAATGTCGCGAGATCGACAGGTCGGGAGTATTGGTTTCAAAGTCGTTGCAGGAGATGCGATCGACAAAGATGCCTTCCTCTACTCCTTACCGATTGGAAAGCATATCGATCTTGTCTCGGCCTCATCATATGGCACATCGGACGCTGATGATGTGTCCACGGCCATCTCAATACCCGATGAGATAAGAACAGACGCAGGTTCTATTGACGTCACGCTTAGTCCCACCGTTGTAACAGATGTGGCATCCGCATTCCGGTACATGGCCGCCTATCCGTTTCTTTGCTGGGAGCAGCGATTGTCTAAAGGTGTAATGGCTGCAAACTTTGCGGCATTGCGCAATTACTTGCCAGACGTGTTGCAATGGAAGGAAGCGCCGGCAACGCTCAAGTCCATGGTGGACAGCGCAGCTGATTTTCAGGCACCCAATGGCGGCATGTCATACTGGGTTGCGACGAATGATCGAGTGGATCCATACCTCTCTGCTTATACTGCGCTGGCCTTCAGCTGGCTAAAGGAGCGTGGTGAGGAGCCGCCTCAGGTGGTCGATGAAAAGTTGCAGGTCTATCTGATGGATCTGCTGCGCAAGGATACTGCACCGGAATTCTACTCTCAAAATATGCTGGCATCGGTTCGCTCTGTTGCATTGGCAGCTTTGTCTGAGCAAGGGCGCGTGACGGCGCGCGATATCGAACGTTTGCGTCCCCATTTCAAGACAATGGGACTTTTCGCAAATGCCATGTTGCTACAGGCTGCACTTACGATTGAGAGTACTGAAGGCAAGGCCCTGTCTCGCGAATTCTCGGATTTCCTGCTGTCTCATTCCAATCAGACATCAGGCAAATTTTTCTTCTCGGAAGAGAGAGGTGAAGGATACGCACGTATTCTAGCAACGCCATTGCGTGATAATTGCGCAATCCTTTCTGGTCTTTCTGCCTATGCGCGCAAGCAAGACGATAAGTCTCGTATCGGTGATATTGCCTTCAAGCTCGTGCGCAGTATTTCTCAGAGCCAGAGACAGGAAGGGTACTGGGGCAATACCCAGGAGAACATGTTCTGCACCAACGCCTTGGCTGACTACGCTGCTGCCTTCGAAAATGTGACGCCCAACATGACTGTTACAGCAAAGCTCGACACAGAAGTGATGGGTGCGGCTCGTTTCGAGAGTGTGGCGTCCACGCCCGTGACCGTTGGACACAAAATTTCTGACGGTGATGCAGGACGCAATGCGACGGTCTCACTCACTCGGGAGGGGCAGGGACGTTATTACTATGCGACGCGCCTTTCCTATGCGCCGTTGGATGGGGTGACTGAGCCGGTCAATAGCGGCATTGAAATGCGCCGCGAATATAGCGTTGAGCGGGACGGCAAACGTGTTCTTCTGAAAAAGAAAGACACGATCAAACGTGGTGAACTGGTGCAGGTTGATCTCTATCTCTCGCTGCCTGCTCCGCGCAATTTTGTTGTCGTCAACGATCCGGTGCCTGGCGGGTTTGAACCTGTAAATCGTGATCTGGCTACGACATCCGCTGTGGATGCTGCCAAAGGCGATATTGAGCGGCCGACAGGAAGCTGGGGCGAAAAATACAAAAACTGGATCGAATATGCTTCGGGCTATTGGTCCTTCTATCATCGTGAATTACGTGACGACAGTGTGCGCTTCTATTCCGACTATCTGGGTGCCGGAAACTATCATCTGACTTATGTGGCGCAGGCGATTGCCACGGGTGATTTTGCGGTGCGGGCAACAAAGTCGGAAGAAATGTATGACCCCGATGTCTTCGGCTATAGCGCTGCCGGTCGTTTGACGGTGGTGGAGTAACCGGAGATGAACTGGCTACGTTGGCAGGTCGATCAACTTGAATGGCCTTTCGTGTCGTGGCGCCGCTGGTCGTGGCGGCTTTGGGCGCTGCTTGGCAGCGGGACTTTTGCGATCACCTTTGCTTTGGTGACGTGGTTTAGTCTTGCGGATATGTCAGCCCTGAAATTGCAGGTCGTGACATCAAAGCCGATCTTGCTTGACCGGCAAGGCGCTCCGCTGGCGGAGGCGACGGGCGAGTGGAATGTGCAGGACCGCATTCCTCTCTACGAAATACCGCAACGCCTGCAACAGGCTGTCCTGACGGCGGAAGACAAACGGTTTTACCACCACAAGGGTGTCGATTGGGTGGCCCGTGTCCATGCCGTATGGCAAGGCGTGAAGGCCGGTCGGAATGTGCGCGGTGCGAGCAGTATCACCGAGCAGGTGGTCCGTATGCTTGTACCTCGACGAAGAACGCTCTGGTCGAAATGGATCGAGGGTTTTGACGCCAAGCGCCTCGAACATGTAGCGACGAAATCGGATATCCTCGAATTCTACCTCAATCAGGTGCCTTATGCCTCCAACCGGCGAGGGGTGGTGGCGGCGGCAAAATTTTATTTCAACCGCGATCTCGAAACACTCGACGGACGCGAGATGCTGACCCTTGCCATTCTGCCCCGCGCACCTTCGGGGCTTGATCCTTATCGCGGTGGCGCCCGTGTGCTGGAGCGCCGGAGTATCCATCTGGCCAGTGCCATGCGAGAGGCGGGGCACCTGACCGGGGACGAGTGGGAGCGGATAATCGAAACACCGCTGACACTGGAACGCCCCGCACGGGTGAGCTCAATCGGCCATTTCAGAGCCTATGCCGCAGGCCAAATTGCAGAAAAAAACAAAACTTTTTTTTCCGAGCGAATCCAGACGACTTTGGATAGCGGGTTGATGCAATTTTCGCAGGACCTGCTCGACCAACGTGTCGCCGATCTGGCACCGCGCCGCGTGAAGAATGCCGCCGCGCTGGTGATCGACCGTCGCAATGGTGACATTCTGACATGGAATGTGGCAGGTGCGGATAAAGGCGGCGATACGCCCGGCCGATACCTTGATGCGGTGCGCGTGCCCCGCCAACCCGGATCGGCGCTGAAACCTTTTCTCTATGCGGCCACATTCGACGCAGGCTGGTCGCCCGGCCAGAGCATCGAAGACGCGCCGCTGAGCGAAGCGGTCGGAACGGGGATGCATAGCTTCAACAATTACAGCCGACAGTTTTACGGCGAAGTCTCGATCCGGCAGGCGCTCGGAAACTCGCTCAATATTCCCGCCGTCCATGCCGTCAATTTCATCGGACCAGAACGCTATCTCGATCTGCTACATCGCTTGGGATTCAATAGCTTAACGCGTGGCGCGGGCTTTTACGGCGACGGGTTGGCGCTCGGAAACGGCGAGGTATCGCTGCTGGAACTGGTGCGCGGCTTTGCGGCTCTGGCCAATCAGGGCCGCACAATCGAGCTGCATGCGCTGCGCGAAAGACCGCTGCGACCGGATGTGAGCGAACAGGTTTTCACGCCGCAAGCCGCAACGATGGTCAGCGATATCCTGTCAGACCCATGGGCCCGCGCGATGGAATTCGGGCGTTATTCGCTGCTCGACCTGCCGGTTCAGACGGCGGTGAAGACGGGGACATCCACCGATTACCGCGACGCATGGGCGGTGGGATATGACAGCCGCTATGTGGTGGGCATATGGATGGGCAATCTGGACCAGTCACCGATGGATGGGATCACAGGCTCGACCGGTCCCGGCATGGCGCTCAGAGGATTATTTGCCTATCTGAACCGTGATCAGAACACATCAAAACTTCCTTTGAATTCCGAGCTTTTCCTGCAAGAGAATTGTGCGTTTCCAGCACAAGATTGTTCACAAATCCATGATCTCCAATCAGCGTCTACAAAGCCGCGTGAACGTGGAGATATCCCCGAACCTTTCATCATGCGCCCGACCAAGGACCTGCGTCTGGCCTATGATCCACGCATGCCGAAAGACCGTCAGACCTTCCGCTTCAAAATTGGTGGAGCGGGGATAAATGACGAGGTGACATGGACGATCAATGGCGAGACAAGCGCGACCACAAAAGGCGGGGATTACAACTGGCCGGTGGAGCGGGGATATTATTCGGTGGTGGCCCGCGTCGCGACCGAGCAGGGCAAAAAATTTGTCCTCGGTCCTGTGGACTTCACCGTGCGCTGAACGGTCAGACGAGCGTGACCTTGATGCCGCAAATGTGAAACCCATTATCCTCGGTTGCGAGGTCGCTCGCGCGTGATGCTTCGAGAACACGTGCCGCATCGCGCACAGCGACATCAATGCCGATCACGCCGGTGCCATCCGCATCAACGGGGGGCACAAACCGGATGATACCGCTGGTGAGTTGAACCTCATGTGATCGGGCAACAGTTGCGTCGAGATGCTTTGCCCAACGGGTGGCGGCAGCGGCAGGGTCGCGTGACTGGATGGTGACGGCGGAAAGGCCCAGCACATTGGCGTCGGCGCGCGCGTCTTTCCAGTCGGGTCCGGCGGGTGGCCAGTCGCTCATCGCTTCATAGAAATCGGTGACACCGCTCACGCTGTCGATGGAGGTGAGCACGCCATCAAAGTCGGCGGGATGGAAATGCGTGAAAGTGTATTTGTGGCCCGCATGCTCGGCGATCCTGCGAAGGCCAGCGGCTTCGAGGCGCGCGCGATGGGCGAGTGCGTCGTGATCTTGAAGAATGACCATATAGCCTGCATCGCCATTGCGACGCTTGAGATAGCGGGCGGCTGATGCGTCCTCGCGCACAGGCTGGACGATTTCCAGAAATTCGCCACCGACAGGCATGACGACATTGACGAGCCCGAAAACAGCAACGCCCGGATCGCGATAAGCGACCTTGAGACCGAGCACGGCATCAAAGGCTTTGGCCAATGGTTCGAGGTCGTGGGCGACAAGTGCGATCTGGCGCAGGCGCATGGGTGGTCCTCCCTTTTTTATGGAGGGTGCAATTGATCGGGTGTTTGTGCAAGGGGCGGGTTGCGTCTGTGCCCCCCACCCGAAAAATCCGGAGTGGATTTTTCGACCTCCCCACAAGGGGGAGGTGAAGTACAAGATCAAGGAAAACTCTTACCTCCCCCTTGTGGGGAGGTCGAAACACGTAAGTGTTTCGGGTGGGGGGCGGACGGCAAATGTTCGCTCGGGTTTCAAGCAAATATTGTTGTCGTCCCGGGACTTGATCCCGGGACCCATTGGGCTTTGTTATATGTGGGGCGGCTGTGTGGATCCCGGGATCAAGTCCCGGGATGACAGAGTTTGAGGAGGAGGACGCATGTCTGTTGAACTCTGGTGTCTCTTTGGCGCGATGGTGATGGCATTGGTCCATCTCAGTGCGGCGTCATTTGCCTTTAAGGGGCAGGTGGGCAATCGCTATACTGTGGGCGCGCGGGATGAAGACCTGAAGCCTTCGGGGGTTGCCGCGCGGCTTGATCGGGCGCAGCGGAATTTTCTGGAGACATTCGCGGTCTTTGTCGCGGCTGTACTGATGGTCGAACATCTTGATGCCAATGGCGTATGGAGCCATTGGGGCGCGTTGCTCTATCTGGCCGGGCGCATGCTTTATCTGCCGCTTTATGCGGCGGGCGTGCCGTGGCTGCGGACATTCAGCTGGAATGCTGCAACGCTGGGACTGGTTCTGGTGATGGTGCAGATCGTGGTCTAAGACCCGCTGAACCAGTTATAGCCTTCGTCTTCCCAATAGCCGCCGGGATAGTCATTGGTGACGAAAATCTCGGCAATGTGTTTGGGATTTTTGAAGCCGAGTTTGGTCGGCATACGCAGTTTCATCGGGTAGCCATATTTGACCGGCAATTGCTCGCCGCCGAAATCCAGCGCGAGGATGGTTTGCGGGTGGCGTGCGGTCGGCATGTCGATGCTGGAATAGTAATCGTCAGCGCATTTGAAGCCGACATATTTTGCGGTTTTGTCGGCACCGATCATGTCGAGAAAAATATGGAAGGGCACGCCGCTCCATTGGCCGATGGCGCTCCAGCCTTCGACGCAGATGTGACGTGTGATCTGGCTTTCCTGTGGCAGAAGGCGAAGCTGCTCGATGGTCCAAGGCGTCTTGTCTGCAATCTTGCCTGAAAGCTGGAGCTTGTAGGTGCTGCCATCGACGCGCGGGGCGCGGCTCTCGCGGTAGAAGGCGTTGAAGGGGAAGGGTTTGGTGATCTCGCTGGGAGAAAAAGTGGGCGCGAGGCGTGATGAACTGAAGAGCGCGGCTTGCACACCATCGTTCCAACTGGACATGGCATCGAGAACGGTCTGGACAGATTTGCTATCGGCCAGATCGCAGCCCGACAACATGGTGAGCGCCCCGAGCGAAAGCGAGCTTCGCAAAAAATGCCGACGCTCGATTTTTTTCAACTCGGGTTTGATGTCTTCAAGCGTTACGACGGAAGGGCGTTTGAGATTTTTCATTTTGCGCTCTCCTGCTTGCGACCAAAGATTTTCAGGGAAAGGGGTTTGCCGGTGATCATCGGCATGAGGGTGGAGGGCACGACCAGAACAAGCGCGAGATGGACAATGACAAAACCGACAATGCCCGCCATGCTGAAGAAATGGACGAGGCGCGCGCCTTCATAACCGCCGAAGAAAAACGCGATCCACTGAAGCTGCACAGGTTTCCAGACAGCAAGGCCGCTCAAGACGACGAGAACACCAAGCGCCAGCACGCCGAGATAAAGCAGTTTCTGCACAGCATTATAAGTGCCATGGGCATGGGCGAGGCGGAAGCGGAGGGCGGCGACAAAATCCTGCCAGACGCTGCGCGGGGTGAGGGGCAACATGGCGGTGCGCAAATGGCCCGACCATAATCCATAGGCGAGATAGACCAGCCCGTTCACGACCAGAAGCCACATGGCCGCAAAGTGCCATTGCAATGCGCCACCGAGCCAGCCGCCTATGGTGATCTCGTTGGGGAAGCGGAAATCGAAAAGGGGCGAGGCATTATAGATGCGCCAGCCGCTGCCGATCATCAGGACCATGGCAAAGGCATTGACCCAATGTGTGAGCCGCACAATGAGCGGATGGCTGGTCTTGCCGGTGTCCGGGTTTTGTTCTGTCACGCGTTGGCCCTCCTGCCACATAGTCTAGCAGGTATACGGGGCAGACGGGGTGCGGGTTACACGCCCGATAAAAAAATGACGGAATTGGGAGGTCGCGCGGCTTTGCGAGCCTGATAAGATGGCCGCGCCATAGCAATTGCCACCCGCCTTGCAAGGACGAGAGACCGGATTATGACCAAACTGACCGTTGCCGCGACCCAGATGGCCTGTAGCACTGTGCCGGACGAGAACATCGCCAATGCCGAAAAGCTGGTGGAGCAGGCCGCCGAAAAGGGTGCGCAATTCATCCTGTTGCAGGAGCTTTTTGAAAATCACTATTTCTGCAAGGACATGGCACCGGACCTGCTGCATCTGGCGGTGCCTGTGGAGGACAATCCGGCGGTCAAGCGCATGCGCGAGGTGGCAAAGAAATTCGGTGTCGTGCTGCCGGTCTCGATTTATGAACGCGCCAATTCCGCGCTCTTCAATACGCTGGTGATGATCGACACGGATGGCGAAGTGCTGGGCCTCTATCGCAAGTCGCATATTCCCGACGGGCCGGGCTATAGCGAGAAATATTACTTCTCGCCCGGCGATACCGGCCTTCAGGTCTGGGACACGAAAGTCGGACGCATCGGCGCGGCAGTGTGCTGGGACCAGTGGTTTCCCGAAGCCGCCCGTCTGCTGGCGTTGAAGGGTGCCGACATTATCTGCTATCCGACCGCCATCGGCTCGGAGCCGCATGATCCGACCATCCATTCGCGCGATCACTGGCAACGCACCATGCAGGGCCATGCGGCGGCGAATATGACGCCTGTCGTTGCGTCAAACCGCGTGGGGCGCGAAGTGGGGCGCGGCTGCGAGATCACTTTTTACGGCTCGTCCTTCATTGCCGATAATACCGGCGCGAAACTGGCCGAGGCCAATGAGACGGAAGAAACCGTGCTGACCGCGACGTTCGATCTGGAAGCCATGCGCAAAACGAAAATCGAATGGGGTGTTTTTCGTGACCGGCGCGTGGATCTTTATGGTGATCTGCTGACGCTGGATGGAAACCGAAAACATCCGACAGCCAAGGGCTGACCTTTTGCGCCTTGATGCGCTATAAAGGCGCCAACAGAAATTAGATATTGGCGGGGAGGCCCTATGGATTTTTCATTCACGGCGGCGGATGAAGAATTCCGCATGGAAGTGCGGCATTTTTTTGAAAACGAATATCCGCAAGACCTGATCGCGAAAATGGCCAAGGGCCATTCGCCGAGCAAGGAAGATTATCAGCGTTCGGAACGTGCGCTGGATGCCAAAGGCTGGGTGGCTGTGAACTGGCCCAAGGAAGCGGGCGGCACGGGCTGGAACTCCAACCAGAAATATATTTTCGACGAGGAGCTGGAACGCGCCGGTGCGCTGAATGTTGTGCCGATGGGTCTGCTCTATGTCGGGCCGGTGATCTATACATTCGGGACGCCCGAGCAGAAGGAAAAGTTTCTGCCCGGTATTCTGAACAGCACGACATTCTGGGGGCAGGGCTATTCGGAACCCGGTTCCGGCTCCGACCTTGCCTCGCTGCAATCAAGCGCCGTGCCTGATGGCGATGACTATATTGTCAACGGCACAAAAATCTGGACGAGCCTTGGCCAGCATGCCGACTGGATTTTCTGTCTGCTGCGTACGGATAATTCCGGCAAGAAGCAGGAAGGCATCACATTTCTGCTGATCGACATGAAGTCGCCGGGCATCACGGTGCGCCCCATCATCACGATTGACGGCAAGCACACGCTGAACGCCGTAGAGTTTGTGGATGTGCGCGTGCCGCAGGCAAACCGGATCGGCGAGGAGGGCAAGGGCTGGACCTATGCCAATTATCTGCTGGGCCATGAGCGCACCTCCTATGCGCATGTGGCGGGCAAGCGAAAGCAGCTCCAGAACATTCGCAAGACAGCAAAGCAGACGAGTGCGGATGGTGCGCGCCTGATCGACGATCCGGCTTTCATGAGCAAGCTTGCTTCACTTGAAGCCCGCCTCGACGCGCTGGAACTGACCGTGTTGCGCACGCTGGCCTCGGTGGCCGATGGCGGCGCGCCGGGCGAGGAATCCTCGATCCTGAAAGTGATCGCCACCGAACTGGCGCAGGACATTACCGAGCTGGGTGCCGAGAGCTTCGGCCCCTATGCCCAACCGGCTTTTCCAGACAGCGTGGTGCCGGATGGCTCGGACAATTTCGCGATACCGGCAGGGGCCGCGCCCTCCGTGGCCTCCTATCTGGGGGCGCGGGCGCAGTCGATTTATGGCGGGTCGAACGAGATCCAGAAGAACATTATCGCCAAGCGCATCCTGGGGCTTTGAAGCCTCGGGATGGGCTTGGATGACCGTATCATGCGGTTTAACGTCGCTATGATGCCGATTTGCACTATATTCTGACCCAAATCCCCCATTTTCGGGGATTTGGGTAAAGTTCTGCGTGACTGGGAGGCGTGGCCGCGCTATTGCCCGCACTCCCGAAAGGCGTGCGTGCGATCATCCAGTTGGCCGCCCCTATGTGCGGGACCCCTCAAGGACCAAGGCTAGGCTTTTACGTGGCATTTCCCCCGACAGTTGCTCCGCTCGCACGCGCTCTCATCGAGCGCGAATATAATGACCCGACCCCGGTGCAGCTTGCTGTGCTGGAAGCAGAAGCGGCTGAGCGCGATCTGCTGGTATCCGCCCAGACCGGCTCGGGCAAGACAGTTGCCTTCGGCATTGCCATCGCGCCGACGCTGCTGGGCGATGAAGAATATCTCGGACGCGCCGACGAGCCTCTGGCGCTGGTTGTGGCACCCACACGCGAACTGGCCTTGCAGGTTCACCGCGAACTGACATGGCTCTATGCCCATGCGGGCGCAAAGGTCGTGTCCTGCGTTGGCGGCATGGACCCCAAGGCGGAAGCCCGCCTGCTCAATATGGGCGCGCATATCGTGGTCGGTACACCCGGCCGTCTGCGTGACCATCTGGAGCGTGGCCGTTTGCGCATCGGCAGCCTGCGGGCTGTGGTGCTGGACGAAGCCGACGAAATGCTCGATCTCGGTTTCCGCGAAGACCTCGAATTCATTTTGCAGGCAACGCCGAAGGAGCGCCGCACGCTTCTGTTCTCGGCGACACTGCCCAAGGAAATCGTCCATCTGGCCAAGACCTATCAGCGCGACGCGCACCGCATTCAGGCGGGCAGCGGCGAGCGCGGTCATGCCGACATTGAATATCGTGCGCTGACGGTTGTGCCACGCGACATCGAACATGTGGTGGTGAACGTGCTGCGCTATGTCGAAGCGCCAAGCGCGATCGTGTTCTGCAACACGCGTGAAAGCGTGCGCCGCCTGCAATCCACCCTGTCGGAACGCGGCTTTGCGGCTGTGTCGCTGTCGGGCGAGCTGAGCCAGAACGAGCGCAACCACGCCTTGCAGGCGCTGCGCGATGGCCGTGCGCGTGTGTGCGTGGCGACAGACGTCGCCGCCCGCGGCATCGATCTGCCCAATCTGGGTCTCGTGATCCATGCCGATCTGCCGCATGACCCCGAAGTCTTGCAGCATCGCTCGGGCCGGACAGGCCGCGCGGGCCGCAAGGGCGTGAGCGTGCTGCTGGTGCCCAATTCGCGTCGTCGCAAGGCAGAAATCCTGCTGCGCAATGCGCGTGTGACACCCAATTGGCTGCCCGCACCCACGGCAGACGAAATCCGCAAGCTCGACCATGAACGTCTGATGCAGAGCCCGATCCTGAACGGCGAAAGCTCGGAAGAAGATCAGGCCATGGCGCAGGCACTGCTGGCTGAACGCTCGGCAGAAGATATCGCCATCGCGCTGGCCCGCATTTACCGCTCGCAGCTTCCCGCCGCCGAAGACCTGCTCGATCCCGGCTCGTCCGCGCCTGCACGCGAGAGCAAGGGCCGCGAACGTGGCGAATGGAAAGACCGCAGCGAGGAACGCGGCGAACGCCCCGGCCGTCGCGAGCCGCGTCCGCCGCGCGCACCCAAGCCCGGTGCAGAGCTGCCCGGTGGCAGCGTCTGGTTCAAGCTGAATGTGGGCCGCGACAAGAATGCCGATCCGCGCTGGCTGCTGCCGATGATCTGCCGTCAGGGTGGCGTGACAAAACGCGAAATCGGCGCGATCCGTATTTATGAGAACGAAACCCGCGTGGAAGTGGCCGGAAACGTGTCCGAAGGCTTCCTCAATTCCGTGCGCGAAGTGCCCAAGGGCGAAGTGCGCATCGAACCGATGAAACCCGGTGCGGAACTGACCGAACCTTCCGACAAGCCGGCGGGTCCTGCGCGTGCGAAATCGCAAGATGATCGTCCGCGCCGCGAAGAGGGCGACAAGCCCAAGCGCGATTATTCCAAGCCGTCCTATAAGAACCGCGACGGCGACAAAGCCGGTGGCAAGCCGAAAGGCAAATGGGAGCCGCGCGAACGGCCTGCTTTTATGCCGGAACCCGATTTCCACCCCGATGGCGAGAACCGTCCGAAGGCCAAGCCGAAATATGAAGGCAAACCGAAATTCGAAGGTAAGCCCAAATATGAAGGCAAACCCAAGTTCGAGGGCAAACCGAAATACGAGGGTAAGCCCAAAGGCGAAGGCAAGCCGGAGGGTGCAAAGCGTCCCGACAGAGGCGATGTGCGCAACCCCGGCGAACGGCTGAGCTTTTCAGATCGTCCGAAGAAAACCGGCAAGCCGGAATTTAAGGGCAAGCCGAAAGCGGGCGGCAAAGCCGGTGGGCCGAAAATCGGCGGTAAGCCGAATTATTCGAAAGCTAAAGGCGGAAAGCGGGCTTGAGTTAAAGCCGCCGCGCCCGCCGATTAGCTTTCGAACCCGTCCACAAAATCCACTACGCGCGTCAGGATAGCGTCATCCTGCGCGACGAGGCGGTGGCCAAGCTCGTCCGTGAGAATGATCTTGGCCCCGCGCCATGCACGCTTGAGGTCTTGCGAGTTGGAGGCCGGGCAGCTTTCGTCATCCAGTGAATGCACGAAAAGGGCTTTGGCTTTCATATCTTCGGCCGCCACCAGCGGGTCGAAAGGAGGCGGGGCACCTGCTTGTTCGGCGGCATGGATTTCCTGCGCCCGCGCAATCACATCATCAGGCACACCTTTTTCGGAGGCGCGTTTCCAACGCTCCGACATGCGCGGGATGGGCGATGCGATGAAAACCGCACGGGGAATGTCGAGCCCTGCGCTCATGGCCTGCATGCTGGCAATGCAACCAAAGGAATGGGCAACGAGACTGTCCATCGGGCCGCAAGCATCTGCCACGGCGCGAACGGCTTGCGCGGCGGCGTCAGGCGAGGTCAGCTCCGCTTTGGAAAAGCCGTGGCCCGGAAGGTCCATCGCCACAACCGAGCGGCCAAGGCTCAGACATTTGTCGGCCATGGCACCCCAGAGGCAATTGTCATCTTCCCAGCCATGGACAAGCAACGTGGCCGGACCCTTGCCCAGACGCCATGTCATGACAGGTCCGGCGGGGGTCTCGATCTCCTGCTCTTCGGCATCGCGGAAGGCACCGGCTATACGCGGACGGACCCGTCTTTTAGGCGTCTGCATTGTATGGAGCAGTTCGCGTGCGATTGCATCGAGATCGGTGTCGCCGGTTTCACTCATATTTATCCCCTGATTCCTGCCTTCATTGCAGCATATCAGGACAATGATCGCGAGAGGGCGCGGCATGCGACAATGGGTATGATCCGCGAACAGCCGATATACGTATTTTAATATGAATTTGTGTATGAAAAGCACAATCGAGCCTTTGAAACATTACCGAAAGTACATATATCTTGCGGGCAATTAGCCTCGGCGGCGGGGAGTGGCGGATGTTGTTCGCTGGCTTGTGCCGAAGGACGAGACGGGCCGGTTCGGGCCTCCATTAAAATCAAAGGCAGCTTGGCCGCCTGAAAGAAACGCATGAACAAGATTACGGGCGGACGCCTCCATCGGTCCCATCTGATCGCTATCGGTATTGGCGTTATCATTGTGCTGTGGTTTGCAACCGGCCTGTTCGGCGGGGATGACACATCCGGCAATATGACGGCGGCGGAACTGGATGCCAGCCAGAATGTGATGCCGCGCGTGACCGTGACCGAGCTGGTGGCCGAGCAGCGTATCGGCGCGATTTCCATTCGCGGACGCACCGCGCCCAAGCGTGCCGTGCATATACGCGCCGAGACACAAGGCCGCGTGGCCGAACTGCCGGTGGAAAAGGGTGCCCGTGTGACCAAAGGGCAGGTGATCTGCCGCCTCGATCTGGATGCCCGTGGCGCACAATTGGCCGAAGCACAGGCCTTGATGCGCCAGCGCAAACTCGAATATGACGCCTCGCGCCAACTGGCCGAGAAGGGCTATCGCTCGCAGACAACGGCCGCCGGATCAAAAGCAGCCTATGACGCAGCCAATGCGCGTTTGCACCAGATGAATGTGGAAGTGGCGCAGACAAAGATCGTAGCGCCTTTCGACGGTGTGCTGGATGAACGTCCCGTGGAAGTGGGCGACTATATGCGCCCCGGCGATGCTTGCGGTCTGGTCGTGGAAATGAACCCGCTTCTGGTGCTTGGCCAAGTGGCAGAAGACCGCGTGAATGCGCTGACGGTCGGCTCCAAGGGCAATGCGCGGCTGGTGACAGGCGAGACGGCTGAAGGCACGATTACATTTGTCGCCAAAAGCGCCGATCCGGCGACACGCACATTCAAAGTGGAACTGGAAGTGCCGAATGCCGATTTCGCGATGCGTGCCGGTGTGACGGCTGAAATCTTTGTGCCGAGCAAACCGATTTCGGCCCATCGCATTCCAAGTGCAGTGATCGCGCTGGATGATGACGGCGTGATCGGCGTGCGAACTGTGGATGCCGACGGGCGGGTGAAGTTCAACCGCGTGGAACTGGTGGATGACACGCCCGAAGGGCTGTGGGTCTCTGGTCTGCCGGAAAAAGTGACACTTATCACCGTCGGACAGGATTATGTGAAAGCTGGTGAGCTGGTGGAAGCCGTGCCGGCAAATGCGCAAGGGGATGCCTCGTGAACGCACTTATTGATGCGGCGCTCTCCCATTCCCGCACCGTCCTGACAACGATGGTTCTGCTGGTTGCGGCGGGCGTGCTTTCCTATATCTCGATCCCCAAAGAAGCGGACCCGGATATTCCGATCCCGATCTTCTATGTGTCGATTGTCCATCATGGCATCTCGCCGGAAGATTCCGAGCGTCTGCTGGTGCGTCCGATGGAAACCGAATTGCGCTCGCTGGAAGGTCTGGAGGATATTACCGCCACGGCCTCGCAGGGCCATGCGGGCATCCTGCTGGAATTCGACGTGAATTTCGACAAGGACGCCGCTTTGCAGGATGTCCGCGAAAAAGTGGATATGGCGCGTGCGAAACTGCCCGGCGATACGGAAGAGCCGGTGGTGCGCGAATTCAACACAGCTCTTTTTCCCGTTCTCATCGTCACCCTGTCGGGTGATGTGCCGGAACGCGCACTTTATGAACAGGCGCGTCGTCTGAAAGACGAGATTGAAGCTGTGCCGACCGTGCTTCAGGCAGAACTCGTGGGACACCGCGAGGAATTGCTGGAAGTGGTGGTCGATCCCGCCAAGCTTGAATCCTACAATGTGTCGCAAAGCGCATTGGTCAATATCGTTTCGCTGAATAACCGGCTGGTGGCTGCGGGCAATATTGATACCGGACAGGGCCGTTTCTCGGTGAAAGTGCCGGGTCTGTTTGAGACACGCGAGGATGTGCTGAACCTGCCCGTCAAGACATCGGGCGAGGGCGTGGTGACGCTTTCAGACATTGCCGATATCCGCCGGACCTTCAAGGACCCTGACGGGTTTGCCCGTTTCAACGGCCATAATGCTATTGCTATCGAAATCACCAAGCGTATCGGCACGAATATCATCGAGAATAACGAGCTGGTGCGCGAAGCCGTGGCACGCGCCACAACCGACCTGCCATCCTCGATCCATCTCAATTACACGCTGGATGCCTCGAACTGGATTTTCCGCTCACTGGGTTCGCTGGAAAGCTCGATCACGACAGCCATTGTGCTGGTGATGATCGTGGTGGTGGCGGCACTGGGCATGCGCTCGGCGCTGCTGGTGGGTATTTCCATTCCGACATCCTTCATGATCGGCTTCTTCTTCCTCGCCTCTGCCGGATACACGATCAACATGATGGTCATGTTCGGCATGTTGCTGGCGGTGGGCATGCTGGTGGATGGCGGCATTGTGGTGGTCGAATATGCCGACCGAAAAATGTCCGAAGGGCTGGACCGGCGCGCCGCCTATACGCTGGCGGCCAAACGCATGTTCTGGCCTGTGGCCTCATCCACCGCAACGACACTGGCAGCCTTCCTGCCCATGCTGCTCTGGCCCGGTGTGAGCGGCAAGTTCATGTCTTATCTGCCGATCACGCTGATCGTGGTGCTGTCGGCCTCGCTGCTGACCGCGCTGATCTTTCTGCCGACCATGGGTGCGATTTTCGGCAAAGCGGAAACTGAAAATGACAAGGTGCTGAAACAGCTTGCAGGTGCGGAGACAGGCGATATTCGCGCTTTGCCGGGACTGACGGGCGCCTATGTGCGGTTGGTGGACAAGCTTGTCTATTATCCAGGCCGCGTGATGGCTGTGACCGGCGCTGTTGTGGTGGGCATCATCATGCTGTTCAGCAATTTCAACAATGGTGTCGAGTTCTTCGTCAATACAGAGCCGGAACAGGCGATCGTGATGGTGAGCGCACGCGGCAATCTGTCGGCGCAAGACACAATGAATGTGGCGCAGGGCGTCGAGGAAATCGTGCTGAACACGGAAGGCGTGAAATCCGTCTTCACGCGTACCGGACCCGGACTTGGTTCGGGTGCAACGGGCCGTGGCGATGTGCCCAAAGACCTCGTGGCACAAATGATGATCGAATTCGTGCCTTACGAGCAGCGGCGCAAGGGCGAGGTCATTCTGGAAGAAATCCGCCAGAAAACAAAATCCCTTCCCGGCATCAAAGTCGAATTGCGTAAACAGGAAGACGGACCGCCGACAGGCAAGGATATCCAGATCGAACTGACGGGTCTGGACTATAAGAAGCTCTTGTCGCTGACCACCGAGATCCGCAAGCATCTGGATACGGAAGTGGCTGGTCTGATCGATGTGGAAGACGGACGCCCTCTGCCTGGCATCGAATGGATCATGACTGTGGACCGCGAGTTGGCGGGTCGCTTCGGTGCCGATGTGACATCGGTGGGCGCTGTCATCCAGATGGTGACCAACGGCATCATGATCGGCGAGTATCGGCCTGACGACGCGCAGGATGAACTGGATATCCGCGCACGTTTTCCCGCCGACTATCGTGTGCTGGACCAGCTTGATGCGCTGCGCGTGCAGACAGAGCAGGGGCTTGTGCCGATTTCCAATTTTGTGAAGCGCGAGGCCGAGCCGCAGGTCAGCTCCATTGAACGCATCAACGGTTTCCGTCGCATCATGATCAAGGCCAATACGGCAGTTGATCCGGCGACCGGCGAGAAAATCAATGTGGATGAAAAAGTCGGCGAGCTCAGAAGCTGGGTGGAGGCACAGAATTTTGATCCGGCTGTGAAGATCAAATTCCGTGGGGCCAATGAGGAGCAGGCTGAATCTGCGGCCTTCCTTGGCGGTGCCCTGATCGGTGCGCTTTTTCTGATGTTCATCATTCTGCTGACGCAGTTCAACAGCTTCTACCATTCGGTGCTGACGCTCTCGACCGTGGTTCTGTCCACGATGGGCGTGCTGATCGGCATGATGGTGACGGGGCAGACCTTCTCGGTGATCATGACCGGCACGGGCATTGTCGCCTTGGCGGGTATTGTGGTGAACAACTCCATTGTGCTGATCGACACCTATCAGCGCTTGCGTGAAGATGCGATGGACGTGGTGGAGGCCGTGTTGCGCACGGCAGGCCAGCGTTTGCGCCCCATCATGCTGACGACGATCACGACCATGTTCGGCCTGCTGCCCATGGCCTTGCAGATCAATCTCGACTTCCCCAATCGCGAGATCGTGCTGGGCGGGCCGGTGGCTGTCTGGTGGGTGCAGCTTTCGACGGCGATCATTTTCGGGCTTGGCTTCTCGACCTTGTTGACCTTGATTTTGGTTCCTGTTCTTCTGGCTGCCCCGACGGTCATTCGTGGACGCCGGAAGTCTAGAAGACCGCAGGGGCCGGTCGAATATGCCGATATGCGCCAGACCGCCAAAGCCGCTGATTGATTACGCGAGAGTGGAAGACGGATGCCCGGACTGGTTCGCGCCTATAAGAAACTTCTGCGGGTTCCCAACGAGGTTCAGCTTTACGATCTGGTGAAGGCGGGGCGGGTGAGCCGCGATCTGGCCGTGACCTGCCGTGGCAAGACCGATGGTGCGGGCGCGCAGGCCAATGCCTGTATCTCGGCTATGGCTTTTGCCAATGCGATGGGGCTGAACTATCTCCACACACCGTTCCAGCGCATTGAGCATGCAGTGGGTGACCCTGCCGAATGGACCCGGAAGTGGGAGCGGTTTTTCGGACTGGGTGACGGCGAGACACATGTCGGGCCTGACCATGAGGCTGTGCCGCTGAAGAAATATCTCGACAGCGCAAAGCACTGGCGTGCGAGCGGCAAGACGGTCGAGGCGCAACATTATCTGGGCATCTGCAATCGCCATTCCGATTTCTATGACGCCATTCTGCCGCGCCTGCGCGAGAAATATGCCGCCAATGACAAAAGCCATATCGGGCTGGACCGTGGCGAGGAGCCATTGGTGGCGGCGGTGCATATTCGCCGTGGCGATGTCTCGAAGGCCGACCCGACAACCGCTGACCGGTTCACTGATGACAAACGCATTCTCGACACTGTGAAATCACTGCAAGGCCTGGCTGCATCGCTGGGGGCGGGATTGCGCGTGAATGTCTATTCGGAAGGCAAGCCGCAAGACTTCGCGGCGTTTTCGGACCTGGGGTGCCATCTGCATATCGGCAAGGATGCGTTCGAGACGGTTCACAATCTAGTGGCAAGCGATGTGCTGGTGACGGCCAAAAGCGCGTTCAGCTTTGTGGCCGGATTGCTGTCGGATGGTGTGAAGCTCTATGAGCCGTTCAATACGATCGCGCCGCAGGACTGGCTGCTGCTGGACGGGCTGGGCGGCTTTGACGAAGGCGCGGTGAAAACGCGGGTGGCAGCGCGTCTTGCTCACAAGCGGCGCGGCTGATCAGATACGCTTGCGGGCATAGGCCCAAGCCATGACCAGAACGGGGGCCGCAAGCGTGACCCATGAAATAATATCCCACAGACCAGCGCCCAGAAGCGCGGTGACAAGCCCGATACCTGTGAGAACAAACAGGATGAAGGGCACGAGAAAAATCTCGTTCAGGCCAAGGCGATAGGATGTCCGGCCAGTGGGGGAGATTTTGCCGCTCATGCTTCTGCTTCCACCATGGCGCGCGTGGGGGCGCTGGACTTGCGGCGCGCGAACCAGAGATAGAGCCCGCTGCTGAGAACGATGATCGCGGCAATGTCGAGAAGCGCCCAGAGGATCTTCATGGGCAAGCCGCCATAATCGCCGAAATGCAATGGCTGCGAGAGACGCAGCGCCAGCATGTACCATGGCATGGAGCGCATGGAGGTGAGAGAGCCATCCTGCGCATCGACCAGTGCGGGGGTCAGGATCTGCTCGGTCGCAGGCGTGGCACCATGCAGCCAGACGGCATAATGGTGATTGCTGCTAAAGCGCACACCGGGAAAGGCCACAAATTGCGGACGCATGCCCGGCGCGGCGGCTTTGGCGGTTTCGACGGCTGCGTTCAGCGACGAGAGTTCGGTGGGGACAGGCAAGCCTTCATACGGCTTGATCATTTCAGCCAGCTCGTTCACGCGCCAGTAATCGACCAACGGTGTCGCCAAAGTATTGATGACGCCTGTGAGGCCGACAACGCTGACCCACATGACGGTGACAACGCCCAGAAGATTATGCGTGTCGAGCCATTTGAGACGGGTGGAGCGCGTGGTGCGCAATGTGCCGAAGGAAAGCCGGCGCATGAAGGGCGTATAGACAACAACGCCGGATACAATGGCGACGAAAAACAGCAAGCCCATAAAGCCGAGAAACAATTCGCCTTTCAGCCCAAGAAACATGTCGATGTGAAGCTGGAGGATGAAATGCATCACGCCTTCATCATCGAAAGAGCGCACGGACTGGGCGTTGCGCAGGTCAATCGAGGTGAAGTTCATCTCCTCGATTGTGGATTGCACATGCGGACCTGTCGTGACATTCACCACGGGCTGATCCACATCGAAACTCATGAAGAGCGGAACCTCGCCCGGATGGGCGGCAAGTGCCGTGGCAAGAGCCTCATCGAGCGAGCGCAAGGGCGTGTCGGCAGGAAGGTCCGCCAGCACACGCTCGCCTTCTGTCAGATGGTCGATCTCCTCATGGAAGATCAGCGGCAGGCCGGTCAGGCAAAGCATGAGCAGAAAAACGGTGCAGACAAGGCTTGTCCATTTGTGAACGAGATACCACGCCCTGACTGCACCATTGCTCATAACTTAATCTCCGGACTTCAACCCAAGGCTCAGAATTCGGTAGAAACCGAGAACTTGGCTGTGAGGGGACGACCTTGTGTCAGATAACCACCATTGGCGGAAGCCCAATAGCCTTCATTGGTGACGTTTTCTGCCGTCAGGTTGAAGGTGAGCGGGCGGTTGCCTGCATCGATTGTATAACGCGCACCGAGATCAAGACGCGTCCATGACGGCACTTCAAGCGTGTTGGCCGCATTGAACTGCTGCGAGGACGTGTAGATAACACGGGCCGTCACTGTGGCACCGGCAAGGAAGGGGAGATCATACTCCGTACCGATATTGGCCTGTACCTTGGGAGCGGCAACACCTTCATTGCCGTCATTGGCACCGCCTGCTGTGCCGCTCAACTCTGAATCGATCAGAGTGACACCGCCCAGCACGCGCCAGCCTTCCACGACTTCGCCGAAAGCATTGAGTTCGAGGCCGGTATGTTCCTGCTGCCCGTCAACAGTGAAGAGCGTGCCGACGCCGCCATCAACAGCAAGCGGCTGTTCGGTCTGGAAGAGTGCGGCGCTGAAGCCCAATGTGCCGAGATCGAGTTTACCGCCGATTTCATATTGCACCGAAGTATAGGGGGCAAAAATCTGACCGGCATTGAGACGACCAGTGGGCGCTTCTGGACCAGGCGCGAGGCTTTCGATGCGGTTGGCATAGACGGAGATCGCCTTGGTGACATTGACGGCAAGGCCGATAACGGGTGTCACTTCGGATGAATCATACCCATCGGTCTTAGCAAATGTCGCGCGATCGAAATTGCTGACCTTGAGTGACTGGTGGCGTGCACCGAGAGTGAGATGCACGCGGTCATCAAAGAAGTTCAACGTATCGGAAATGAAGGCGCTCTGGAGTTCGACACGGCTGACCAGCGGCAGGTCATCGAAATTGCCGCCGGCAAACCATGTGGTGGGATAAGCGACAGACTGAGGATTATAGATGTTCGTCGCGCCGACAATGGTGTTGCCGAACTCGAATGAGTTGCGGTTTTCCTGCACGAGTTTGGAATAACCGAGATTGAAATTGTGGTGGACGTTGCCGGTCACGAATTTTGTGCGAACGCCCATCTGGCCGGAAATATTCTCGTCTTCGCGCGGCACATTGAGACGGCCCATATTGGCTGTGCCATTGAGATTTGTGACCGTGGGAGAGCTATAAATGCCGTCTTCGCGCATGGTGCGGTAGCCCAGATCGCCATAGACCATCACGTTCTTGGTGAGGTCATGCTCGACATGGAACAGCACGGATGTGTCATGCATGGTGGAGTAGGACCAGTCGGCGGCGTAATTGGTATTGGCATCCGGCGCGTCTGGCACGGCTGTGAGGGCGGCATCGAGATTGACGGGCGTGCGACCGTTCTCGATATCGGTCTTGTGGGTCATCAGATCGAGACTGACACGCGTGTTCTCGCCGCGATAATCCAGAGCAGCCGACGCCATGGCGTACCAACGCTCTTCATTGTCGATTGCCGTTTCACCGTCGCGACCGGCGACATTGAGGCGGATGCCCCATTCTTTGTTATTGCCGAAACGAAGGCCGGTATCGACATGACCACCGATCTGGCCGTCCATGCCATAAGTGCCTGTGACGCGGGTCACAAATTCATCGCCTGCACGCTTGGGCACAAGGTTGATGCCGCCACCGATGCCGGTGCCGCTGGGCGCCGCGCCATTGAGGAAGGCGGAAGCGCCCTTGAGAAGTTCGACACGCTCGAATGCCTCAAGACCGGTAATCTGGCGCGGTGTGATGCCATAGACGCCATTGATCGAGATGTCTTCGGCTGATAGCGGGAAGCCACGTACAACGAACTGTTCGGAGAAATTGCCGAAACCGAAAGATGTACGGACAGACGGGTCATTGGCCAGAATGTCGGACAGGGTCTGAGCCTGCTGGTTGCGGATGGTTTCCTCGGTATAGGACGTGACCGAGAAGGGGATATCCATGATATCCTGATTGCCCAGTACGCCAATGCGACCACCGCGTGCGACCTGACCACCTGAATAGACCGGGGGGAGGGCGCTGCCGATGCCCTGTTCGCCTTCACCCTCGACGACCAGTGTCGGCAGATCAATCACGCCGCCTGAATTGGCAGCCTCCGCAGCTGCATCTTCGGCGTGTGCGGCGCTGGTTGTCAGCGCGAAAACACCGACTGTTGCGAGGAGAAATGCGCGGAAACGCTGGTGAGGCGTCAGTGACGTTGTGAACGAATGCGACATGGTTTTTGAAAAACTCCCTAGACTGCCCTTATGCCCCCGTCGGCAAAGTTGGGTCCCAATTAGCGCAATTGAGAGTCAGTTTCAATATTAAGTGGAGGATTCTTGAGAATCTGTCGCACTTCCTTGGCAGGCGTCGTTTTGCGGCCACAGGGACAGAAAAGCGAGGGGGGAGCTGCAGCTTTAGCCTGACCCTCCCAGACATTAATTGACACCATTAGTGTCGCTAGTTTAACTGGGCGCGGAAATCGGAGCAGAGGGAAATGCGGATGAAAGCCTCAAACTGGCTGGCAGCTATAAGGCAAATCGGGCTGGGCCTCGTGTCGGCCACGATTCTAACGGGCGTAGCAGCGACAGGTGCTGTGGCAGCCGAGAAACCCAATTTTGTCATCATCCTGATCGACGATGCCGCGCTGATGGATCTTGGCATTTATGGCGGCGAGGCGCGCACACCCAATATTGATGCGCTGGCCCAACGCGGCACCCGCTTCACGCATTATCGCACATCACCTCTTTGCGCCCCATCGCGCGCCATGCTGCTGACGGGCATGGACAGTCATCTGACCGGCGTGGCGACCATTCCCGAAGTCTTGCCGCCAGAACATGTGGGCAAGCCCGGCTATGCAATGGCGCTGGAACCGAATGTGGAGACGCTGGCCGACCGGCTGCGCCCTGTGGGCTATCGCACATTGATGACCGGCAAATGGCATATGGGCAGCAAGAAGGGCGATCTGCCAAATGCGCATGGCTTTGACCGTTCATTTGCGCTGGATGCCTCGGGTGCGGATAACTGGGAACAGAAATCCTATATGCCTTACTACAAGGACGCGCCCTGGTTTGAGGACGGCAAGCCCGCGCAACTGCCGGAGGATTTCTATTCCTCGCAGTTCATCGTGGACAAGATGATCGACTATCTGAATGAAGGGGAAGGTGCGGGCCAAGGCGAGGCACAACCATTCTTTGCCTATCTGGCCTTTCAGGCGATTCATATTCCTGTGCAGGCCCCGCCCGAGTTCACGGCCCATTATGATGGCGTCTATGATGGCGGCTGGCAAAAGCTGCGCGAAAAACGCTGGGCGCGCGCAAAAGAATTGGGTCTGGTGCCGCAGGATGCCGCCCTTGCCCCCATGCACAAGACAATGCGCGCATGGGAAAGCCTGAGCCCTGACGAGCAGAAACTCTATGCCAAACGCATGCAGGTAAATGCCGGCATGATGGAGGCGATGGATTTTCACATCGGCCGTCTGATCGAACATCTGAAGGAGACAGGCGCTTACGACAATACGGTTTTCATCGTGACTTCGGATAACGGACCGGAGCCGTCGCGCGGGGATAATGACGCGCGGTTGAAGTTCTGGATGACTTTGAACGGCTACAACACGGATATCGAGAATATCGGTGAAAAGGGAAGCTGGGGCTTTATCGGGCCGGAATGGGCAAGTGCTGCTGCAAGCCCGAGCGACCTGTTCAAGTTCTATACGTCCGAAGGGGGCGTGCGTGTGCCGCTGATCATGGCGGGGCCTGACATTGGTGCCAATGCCAGCGTGAGCGCACCCGCGCTTGTAACCGATATCACGCCGACCGTGCTGTCGCTGGCAGGTGCCAATACATTGATTGCAGGCTCCAAGCCGATGACGGGGCGCAGCCTTGCACCGGTGCTGTTGGGTACGAGCAATACGACCTACGGACCTGACGAGACAATGGGGCTGGAAGTCTCGGGCAATGCAGCGCTTTACAAGGGCGATTACAAGATCGTGCGCAATGTGGCCCCTGTCGGCGACGGGCAGTGGCGGCTGTTCAACATTGCAACCGATCCCGGCGAGACAAATGACCTAGCGCAAAGCGAGCCTGAACGATTTGCTGCCATGCAGAACGACTATACCGACTATGCGACCAGCGTCGGCGCATTGGAAATGCCGGAAGGCTATGACTCGCTAAAGCAGATCACTAAAAACACGCTGAAGCGCCAGATTAGCTATTACTGGTGGGTGCCACTGCTGATGCTGTCTGCCATCGTGCTTGTCGGCTTTGGTATCTGGTGGCTCTTGTGGGGTCGGAAACGGAAGTCATAACAGGATCGTGCGGCAGAACCATCTGGAAGTCCGGGCTTGAAGCGCGGGCGATTAACATCACAATGGCCGCACAAATCACAAGAAGAGAACGGGGACGGAAATGATCTGGGTTGCACGTATTGTTGTTGCGCTGGCGGGACTTTTTTCGCTGGGCATGGGGCTTATGGCTTTTGCCGCACCGACCGAAGCCGGTCAGGCGCTGGGGCTTGGCGCATTGTCGCCGCTGGGGTTGAACGCTTTGCGGGCTGATATCGGGAGCTTCTTTCTGACAGCGGCGCTGGCCTGCATTCTGGCGCTCTTTGCCAAGAAGCCTTCGGCCCTTTGGGCGGCGGCCTCGCTCTATGGCATTGCCGTGATCGGTCGTTTTATCGGTGTGATTGTGGATGGAGCACCTGAAGGTGTGGCGCAGCCCATCATCATCGAGCTGGTGCTTGTGGCCTTCCTTGTCTTTGGTGCAAGGACGCTGAACCGCGCCTGAGACAAAAATATTCGTCAGGTTGACGCAAGGGGCAGCGCCGGTAATCGGCGCTGCCCTGATTTTTTGTCATTCGGCCTTTGACACTTGATAAAGCCTCATTATCATCTTTGAAAAAGCAGGCGAGGCAGCCTGCGTGTCCGCCCGCAGAAGGCGGCGCAAAGCAAAGACGAGGGAGTGACGAGACATGGCCGATACAGGTTCGAGCAATGCCCTGAGCAATGAAGAACTGGGTTTTGATCCGGTTGCGCTGAAGGCAAAATATCGCGCCGAGCGCGACAAGCGTCTGCGCAAGGATGGCAACGAGCAATATGTCGAGATTGCGGGCCAGTTCGCGCATTACCTCGAAGACCCCTATGTCGAACAGCAAATCAAACGTGATCCGCTGACGGATGAAGTGGATGTTGTTGTTGTCGGCGGCGGTTTTGGCGGGCTGCTGGCCGGTGCGCGGCTGCGTGAGGCGGGTGTTGAAAGCGTACGCATGATCGAGAAGGGCGGCGATTTCGGCGGCACATGGTACTGGAACCGCTATCCCGGCGCGGCATGCGACATTGAAAGCTATATCTATCTGCCGCTGCTGGAAGAAGTCGGCTATATGCCGGTCGAGAAATACACCAAGGCGCAGGAAATTCTCGCCTATTGCAAGAAGATCGGAAAGCATTTCGGTCTTTATGATGACGCGCTGTTCCAGACGGAAGCAACCGAGCTGCACTGGGACGAGAGCCTGGCACGCTGGATTGTGCGCACCAATCGCGGTGATGCCATAAAGGCGCGTTTTGTCGTGACAGCCAGCGGTCCGCTGCACCGGCCCAAACTGCCGGGCATTCCCGGTGTGGAAGGCTTCAAGGGACATTCGTTCCACACAAGCCGCTGGGACTATGACTATACGGGCGGCGATGCCTATGGAAATCTGACGGGTCTGAAAGACAAGCGCGTCGGCATTATCGGCACCGGCGCGACTGCCGTGCAATGTGTGCCGCATCTGGGCGAATGGGCCAAGGAACTGATCGTGTTCCAGCGCACGCCGTCCTCCATCGATGTGCGCAACAACCGTCCGACAGATGACCAATGGGTCAAGAGCCTGAAGCCCGGCTGGCAGCAGGAACGGATGGACAATTTCAACACGCTTGTGTCTGGCGGTTTTCAGGAAGTCGATCTGGTGGATGATGGCTGGACCGACATTATCGGCAATCTGCTGATGCTGGCCCGCAAGGGCGGCGCAGGGCGCTCACCTGCCGAGATGGCGGAAGTGGTGCAGCTTGCCGACTTCCAGAAGATGGAATCGATCCGCAAACGCGTTGACGAAGTGGTGGCCGACCCCGAAAAAGCCGAGGCGCTGAAGCCCTGGTATAACCAGTTCTGCAAGCGTCCCTGCTTCCATGATGAATATCTGGCAACCTTCAATCGTCCGAGCGTGAAGCTGGTCGATACGCAAGGCAAAGGCGTGGACCGCATCACCGAGAATGCGATCATCGCCAATGGTCAGGAATATGAGATCGACTGCCTGATCTATGCGACAGGCTTTGAAGTGGGCACAAGCTATACGCGCCGTGCGGGCTTTGAAATCTATGGTCGTGACGGGCAGACCCTGACGGACAAGTGGAAAGACGGTGTGTCCACGCTACATGGCATGCATGCGCGGGGCTTTCCCAATTGCTTTATCGTCGGCAATGCGCAGGCAGGCTTCACGGCGAATTACCCCCATATGCTGAACGAGCAGTCCAAGCATCTGGCCTATATCGCCAAGGAATGCATTGACCGGCAGGCCCGTGTGGTGGAAGTGAGCGAGGAGGCCGAAAAGAAATGGGTGCAGGAGGTCATTGATGCGGCTGTGTTCAACCGCCGCTTCCTCGAAGAATGCACGCCGGGCTATTACAATAATGAAGGCCAGCCTTCGGAACTGGCGATCCGCAACGGATCTTACGGTGCAGGTTCGATTGCCTTTATCAAGATACTTGAGGACTGGCGCGCTTCAGGCGATTTGCCGGGTCTTCAAGTACAGTAAACAACAGGTTTTCTGGTGGCTTTTCCGGCGCATTCGGATCAGCCACCGGAGGCCGCCATTGCCTGCGCTTGTGAAAAATTGGCCGAGTTCTGGGTAATTTTATAAAAAGCAGTCGTTAACTGACCTCTGCTAGTTTGTTGTCTCCGACAATTTTGCCGGTTCAGGCGACAAATATGGTTGCTCTTCAGATTTTGCAGGACCTGAATATTGCCGCTGCGCTGATCGACGAAAGTGATCGCGTGGCTGCGGTGAATGATGCTTTTGTGACCGCGACCGGATTAGAACAGAGCGAAGTTGAAAATCACGCGCTGCCCCATGTGCTGGATGCCGCTGTTGTGGCGCATGACTATACGCCCCGTGGGGTGTATCGCTTTCGCTGTGGGACGGGCTATCGTTTTTTCCGCATCAACCGCAATCTGGTTGCGACCAAGGGTGTGGTGACATTGCGGGATGTCACCGAAGAATGTTCCGCACTCGAAGACTTGCGCTATCACTATGAGCTACGTGACCGATTGCTGCGGGATGGCACCATCGGCACATGGCGATACGATCCGGATGCCGAGCTTTACTATTTTTCCGATGAACTGTCGCTTGGCCATGCCGAGATTGCAGAGCCGGTCTCGGTGCCGACTTTGCAGCTATTGCAGCATCCAGACGATGTAGCGCGGGACACGGAAATACGTAACCGCATCACGACCGAGGGCGGATCGGATAGCGCTGAAATCCGCTATATGGAAGCTGACGGAAAGTGGACCCATCTTCTTGTGCATTATCGTGCTGGCAGGCGCACTGTTTCAGGCCGTTATGAGCTGCTCGGTATCAGCCAGAATGTGACAGATGTGGCGGTCGCACGCGACCTCGGGCAATTGAACTTGCGCCGGTTGGAGTTTGCACTTCAGGCAGCGGGTGCGGCGGTGTTCGAATATAATTATGTCACGAATACATTCTGGACATCGAAAGCTCTGTCGAACTTTATCGACGAGGATGTGCTGAAAACGACATTGAAAAACCCCTTTTCTCTGTTCGAGCCGGAGGATTGGCCGCGTGTGCGGCAAATGATCGATAATACGAGAAAAGGTGACGGAGCATCTTCCGTCGAAGTGCGCACAGCAGCCGATTTTGGTGCGCACTGGGTGCGCTTTTACTATGATGTTAAGCGCACAGGACCAAACGGGGAGCCGGTATCCGGCGTCGGACTTTTGCTGGATATAGATGTGCAGAAGCGGCAAGCAATCGCGCTTTCCGAAGCACAGCGTGCCGCTGAATTTGCCAACCGGACCAAGACAGAATTTTTGTCCAATATGAGCCATGAATTGCGCACACCGCTGAACGCCATTCTGGGTTTTTCGGAGATGATTTCGCTTTGCACCTTCGGGCCGATCGGAACGAAATATCTTGAATATGCCAAAGATATTCACACAAGCGGAAAGCTGTTGCTTGATCTGGTGAATGACGTTCTTGATCTTTCCAAACTGGAAGCAGGCAAACTGGAACTGCATGCCAGCGATATCAATATCGGTTCGCTCATCGATAATTGTGTGACGCTGCTGGAAGGCCGCGCCGCTGAAGGCATGGTGGAATTGCGCCTTGATCTGCGGCCTGATCTGCCTTTGCTGCGCGCAGACGAACGCAGCGTGAAACAGGTGGTGCTGAACCTTTTATCCAATGCTGTGAAGTTTTCGCCGGTGGACGGTATCGTCTCCGTGGGCGCGGGTGTTGACGCACAGGGCAGTATTTTTCTGACGGTCACAGATCAGGGCGTGGGCATGACACCGGAAGAAATCGAAATTGCCTTCGCACCTTTCGGGCAGGTGGATTCAAACGTTGCCCGCAAGCATGAGGGAACCGGATTGGGCTTGCCTATATGCCGGTCCCTGATGGAATTGCATGACGGCGAGTTGACGGTTGAGAGCGCCCCCGGCAAAGGCACGAAACTGGCCGCCCGGTTTCCGGCAGATCGCACTCTGCACCGGACGAAGAACCACCAGAGCGGAAAATAAGTCTCAGGACGGCCAGTCCTCGGTGTCCACGGTTGCCTGCATGGCATCGGGATAGCGCCCGCCGACAACTGTGTGCCGGTTGATCAATTCATCCACCTTAGACATATGTTCGGCTGAAAGCGTCACGCCCGCCGCAGCCGCATTCTCGACCATATGGTCAGGATTGGACGTGCCCGGAATGGACACGATGGTCGGATCCTTGTGCATGAGCCATGCGAGGCATAGCTGTGCGGGAGTGCATCCCGCATCGCGGGCAAGCGCGGAAAAGGCGTCCAGCAATTTCAGGTTTGCGGCAAGTGCATCGCCCTGAAAGCGCGGCATGGCTTTACGAAAATCACCCTTGCCGAATGTCTCGGGATCACTCGCCCCGCCTGCCAGAAAACCACGTGCGACAGGGCTGAAGGCGACAAAGGTGACGCCCAGCTCACGGCAGGCATCCAGCACTGCAATTTCGGGATTGCGTGTCCATGGCGAATACTCGGTCTGCAATGCCGCAATGGGATGCGTCGCATGGGCCTTGCGCAAATTGACAGCGCCGACTTCGGACAGGCCGATAGAGCGGATTTTGCCCTGCCTGACGAGATCGGCCAGCGCGCCGACGCTTTCTTCTATCGGAATGTTCTTGTCCCAGCGATGCAGATAATAAAGGTCGATCACATCTACACCGAGACGGGAAAGGCTCTCCTCGCAGGTCTTCTTCAAACGCTCAGGCGCGCCATTGAGATCGCGCTCCTCGCCATTTGTCATTCCGCATTTGGAGGCGAGCACGATCTTGTCGCGATGGGGCTTCAGCACACGTCCGACAAGGCGTTCATTGTGACCAAGGCCATAAACGGCGGCGGTATCAAAGAATGTGTAACCCGCATCCAATGCGCCAAGCAGCACACGCTCGGCCCGATCTTCCGGCGGCGGCGGGCCATAGGAATGCGACAGGCTCATGCAACCAAGGCCGATGGCTGAAACTTCAAATTCTCCAATGCGACGCATTTCCATCGGCTGTTTTCTCCATGATTTTGCTGGCAGAGCGCGGCAGTTTTGCACGAGACTGTCGGGTAACAAAACAATGATTGCCGGGGAGGGTGATATGACTGTTCAGGAAAATTGCTGGGGCGATGCGACAGAATATGATTATGCGGCGCTGGTGGGCGGGCTTAATCAATATTTGCGGCTGCGGGCAACACCTGTCGGCATGAAACGCTTCAAGTCGGTCGAGGCGATGGAGCAGGTGGAAAAACTGCGTCGCCCGCCCGAAGGCGAGTTGATGGCAACCGACCAGATCGTGGGCCAATCACGCTGGCTTGGTTATACAATCGGCATCACGATGGACAATCTGATGGGCCCGCAATGCGGCGCGGTTGTAGGCCTTGCCCCGCGCGACGAGGAATTTTTGAGCGGTGAGCGCTTTCACGGTGTCTGGTATGGCGAGCTGGAGGGCAGCGCAGAACATCAGCGTGAAATGTCATGCGCCTCCTATGGCGACTATGCAGGGCTTGTGACATCGCCGCTGACATCGGGCCGGATCGACAATCCCGATATCTGCCTCATCTATGCGACACCCGGCCAGATGATCACGCTGATGAACGGCTTGCAGTATAAGAACTACAAGAAATATTCCTTCACCTGCGTTGGCGAAAGCGCCTGCGCGGATAGTTGGGGCAACGCGCTGAAAACCGGCGAACCGTCGCTGTCGATCCCCTGTTATGCCGAACGCAAATTCGGCGGGGTGCAGGACGATGAATTGCTGATCGCGCTGCCGCCGAAATTCCTCCCGCAAATCGTGGACGGTCTGGCCGCGCTGAGCCGCAACGGATTGCGCTATCCGATCCCGAACCACGGGCTGGACAAGTCTCCCATGGCGAGCATCAAGAAGAGCTACGGGTGACGTGCTTGGGCAGGTATCCGGTCAGATCGCTCTGACCGGCACTTGCCTGGCTTTGGTGCCACCGACACCGTAGAGATTGACCTTCAGGCTCGACATGGCATTGACGAGCGCATTCGGCGCGTAAGTGATTTTGCTGACAGGCGCGATATTGGGGAAGCGTTCAAAAATCCGCTCGTAAGACAGGCGCAATTGCATCTGCGCGATGCGTGAGCCGAGGCATTTATGGACGCCATGTCCGAAGGCGAGATGCTTTTCAACATTGTCGCGCATCATGTCGAACACGTCGGGGTTCGGGAATACTTCGGGATCACGGTTTGCCGCGCCGTACCACATGGCGACTTTTTCGTCCTTGGCGATGAGCTGGCCGTTGAGTTCGAAATCCTTGAGCGCGGTGCGACGCATATGCTTGACCGGCGAGACCATACGCAGGGCTTCGTCGGACATGCGCGGGATGAGGCTCGGATCGTCCAGCACCATTTTGCGCTGATCGGGAAATCTATTCATCAGTTCGATCGTGCCGGTCAGTGAATTGCGCGTCGTATCATTGCCCGCAAAAATGATGAGCAGCCATGAGCCGTCGAGATATTCCTGAGCCAGTTCCTCGCCATCAAGTTTTGAATGCGCAATGGCGGTCAGCAGGTCTTCACGCGGATTGGCGCGGCGATCAGCCATGACGCGTTCACCGAAGGCAAACATATCGTTTACGGTCTTGTAGAACTTGAAGGGGAAAAGCGGCTCCCTCATGAAGACCTGAAGCGGGTTCACCAGATATTGGGAGGCCATCTCCAGATAATGCATCCAGTAAACGATTTTCGGCCGGTCAGCCTCGTCCACGCCCAGCATTTCGCAAAGGGTGAAAAGCGGCACCTGCTCGGAAAAGAGTTTCACAAAATCGACAACGGGTCCTTTGCGTTCCATCTCGTCGAGCAGATCGTCGATTTTCTTGGCCACGCGTTCGCGAATTTTCGCGACATAGGCGGGGATGAAGAAATCCTTCTGCTGAATGCGCATTTCCATATGGTTGGGCGCATCAAGATTGATCAGCGAGTTGAACGCCGCCGGAATGAGTTTCTTCGGACGCCATTTGTCGCGCGGCGTAACGGCGAGATTGATGCTGCCGCGCTGCGAGGAAAACACATCGGGCGCAAGCTCCACCGCCTTCACGTCTTCATAGCGGCTGACCGACCAGAAGCCGGAAACCCCTTTGACACCCGGCGACCAATGAAGCGGCGCTTCCTCGCGCATGCGCTTGTAATAGTCGAAAGGATGACCGGAGGTCCATGAGGCCGGATTGCCAAGATCAAATCCGTTGAGCACGGGATAGGCGCCTTGATAGGTCGGGTTGATCTGTCCGCTATCAATCAGGATTTCATCGCTAACAAGTTTCATGGTCTGTCCTTGGATGTGTCTTTGGACACTTTTGTAGATAGGCTGTGAGACCTTTGCAATGCTGGCAAAGTTGACCCAACGTCGGCGCGGGTGTGAGGACGGTGTTACGATGAGAATGGGTTTTGGGATTGTATTTTTGGCGGCGGATTGGGTGTTTTGCGCCGTTTGGAGTGGTCTAAGCTTGGCTAGTCAAAAAGCTGGCCGCGATAGGGGTTGAAGAAAAGGAAGTGAATATCCGCAACAAACTGGCGCGGGGGAAGTTTACGGCGGCGTTTATGCTGGCGTGTCTTGATGCAATCGACGCGAAGACCGTCACCCTCAACTAGCGCGGCAATTCCCAAGATTTTAGGTCGAGATACTGAAGCAATTTTTCTCGCTTGGCTTTGTATTGCTGATCCACGAGGGAAACTGTCTGCCAGCGATTGGTCATTGCTGTAGTGATGGCAGATTCAATTGGTAGGGTGCCATCCATTTCTAAGTAGTGAGAGCGATCAAGGTCTAGGAAAGTTCCAAACGAGTGACCCCACCCATTTATAATCCTGTCTATCGCAGACATTGCCCGCTCCCATTCTTGGTACTCGGATAACCAAGTTGCCTCAGTCGCATAGGTATCTTTGTGCGCACTTAGAAGCCTAGGCGTAAGCCTGAGAATGGTTCTGTCAGACTCAATGGCCTCCTCCAGCGTATAGCGAGCGCGGATGGCATTTGATATGGAAACAGAGAGTGACTGTTGTTGTCGGTATTCGCGGCTGATCCTTTCACCAAGCGCGACAAGACCCTTATTTATCTCGCTAATATCTTCAGCTAATTGGTCTAGCCGACTTTTCTCAGGGGTATTGAGGAGGGAAAGTGTTTCCCCCTTTATTCTAGGCCGCAGCATTGCTTCGACGGTCGCTAGCTTGCCGATTTGCAAATCGAAAAGTTTCTGTTCAATGCCGGATATTTGATTTGCCATGGAATCAATTTGCCCCATCATTTCAGAGCCAATATTCCAATGTTCGGGGCTTTTGGATTCCAATTCCGCAACTGTAGCAATCTGTCCAAAGACAGTTGGTGCCGTAGTCTTAATTCGTTTGAATTGAGGCCCGGTAAATATGAAAATCGCTGCAATTAAGGCAAATAGCGTGAACCAAGCTTGAGGATTTGAGGCTAAATCCGAGACAATCTCGGCAATCACAGGCAAGTGAGTTTCGATCACGGTCCAAAAGAGCGCGGATAAAACAAAAACACCGGCCAAAATGGCCGCAACATTACGTCTCCAGCCTACCTCCTTCATAGCATCCCATCCGAATGGGATTGCCAAACTGAAGAGGTACGCAATCGCGCCCCAATTAGTTCCCTGCTCCATCTGCTCAGCATAGCCAACTTCCTTTTCCATAAGGAAGCGGCATTTTGGTAGGTGTGTTTGCTACATAATACCGGAGTGCTTGGCTGGGGGACTAGGATTCGAACCTAGATAGGCAGAGTCAGAGTCTGCAGTCCTACCATTAGACGATCCCCCAAGCTGAAGCCGGTCACTCTGTCCCGAATTCCGGAGAATCTCCGGCGGGTGAGTGGCTTGGACGCGCGGAAACTAGTCAGAGCGGGGCCGTTCGTCAACTATATGTCGTCGAACAATGCGCAAAGACAGGTGCCAGCGCCTTTACCCATACCTTCAACCTGTTAAGCTATCCTCAACTGAAAAGATATGGAGCCTGGTTGGAGGCGCTGCCCTCGCGGTATTTCGCTGCTTCCCAGGTCTTGGTCAACTGTGCGCCCAGAAGGTGACAGGGATGCGGGAGGGCCGTCGGAGCCATCCGTGTCCGATGCTGGCGGAACGGCACATGCCGGTGCCGCCACCGATACCGGCCCGAATGCCAAGACGCCCCGAAAAGTGCGTCGGCGTCGGCGTGTGCGCGGCAAGGCGCGAAATAAATCCCAGAAAGCTGCGATTTCTGCCGAGGCGCAGGATGTTGATCCTGCAACAGGGTCGGAAGGCGGCCCCTCAGGTGAGGTGCGCAAACAGGCAGGCGGGCAAGGTTCTGCCCCGCGTGGAAAGTCTCAAGGCGGCGCACAGAGCCGGTCCGATGCGGCACAAGGCGCTCCCGCTGCCCGTCGCGGCGGAGGACATGAGGGCGAGGGGCCGGTTTATGGTGCATTGGACCTTGGCACAAATAATTGCCGACTGCTGATCGCCCGCCGCACGCGCGAGGGGTTTCGGGTGGTGGATGCCTATTCGCGAATCGTGCGGCTGGGCGAGGGGCTGACTGCCCGTGGCGCTTTGGGCGAGGAGGCCATGGAGCGGTCTATCGAGGCGCTGAAAATCTGCGCCGACAAGATGGAGCGGCGCGGCGTGACGCGGGCCCGCCTGATCGCGACCGAAGCCTGCCGCGCGGCCTCCAATGGCGATGCATTTATCGCCCGTGTGAAGGAAGAAGCCGGTCTGGCGCTGGAAGTGGTGTCGAACGAGGACGAGGCAAAACTGGCGGTGGCGGGCTGTGCGCCCTTGCTCGACCGCGATTGCCGCTCGGCGCTGGTTTTCGATATTGGCGGCGGCTCGACAGAACTGATCTGGGTGAATATTGCCGAGAAGGGCCGTGGTGCGGCGCAGACGCAAAACCAACAGCAATCCGGCGCGGATGGTCAGCGCCAAAGGGTGCTGCCCCGTATGAAACCCCGCATTGAGGACTGGATATCGCTGCCTTGCGGTGTGGTGACACTGGCTGAAAGCTATGGCGGCGTGGAAGTGTCGCCCGATCTCTATGAGCGGATGGTGGCCGATGTGGCTGAACGGATCGGGCCTTTCGCCGCGCGGCTGCGCGATGCGAGGGCGAAACTGGGCGGTGCATTCCATCTGCTCGGCACGTCGGGCACGGTGACCACCATTGCCGGTGTGCATCTCAATCTTGCCCGCTATGACCGCAACCGCGTGGATGGCACATGGATCGCGCCTTCGGATGTTGAATCTGTGACACGCCGGCTGCTGGCCATGGAATATGCTGACCGCGCGGCGCATCCTTGTGTGGGGCGCGAAAGGGCCGATCTGGTTCTGGCGGGCTGTGCGATATTCGAGGCGATTGCGCGGGCCTGGCCTGCCGAACGGCTGCGCGTGGCGGATCGGGGCTTGCGCGAGGGAATCCTTCTGTCATTGATGGACAGCGATGCGGGGCGTATGAAACGGCGCAGACGCAGACGGCGGGGTAGCCGCTCGGCATCGGTGGGCGCTGCGGCATCCGGTCCGGCGCAAGGAAATATGTGATGAGTGATAGCAAGAAAACATCCGGCCCATCGGCGGGCGAGCGCAAGCTGCATGTGCGGGTGAAAACCGCCAAGAAGAAGACCGTGTCGCAGGTGCGCTGGCTGGAACGCCAGTTGAACGATCCCTATGTGGCCGCTGCCAAGCGCGAGGGCTATCGCGCACGCGCGGCCTATAAGCTGCTGGAAATCGACGACAAGCATCATTTTCTGAAGCCCGGCGCCCGCGTGGTCGATCTGGGTGCCGCACCGGGAAGCTGGTGCCAGATCGCTGTGACACGTACGCATGCCATGGAAGGCCGTGGCAACAAGCAGGGCCGCGTGATCGGCGTTGATATGGGCAATATGGACGAGTTGCCCGGCTGCACGGTGATGAAACTCGACTTTCTGGACGAGGGCGCCGACGACCTTGTAAAGGCGGAACTGGGCGGCGAGGCCGATGTGGTGCTGTCCGATATGGCGGCTCATGCCACGGGCCATCGCCAGACCGACCATCTGAAAATCATGGCGCTGGCGGAAGCGGCTGCCGATTTTGCCGTTGATGTGCTGAGCGAGGGCGGGACCTATTGCGCCAAAGTGCTGCGGGGCGGCACGGAGAACGAATTGCTGACCATGCTCAAACGCCATTTTCGCACGGTTAAGCATATCAAACCCAAGGCCAGTCGCGCCGATTCTGCCGAAATGTATGTTTTGGCCCAAGGGTTTCGCCGCGATAGCAAAGACTCTGCTGAAAGAGACGAATAAAGGCTCGCAAAGCCCTTAAATGAAGGTTTTTGCACCTGCGGCCAAACACCCTTTGCAATCTCCGGCAAGAGTGTTAGAAGCCACCGTCAACACATTATGACGCGCCGCACACGAGGCGCCTGGAGGTTGACACCATGTTCCGCGAAGCGCTGACGTTCGATGACGTACTCTTGCTGCCTGCGGCATCCTCCATATTACCGAGCCAAGCTGACACGCGCACGCGCCTGACGCGCTCGATCTCGCTGGGCATTCCGCTGATCTCGGCGGCCATGGACACAGTGACCGAAGGACGCCTTGCCATTGCCATGGCACAGGCAGGCGGTATCGGCGTGCTCCACCGCAACATGACCCCCGAACAGCAGGCCGCGGAAGTCCGCATGGTCAAGAAGTTCGAAAGCGGCATGGTGGTGAACCCCGTCACAATCGGACCCGATGCGACACTGGCCGATGCTTTTGACTTGATGGAGCGCCACGGCATTACAGGTATTCCCGTGGTCGAGGATAGCGGCAAACTGGCCGGTATTCTGACAAACCGCGATGTGCGCTTTGCCACCAATATGGCAGAGCCGGTGCGAAACCTGATGACCAAGGAAAACCTTGTCACGGTTGCCGATGGCGTGAGCCAGGACGAAGCCAAGAAGCTGCTGCACAAGCGCCGCATCGAAAAACTGCTGGTGGTGGATGATGCCTATCGCTGCATCGGCCTCATCACGGTGAAGGATATCGAAAAAGCACAGCTTCACCCCAATGCCTGCAAGGACGATCAGGGGCGCCTGCGTGTGGCTGCTGCAACCACGGTGGGCGATGACGGCTATGAACGCTCCGAAGCGCTGCTGGATGCGGGTTGCGATGTGATCATTGTGGACACAGCGCATGGGCACTCCTCGCGCGTCGCAGAAGCCGTGCAGCGCATCAAGAAACTTTCGAACAAGACGCAGGTGATTGCAGGCAATGTGGCAACGGGCGATGGCGCGAAGGCGTTGATCGATGCTGGTGCCGACGCTGTGAAAGTGGGCATTGGCCCCGGCTCGATCTGCACGACGCGCATTGTCGCTGGCATTGGTGTGCCGCAGCTCACCGCAATCATTGATGCGGTGGAAGTGGCCCGCAAGGCCGATGTGCCTGTGATCGCGGATGGCGGGATCAAGTTTTCCGGCGACCTTGCCAAGGCGATTGCCGCCGGTGCCGAATGCGCCATGATCGGCTCGCTGCTGGCTGGCACAGAGGAAAGCCCCGGTGAAGTGTTTCTGTTTCAGGGACGTTCCTACAAGGCCTATCGCGGCATGGGATCTGTGGGGGCTATGGCGCTGGGCTCTGCCGACCGCTATTTCCAGCAGGATGTAAAAGACAGCCTGAAGCTTGTACCCGAAGGTATTGAAGGGCAGGTGCCCTATAAGGGACCGGTGAGCAGCGTTGTCCATCAGCTTGTCGGCGGTTTGCGCGCGGCTATGGGCTATACCGGTTCGGCAACGGTCAAAGAATTTCAGGAACGTGCGGAATTCGTGCGTATTTCATCAGCCAGCTTGCGTGAAAGCCATGTCCATGACGTGACGATCACGCGTGAAGCGCCGAACTATCCCGGCGTCGGCAACTAATTTTATAGAACGGACAGGCGGCACCATGACCCCCGGCGCCCGCCTTCAGGCGGCCATCGATATTCTTTCCACCATTGACGCGACGCGCCATCCGGCAGACCGCGTATTCGATGGCTGGGCCCGTGGCTCGCGCTTTGCGGGGTCGAAAGACCGTGCGGCGGTGGGCGAACTTGTGTTCAAGGCCATGCGCCACAGAGCGGAACTGACCACCGCATTGGGCAGCGACACGCCGCGCCTTCTGGTGCTGGGTGTGGTCTCCATGATCGACGAAGCTGGACCCGCAGCCGCTATGGCGCTGGCCGATGGGGCGCGTCACGCACCGGCCCCGCTGGAAGCGGACGAGGCAGCCGCCTTGCGCAATGCGGTGCTGCCCGGAGCGGACGCACCCGCCTATGTGCGCCTGAACTATCCCGAATGGCTGCATGCCGAATTCGCAACCGCTTTCGGCGACCGGCTGGAAGGCGAGATGGCAGCACTGATGGAACGCGCGCCAACCGATCTGCGCGTCAATACATTGCAAGGCGACCGCGAGGCCGCTCTGGCCGCCTTGGCAGAAGCCAATGTGGTTGTCGAGCCGACACCGCTTGCGCCCAATGGTTTGCGGCTGACAGCAAGGGCCAATGTGCAGGGACTGCAAGCCTTTCGCGACGGACTGATCGAGTTGCAGGATGAAGGCTCGCAGCTTGCCTGCATGCTGACGGCGGCCAAACCCGGCGAGCAGATCGTGGACCTTTGCGCTGGCGGTGGCGGCAAGGCGCTCTCGCTGGCGGCCATGATGGGCAATCGCGGGCAGATCCATGCATGCGATACGGATCGCCGTCGTCTCGGCAAGCTGATGCCGCGGGCACAGCGGGCAGGGGCGCGAAACATCCAGATACGCTTCCTCAAGCCCGATCCGTTGGCCTCCGAAGCTGATCCCGATCTGGCCGATCTTGAAGCCCGCATGGATTGTGTGCTGGTCGATGCGCCATGCAGTGGCACAGGCGCATGGCGGCGCAATCCTGATGCGCGCTGGCGTCTGACGCCGGAGCTGCTGCAAAATTACGGCGAAGCGCAAGCCGAGGTGCTGGCACGCGGCGCACAGGCGGTAAAGCCCGGCGGGCGACTGGTCTATGTGACCTGTTCGTTGCTTCCCAGCGAGAATGAAAACCGCGTTGCGGCTTTTCTGGCTGCACGGCCTGATTTTGAACAGGCAGACTGGGATGCATACTGGCCCGCAGAACATGCCGCGCCCCAGGCCCCGAAGGGTGGGGCGCTGCGTCTGACGCCGATGACAACAGGCACAGACGGATTTTTCATCGCAATTTTGAGGCGAAAGGGCTGATAGGGAACGGATGACGCGCAATTTCCGGCATAATCTTGACGCCTCCCGCAATGGGTGGTCTATCGATCCTCTCTCTCGCCGGAGAACCGCACGCATGTCATTCAGCTATCTATCATCCCTCATGGCCGTCGCAATGCTGGCTGTCATGACTATTGCCGGTCCTCTGGTATCTCCCGCCAATGCCCAGTCCCGTCAGGAAGCATCGCAGCGCTTGCTCGCAAAGGGTCTGGCGACGAGTGACCGGAAGGACGCGCTGTTTCTGCTCGAACGTGCATTGGTGGCCGATCCGGCGAATGCCGCAGCTTTGGGCGCTTTGGGCTCGCTTTACCGCGATATGGACAAGCCCGTGCTTGCCCGCAAATATTTTCGCAATGCGCTGACCGTTGATCCGACCAATACATTGGCGCTGATCGGTGCCGCGCGGCTTGAAATGGCCGATGGCAAGACCGAGCAGGCCAGCCAGCGCCTCAAGACATTGCAGGTGGTTTGCCCCGCCTGCCGCGAGACACGAGAGCTGGAAGCTGAACTCTCACCCCGATAGACCCGAATATTACAGATCATTTTTAAATACAGGCCCGCAGACAATCCCATGACCGACAATATTCTCATCATCGATTTCGGCAGTCAGGTGACACAATTGATCGCAAGGCGCGTGCGCGAAAGCGGCGTCTATTGCGAGATCGTGCCCTTCAACAATGCCGACGGGATGCTGGAAAGCTTCAAGCCGAAAGCCGTGATCCTGTCGGGTAGTCCGGCAAGCGTGATCGGGCCGGACGCGCCGCGCGCACCCGATTGGGTGTTCACGGCAGGTCTGCCGGTTCTGGGCATTTGCTATGGCGAACAGACCATGTGCGCCCAGCTTGGCGGTCGTGTTGAAGGCTCGGACGATGAACGTGAATTCGGACGTGCCGCGATTAAAGTGATCGAGGACTCGCCGCTGTTTGATGGCGTGATGAAAGCCGGCGATCAAGAGCCTGTCTGGATGAGCCATGGCGACCGCGTTGTGGCCTTGCCTGAAGGCTTCAAGGTGATCGGTGTGAGCGGGAATGCACCTTTTGCAGCCATTGCCGATGAGACGCGCAAATTTTACGGTGTGCAGTTCCATCCCGAAGTGGCGCATACACCGCGCGGTCGCGACATCCTGAAAAACTTCACACACAAGATTGCCGGTTGCAAAGGCGACTGGACCATGGCGGCCTTCAAGGATGTCGAGATTGAACGCATCCGCAAGCAGGTCGGCTCAAGTCGTGTGATTTGCGGCCTGTCGGGCGGCGTGGACAGCTCTGTTGTTGCCGTGCTGTTGCACGAAGCTATTGGCGACCAGTTGCAATGCGTGTTTGTTGACACCGGCATGATGCGCGCAGGCGAAGCCGAGCAGGTGGTGAACCTGTTCCGTCATCACTACAACATTCCGCTGGTGCATAGCGATGCCAGCGACCTGTTTCTCGGCAAGCTGGAAGGCGTGACCGACCCCGAACAGAAGCGCAAGATTATCGGCTCGACATTCATTGATGTGTTTGATGCCGAGGCAAAGAAGATCGGTGGCGCGGATTTCCTCGCCCAAGGCACGCTCTATCCCGATGTGATCGAAAGCGTGTCCTTCACGGGCGGGCCGAGCGTGACGATCAAGAGCCATCACAATGTGGGTGGTCTGCCTGAGCGCATGAATATGAAACTCGTGGAACCCTTGCGCGAACTCTTCAAAGACGAAGTGCGTGTGCTGGGCCGCGAACTGGGCCTGCCGGAAGATTTCGTTGGTCGTCATCCTTTTCCCGGACCGGGCCTTGCCATTCGTATCCCCGGTGAGATCACACGCGAGAAACTCGAAATCCTGCGCAAGGCCGATGTGGTCTATCTCGATGAAATCCGCAAAGACGGTCTTTATGACACGATCTGGCAGGCTTTCGCCGTGCTGCTGCCGGTGCGCACAGTGGGCGTGATGGGCGATGGCCGCACATATGATTATGTCTGCGCCCTTCGTGCTGTGACATCAACCGACGGCATGACCGCTGACTACTATCCGTTCAGCCATGATTTCCTTGGCCGCGTCTCGACGCGCATCATCAACGAAGTCAAAGGCATCAACCGCGTCGTCTATGACGTGACGTCGAAGCCGCCGGGAACGATTGAGTGGGAATGATTCAGGCCCACCCGAACGCCGCCGATTTTACGCTGAAGTGCGATCTAACCAGCTGAAAACAAAAATAAATTACTCCTATGCCTATCGACATCTATCGGTGGGCATAGATCGCGTTCGGCGGCCTCGCTGACGGGCATCGCCCCGGGAATACGGATCGCCTGCAATCCATATTCTTCATAGATCGCGTCGGTGATCCGGCCGTCTTCGGCGGGTGTCCAGTCCACGGTTTCATAGGCGAGTTCGACGCCTTCCGGCTCGATGGACGCGGGCGTGGCGGGCGCGGCGGAACCTGTGTCTCGATCCAGCCGAGCAGCGTGGAGACGTCGGGCGCGATGCCTGGCGAAGGGGAAGCGCCGAACGATCGTCAGCCGGCAACTTGTCGATGACCGTCAGCCGCGTATCGATGGTCGTGCCGTGCTTGGCATAGACCGAGCCGTCCACCGCCGCGGTGAAGACGATGCGGCCACGATCCTGAAGCCGGACGAAGGCCGCGGCCCAAGCCGGATGCTTGGGGCTGAAGTTGGCACCGGTGATCGCCACCAGCCGCCCGCCATCGGCAAGCCGGGCCAGCGCTGAAGCGATGTGGCGGTAGGCGGCGTCGGCCACGCGGCCGGAGACGTTCGCCATGACGGAGAATGGCGGGTTCATCAGCACGACCGAGGGAGTGGCGTCCGGTGCGAGATGATCGTCGATCTGGGCGGCGTCGAAGCCGGCGATCTTTGAAAAAGCGGAGAAACGTGCAGCCGGAGATGCGGCTTTGCGGAAAAGCGCCTTTCCGTATTTACGCAGGAAGAGGACTGTCGCGACCTCGCAGGCCTCATAGGCCGCCTTCCAGTCCCAGGCGCCGCTGGTGTCGGATGCGCCGAAGGCTGTTTCCATCGCTGCACGAAGGATCGCGGCATCGACGCGCTGGCCGCGTTCGAGATGTTCGAGAAGCTGTTGCGCCACAGTGAGGGTCTGGGACGCACGGGTGACGGGCGCGGCCGCAAGGGCCACGGGAGACAGAATGTTCATGGAAGGAACCTTGGGAGAGCGGAAGGGACAAGCTCGGTTGGCGCTCTCTCTCGACCGCCCGAACTCGACCCATCCCGGCCGTCCTCTTCCTCTTGTCCGCTGACATAAAAAAGCGCCCGACCGTGAGGCCGGGCGCGCGCATGGTCGGGGATCATCGCATTCGGCTTTCGGCCAGCCAGCGGCCTGTACTGATCCATTCAATCGTGCGGCCTGTGCCGAGGTCGAGCAGATGGGCGCCGCCGGAGAAGCCGTCCACGACAGGGTCAGAAGCAATACCGGCCCACTGAAACCCCCAGGTGCCGGTGAGTGCGAATGTCTCCGCGCAGCGGGTGACGAAGGTGACCAGCAATTGCGGATCGGCGGTTCCGGGGTCGCGAAGCCAGAGGCGTGTCGCGCCGTGCTCGGGTGTCAGGGAGAGCAGGAACGGCTCGGCGGGCGGGTCCTCGCAACCGTTTTCGGCCATCAGCGCGGTGTAGATGTCGAAGGCCCGCGCAACATTGGCAACCGAGCCGACGTCGAGCAGGCAGGAGAAACGGGTGAGAAATCCGGCCATATCAGGCTCCTGAAACGAAAAGAGCCCGGCGCTGGGCCGGGCTCTGAGTGGATGGGATTGGAAGGTGCGGAGCGGCCGAAGCTGCCCCGCGAGCCGATCATTCGGCGGCGATGAGGTGACGTTCGTCGTCCTCGCCATCGGCCGGCGGTTCCGACTCGTCGTCGGCGCTGAGGAAGTCGGGCAGCGCGGCGTCCTCGGTTTTGCCATCGCCGTCCGCGTCCGGTGCCGGATCGCCGTCGACACCGGCAAGTCGAAGCGGCTCGGGCAGCCAGCCGCTGTCGGCCAGGAGACGCTCGGCCTCCTTGGCCATGTCGCCCTTTTTCAGATGGTCGATGAGCTGGGTCGCCCGTTCTCCGGCGCCTTCGCGGACGGCTTCGAGGATGCGCGGCTTGGTGACACGGTTGAGGTAGTTTCCGAAGGTCGGACGCCAGCCGGCTTCGACCAAGTCGAGCCCGGTCGCCCGCGTCAGGCGGTCGGCCTGCGCGAGCCTCATGTCGAGGGTGTGCTGGGACACGCCGCCCGCGCTGTGCGGGTTCGGCCGCTCATAAAGCGCGTTCACGCCATAGCTGACGCAGTGTGCCAGCAGCGCCATGCGGCTGGCGTCGTCGAGCCCGGCGAGCCAGTCCCAAAGGGCGTCGTCGTCCTTCGGGATGTCGGCGGCCCAGGCGTCGTGACGCTCCTGCACGGCCCGCGCGGAGGGGCTGTCTTTCAGCGTCTCGTCCTGAACCGGGAAGAAGATGTGCTTTACCCCCGCTTCCATGACGCCCGTGTACATGCGGGTCATGAAGTTGTCCGAGACCAGCTTGTGGAGAAGCGCCGTCATGGCGATGTGCGGATTTTCCGCCACGGCGTTGCGCAACGCGAGGGTGCGGTAGGCGGTCAGCTCGACGACGAGGCGTTCGGGCAGCGGCTTGATGCCGTCGTCCTCATCGTCGTCATCGGATTCGGCAGGTTGGCCGCCGATGGTAATGACGGCGCGCTGCACCGAGGGGCTCGCAGCACCGGCGGATTCGATATCCGTATCCGATCCTTCCTCACCATCGGTCCGGACCTGAGGCACATCCTCGGGCCGGACGAAGCCGCGATCGACCGAAAGCGATCCGTCGGCGTCGATGCTGACGAAGACGCCGGCGATGGCGATGTCGGTCGGGTCGAAGTGCTCCGGGCGATCGTCGAACGCCGCCAGAGCGGTCTCGATCTCGCCCATTCGCTCGTCGACCTCGTCGGGGAGTTCGCCGGCGTCCTGATATTCCGCTTCAAGACTGGCCTGCTCGGCGTTGAGCGCCTCGATGGTCGCTTGTTCCTCGGCCGACAGATCAATCGGCACGCCGGGAACCTCGTGCAGGCCGCGTACCGCGTCGTAGGGGAAGCTGACCGCGACCTGGATCCACTTCCAGCCTTCGGCGGCGATCGCCTCGGCCTCGGCCTTCAGCTTCTCGGCGACGAGGCGATCGAGAAGCCCCACGTCCTGCAGCCAGCCGCCATCATCGGCCTGGAAGAGGTCGCGCATGACGGTGCCGCCAGCCGCCTCATAGGCTTCGATGCCGAGGAAGACGGCACGCCTGTCGGACGCGCGCACCGTGGTCTCGGTCAGCATGCGCCGGATCTGATAGGGCTCCTTCGACCAAGCGTCCTTGATCGCGTCCCAGACCTGGGTCTGACGCTCGTGGTCTTCGGAGACGGTGAAGGCCATGAGTTGCTCCAGCGTCATGCCGTCGCCGGCATAGACCTCGTGCAGCGTTGGCGAGACGGTTGCGAGGCGCAGCCGCTGCTTGACCACGTTGACGGGCACGAAGAATGCCGCGGCGATCTCCTCCTCGGTCATGCCCTTGGTCAGCATGTCGTGGAAGGAGCGGAACTGATCGAGCGGATGGAGCGCAACGCGCTCGATGTTCTCGGCGAGCGACACTTCCTCGGGGAGGATGGCGCCGTCGCGATCGCGGACCACGCAGGGGACGGGCGCGACTTTGGCGAGACGCTTCTGCTTCACCAGCAGTTCGAGCGCGCGGAAGCGGCGGCCGCCGGCGGGCACCTCGAACATGCCGGTCTCGTTGTCTTCGGCGTCAACGACGGGGAAGACGCTGAGGCTCTGGATCAGGCCGCGACGAGCGATCGAAGCCGCGAGGTCCTCAATCGAGACGCCGGCCTTCACCCGCCGGACGTTGGACTGGCTGAGCACCAGCTTGTTGAAGGGGATGTCGCGCGAGGACGACAGGATGATCTTCTGAACGGCAGTAGCCATCGGGATTTACTCCGTGACGGGCGGCCGAGAGACTCTCTCTCAACCTCCAACCCGTCACGAAGCGAAGCGCCGCCCTCTTCCTCTAAAGGGGGCAGCGCCACGAACCGGCAAACCTGAAAGGCACGGAAGCGCAAAGCCGAAGACGCGGAAAACCGCATCCCCGGCTTTGAGGAAATCAGGAAGCTCGATCGAGCAGCTTCTTGGCCTTGCCCTCCATGTCGAGGCGGGCGTCCTGATGGGGCTTGTCGCGCGCGACGGCGGTGATGCCCTGCACGAAATCGAAGATGGTCTCAGGCGGGCGACCTTCCTCCGCCAGCACCCTGTCGATGATCTTGCCGGTCTCGGCCTTGGAGAAGCCGCGACGACGCAGGAAGTCAGTGCGGTCTTCGTCCGTCCTGGCGACAATCCGCTCGCGGGCCGCCCTGATGCCGTTGACGAACGGCAGGGGCGAGGAGTTCGCGAAGTTCAGCAGCGCCGGGGCTGCCTCGTGCGCGAAGCGATTGGCGGCATATTTGGAGTGGCGGATGGTGATTTCCTCGAAATCCTCCACGCCCCACAAATTGCGATTCTGGCAGACCGCGCGCAGATAGAAGCTCGCCATGCCGAGCGTCTTGGCGCCAACCTCGGAATTCCAGCAATAGAAGCCGCGGAAATAGAGGTCGGGCGATCCGTCCGGCAGTCGGCCGGCCTCAATCGGGTTCAGGTCGTCGACCAGGAACAGGAAGACGTCCCGGTCGGAGGCATAGAGCGTGGTCGTGTCCTTGGTGATGTCGACGCGCGGATTGTAGATCCCGGTCGACCAGTCGAGCACGCCCGGCACCTTCCAGCGGGTGTCGCCTGTGCCGTTGCCGGCAATGCGCTGCACCGCCTCGACTAGTTCGTGATCGTAGATGCGGCCATAATCCGGGCCAGTGACGGCGCGCAGTTCGACACGGCCAGTATCGGTTTCGAGCGTCTTGATCTGCTCGGCCCGACTGGAGGTCAGGCCATATTGCAGGTTAATGGCGGCAAGTGCTGCGGGGAGCTGGCGCAGATAGGCTGCGGGCGCGCCAACCAGGCTGGCGAGTTGGCCGAAGGACCAGTGCGTCGGTGCGACGGCTGTGTCGGTGCCGGGCAGGATCAGGGCCAACCGCTCCGAATCGTTGCGGTTCGCCTCAACATGGATGAGCGCGCTCTCCACCACCCGCGTCCGGCTGCGTTCGGTGCGGTCGCGGACCGTGCGGGCCAACTCGGACAAGGAAAGGTAGCGCTCGTCGGCCGGACGCGAGAACCACTCTGACGAGACGCGGCCGACCCGCTCGCCACGGCCGATATCGACCTTGTAACCGCCGCTGGTGTCACGGCGCGCATCGAGGACCTGCATATTCATGGGACCAATCTCCATGACGGGCGTCAGAGACCTCTTCTCCGACCTTCAACCCGTCACGGGAAACAAGTCCACTCTCTCACTCTCAGCGGGGCGTTGCGGGGCAGCCGCCCCGCAGAAGGGGTCGGTCGAGACCAAAGGCTCGGGCGCAGGGGAAGGCTTTCCCCTCCTTCTGCAGCAGATATCAAAAAGAGCCGCGCACTCTGCCCGGGAGGGCTGGAGCGGAATACTTGAACCCGGTCGTAATTAGTCAGATATGACTATATATGAGCTTTTTCGCGTCAGATATGGATGATTGATATGGGGTCGCCCAAGACGAAACCAGCACTGGAGCGGCTGGGCCAGGATATCCGCAACGCGCGTCTGCGCCGTCGCATCACGGTAGCGGATTTCGCCGTTCGTGCGGGGACCTCGCCGAGTTCCATTGCCCGCCTTGAACGCGGCGATCCGGGCGTTGCCATCGGAACACTTGCCGACGTTCTCGTTGTGCTGGGCCTTCTGGAGCGGCTCGCCGACCTGATCGATATCCGCATGGACGATCTTGGGCTGGCGCTGGCAGCGGAGTACGGACCGCGCAGGGGACGCTCCTTCGCGGCAAGGCTGAAAAAGCAGAAGACCCGGACGGAGGAAAAACAGGATCGGCAGGACGTTGTGGACCCAGACGGGGCTTCCTTCTGATGGCCGATTTCATTGTCCATGTCGCGCTTGGCGAGAGCCGAATATCGGGGGCAATTGCGCTTCACCCATGTCATGCCGCCGCAATTCTTCACCTTCGCTATGGTGCCGCATTGATCGAACCCGCGCGCCCCTCGCCATACAGCCCGATCTACCTCTTGAGGCTGCGTGCCATGACCATTTTAGCGGCGCCTCACGGTTTCCTCTTCCCCCGGCGCAAGCGAGATGATACAAATCCTCGGATAATAGAACCCACAATCCGAGCATACGTATCGTGCACGAAGCCGCGTCCCAACGCCATATTGCTCAGTCCGTGCTGAAAGCGCGCGGTATCGCGCGTCTCACCGAACTGCGTGCCGCGGGCGTAACGGCGGCAACCATGAGCCGCATGGAGAGGGATGGCGAGGTGCTCCGACTTGCGCGGGGGCTTTACCAACTTCCTGATGCGCCGCTCGACGCTCATCACAGTCTCGCCGAGGCAGCGAAGCGGGTGCCCAAGGGTGTGGCCTGCCTCGTCTCGGCCCTCGCGTTCCATCAGCTTACCGATCAACTCCCAAGGCAGGTGTGGATGGCCATCGGCCAGAAGGATTGGGCTCCGAAGGGGCATGGCGTGCCCGTTCGGCTCGTACGATTCACGGACCGCCTCCTTACGGAAGCCGTCGAATTCCATACCATCGAGGGGGTGCCCGTAAAGGTTTTCGGGGTCGCCAAGACGGTCGCCGACTGCTTTCGGTATCGCAACAAGATCGGTCTTTCGGTCGCGATTGAGGGCCTCCAGGAGGCGCTGCGCCAACGCAAGACAACCCCCAGTGAAATCCTCAGTCAAGCGGAGCGAGGAGCAATCGCGACAGTCATTCGACCCTATCTCGAGGCGCTGACCGCCAATGGCTAAGGAACTCAAGAACATCGGCGCCTCGGTGCGCGCCCGCCTGTTGCAGGTCTCCAAGGCAAGCGGCCAGACCTTCGATCTTATCCTGACCCGCTTTGCCCTGGAGCGGCTGCTCTTCCGGCTCAGCCAGTCTCCCCACGCTGACCGCTTCGTGCTGAAGGGCGCGATGCTGATGATGAGTTGGTTCGATGACCCGCACCGCGGCACGCGCGACCTTGACCTGCTGGGTTTCGGCGATCCGGGTGCGGAGCCGATGCTGGCGACGTTCCGCGAAATCCTGGCTCAGGAAGCAGCCGACGGTGTGGAGTTCGACGTCGATGCACTTCGCGTCGATCGTATCCGTGAAGAGGTGGAATATGGTGGTCTGCGACTGCGGACGACGGCAGCGATCGGCGGCGCCCGGATCAGCCTGACGATCGATATCGGCTTTGGGGATGCGGTGGAGCCCGGCGCCGAAGAGCTGGACTATCCTTCCATGCTGGACTTTCCCATGCCCCGGCTGCTTGGCTACGCGCGCGAGACCGTTATTGCCGAGAAATTCCAGGCGATGGTGGCGCTGGGGCGGGCGAACAGCCGGATGAAGGATTTTTACGACATCTGGATTCTCAGTCGGTCCTTCACCTTCGACGACGACAGGTTGCCACGAGCGATCGCCGCCACCTTCGCGCGGCGCGGGACGGCGATCCCTCAAGATCTACCGGATGCTCTGACGCCTGCCTTTGCAACGGATGAACAAAAGCAGCGGCAATGGCACGCCTTCGTTGGGGATGTCGCCCACAACCCGGGCGACCTCATCAATGTCGTGGGAGATATCGCCGAATTCATCATGCCGCACGTCTTGGCGGCGGTATGGCTGGGCCGATGATCGTCATGGTGTCGGCTGCGAGCAGGGTGTGGCTGACAAGCTCAGCTGTGGGGAATCTCACGGATCAGCCGTTCAGAAAATGTCATTGCAGCCAAGGCCAAAATAGCTATTTTGGCTATTTATCGCCCGAGGTGTGAAATGAGAACTATGTCGGCCAAGGACGCAAAGAATAGCTTCGGAATGCTTCTCGACTTTGCACGGGCTGCGCCGGTCCAAGTAGAGAAGCACGGCAGACCTGTGGTCGTAGTGATGAGTGTCGAGGAATTTGAGCGTCTGAACGAGCCGCCGAAGCGGCTGGGTGGCAGGGCGCCGGAAACGGTGAAGGTCGGTCGTTGAGGATGCTGGAACAAGGGGGGGCTCAAACGCATACGGCATCGGTTCCGGAAGTGGCTTCGTGGGACGGCAACGTCGCCGGTGAGCGGCCAATTGGATTTCCTGTCGTGGATGTCTTTGCGGGACCGGGCGGATTGGGCGAGGGTTTTGCTTCGGCGCTCGACGAAAAGCAGCGCCGTCGATTTCGCAGTATAGTGTCAATTGAACGAGATGTGTTCTCCCATCAGACACTTCTCCTCAGACACTTCTTCCACCATTTCCCCGAGGGGGAGGCCCCGGAGGATTATTACGACTTCCTGGCCGGTCAGATTACAGAGGCTGACTTATTCGCTCGGCACCCCGTTGCGCATGCGCACGCCAAGCGTAGCGCGCTGCGTATTTCTCTTGGCGTAGAAACGCACGCGGAGGTGTACAGCACTATCAACGACCGCCTGGGAGCCGACGACCTGTGGGCGCTTGTCGGCGGTCCGCCCTGCCAGGCGTATTCTCTGGTCGGTCGTTCGAGGATGATGGGGAAGCCTGGATTTGAGGAAGATGAGCGACACACCCTCTATCTCGAGTACCTGAGGATCATCGCGGATCACCGCCCTCCGGTCTTCGTCATGGAGAATGTTAAAGGGCTGCTTTCGGCGACGATCGAGGGCAAATCGGCCATTTCCCGCATAGTGCAGGATCTTGCGCGACCGGGAACCGCCATTCCGGGAGCGCCGGCTGACCTCACCTACAAGCTTTATTCGCTTACACAGGAGGAGATGGCCGAGGGCGAAGTTGATCCACGGCTCTTTATCGTGCGAGCCGAGGACCATGGAATTCCTCAGGCAAGGCATCGAATGTTCATTGTAGGCATTCGTGGTGACCTGAAGGCCAGGCCGACTTTGCTCAAAAAGATGAGTGCGCCAACGGTACGCGACACGATCGGCTCGCTGCCTGCCATTCGGAGCGGTTTGTCGCGGGAGGAGGATAGTCCGACAGCGTGGCTGCGCGAAATCCGCCGGATATCCAGCATGAATATCCGGCGCGAGCTGAACGGCGCCGCCTACGCGGGCGCCGTGGCACGAAGCTTGAGGTTCGAAAACCTGATCGAGGTGCATTCACCGCGAGCCACATCCTCCACACGCTACAGACCCAAGCGCCCTAATCACGACGTCCTGCGCAGCCTGTATGACGAGCGGCTACCGGTTCTGACCGCACATGCGGCACGCAGCCATATGTCATCGGATCTTCGTCGCTACCTCTATGCTGCAACCTTTGCACATGAGACCGGGCGTAGTCCGAAACTTGCCGATTTCCCTGTCAGCCTCCTCCCAGACCATCAAAATGTGGAGGAAGGCCGCAGCGGCAAGATGTTCTCGGACCGTTTCCGGGTCCAACTGGCGGAACAGGTATCCACGACGATTACGTCGCACATTTCGAAGGATGGCCACTACTTCATTCACTACGATCCAGCGCAGTGCCGAAGCCTGACCGTGCGTGAAGCGGCGCGCCTGCAAACTTTTCCCGATAACTACCATTTTGCGGGACCGCGCACCGCCCAGTACCATCAGGTCGGCAATGCCGTGCCGCCGCAGTTGGCAAAGCAGATCGCACACATCATCGCCGAAGTCCTCGATTCCATCAGGAACGATCGGTGATGGCTGACACTTTGACCAGCGAGCGCAGAAGCTGGAACATGTCACGGATCAGAGGCCGGGACACTCGTCCTGAGTTGCTTCTGCGCTCGCTGTTGCACCGCGCGGGTTTCCGTTTCCGGCTTCATGCGAAGCAGCTTCCTGGCCGCCCCGACGTTGTGCTGCCAAAATACAAAGCTGCGATCTTCGTTCACGGCTGCTTCTGGCATAGGCATCCTGGCTGCCGGAACGCCACAACACCCTCGACGCGGCGCGAGTTCTGGCAGGAGAAGTTTGACGGGAATGTCAGTCGGGATGCGCGCAACCGCGCAGACCTTGAGGCTACCGGCTGGACCGTACTCACCGTTTGGGAATGTGAGTTGAAGGCCGACGCTGAGAGCGTCGTTTCCGAGCTCGCGCGCAAGCTGCGGGGAAACGGCTGATGGCAAGAGCGCATCATCTCCCGCCCAGCGCCGCCAGTCTTACGGCATCGCTTCGCGATCTCGGCTATTCGCTCGAAACGGCCATAGCCGACCTGATCGACAACAGCATCTCGGCCGATGCGACCGACATACAGATTTTCTGCGACATAAGCCGGGGCGTGCCAGTCCTTGTCATCGCGGACAATGGCCGGGGCATGACCGAAGCAGAGGTGATCGCGGCGATGCGCCACGGCGCTACCGATCCCCGAAAGAAGCGAGGACCGAAGGATCTCGGGCGCTTCGGCCTAGGGCTCAAGACCGCATCCTTCTCACAGTGTCGCAAGCTGACCGTGGTGAGCGCAAAGGCGGGCCAACATGCGGGCGCGGAATGGGATCTCGCGCAGGTCGAAGCGGATGATGACTGGTTTATTGCCGTTCTGGAACCGGACGAGATCGCCCAGCAACCCTTTGCTGATGTGTTAGGCGACACCGGCACGCTTGTCGTCTGGCGCGACCTGGACCGGTTGCTGGAAGACGAGACCGGCCAGAAGCGCGACGAGATCGTCAACGAGAAGCTGGCGGTGGTCGAGCGTCATCTGTCACTTGTGTTCCATCGCTTTCTGGCCGGCGACGTGAAGGGGCGAAAAAAGCTCGCGATCAGGATCAACGGTCATCCGATCGCTCCCTTCGACCCGTTCTGCCGCAGGAACGCCGCCACGCAGGTGCTTCCCGAAGAGACTGTCTGGGTCGATGACGTAGCGGTCTCGATGCAGCCCTACATCCTGCCGCATCACAGCCGCCTGTCCGCGACGGAATATGACTACTACCAGGATCGCAGCGATTTCATCTCTAATCAAGGCGCCTACGTCTATCGCAACGGACGCCTCATGGCGTGGGGCGACTGGTTCCGGCTGGTGCCGAAAGGCGAGGCCACGAAGCTCGCTCGTGTCCAGATCGACTTTCCGAACAGCCTCGACGAAGCATGGACGATCGACATCAAGAAGTCGCGGGCGCGTCCTCCCCACCCGGTCCGCGAACGGCTGCGCCAGATCATTGCCAAGATCACTGCCCGCAGCGTGATCGTTCATCGCGGGCGCGGCCAGAAGCTTTTTCAGGAAAGCGAAGCTCCGCTCTGGGAACGCTACGCCGACCACGGTGGAATCCGCTTCGCGATCAACGCGCAGCATCCGCTCATCGCCTCACTGAGCGCGAAGCTGTCGCCTGAGGACGCGGGCGCGCTCCATGTCCTTCTCGATTCGATAGCGGCGTCGCTGCCGGTCGAGATGATCTATTCGGACTATTCCACGCATCCGCGCGAGGTGAGTCAGGCGACGACAGATGAAACGCTGACGCTCGACCGCCTGACCGGCCTGAAACACGCCCTCTACGGCAGCGGTCCGGGCGATCCGAAAGCATTTCTTCAGATCGTTCGCTCAACACGCCTGTTCGAAGGCCAGATCGAAACCGCCGAGAGATTCATAAGAGAGGCCTTCGCATGAGCGCCACCGTCATCACGGAAGAACGGAACATCGCGAACTCGCTCATCTCGGGCCTCGCGAACATGCCCGAAACCCCCACGCGCGAGCAGGTGGAGGAGAAGGCCAGACAGATCGCGGCCATTTTCGGGTACACCGGTGATCTGCGGAACATCGTGACCGAGGCGATGATATCGGTCGATACCCGCATGGGCGCGGGTGTGTCGCTGGTCGATGTCACAGCGAAGCATGACGACCAGTGGGTCCGCAGGCGCGAGGATATCGCGTGGACCTATGCTGCTGCCTACGAGAACTACCTGCTCAAGGACGGCTGGGCGCCGCGCATGGTGCAGTCGCTTAGCGATGTGACGGCGCGCATTCTCGGCCACCTCCAGGACCCACACAGCGAGGGCACGACCTGGAACCGCAGGGGTCTTGTGATCGGGCATGTGCAGTCCGGCAAGACGGCTAACTACACAGGCACGATCGCGAGAGCCGCGGACGCCGGTTACAAGTTCATCATTGTCATCGCCGGCATTCACAACAACCTGCGCAAGCAGACGCAGGAGCGCATCGACGAGGCCTTCATCGGCCGCTCCAGCGATCCCGACGACCGCAGGTCGATCGGAGTCGGCTTGGAGCCCGGCTACCCGCATCCGGCCACGCTCACCAATATCAATGAGGATTTCAACAAGAACACGGCTGCTAAGAGTGGCTGGAAGATCAATGACTTCAGCAAGCCGATCATCCTGGTCATCAAGAAGAACGTCACGACGCTGACCGCGCTTCACAAGTGGCTCAAGGAGCTGAACGCCGAGGGAGACGGGCGGATTTCCGACGTGCCCATGCTCCTGATCGACGACGAAGCAGACAATGCGTCCATCAACACCAACAAGGAGGATCTGGACCCGACCCGGACGAATGCCATGATCCGGCGCATCCTCGGGCTCTTCGCCAAGTCCTGCTATGTTGGCTACACGGCCACGCCCTTCGCCAACATCTTCATCAATCCCGAAGCCTATGATGAGGACGTGCGCGAAGAGCTGTTCCCCCGCGATTTCATCTACTGCCTGGACGCGCCGACGACCTATTTCGGCGCGGAGAAGGTGTTTCTCAACGAGGAGACCAGCGAGTCGATCGTGCGACTGATCGACGACTGCGAAGACCTGATTCCGTACTCGCACAAGCGCGATGATCCGGTCGCAGAGCTTCCGCCCAGCCTCTATCGGGCGCTGGACGAGTTCATCGTCGCTCGCGCCATCCGCAATCTGCGCGGGCAGACGAACAAGCACTGCTCGATGATGATCAATGTCTCGCGCTTCGTCCCTGTGCAGAAGGCGGTGCGGGACTTCATCAGTCTGCGCGAGAAAAAGATCAGGGAAGCGGTCCGGGCCAATTACATGATGCCGGAATCCGTGTCCTCGACCAATGTCCACATGCAGCGGCTGAAACAGGCCTTCGAAGAGGAGTACGCGGCCTCCGGCTTCACTTGGGACGAGGTGAAGTCGGCTCTGAATGGCGTGTTCGACCATCTCCACCTCCACGTCATCAACAGCAAGAGCGACGAGGTTCTCGACTACACCAAGTATGAGAAGGAGGGTGTTAGTCTCACCGCTATCGCGGTCGGCGGCTTGAGCCTGTCCCGCGGGCTGACGATCGAAGGGCTGACCGTCAGCTACATGTACCGCAACACGAAAATGTACGACACGCTCATGCAGATGGGCCGCTGGTTCGGGTATCGACCGGGTTTCGAGGATCTCTGCCGAGTCCATCTCTCGCGCGATTCCATTAACTGGTATTCGCATATCGCGCAGGCTGCAGAGGAACTGACGCAGCAGGTCAAACGCATGCGTCGTGATGGCCTCAGCCCGCGCCAGTTCGGCCTTTACATCATGGCCCATCCCGACAGCTTGCTGATCACCGCCGCCAACAAGATGCGGACGGGCGAGAAGGTGAAATTCCGCCAGAACTTCAGCGGGCGCATGCTGGAAAGCTATATCGTTTCCACCGACCGCGACGTGAACACCGCCAATTTCGCGCTCATTGAGCAGGCTTGGCGCGAGGGCTTCGGCGGCCACGCTTCAGAGGATACCGGGAAGGGGGCGATGTTCCGCGATGTCAGCGCCGAGAAGATCGAGGACTTCCTGATCGCTTTCCAGGCGCACGGGCAGTTCGCCGACCGCAAGGCGGATATCGTCGCCTACCTGCGCACGCTCGCGGAACAGCATCCGCTCGGCGACGTGCTGCTGATCTCGCCGCGCGGAAGCGGAAGCGAACCCTACAGTCTAAACGGACAGTCCCGCGTCGTCGGCGATCTGCAGGGCACGGCATGGCGGCTGAACAAGGATCGCGTCGCTTCGCGGGGCGACGAGAAGCTGGGGCTCAGCACGGACCAGCAGACCGCGGCGAAAGCGCTGGCCGCGTCCGGCGACAATCCGGTGGCGCCGTCTGACACCCACTATCGTGAGATCCGCAGCAAGCCGCTTCTCATGATCCACAGCCTCGACCCGCACGGTGATACGCGGGTGCAAGGTCCAATAGCCGCCTTCGGTGTCAGCTTCCCGCCGGGCCACTACGAGACCGAGATCGAGGTGGTCGCGAACCGCATCTGGCTGGAGCGGATGCAGGGCGTGCCGGATGATCCGGACGATGAGGAGGATTATGATGCCTGAATCCTCCCCTTGGGACGGCATTGCCGTCCCCGGCGCGGACTTCAATGTCCGTCAGGTCGCAGGTGCGATGGCCGTACCCTGTTTCTGGGGCCGCGATGCGGGCGGTGCCTGTCTCTTCATCATCGAGCTTCAGGGCGATCACACGTCGCAGTACCGCAGGAATATTGTCAGCGTAAACGGGATCGAGGTCGATCTTCGGGCCGGTAATCCCGGCCAGCAGCGCCTCGTTCTCACGCTTGAGAAGCAGGTGGACCGCGATCTTTTCGAGGGTCTTTGCCGAACGCTCGCCTCCGCGCTTGAGCACGCGAGCGATTCCGCAAGCTCGCTCGCGGTGGCCCTTGCACACATCCGCCGCTGGAAAACCTTCCTGTCGGGCCGCGGCGGGCAGCACCTCTCCGCCGAGGAAGTACGTGGCCTCTTCGCGGAGCTGACGTTCCTGCTGGAGCTTATCGATCACCAGCCATCGACCGAAGCGGCCATCAAAGCGTGGCTTGGTCCCGAGAGGTCACATCAGGACTTCATCTTCGGAAACACGGCCGTCGAAATCAAATCATTGTCCGGCACCGAGCGCAGTACGGTCCGTATCTCATCCGAAGACCAGCTTGAGTCTCTCAACGACGCCCTGTTTCTCCGTATCTACCGTCTGAGCAATCTGCCCGAAGCGCCGGGCGCTCGATCGCTTAACGACATCGTCACCGCAGTGCAGGCGCTGATCGCGGACGCCGACGCCATTGAGGATTTCGATCGCAAGCTGGTGATCCACGGTTACGCGCCGATCCCCGAATACGACGAACCGCGGTTTGTCGTCAGCGAAGTACGCAGCTATCGCGTGGAGCAGGAGTTTCCACGCCTGATCCGGTCGCAGGTCCCAGCGGGAATTACAAAGGTCGCATACGAAATCCGGCTCGAGACGATCGCCGGCTATGAATGCGACGCAGGGGAGGTTTTCGGGGGGAACTGATGGAACAGACGATCGAGGACTTCTTTCATGATTTTCGGCAGGAGACACTGGCCGGCGCCGAGGCGAACAGTACCTATCAGCTTGAGGCGTTCATGGAGGCCGTTTCCAACGAGCTGATCGAAACCGGCTTCGTCGAAGGTTTCGAGCACTGCCACTATCGTGCCCCGCGCGGGATGCGCGTGGACGGCTATTGGTTCAACGACGAGGCCGCACTGGACATCTTCGTAGCGGATTTCGACTGCCGCCGCGAACTGGAGACCCTTACGCGCACCGATGTGGACGCTGCTTTCAAGCGCGCCGTGAACTTCTTGGAGGCGAGCCTTCAGGGCACGCTCGAACCCGACGTTACGACGCCGGAATACGGTCTGGTCCGGCAGATCGCCGATCGTCGCGCAATGCTGCGCCACGTCAATTTCTACCTGACGTCGGAACGGGTGCTGAGCGACCGCTTCCAAGGCTTTCCGGACAACGAGATCGGCGGCATCCGAGCGACCTATCACATCTGGGACATGGCGCGGTTCCAGCGCCAGCGCAGTTCACGCGGGCACAAGGAGCCTCTCAACATTGATTTCGTCGAGCTGTTCGGTAAGGGCATCGCCTGCCTCCCCGCAAATCTCGGTTCCGACTCCTATCGGTCCTACCTGATCGTCATGCCGGCGCCGATTCTCGCGGCGCTTTACGACAGATACAGCGCGCGTCTGTTGGAGCAGAACGTGCGAACCTTCCTCCAGGCACGCGCGCAGGTGAACAAGGGCATCCGGGCAACCATTCTCAACGAACCACAGATGTTCTTCGCCTACAACAACGGCATCACCGCGACCGCTCAGGAAGTGGAAACGAAGACGACAGGCGCCGGGCTCCAAATTGTCCGCATGACCGACCTTCAGATCGTGAACGGCGGCCAGACTACCGCCTCACTTTTCCATACCCAGCGTAGAGACAAGGCCGACCTTTCGGACATCTTCGTTCAGATGAAGCTGTCAGTAATTGACAGCGACCAGAGTGAGATGGTCGTCCCGCGCATCTCGGAATATGCGAACACGCAGAACCGCGTGAACGCGGCTGACTTCTTTTCCAATCACCCCTTCCATGTGCGCATGGCGGAGTTCTCGCGGCGAATCTGGGCTCCGGCCCCGCAGGGGGCGCAGCGGGAGACGAAGTGGTTCTACGAACGCGCGCGCGGCCAGTATATCGACGCCCAGTCGAAGCTCACTGCAGGCGAGCAGAAGCGCTTCCGGGCAGAATATCCCAAGCCGCAGATGCTCACGAAGACGGACCTCGCCAAGTTCGAGAACGTCTTCGACGATCATCCCCGGTGGGTGAACCTCGGCGGCCAGAAGAATTTCGCCCGCTACGCCCTACGGATCGGAAAGGAATGGGAGAAGTCATCCGACGGTTTCAACGAATTGTATTTCAAGCGCGTGATTGCCCGCGGTATCATCTTCCGTGCAACCGAAAAGCTGGTCTCGGCGCAGCCCTGGTACAACGGCGGTTACCGCGCGAACATCGTCGCCTACACGCTTTCAATGCTGGGAGAGATCACAAAGCGCCGGAAGGTCACCGTGGATTATCAGCGGATCTGGGCGGACCAAGCGGTTGACGACGTGCTTTCGCAGGCCTTGGTCGTCATCGCAGCCGCGGTCAATGACGACATCATTCGACCACCGCAGGGCATCTCCAATATCTCGGAATGGTGCAAGAGAGAGGGATGTTGGACGCGATTGGTCGAACATGCCAACGATATCGCCGAGCTTCTACCGGAGGATTTCTGGGCCGGTCTCGCGTCTACGGAGAATCATCGGCACGAGACTAAAACAGCCCGACAGACTCAGAAAATCGATAACGGTATAGAGTTACAGAAGCAGGTATTCGAGGTGCCGGCATCTCACTGGTCACTCATTCTGAAGGAAGGTATCAATAAGCGGCTTTTCTCGCCGAAAGAATTGGGAATACTAAAAATTGCAGAGCAAATGCCGACAAAGATTCCTTCTGAAAAGCAGAGCGCCGTTCTTGTCGATATTTTGGGTAAGGCGCAGCAAGAAGGCATCGTGTAGCGGGACGGCGCGCACAGCAACTGGCGAACCTCACTGCGTTGATGGTGAGTTTCGAAGGGGGGATTTTGGGGACGCGACACGTAAGACCTTTGACGAAACGCCGATCTGACGGCACGCCCTATACACGCCGCACGGATGTAGAGGGAGCGTTGGCAAAGCTCATTGAGCAGCCGCGCGAGGAAATCGTCGCTGCCTTGAAGGTCCGCGACACATCGTCACCGCTCTACGTGAAGTCCGAGTGTATCGTCTATCTGATACGCGATACGCGGCATGACAACGACGAGAGCTATTTCAACGATCTTTACTGCGAACTCATGCGGCGACTCTCATCGGCACTGCCACGCGCCGCCGGCGAACGCATCGACGTGTCCGAGAGCGTCCATGCCGCAGATGCTCGCGATAGGGTAAGGGATACCTTCGTCCGCAAGTTGATCGAGGATCGAGCCGAGCCAGGGTCTGCCCTCGACTATTTCGAGGTCATGTTTGCCGGTGCCATTGCAGCGCTCCGCACGACATCCATGCACAGGGCGAGGAAACAGGCGGCGCGCACCGAAGCCATTGAGGCTGACCAGGAGACAAACGAACCCTCGCTGGCGGTAGAGCGCGCGGTCGGGAGTTTAGACCTCAAAGAGGAATTGCTGTCTGACGATCCGATTTACCGGTCGCGCGTAGCCGACGCGATTAGGTCCCTGCCAGACAAGTTACGCAGAGTCGTTGAGTTGATCATGAGGGACATGCCAATCGATTCGTCGGACGACAGCGTCATGACCATTCGAAAGGCGATCGGCGTCAAATCCGAGAAAACGGTTCGGAACAGACGTGACGAAGCATACCTATTGATACGCCAGGCTCTGTCGATTGGAGACGACCATGACTGACAGCCGCAACGACAGCGCAGAGGAGATCCTGCTCGCATTCGCAGTTGAGCAGGCGCACGACAATGCGACTCTTGACCGCTACCTTCAGCTATACCCTCATCTTTCGGGCGAGTTGATCGACCTATCCCTTGATCTGAGACTGCAGCGCGCGACTGGAGAGATCACCACGCCGGCCGATGAGGCGTGGGTAGAAGCGTCCCTTGCAGCCTTCCGAGCCACGTCGCCAGTTCAGGCATCCGCCGCTGTGGTCGACCCCTTCGCGAACGTCTCGCCCCAGGAGCTGGTAAGTCTTCGCCGTGCCCTTGATGTGCCCAGCGGCGTGATCCAGGGGTTTAGCTCCCGGCTCGTGGACATCGCCAGCGTGCCCGCGTGGTTCGTTGACGCTCTTGCGCGCGGCCTCCGCTCCACCGTGGACGATCTGCGCCGCTTCATGGCAGCACCACCTCGACTTGCGCCTGGCGTCAGCTACAAGGCCGACGATGCTCCATCTGCCGAGCAGGAGAAAATCACGTTCGAGGACCTGCTCAAGCAATGCAAGGTGCCGGATGAGCGACGGCAGCAGTTGCTGACCTCACGGGAGTGACCCATGGACGCTGTCGAACTTGCGCGGCAGCGTGCCGCGGCGCTTCACGATGAGGTGGTCTCCAAGGGGGCTGACCCGTGGAATCCCGAGGCGCTCGTTAAAGCCGCAGCATCCAGTCTGGAAATGGACATCGAGCTTGTCGAGCCAGGGAGCGCGATCCTGGAGGGCGGCCGGGCACAGTTCGATCCCATAAATCGTGCCATCAGGCATGAGGACTCGGGAACAGCCTTCTTCAAGGCCTTCCTGGTGGGCCACGAACTCGGTCACGCGACGCTCGGCGACGACCGGATCGAGCACGTCGCCCACGACGTCGATCCTACGCGGCCAGCGGAAGCTGCCCCCGTTGGCGAGGATCGGGTCGTCGACTACAGCAGGCGGCAGCGCCGCGAGGTCCAGATGGACCTGTTCGGTCGCGAACTTCTTCTACCGCGAAAACGGGCTCGCTCACTCCACCTTGAGGGCATGACGGCGTCGGAGATTGCGACGAAGCTGGGGGCGCCCTTCGACGTCGTCGCGCTGCAGCTTCTCGACGCGTTGCTGCTTCCTGCGGTCGAGCCGGAACCCGAGCAGGCCGAGGCAAGACCTCCGAAGCCGCTCAACGACGAGCAGCGCGAGGCCGCGCGGCATCGTGGGGTCCCCTATCTTCTCGAGGCCGGACCGGGAACGGGGAAGACGCAGACCCTCGTCGGGCGGGTCGCCGGCCTCGCCGATGAAGGAATCGACCCCCGATCGATTCTTGTGCTGACTTTCTCCAACAAGGCTGCCGGAGAACTATCCGAGCGCATCGCCGGACTGCGGCCAGAGGCAGCGTCGGCGATGTGGATCGGCACATTCCACGCCTTCGGTCTCGATCTGGTGCGAAGATACCACAAGCAGCTGGGCTTCCCGAGAGAGCCCCGCATGATGGATCGCAGCGAGGCGATCGCGATCATGGAGCGCGAATATCTCGCACTGGACCTCACCCATCATCGGGAGTTCATGAATCCCGATCGTCCCCTCAAGGACATGCTCACCGCGATATCCCGGGCGAAAGACGAGGTCGCGGACGCCGACCGCTACGCCGCGCTGGCGCGGGAGATGCTGGACAGGGCCACTGACCCCCAGGCCCGCAATGCCGCTGAGCGGTGCGCCGAAGTCGCGCTTGTCTATAAGAAATACGAGGAGTTGAAGCTCGCGGCATGCGCGGTGGACTTCGGCGATCTCGTGTCTCTGCCCGTAAAGCTGCTCGAGTCCGATGCCGAGGCAGTCTCGATTCTGCGCGCGACATATAGCCATATCCTCGTCGACGAGTATCAAGACGTGAACCGCAGCAGCGTGAGGCTGCTCCAGCGACTGACGGACGTTGGTAAAAACCTTTGGGCCGTTGGTGATGCGCGTCAGGCGATCTACAGGTTCCGCGGCGCATCCTCATTCAACATGTCGCGATTCAGGACAGAGGACTTTCCTGGTGGTACTGGTGATCGGCTGCGTCTCAACTACCGCTCGACGCCCGAGATCGTTGGTGCATTTTCGAATTTCGGCGGGGGCATGCAGGCTGGCACTGGCGATGCCTCCCTCAAAGCAGATCGACCGTCCAGCGGTGTCCCGCCAGAGCATGTGACCTTCGGTGACAACGACGACGAGGCGGACGCACTCGCCGACGAAATTCTGCGCCATTCTCAGGATGTCGCCTTCCGCGACCAGGCTGTGCTCTGCCCCGGCAACGACCGGCTCAACCGTATGGGTCGTGAACTGGAGCGACGCGGAATTCCGGTTCTCTACCTCGGCAATCTCTTCGAACGACCCGAGGTCAAGGATCTGCTGTCCGTTCTGTCGTTGCTCGTCGACAGGCGTGCCATGGGACTGGTGCGTAAGCCCTCGCTCCAGGGATTGTCGACCGGGCTAAGTCTGGCGGGTGCGGCAGCGGTGGTCGAGCACCTTCGGAAGGCGGAAGCTGGACCGCTCGCCTGGGCCGGTTCATCGCCCTCGCTACCAACCCTGGACGCCGCTGACACTGACGCCATGCGCCGGGTGGCCGGCATACTGGACGGCTTTGGCACCGATGCGCTTCCCTGGTCCGTGCTGGCGCATGTCATGCTCGATCGGACACGAACGGCGGCGCTGATCGCTTCGACGGACGATATCACGAGTCGCGCCATGGGCGTGGCGATCTGGCAGCTGATGGGCTTCCTGCGCGCTCAACGTGCAGGGCCGGGTTTGCCGATCCACCGCACGCTCGACGGGATCAGGCGACTTGTCCAGCTCGCCGATGAACGGGATCTTCGACAGATTCCGCTGGCCGCTCAGGGCATCAACGCGGTCCGGCTGATGACCATCCATGGTAGCAAGGGTCTCGAGTTCCCCGTGGTACACGTCATGGGTCTGAATAAGGGGAGCATGCCCAGCGCTGCACGTAAGCCGGCCTGCCCGGTGCCAGATGGCATGATCGCTGGCGGAGAAGGCGGAACGATCGCTCTGGCTGCTGCGGATCACGCTCTCGAGCAGGAATGCCTTTTATATGTTGCCGCCTCTCGTGCCCGGGACCGCCTCCTGCTTTACTCAGCGACCCGAATGGCGAACGGCAATCGGCGCAATCCCTCGGATTTCATCGCACGGTTAGGTGTAACGACAACCCGCGCGGCAACGCCGCACGCGGACCGGAAACCGGACCCCGAGGATGAACCGCTCCCGATCGTATTGGGGCCTGAAATCAAGGTCACGACAGCGCAACTGGATCTGTATGATCGGTGCCCACGGCGCTTTTTGTACACCCACGTGCTTGGCGTCGGCGGTCGACGCACGCCAACAACCATGACGACAATGCACGATCTGGTCCGCGCCATCGTGACGGAAATCGCCGCCACTGATCCCTCCGTCGTGTCGCTTGGTGACATGGAGAGACTGCTGGAGCAGAGATGGTCTGAAGGGCCACTGGCTGGGGACGAGTATCGGCTGCACCGTGAAGTTGCGACCCTGCTTGTCCAGCGGTTCGTGGCGATGCGCGCGGGTACAACCCGCTCGATACCGCCTTCTCTCCAAACAGGGCTCGGAACGACTACCGTCTCGGCAAATGCAGACGATGTCGTGATGGCGCCTGGTGGACGGCATATCGTGCGAATGGTTCGGACCGGTCACCGATCCTCCAAAACCGGACAGGGCCTCGCCGACGCCGCCTTCCAGATGGCGGCCGCCAACTCACTTCCCGGCTGCACGGTCGAGATCGTCCACCTCGGCGACGACGATCACACTACAAGGGTCGAGTTCGACCAGAAGGCGCTCGGCAAGAGAACAGAAAAGCTTGCCGAAGTCTTCGCGGCGATCGAGGGCGGAAACTTCACGCCTGAGCGATCCGACCGCACATGCCCCTTCTGTCCCGCCTTCTTTACCTGCGGTCCAGTGGCCGACGGCCGGCTGCAAAAAAATCTCTGACCAAAATTACCGGTCGGCCGATGCTGGCGAGATTAACCCTGTGAGACCGACGCAATCAGGCCGAGGTCCACAGGAAAACAAAATATGTCTCTTATCGAAAACCCCGACATCGACGATGTCGCACTCGCCGTGCAGGAAGATCGCCCCCTGCGCCCCGGTCGCTACCGGGTCTCGCTCGCTGTCGACAGCGTAGATTTCCACCCGCTTATCCTCGACGATCCGGTTCCGCTCGGCCGCCAGATCCTGAAGAAGGCCGGCATTAACGACATCGACGGTCACTCACTGTTCGTGATCACGTCCGAAGGCGACTTCGAAGATGTCCGGGCGGATGAGGAGGTCGATCTGCGCGATCGTGCCGCCTTCCGCTTCATCACTTTCAGCACCGACCCGCTCTACCGCGTCAAGCTCAACGAGGCGCGCATCGTGTGGGGCCGTTCTTCCATCCCTGAAGCGGTGCTGGGTGCGCTCGCCGGCATCGGCAGTGACGAGGCGGTCTTCCTGGAGGTGCGTGGCGGCAAGGACAAGCTGATCGAACCGGGCACCGATGCGGATCTCGCCGCCAACGGCGTCGAGAAGTTCATCACGGCGCCCAACAAGGTCACCTACACGTTCTTCGTCAACGGCAAGGCCTATGAGACCGATAAGAAGAAGCTGACCGGCGCGCAGATCAAGGCGATGGTATCTGACTGGGATCCGCAGCATGACCTGTCGCTGGAGGGCGAGGGCGATGACCCGGACCGCATCATCGCCGATGATGAGGCTGTGAGCCTCGTTCCGAAGCATGGTGTCCGCCGTTTCTCGTCGGTCCCCAAGGCGAATTTCGGCTGATGCCCGGCGTGTTCGACATGCAGCTGGAGCAGCTGCGGGAGCGCTTCGGCGACGTTCAGACCCGGCAGTTGCCGAGCGGCACCACGCTCGTCACCGTGCCGGGCGTCCGCCTGCCGGAGGGGTGGTCGAAGTCGTCGACCACCATCCGCTTCATCGTCCCGCCTGGATATCCATTTGCGCAGCTCGACTGCTTCTGGGCGGATCCCGATCTCCTTCTTGCGCATGGAGGTCCACCACAGAACTCCGCGTCAACTCCCGTCCCGGAGACCGTCGAGCCGGCACTCTGGTTCTCGTGGCATTTGACGGGACCATGGAATCCCAACCGCGACAGTCTGTCGACGTGGATGAATGTGGTGATCGATCGAATGAGGCAGGTCCAATGAGCCGCGTCCGCTTTCCTGCACCTCTCTACTCGGATCTGGCGTCGATGCTGCTCGACGCCAATGACCTGGAGAGCTGTGCCATCGCCTATGCCCATCACGATGCGCATAGTGACACATGGATCGTCGCCGACGCCAGACCCGTACCGGACGATGCATATGAGCACCGCACCTGCGTATCTGCCGTCCTGAAATCGTCCTTCCTTATCGAGGTTGCAAACCGCAGCCGGGTCACCGGCATGGCCGTCGTCGCGATCCACACGCATCCCGCCAGTCCCGGCCATCCACGTTTCTCGACTGTCGACGATGCGGGCGAAACGGAACTGGGTTCGTATTTTACGCGTCGAGCCGCTCCAGTGCCGCATGTCGCACTGGTGATCGGGCCAGAGGGTTGTCGCGCACGGCTTCTCGGAAACGATGATGAGATTGACGTGTGGGAAGTGGGCGAAAGTCTCATGTTCCATTCGCCCATGCACGGCGTCTCCGATCAGGAACGCGACGATCGGCAGGTCCGGGCATTCGGAGCGCCGGGGCAACGGCTGCTGCGCCGCCTCCATTTCGGCGTGATCGGTGCGGGTGGGACGGGATCGCTCGAGTGCCAGCAACTTGCCCATCTCGGCGCCACGCGGATCACGGTGATCGATCCCGATCTGGTCGAGGAGACGAACCTGAACCGCCTCGTCGGCTCTGTCCCCTCAGACGTTGGCCGGCCGAAGGTCGAGGTGGCGGCCAGAATGATCCGTGCCATTAACCCTGATGTCACGGTGGTTCCGCTTCAAGCTGACATCGTTGACGAGGAGGTAGCTAAGCTCATCGCGGGCTTCGATTTCATGCTGCTGTGCACGGATTCCCACGCGAGCCGGGCGGTCGTCAACCAGGCCGCCTATCAGTATTTGGTGCCTGTGATCGATATGGGCGTCAGCATCACTGTCGCGTACGGAGCCGTCACCCACATCACGGGACGCGTGCAGATGCTCGCCCCCGGACTTCCTTGCCTGACCTGCTCGGGCGCGCTCGACGGCGAGGCGATCCGGCGCGAGATGCTGACGCCAGAGCAGCGTGCGGTGGACCCCTATGTTCACGGCGTGCACGAACCGCAGCCCGCCGTTCTGTCGATCAACTCTACCGTGAGTTCGCTCGCGATGACCATGCTGCTCGGGGCTGCCACGCCGGTTCCGGTCAAGCCGCGTTATCAGGTTTATGACGGCATTCGCGGCCGAGTGAAGGAAATGGCTGTCACGGTGCAGCCGAATTGCGTGGCCTGCTCGTCCATGGGCGCATTGGCAAAAGGCCCAGCATGGAAACTGCCGGTCCGGCCGAAACGTCACAACAGGAGCGATAAATGACAGAGCCTGCACGAATGGTCCGGTTGCTTGGCGATGCCGAATACAGAGACCAGGCTGAAGAAACCCTCAGCGCCCCTGGCGACGCTTCCATGGTGTTTCGCTCACGACCCAGATCGATTGTCATGGCCTGCCCTGATGGGTGCGGCGAGACCTTAGTAATCAACCTGGACAGTCGCGCCGACAAGGCATGGCGCTTTGATATGCGGGGAGAAGGACTTACCCTCTTTCCCTCAGTGTGGCGTGAAGGAGGGTGCGAAAGCCACTTCATCGTCTGGCGTGGTCACATTCTGTGGTGCGACCGATTTGAGGGGGGAAATCGGGAGCCGCCTTATAATCCCGAGATCGAAGCGGCCGTTCTCAGCGCAATGGACGAGGTTCAACCACGCAATGCTGTGGAACTAGCCGATGCGATCGACGAACTCGTCTGGGACGTCAGTCGCGTCGCAAATCGGCTTGTGGGGCGCGGCCTCGCACGATCGTGGAAGATTAATGGAGGGTGGGTGTTCGTGCGGGTGGTGTGACGTGTAGCGGGTCGGCCGTGAACAATGCGATGTTCTTTTCGGCGACGGGTAGATTGCGTCCGATGTGCCGTGAGGGGTTTATCGAACTGGTACGCTGCTTTCAGGCAGCGCCCATTTTGGGCAGGACTGGGGATAGCCAGGCGGCGATGAGGGCGCGCAAAAGCGCAGTCAGCCATGCGACGAGCAACCTGAGATTGTGCCCCGCGGCGACCAGGATGGCATTGATGGCATCGCCGGTGGCACCGGCGAGGTGATTGCGCTCGAGCAGGCCATCGGACTTGGTGTGACCGATGATCGGTTCGATGGCATTTCGTCGCCTGAGCTCGCGCTTGATCGTGGGTGAGGTGATCCCGCGGGTGTGGGCGATATAGACCCTGGCCTGCCCGCCATGCTTGTGCCCCTTGTAGCCGCGATCGACATAAGCCCGCTCAACGGTGACGCCGGTCAGGCGCTCGACTTGCTCGATCTGCCCGGACAGGGTGTGGCCATCATAGGGGTTGCCGGGCAACGCCTGCATGCCGACGATGAACTGGCCGCCGGCGGTGCGAGCGTTTGTCACCGCGATCGAGGTCTTTACCCCGAACTCGTAGCGGGTCCGCGCCTTGCCCTTGGCGATGCATTCCACCTCGGGCGCGTGCAGGGCATAAAGCTTGTCTGTGCTGCCAGCCTTCTGGGTGAGGATCTTCGCCACCCGCTCGCGGACGACGGCAAAGGCGGCCTCGAGTTCCTCATTTCCGGCGATCTTGCGGCCGATGTCGCGGTCGAGCCGGCCCAGCCAGGTGCGAAGTTTGCGCACCCAACGCATTGCCTGCTTGTGACCGCGCCCGTGGATCAGCCGGGAGACATCGCGCCGAGCCTGGCGACCCACCCGCAGGAATGACTGGCGCAGCTTGATACCGTGCTTGCGGGCAATCCGGTTCAGCCACTCGATGCCGCGTAGCAGCAGGTGGCTGTCGGTGGGATGGGCAATCGCCTTGGTCTGTACAGTCGTGTCCACCGTCACCCGCTCGCAGGCCTGCGGCGGCATTGCCCTGGTTTCCATCGCCACGCGCAGCGTCTCGGCGAGCAGAAGTTCCAGCTTGTCGGCCCCGATCCGGTTCCGCCAGCGCGTCATCGACGAACGATCCAGTGGCAGCTTGTGGCGGAAGTACTGCTCGCCGCAAAAGAATTGGTGGTACGGGTTCTCGACCCAGTGGGCGCAGACGGCTTCGTCCGACAGGCCCTCCATGTGCTTGAGCAGGTGCAGGCCTGCCATTAGCCGCGTCGACAGCCCAGGGCGGCCTTTCTCATGGTAGAACCGTCCATAGGCCGCATCGAACCGTGACCAGTCGATCAGCCCCGCCAATTTCACTAGCGCGTGTTCCATGTCGACCATGTTGTCGAGCTGACTGCGGAACAACTCGTCACTGCGCGGCGCGGGCTTCTTCGGAGGCATCGGCAAAACCTCTTCGTGTCGTCCAACTCAGTGAATCACGACCCGACTTGCGAGGAAAGCCCCTACGTGCACAGGCGCGCGTAATCGCAAGCTTTTCGCCCGATTTCCCCAAAACCTTGCAAATTCGATTACTTCATATCCACCAAAACCCACGCCTCCCTGCGGGCTTCAGCGCTTTTCACAGACGACTAGCGGAGAACGACAGGCGTGCTCTTGCGCGCTGCGTTCAGGTCGAGCTTGCCCTGATATTCTGACCCGCCGTTGTCGAGGAACTGGTAGTAACACCCCGCGAAAACTCGTTTAGGTGTCAGAACAAATTTGCCTGGTAGGCAGTCGCCATGAATGGGTGAATGACACACGCTCTTTCAGCGGGCGGGCGCAACTCAAAAAACGTGGCTGCTGATAGTTTGAAAATGCCCCGTTTAGCGTCGCGTCGGTTAGCAACTATGGCATATGGCAAACTCTCAGTCTTCGTCTTGATACTAATCCTCGGATTCTGGCCGCTGAAAACCGCACTTTGGTATCAGCCATCCAGAGAGGCTTAGCGTACCTCGGCTCCCTTGTTCGGCAAGGCCACCCCCATCCCAGCGATCTGGGATGGGGTCGGTTGTATTGATTTCGCCGGTTTTGACGGTACTTTATCAGAGGCAAAAGATTCGGGATTTGAGGTCTATGCCTCACCGTGAAACGGTCGATAGATCCCGATAGTTCACAAAAAATTTTCTGCCCAGAAAATTCCTAAAAACCCTGCAAAATCAAAAGACTAACATTTTGACGGCCTCCATTTCGGCGCAGGGAACAAAAAAGAAAATTTTTTGCAGGAAAATCTAATATTTAGGGCGGGAAAAATATTAGAGTGGGAATGAAGCCATAGTCCGCACTTTAGACACTTAGCCGATAGTTGTTCAAACTCTGGAAATTTCCGTGGGGGGATGAGATGGGACACTACAAAAGTTTGTTGCTTTGCGGTCTTCTGATTGTTGTAACTCCGGCGCTGGCCGCAGATGCACCAACGGAGAATGTGGGCCTCAAAGGCAAGTTGCTCGCCGAGATGCCGCTTGCGCCCGAATTTGAAACCACCGGCAATCGGCACATGCGGATGCGGCTTCTGACATTGGAGCCGGGCGGCGTGGTGGCTTTTCACAAGCATGATGCACGACCATCGATCGAATATGTGTTGTCCGGTACGACCATCGAAACCCGAGATGGTGTTGAGACAACTTATAAGGCTGGTGATGTGGTTTCGGCCGATCACACGGTTAGCCATTGGTGGCGCAATGAGGGTGATGAAACCGTAACTATTCTGGCGATGGATATTTATCAGCCGGAAGAGTGAGCGGCTTCAGCGGTGATTGTCGAGATAGCTGCGCAATTGCCTGAGAAAGGGCAGAGCATCGAGTGCCTCGCGCGATGGCAGGATTTTCGCAATTTCCTGAAGTTGGGGGGCAAGGGCGGCAAGCGAGGCTTCACGCGCCTTGCGGCCCTTGGCTGTGATCCGCACGATCTTGCCGCGCCCGTCTGCAGGATTAGGCGTTAGTGTCACGTAACCAAGTGCATCGAGCCTTTGCAAGGTGTTCGTGATGGCCCCTTTTGTCACCTGAAAGGCGGACGCCAGTTGGCTGGGTGTTGCCTCGCGCTTTTCCAGCCGGATGAAATGATTGAGCACAGTGAAGCCGGCCAGCGAAAGACCATCAGGCAAGACGCGTTCAAAGGCATTGCGTGATAATTGCTCGATGATGCCGACTTCGTTGAGAACTTCAAACCAGAGTGCGGCGGGTTCCGGTTCCTTGTCGGGCATGTCTTACACTTTCAAATGGGCAGCAAGTCCCCGACGCGGGGCAGGAGCGATTTGGGGAGCATAACCGATGCGTACCAACATCTGAACAGGTGCATCGGCTGATCCTCCAAGCATGGATTGCTGCTCGGTATAAAGATCGGCCATTTCGGGATATTCCTGCAAGGCCATGCTCCATGGATGTATGGATAGTCCATGACCTGTGGCCGCAAGGTTCATGCGCGCATAGGCACGACCGGATGTGATTTGTGTGCTGCGTGAATTGTCAGAGCTTGCAATCCACATAAAGGCGGGAGATGTGTCTGCCTTCTCCTTCCACATGGCTGTACCTTGGGCATTGGCGGTGGAAGCCGGATCGAGCATCGCCTCGTGCGTGATGATACCGAGGGCACCCATCAGGTTCATGGCGGGACCGCCAAGCGTCAACCCGTCGCGGTGAGTGGCAACAGCACGATCACCAATACGCATGACATTGACGGATTCTGCCAAGGCATCGGGCGTGCGCATTTCTCTTTCCCAACCGCGCCAGACGATGTTGCGCAATTTTGAAACTTCATCCGGTTTGTTGGCGTAGTTGCCTGTCAAATTTGTTTCGGCAAGGCTCGTTTCCAGCACGGCGGCGAGTGTCCCGCTATCGGGCACGCGGATGAGATCATAGGCTTCGCGATTGGTACGACGCGCGAGGATCTGGTCAAAAAGAGGATCGGAACGCGGCGCGGCCTTGCTGAATGCGACGGCTGCAAAGGGCCGGTCATCAAGATATTGCGCCGGTTCGCCATCCGGCCAGAGGGTGATGGATAGATTTGCGCCAAAGGCATTTGCCGCCAGCGTCAACAATTCCAGAAAGGCGCCGCAGCCAATTACGATTTGCCGCCCGTAAGGATCAGTGGCTGGCAAAAGGCGTGAGGTGTCGAGCGACAGGATTGCCATATCCGGCGTGGAGAGATCGACGAGCCATGGCTGCATATTATGCGGATTGGGGGCGAGGATGGCATAGCTCAGGGCCTTGCGACGAATGTCGTTCTCACCTGCACCTGGATTGTGCCAGGCGGCGGCAGCGTCGGGGAGGCCGATAGGAAAAGCGGTGAGGCCAGCGGCCGCACCCGCCGCCAGAATAGTGCCGCCACCCAGAACTTTGATGAAGTTGCGTCGCGTGGTCATGGTTCACCCTCTCAATTGGTTTAACGGTAAACAATATATGGTTTATCATTGAACTAATCAAGAGTGGTCGTGATTATCTCATTTTGTCAACAATGGCGCCGATCCGTTCGAAAAAATGAAGGCCTTGCAGGATTTCCTCGTCGCTCATCGGGTCGATGATCTGCTGCACATAGGCGGCACCTTTTGCGATCATGCGCTTCATATGAGCTTCGCCTTTAGGCGTGAGGCTGACGATTTTTTCGCGGCCCGATGCCGGGTCCTCGGTCAGTGTGACGAGATCAAGCGGCGATTGCGCCATGGAGCGCAAGGCTTTGGTGATGGCCGCACCGGAAATTTCAAACCATGTGGAGAGCGATTGCTCAATCGCCTTGCGGTTCATCATTTTGCCTTGCCGGCCTTCGGAATGGATGAGCCATAGAATGGCGACCTGATGACGCCCCAGAAGACCGTCCCGCAGGGCATCTTCCACGCCTATGCCAGCCTTGTAGTGGATCGGGTAATAGTGTTCGAGAAAAAGCTGGGCGGCGTTTTTGGGTGCGCGGGAAGCCGACTTTCCGCCTTGTGTTTTGCTCGGTGTTTTCTTGCCGTTCACGTCTGCTGCACTTTCCCTGATGGCGCTGCCGGATCGGCGGCCGATGAATCGCAGGCCAGTCTAGCGGAAAGGCGGCGCATGGCTCACGGCTAAATAGTTTACAAAATAAATAGTTTATGATGAAAATAGAAAAAGATTGGTTTTGTCGGGGAGGACAATATGCCTACAGCACAAATGAAGGACATTGACCGAGAGGATGTAGCGGCCATGGTCGCCGCGTTGCCGCAAGGTGATACGATAGCTTCGCCATATGCGCTTTATGCGGCGCTGCGACCGCATGCGCCTTGCGCGGGCTATCGCGATTATCCGCCTGGTACAATTCCCGGCCATGACGAGCCTGTGTCGGCCTGGGTCTTGCTGGACTATGCGCATGTGTCACAAGCGGCCCGCGACCACAGGGTTTTTTCGTCGCGCGATCCGTTGCAGGAACAGTCCTCGGCACCAACGCTGATGCTGGTCAATCATGACAATCCCGCGCATGACCGGCTGCGCAAGATCGTCAATCTTGCTTTCTCCCGTTCGCGTGTTGAGGGCATGGCACCATGGGTGCGCGAAATTGTGGCCGATCTGGTGACCGAGTTGCCCGAAGGAAAAGTCGAGGCGATGAGTGCTTTGTCCTCGGTTATTCCTGCTTGCGTGATAGCGCGGCTGCTAGGGCTTGAAGATGATGTGTTTGACCGCTTTCGTCGCTGGGGCACAGCCTTCATGCTGTCGGCAGACCTCACGCCGGAAGAGCGCGAGAAAAGCAATATCGACATGGCCGGATATTTCCAGCAGACCGTGGTTTTGCTCGAAGCCGCGCTGGAACGCGGCGCTGTCGTCAAGGACGGTCTGATCGCGGCCTTGCTGCAAGCTGAAACCGAAGAGGGAAAGCTGACACTGGAGGAAGTGATCCGGTTTTGCATTACGCTGGTTGTTGCCGGAGCGGAGACAACCACTTTTCTACTCGGAAACTTGCTGCACAATCTTGCGACCATGCCCGACATGCGTATGCGTCTGGCGGCGGACCGGAGCTTGATCCCTCGTTTTATCGACGAGAGTTTGCGGCATAGCGGGCCGCCGCAACGCCTGTTTCGTATTGCCGAGGAAGATGTGGAAATCGACGGCAAGCTGATCTCCAAAGGTGACTGGGTGGCACTGTTCTTTGCCGCTGCAAATCACGATCCGGCTGTGTTTCCCGATCCCGAGACTTTTGATATCGACCGGACCAATCTCAACAAGCAGCTGACATTCGGCGTCGGCATTCACCATTGCCTGGGATCGGCGCTGGCCCGCATGGAGGCACAGGCACTGGTGGATGTGGTGCTGGACCAATGGAAGCAGATCACGCTGGCCGAAGAACCGGTGCCGCAAAGGGCCAGTCTGCTTAATCACGGACTTGACCGTCTGGTGATCGAATTCAAGTGCCAAAAAGGGGGAGAGGCGTGATGTCTGTGGTTGACGAGAATATTCTGGCAACACAAAACCTGTTCGAAGCATTCGGGGCCAAGGACATACCCAAAATCCTCACCTATCTCGATCCCGCAATCCGTATCGAATTCTATGGTCCGTCCGTCATCCCCTATGCGGGCATGTATGACGGTATGGAAGCTGCGGAACGGTTCTTCAAGACGGTTCTGTCATCGGTGGAAATCAACCAGTTCGATGCCGAGGAAATTTTCGGCACGGGGGACAAAGTGGTTGTGACAGGACATCTCAACCTGAAGGCCATTTCGACCGGAGGGATCATCGATTCCGACTTTGTGCATGTCATAACCATGAAGGACAGGCGCTGGTTGAAGTTCCGCGACTTCATGAGTACAGCAGAGGCTGTCGCCGCATTCACCGCATAGGTGTCATTTGCGCACGCATTGCTCTTATCGTTCCTTATGGGCGCGATACGGGGTAGTGTGTCGCGTGAATGGTGCAGGAGTGCGGAATGATGCTGAAAACGGTTTTAATGGCTTTGGTGGCTTGCGGGTTGGGGATTGCTCCGGCTTTGGCCGAGGTGAGTGCCGGTATCGAGGCCAGCAATAATTGTTATGACCAGTTCCGTACCGGCAATATGGAAAAGGCCGTAGAGTTTTGCACAACTGCAATCACGTCGGGTGAGTTGGACAAGGATGAGTTGGTCGGTGCGCTTATCAATCGCGGCGTCGCTTTCCGCGCGTTGGGTAAATATAAGCGCGCGATCTCTGATTATTCGGCAGCGCTCAATCATGCCCCTAATGATGCAATGATCTATGCCAATCGCGCCAATGCCCGCCGCGATCTGGGTGAGCTGAAAAACGCCTATGATGATGCCAATAAGGCCATAGCGCTGGATGGCGAACGCGCGGCGTCCTTCTATACACGTGGTGCGGTTCTGGAAGCGGCCGGCCAGTTGCGCAATGCACGCAAGGACTATATGCAGGCCTTGAAGCTTGCGCCTGACAATATGGCATTTCAGAACAGTATTTTGCAGCTTGATGAAAAGCTGGCGCAAAACGGCGCGGGGAGGCAGCCATGAGCGATATGCGTGGTCCTTTCGGTGATATGCATAACGAGTTTCGCCCCAAGCAGCTTGATGTTTTAGCTGCGATACGTGAGGCCTATTCGGGCGCATGGAACAATCTGGGCGAAATGCTGCGCCTGATCTGGCTCCCCGTGGTGCTCTATCTCATCTTGAACATAATCGGCGCGATGTTGCCCGATACGACGAGCCTCATATTGCGTCTCGCCATGGAACTGGCGAATTTTGCGCTATGGGCCGTGATCTCCGTTGCGTGGTATCGCTTCATCCTGATCGGCGATGCCACCGGACATGATAACCGGATCAATTTTGGTCGTCGCGAGACGCGATATTTGTTTGTGACATTCGCGCTGATTTTGTTGGCTATGCCTGTCTTCATGTTTGCCGGACCACCGGAGCTTCCAATATCCGGTGCGGTGTCCTCCTTTTTGGCCGGTGCAGGTTCGGCAGGTGCGCTGATCAGCTTCTTCGGTATTCTTCTTTCGATTGTGGGCCTTTATTTTCTGGTGCGGTTGTCACTTCTTTTGCCTGCTGTTTCGATTGACGAGCCGATCAATATTCGTCTGGTGCTGGAACGCACACGCGGAAATTTCTGGCGCATTTTTGCATTGTTCATTCTGTCGAGCCTGCCTCTGATTGTGGCTTATATTCTGCTCCTTTCGTTGTTTCTGAGTGCGGGTGTCCCTGTGGTGATTGCGCTGGGCGTGACATCGCTCTTGTCGATATTTATCGCGATTGTGAATGTGGCAGTGCTCGCCATTGCCTATCGCGAACTGATCGGCCCGCCCGGAGCCATGGCCGCCGACCTCGACCGTCAGGATACGGTTTAATCTGGCATTGACCGTTTTGCAGAATCGTCTCTAGGCTCTGCTTCAGAGAATGGGGAAGAGCGATGGATAGTATTAGAAAAGTCAGTGCCACATTCTTAGCTGGTGAAGTGCTTTTCGGTGTCACGAGGCATTATTTTCAGTTGCTGCTGGCCGCATGGCCTGCTGTTCTTGTCATTGCTCTGGCCAATGCGTTCATGGGCTGGATGTACTATATTCAGGTTATATCGAATTGATGGCAAGCGGACTGGACAAGATCGGTCCCGAGGCTTTGGAAGAAGTTGGGCAGAAATTGAATGCAGGTGCTGGTGGGGTTGCTCTTCAGGTTTTGCCAATCATCAACATCATCGCTGGAGCGATTGCGGCTGTTCGATGGCATAGATTCGTGCTTCTTGGCGAGGGGGCGAACGGAACGCCCGGACAGGTGCAGCCTGTGCGTAAGGAAGACGGAAAATATCTTTGGAGTCTGCTCAAGGTTACGTTGATCGCGGCGCTTGCGGTGATGCTGGCGATTGGCATTATCGCGGGTATCATTGCTGCAAGTAAAATGCTTGACGGAAATCAGGTGTTGATCGCCCCTGTCACATTAATTTCATTTGTCGGGTATTTCTGGGCGATTGGGTTGTTTCTGCGTCTGTCCTTGGCTTTGCCTGATGCGGCTATGGGCGGGGAGGGCAAAGTGTTTGCTCTATTTGCTCGTAGCGCCGGAAACACTTGGGCATTGGCCGGAGCATTGCTGCTTATAGGGCTTGTTGCATTTGGTGGGGTTATTCTTTGGGCTTTAATCAGCTATGCGGTCATTTCGGCAGGGGCGTCGTTGATCAGCATTTTGATTGTCGCGATGCTCTATTTGATTTTCTCTTTCTTCTTCCTAATGACCCAGATCACGCTTCTCTCAGTGGCCTATCGCGAGATCATCGGCTTGCCTTCGAATGGCGCATCAGAAGTGTAGTCTTGCGTCCGTCGCATTTGGCTCAGGTTTGCGATTGTGTGCGCCATCGGGTAAAGTCCACCTCATAAGGATCAGGGAAGGTGCCGGGAGGCATCTAAGGTTTTGATACACAAAGCCTTTTCGCCGCGGCATCCGGCCGCGATTGCCAATCCCCGCGTCATCACCATGTATGGATGACGCCGCAAGCGAGTAAGGATGATCCGATGTCCGTTCAGTCGAAAATCAAGCGCATCACCGTGCCCGAAATTCGGGCCCGCAAGGGTGGCGAGCCGGTCGTATGCCTCACGGGCTATCATGCGCATACCGCCCGCTTTATTGACCCTTATGTCGATGTGATCCTCGTCGGTGACTCGCTCGGCATGGTCATGTATGGCATGGAAACAACGCTGGGCGTGACGCTCGACATGATGATCGCGCATGGCACCGCCGTGATGCGTGGCACGGAGCGCGCCCTTGTAGTGGTGGATATGCCTTTCGGCTCCTACGAGGAAAGCGCCGAGATTGCCTTCCGCAATGCGGTCCGGATCATCAAGGAAACAGGCTGCACCGCAGTGAAGATGGAAGGCGGCAAGCGCCTTGCCGACACGATCCGTTATTTGAACGAGCGTGGCATCCCCGTTATGGCCCATATCGGCCTGACGCCGCAGTCGATCCAGACCATGGGCGGTTTCAAGACGCAGGGCCGTGTCGAAGAAGAATGGGCTGCAATCGAGGAAGATGCGGCAGCCGTCGCAGAAGCCGGTGCTTTTGCCGTTGTGCTGGAGGGCATGGCCGAGCCGCTGGCAGCCCGGATTACACGCCAGATTTCTGTGCCCACCATCGGCATTGGCGCATCGGCTGAGTGTGATGGCCAGATACTCGTTCTGGAAGACATGCTGGGCCTGTCGCCCAAAGCGCCGAAATTCGTCAAAGAATTTGCTACATTGGGCGCCCAGATTGCCGGTGCGGCAGAGGCCTATGCCCGTGAAGTGCGCGCGCGCACCTTTCCGGCGGTCGAAAACACCTATGGTATGAAGAAGGTCAAATAACCTTCGAAAAGGACGGTGGCGAGGAGGCCAGATTGCTTCTTGCCTCTCTCCATGCAGTCTGCGGCAGGATGCAAGCCCGAATAAGGCCCGCAATCCCAAAAAGATGAAATAAATACAGGTGTTTGCAGTCATTTCCGGCTGCTTGATGTTTGCCATTGGCCTGCGTGCGGGCTATTTTACGGCGCCTGCTGTGACGGGCGTCATTCGGGGGAATTTGCCGGTTAGCGGCCAACCCCTCATCCTGCCAATCTGTCCTTCTCGGAGTACCCACTTGACCGATCTCTTCAGCGAAATCGAACAAGATCTTCGCCGCGAACAAGCGAACAAACTCTGGGAAAAATACGGGATCTATCTGATCGGCCTTGCCGTCGGGATTGTCCTTGTCGCTTCGGCCATAGTCGGCTGGCGTGCTTGGCAGAATTCCAATGCGGAAGACGCCTCAGGTGCATTCGACACCGTGATGGCCGCGACCACCGAGCAGAAGCCCGAAGAAGC
>TARA_R110000824_G_scaffold43078_5_pt1 | contig 121011 bp, 110 predicted proteins | sample TARA_R110000824 | Tara Oceans TARA_R110000824 (sample SAMEA4397747) | marine metagenome | biome: Polar Biome; feature: [MES] marine water layer (ENVO:01000295) within the mesopelagic zone...; material: water (ENVO:00002006), including particulate matter (ENVO:01000060) such... | reverse complement strand
GCCTGAGTGCGGTACTGGCTGAGGTACTATGAGAAATCCAGGCTAGCCCATTGATCCTCAACAGGAGTCTCACGTGTCAGAACAACATAAGGCCCACATTGCTGCGTTTCTCGACCGCGTTCTCACAGCCGGTGAGATTTTTGCTACTGGCGAGTACTTTCATGACGATATGGTGGAAGAGGTTCCGTTTCCGGGCCAGGGGCCAGGCCTTGCAGGGCTCATGGAAACGTTAGCCGGTCTGCGATCAGCCTTCCCAGATATGCGCTGGAGCGTTCAAGAACAGATTGCAGAAGATAGCCGCGTCTTAACACGCTTCGTTTGGGAAGGAACTCAGCGGGGGGAGTTCCTGGGAATACCACCGACTCACCGTGCCGTCAGCGTGTGGGGCATGGTCATTGATCAGTTTGAAGGGGAGAAGGTGAAGTCCACTCGCATCCTCATGGATACGATGAGCCTAATGCAGCAGCTTGGGGTTTTACCCGGTGCGCCTGAACAAGGTGACGATCCTGCAGCGTAACCGCCTTTAACATCTCGTATAGGAATCCAAGAAATGAATTCTGACATCGTTGCGGAAGCTGATCGTGCCACCCTTGATGGACGATGAACTCAATGAGATTTTCAGCTAATCTCGATTAACGCAGACGTAACGCAAGCAGAGGATTGAATGGCCATCGCTAACACCCCCAGCCCACCTTATTACGCGGTTATTTTCAGCTCTGTGCGCACCGAGGGAGATAATGGATATGGGGCCATGGCTGACAGAATGCTGGCGCTGGCTGCCGAGCAGGAAGGCTTTCTGGGTATTGAGTCAGCGCGTGAGGAGGTGGGTATTACCGTGTCGTACTGGGCAAGCGAGGAAGCCATCAAGCAGTGGAAGCAGAACGCTGAGCATCTTGAAGCTCAGCGCCTGGGGCACAAAGCGTGGTACGCCGAATTTAAAGTCCGCGTTGCCAAGGTCGAGCGGGCTTATGGCATCTAGTGATTCTTTTCCAGCGCTAAATAGTGCTCGATACCTGAGATCTGGTCTTCCGCGTGGTGGTTGACGTAGAGCACGGTGGTTTCTGAGCCTTGGCAGATTTTCTCGATTAGAGCGAGGACGAGTTGGCGGTTGATGTCGTCCAGGCCAAGGCAAGGTTCATCTAGAATCAGCAGGGGCGGATGTTTGACCATGGCACGGGCAATGAGCAGCAGGCGCTGGTCGCCGTAAGAGAGCTTGTTGAACGGCTGGTCGGCGCGGTCTCTCATGCCGAGTAGTTCTAGCCACTGGTCGGCAATTTTTTTCTGGCTGTCGGTGGACTTGGTGTACATGCCGATGCTGTCGTAGAAGCCGGAAATAATCACGTTTTTGCAGCTGGTGCTCACCCGATATTCCCACTGCAGGTTAGTGGAGACATAGCCGATAAACTGTTTAATCTGCCAGATGCTTTCGCCGTTACCACGCTGGAAACCAAACACGAAAATATCGTTGGTATAGCACTGCGGATGGTCGCCGGTGATCAGCGATAAAACGCAGGTTTTGCCGCTACCGTTAGGCCCACTCAACTGCCAATGCTGGCCCCGTTCTATCGTCCAATCGAGCTTATCGACAATCACCGTGTCGCCGTACTGGATGGTCGCTTGGGTTAGTTTGACTAAGGGTTGGCTCGGGTCGAGAGCGGGGAGCTTATGGGTGGGGTCGGCCTCCGGCACGCTTAGATCGGTGGTCTTTAAATGCAGTAATTGGTACAGCTCATTGAAGGCAGCGTCGTCCTGGCGGTCTACCGTGAGCTTCAGGCGGCCTTTGTCTCCACGCTCTTTATTCCCCCGTTCTTTATCCCCACGTTCTTTATCTAGATAGGCCACATGGGTGATGAAGTCCGGCATTTCATCAAAGCGGTTCAGCACCATGACCATGGGAACGGTGTCGATGAGTGAGGCTAGGTGTGCTTGCAGCATGGCGAGGGTGTCGACATCCAACCCATCGAACGGCTCGTCTAAAATAAGTAAATCAGGCTTGTTGGCCAGTGCGCGAATCAGCATGACTTTACGGGTTTCGCCGGTGGAAAGTTTGCGAAACGCACGATCGAGCAGTTTGCTTAGGCCAAATTTTTCGACCAGGGATTGGGCAAGTTCAGTGTCTTGGCAGTGGTCGAAAATCATTTCGCTGACGGGGGTGCCGAGTGAAATGACGTCCATAATGTCGGCGTCGTCTTTTTTCAGCTCTTGGGCTATGAGCTCCGCCTGGACTTCAAAAGAGACGATTTCCACGTTATTGGGAATGCCTTGAATGCTCCCGCTCTGAATGTCACCAATGCCCGCAAGGGCAGCCGCTAGGGCGGATTTACCCGCGCCGTTGGGGCCAGTGATAACCCAGTGTTGTTCTGGCGTAATGGTCCAATCAATCTCGCTTAGCGTGAAACGATCATCGAAGCTGACCGTCGCTTTTGATAGGCGGATACGGTTTTGGTGAATATCGTCTAGGCGGGTTAACGAATCCATTACTGTCTTCCTTATGCTGTTCGAGGAACAAAAAAGCCGAGCATATCGTGATGATATCTCGGCTTTTTTTGGCGGCCTAGGTGTTGAAGACCTGAACGTCTATCGGTTAATCAGGCGATTAAACGATTTTTTTCATGTCAGCCATGTAGCCACGAAGAACCGAGCCAACGGCTTCTACGGGGTGTGAACGAAGGGCGGTGTTAACTTCGATCAGGCGTGCGTTATCAACGCCGTTGTCGTCTAGCGAAAGCCCTTTACCGATCACGTCGGATTTGATGCCTTTCATAAAGTCTGCCAGCAGCGGCACGCAGGCGTGGTTGTAAAGGTAGCAACCGTATTCCGCGGTATCCGAGATAGTCGCGTTCATTTCGTACAACTTCTTACGCGCGATGGTGTTCGCGATGAGCGGTGTTTCGTGTAGCGACTCGTAGTAAGCAGACTCAGCGATGATGCCCGCTGCTGTCATGGTTTCGAACGCAAGCTCAACGCCAGCCTTAACCATCGCCACCATCAAAATGCCGTTGTCGAAGAACTCTTGCTCAGAGATTTCGACATCGCCAGCGGGTGTTTTCTCGAAGTTGGTTTCAGCGGTTTCGGCGCGCCATTTTAGAAGGTTAGCGTCATCGTTCGCCCAATCTTCCATCATCGTTTTAGAGAAGTGGCCGCTCATGATGTCGTCTTGGTGCTTGTTGTACAGCGGACGCATGATGACTTTTAACTCTTCAGAAAGATCGAACGCTTTGATCTTCGCTGGGTTAGAAAGACGGTCCAGCATGTTCGTTACGCCGCCGTACTTCAGCGCTTCGGTGACGGTTTCCCAGCCGTATTGAATCAAACGTGAGGCGTAGCCCGGGTCGATACCTTCTTCGATCATTTTGTCGAAGCACAGCAGTGAGCCCGTTTGCAGCATGCCGCACAGGATCGTTTGCTCGCCCATCAGGTCGGATTTCACTTCCGCGATGAAAGAGGACATCAGCACGCCCGCTTTATGGCCGCCAGTACCGACCGCGTAGGCTTTTGCCAGCGCAAGGCCTTCACCTTTGGGGTCGTTGTCTTCGTGAACAGCGATCAAGGTGGGAACACCGAAACCACGCACGTATTCAGCGCGAACTTCAGAGCCTGGGCATTTCGGTGCCACCATGATGACGGTTAAGTCATCGCGCACTTTCATGCCTTCTTCTACGATGTTGAAACCGTGAGAGTAAGATAGGCAGGCGCCTTCCTTCATCAGCGGCATCACCGTGTTCACTACCGAGGTGTGCTGCTTATCAGGGGTGAGGTTCAACACAACGTCTGCAGTGGGGATCAACTCTTCGTAAGTCCCTACCACAAAACCGTTTTCAGAGGCGTTTTTCCAAGACTGGCGCTTTTGCTCGATGGCTTCCGGGCGCAGTGCGTAAGCAACGTCCAGGCCGCTGTCGCGTAGGTTCAAACCTTGATTAAGGCCTTGTGCGCCACAGCCGATCACCACCATCTTTTTGCCTTTTAGCGCTTCAACGCCATCAGCAAACTCGGCGGTGTGCATGAAGCGGCATTGCGCTAGCTGAGCCAATTGCTCGCGAAGCGGTAAGGTATTGAAATAGTTAGCCATCGTTAACGTCCTAATTTTATGATCAATGTGTCGATGTAAGGTACACCGATATTAAAAAGGGTGACACCGTCGCTAGGGGTGAGCGCTAGCGCCATGTCTGTAAGAGCATGTCTGTAAGAGTATGTCTTTAAGAGCATGTGAGTAGGGCTAATGTATACAAGTACGACTCTTTCTTAAATTGATATATTTGCAATAACACGTCCCATTTATGGAAACGGTCGGTTAGTATTCGGATACCGCCATGATCGCAGTCGCGGAGCGCCGATTTTATTATGAATATTAAACTGTTAAAGCAATTCCTCGCCCTGGCAGAAACGCTGCATTTCGGGCGCGCCAGCGATGAGTGCCATATCAGCATTTCTGCGCTGTCGCGCAACATTCGTCATTTAGAAGACGAACTGGGTGTTCCGCTGTTTAATCGCGACAACCGGACCGTGGCGTTGACCCAAGAAGGCCAGAAGTTTCTTAAATACGCGCGCGATACCAGCAGTCAGTGGAACTTGATCCGCCATGAGTTAACCGACAACTCGGATCAATTAAGCGGTGAAATCAGCTTGTACGGTTCCGTCACCGCTAGCTATAGCTTTCTATACGAGCTGCTGCGCCGCTTTCGTATTGCCTATCCTGCGATTGAAATAAAGCTGCGCACGGGGGACCCGGAACACGCGATTGCCCATGTGCTGGATGGTAAAGAAGACCTCAGCATCGCCGCACGCCCCGCCAACCTACCTCGCGGGTTAGCCTTTAAGCCCATTGCGACGTCGCCTTTATTATTTATTGCGCCGCTTGAGCAGCAAGTACCGAACGTTCCCACCACTTCGCCAACCGCCTCGAAAGAGTGGGCGAACATCCCGATGATTTTATCGGAGAGCGGTGTCTCAAGAGCGCGTGTGGACGAATGGTTTCGCCAACGCGATATTGCCCCGCGCATTTATGCACAGGTGACGGGAAATGAGGCGATTGTGAGTATGGTGAGCTTGGGCTTCGGCATTGGCGTGGTGCCAAAAATTGTGCTCGATAACAGCCCATTGGTGGATCGTATTCGGGTGCTCGACGTGACGCCGGAGCTGGAACCCTACGATATTGGCTTGTTTACGTTGAAGAAAAACTTAAAAAATCCGCTGGTCGATGCCTTTTGGAGCTTGATGTAGGCCTGTAAGTCACGGCAGTCCTTTGCCGCACTTACTCCCCCTACTATTGCTGTTCATCAATGAATAGCTATGTCACACCAGCTCGCGCTTATTGCGTCGTGCAATGCGGATGTCTTTGACTGTGGCGATGCCGATGATCGCGAATATGGCGAGTGATATTAACGGCCAGATCAGTACGTATAACGCCAAGATAAAGGTTTGCATGCGCTTTCCTATTGCTTGGCTGGTGCGCTTGGCGCACCAGCGGATGAAGTGATTCTAGCGTGACGCTGGGCTTAGCCTTGAGTCGCAGGCTTGGCCGGGTCGTAGTTGATCACTTTTTGATTAATCTGCGTGAAGTCGAACTTATTGGAACTCATCAGGCTGACGCCGATACACACAATAGTGCTGACGCCGTAGGCCATTAAGGAAGCCAGTAGCACCGTGTAGTCCCGCAAGAATCCGACGCAGAAGTAGGCCAGCACGATGGCGCAGAGTGCACCGAAGATCACACCCACCCTGCGTCCGCAGAACCCGAAGGCCATCAAGCCGAGCACCACACCACCGCCGACGGCGGCGAGTAGTTCGAACAGCCCCGCAATGACGCCCATCATCGGTACTAGCTCGAATCGTGCGACGCAGAACATCAGCAGGCCTGCGACTACCGCGGTGGTAAAGGCCGTATTGGTGACCCGGCTCCAGAAACAGCTGGCGATGACCGGGAACACAATCGCGCCCCAGAGAGCACCAACAAAGACCAGCATGATCAGAATATCCATTGAGAAGCTGGCGAGAATCACCCCAATCAGCGTCGCAACGATCATGGTCAGTCGGCCGATAAACAGCATCTTGGTCGGGTCGGGCTTATTTTTGGCGATGTTCTTGCCGTACACATCGGCCATTACAATCGCGGACATGGCGGAGAGATCCGAGTCCGCGGTAGAGGAGAGCGAACCGATTACCAGAATAAAGAACAGCCCGATAAACACCGGCGAGAGGTACATCGAAACCATCTGCGGGATCAGGTTATTCATGTCGCCATCAATCGGCTCCATGCCGGTCATCAGTGCCATCAGGCCAATCATGCCAAGGCCAATAACGATCGCACCGTAACCAATGGTCGCGGTGATAAAGGTCGGTTTGATGTGGTCTTCACGCACGGCAAATAACCGCTGTGAGATAGTCTGGTTGCCAATCGCGTAAGCCAGCACTGCGACAAAGAAGGGCGCGCCTTGATTGAGGATCGCATCCATCGAGAACAGATTGGCTTGCTCTGGCGTAAGGAGACTCATGCCATCTGACAGCGTTTCCGGGCCGCCGAGGGCGAACATCACCGCTGGAATAATCAGAATGGCCACGGCCATCATCGCCATTAGCTGGGCGAAATCCGTCAGCACCGAGGCGCGGAAACCTGACCATAGCGTATAGGAGAGCACCCCCACCCCGGCAATAATCACACCGGCCTGGAACGAGAGGGGCGAAAGCACCGAGACCAGCGCGCCGGAAGCCGTAAAGTTGACCATCAGGCTGATGATGCTGCCCAGAATGTTGGAGGAGGCGAGAATCAACTGGCTGGAAGAGCCATGGCGGGCATGGATCAGCTCACCGAGGGTGTGGGCGTTGGGCGCCAGTTTGCGAAAGCGACGGCCAAAGGGGTAGATGAACAGAATCATCAACGCGCCCCACAGCCCGTAGTGCAAAGGGCCAGAAATGCCGTAGGTGTAACCCGAGGTAGCGGCGCCGTAGAACGAGGCCGCCCAGATCCAAGTGGCGGTCATGCTGGCAGCGCCAAGGCCAAAACCGATCTGGTGATTGGACACCATGAAGGCGTCGGTATTCTCCTTTTTCTTCTTGATCAGCAGAGTGAGCAGGTAAGTGCCGCCATAAAAAGCCGCCAGCAAGGCGAGCACAGTCAGAGTCGAGAATTGATAGAAATTTTCTTCGTTCATTGAATACCCATAGGCTTTGCAGCCCTAGCATCCTAAATGGCAACCACAGTTCCCTTTACGGGGTGGCCGCGACAGGACGTAAGTAAAAAACAGAACATCTTTCTAGGTATGTCTGTAGCGAGATGAGACTGCGGTTGGCAGCCTGGTCGTGCAAGTTCAGGCGTTGGAAGCGCCTTAATAGAGGGGCCGGATTAAACGCGCGCAGAAAGCTGCAATAAAGCAGCAACAAAGCGCTGAGAGGAGCAATCCGGATGGCTACCCTACTCCCTAAGGCTTGAACAGTACAGGTAGACGCGCTAACGAGCTGGGGAAGTAGGAAGCCTGGAGGGGAGGGAATTCTTCAAAAAAACGCGGTGTGTTCTGCCAATACTGCTAAACCAATACCAATCAATACGACGCCGCCAATCAGCTCCGCCCAGTGGCCAACAAACTTGCCGAGTTTGTGGCCCAGGAAGGTGCCCATGGAAGCCATGACGGTGGTGGCGAGGCCAATCGCTAAGCTGGTGGCGACAATGTTGGCATCAATAAACGCAAGGCTGGCGCCCACGGCCATGGCATCAATACTGGTCGCCGTGGCGGTTAACACTAATAACCAGAGTGTTTGTTTGCGCTGTTCTATCTTGTCGTCTTTTTTGAGTCCGGCATACATCATATGCAGGCCAATAATCGAGAGCAGCGTAAAGGCCACCCAGTGATCCCAGGCCTGCACATACTGCTGCGATGCCTTACCCGCCGCCCAGCCAAGCACCGGTGTTATTGCTTCGATCACGCCAAATACCAAACCAATACCGATAGCATGCCGGAAACGGGGCTTTTGCAGCTCGGCGCCTTTGCTGAGAGAGGCCGCAAAGGCATCTGCCGACATGGAAACGGCCAGGAATAGCAGGGTGATAGGCGTCATGAAATATGCACTCGCTCGCTGAAAAAAAAGTACCGCGTAGAATCCCGTCAGTATGGAAGCGAAACCATACTTGAGTTTAATCATTGGGTATTTAATAGCGCTGAATCCTATCAGCTTTTAATGAACAAACAAGACGGCGTTTTAAAAATAAAGTTTGTAATAGTGAACTAACATAGCCTTTACTAACAATGTGTCTGGCAGCTGATTTTGTTACTTTTTAATAGTTTAATCTCTTTTAAATCGTTAGTTGTTTTGCATCTTTAATGGTGCTTACTAAATAAAAGTTGTTATTTTTATTATCGGTTAATGTTAAGCATTAATAGCGTTAATGATGACCACACCGACAATAGCGCCAGCCATGGTCAGACTCGTTAGCCACGGTTGTCCGTATTTGCTCGTCCCGCAGCTTGACGGTTTCGGTGTTGAATCCTTCAATATATCTGATGGCTCATGGAATCTTTCAATGGTGTCGCAGGCCTGACGGGGTTTCGAAAACAAGGTTTCGACAACTGTTTTTCGACACTTGGTGCGACCAGAATTACCAACTTGAGAGGAGAATAACGTGTCTAATCAAAAGCCTACACGCCAGGAGTGGGGCGCACGTACTACGCCACGTCTGCAAGGCAACGAGCACTGGTGGCCTGACCAACTCAACCTTAACGTTCTGCATCAGAAACACCCGGATGCCAACCCCTTCGGTGAAGGTTTCCGCTATGGCGAGGCGTTTTCTCAGCTCAATGTTGACGAGCTAAGCGCCGATGTCGACGCGCTGATGACCGATTCCCAGCCGTGGTGGCCTGCCGATTGGGGGCACTACGGCCCGTTCTTTATCCGTATGTCGTGGCACGCAGCGGGCACTTACCGCGCGCTGGATGGTCGCGGCGGCGGCGGCACCGGGGCTCAGCGTTTCGCCCCGCTCAACAGCTGGCCAGATAACGGCAACCTGGATAAGGCGCGCCGCCTGCTGTGGCCAATCAAAAAGAAATATGGCGAGAAACTCTCCTGGGCCGACTTGCTGGTTTTCGCTGGCAACCGCGCGCTTGAAACCATGGGCTTTAGAACCTTTGGCTTCGGCTTCGGCCGTTCTGACATCTGGGCGCCTGAAGACGACATCTATTGGGGCCCCGAGACCGAGTGGCTCGCGACCGAAGATCAGCGTTATACCGGCAGCTTCGAGGACGGCAACCGTGTGCTCGATAACCCGCTCGCCGCGGTGCAGATGGGGCTGATTTACGTCAATCCCGAAGGCCCCAACGGCGTACCCGACGCAGCGAAGGCAGCGTTAGACGTACGCGAAACCTTCGCCCGAATGGGGATGAATGACCGCGAGACCGTCGCGCTGACCGTGGGGGGACACACCTTCGGCAAGATGCACGGCAATGGGCCCGCGGATGCCGTCGGCGGGGCGCCTGAAGAAGCCAAACTCTACGAAATGGGGATTGGCTGGGCCAATAAACACGAGACTGGCCTGGGTGAATATACCATCACCTCGGGGCTTGAAGGTGCTTGGACGCCTACGCCAACTAAGTGGGATAACACCTACCTTGAGACGATTTTCTCCCACGAGTGGGAAGTCAAAAAGTCACCGGCTGGCGCCAATCAGTGGGAGCCGGTAGAGGTGAAAGAAGGGTTCTGGGTGCCCGATGCCCACGTTGAAGGCAAAAAGAATCCGCCGGTGATGAACGCTGCCGACATGGCAATGATCGTCGACCCGATCTACCTCGAAATATCCAAGGAGTTTCGCGAGAATCCGGACGTGCTCGCCGATGAGTTCGCCCGCGCCTGGTATAAGCTGCTACACCGCGATATGGGGCCACGTGCCCGTTACCTTGGCCCGCAAGTGCCCAACGAGGTACTCGTTTGGCAAGACCCGGTACCGGAGCACGAAGGGCCGCTGGTCAACGACGAACAGATCACCACGTTAAAGCAAGCGATTACCGATACCGGGCTAACCGCCAAACAGCTGGTGGGCACTGCTTGGGCATCGGCCTGCACCTATCGCCAGACCGACCATCGCGGGGGCGCCAACGGCGCGCGCATTCGGCTCGAACCGCAGCTTGGCTGGGACATCAACGTGCACGCTGGCGTGGCGGACGTGATTGAGCGGCTGGAACAAATCAAAAACGACTCTGAGGCGAATATCTCGCTGGCGGATATGATCGTTCTTGCAGGCAGTGTCGGGGTCGAGATGGCCGCAAAAGCCGCTGGTCACGATCTCACTGTGCCGTTCACCCCTGGCCGCACCGACGCTTCCCAGGAGATGACAGAGGTCGATACCCACGCCTACCTTGAGCCGAGACACGATGCGTTTCGTAACTATATGCAGGCGCAGTCGACGTCCATTCCCGCCGAGCACCTGATGATTGACCGGGCGTTTATGCTGAACCTCAGCGCACCGCAGATGGCGGCGCTATTGGGCGGTATGCGAGCCATCGGTGCCAACGCCGATGACCACAATAGCGACGGCATTCTTACTGCTCGTCCGGGCCAGTTAACCAATGACTTCTTCGTCAATCTCATCGATATGAGCACTGTCTGGGAGCCGGTTGATGAGAGCGAAGAGCGCTTCGTGGGTCGTGATCGCGCATCTGGCGAGACCAAGTGGACCGCCTCGCGGGTTGATCTCGTTTACGGCTCGAATTCGCAGTTGCGCGCCATTGCAGAGGAGTTCGCAGCAAACGGAGGCGAACGCCATATGATCGACAAGTTTGTCTCTGGTTGGGTCAAAGTGATGGAGAACGACAGGTTCGACCTGCACCGCTGAAGGGGCCCTTGATGGTTTGTTCGCACTAAAATCACGAGCCCATCACTAATGCACGGCACCCCGAACGTTGGATAGTAACCAATGTTCGGGGGGTTGTTGTGTTATCCCCAACCGTAGGGGTCGCCCCAAAGGGTGAGGAAGACACTTGGGCAGAAGTGCACGGAGGGGATCGGCAGAATAGCGGCTTCACCGTTATTGAAACGGTATCTGAGTTTCGGGCGCTGCGCGCGAGCGTGGTATCGCACTGGAGTAAAGCACACCCAACGCTTGCGGGCCAACGGCTTGAAGATCTTACCCGTTTCCATGAAGCAATAGACCAGGCCGTCGCCGAATCATTGGAGCAGTACGCTACCGAAAAAGAGATGGAAACACGCCTGTTTGGTGCCATTCTGCTCGCATCCCTAGACCCAATTTATGTGCTGGATCTCGACGGCCGGTTTATATACGCCAACAAGGCCACTGCCGATTTGTTCGCGATGGCGCCCGAGGCGATTATTGGTAAATCCACGTTTGACCTTGGCTTTTCCTTTGCCTCTGACTTTCAGCGCAATTTGGATAAGGTGATTGCTGAACAGACTACTTTTCGCGGTAAGTTCGCCCATACCTTTGCTTCTGGCCAGGGTGAGCGGTTCGAGTATCTACTTGCCCCCGTGCTTGATGAGCAGCAAGACACTGAAGCGACGGTCTGCATTTCCCGCGATATTACTGAGCAGGCTATTGCGGAAGAGGAAGTGTGGCATAACGCCCACTATGACCTTTTGACCGGCTTGCCGAACCGGCGCCTTTTTCTGGATAGGCTGGAGCAGGAAATCAAACATGCCAAGCGCCGTAGTCGGCCTCTTGCGCTGCTCTTTATGGATCTTGACGGCTTTAAAGACGTCAATGACTCGCTTGGCCATGAAGCGGGGGATCGCATACTGTCTGACGTGGCGGAACGCCTTGCTGACTGTGTTCGAGCCAACGATACGGTTGCCCGTCTAGGTGGGGATGAGTTTACCGTGATGCTCACCGGCGCTGAGCAGCGCAAAGATGTCGAGCTTGTAGCACAGACGATCATCGATGCCCTGGCGATGCCATTTTACATGGGGCAACAGCGCATTCAGATTTCCGTCAGCATTGGGATCGCGTTTTATCCTGGCGCCGCTGCCACTCCCGATGCGTTGTTAGAAGCCGCGGATCAGGCGATGTATCAAGCCAAAAAAGCCGGTTCTAATCAGATGTGTTTTTACGACACGTTCGATAAAACAGGTGCCGATGCAGCCAACGTTTGCCTGCATAGTGAGTTTGCTTCCCCTCCAACTGCGTTAGATACCAATAACGCTGCCGACTAGGCGGGCAGCGGTGATGCTCCGGCTGCACGCAACTGGCTAACATCTGCCCGCGGCGGGGCGCCAAACATGCGGCTGTATTCACGGCTGAAGTGGGAAGGGCTTTCATAACCTACCCGGTAACTGGCGGTGGCTGCTTCCAACCCTTCGGCTAGCATGAGCCGCCGCGCTTCGTGTAGGCGTAGCTTCTTTTGAAACTGAAGCGGCGACATACGGGTGACTTGCCGGAAGCTGTGGTAGAGGGTTGATTCGCTCATATTGGCGACTGCCGCCAGCTCGCGGATTTTTAGCGGCTGGGCGTAGTGCTCATTAAGAGCGTAGATGACCCGCGCAATTCGGTTAGCCTGGGAGTCTGAGGCGGTAAACCGGCGCATGTGAGGCCCCATTGCACCCATCAGTGCTCGATAGATCAGCTCACGACGGGCCAGGGGCGAAAGCACCTTAATATCTTCTGGAGTGTCGAGCAGGCTTAAAAGTCGGTAAAGCGCGCTCTGCATACGTGAATCCATGGGGGCCGACTTTAAGCCGCAGTCCATCTCGGGGCAGATAGTGTCATTCCCTGCGGGCGGCGCTGTGTCGCCCAGTTCCAGTATCAGCCCCGCTACCTCCTGAGGATTCACCGCAACCTTTACCGCCAGGTAGGGGCGCTCGGGAGTCGCATGATCAATCCTGCCTACCACCGGTAGGTGAACGGCGCTCGCCATGTAGCTGGGGCCGGTGTATACGATCTCCTTGTCACCCAGTAGCACGGTCTTGCTGCCCTGAATGACAAAGCATAGACACGGCTCGTATACGGCACAGTGAAAGCTGGTGGGCGCGTCAGCACGCACGAGTTGCACTTCGGCAATCGCCGTATCCTGGAGCTCTTCCAAGGGCGTCCAGCGGCGGGCGATTTGGCTCAGCTGCTGGGGCAGGCTTTCGCTGAAATGGGCGATCTGCTCAGGCACGATAACGGTCAATGGCTCTCCTCCCTAACAGCTCGAAGTATATGCCTTCGCTTCACCAATCGAAGGCTTTTTCATGTATTTTTGCAGGTTCAGGCAAGCACCTCGCAGAAACCGGCAAACCACGCTGAGTGTCATCAGACCTTCATCAAGCTCAGGCGCGTAAACAACGCTTTATCTTGAGTCGTCCGCCTTATTAATGCTTTTACCCTCCACGGCAGAATTAGGCAATCTTCCCGCAGAAACCCGCTACCTCGAATGCGTTCGCGTCGCCTATGGTGAGTAACGTCCGGTTGACAGTAAGGCACTGCTCAATCATGCCAGCCCATTCAGCCCTCCTGATAACAATAAATGACTGTCGATTCTGACGTTGTTTAAACGACTAGTTAATCGTCAACCGCCTGCGCGGTGCGCAATGTACAACGAACGCTGCTATCGGTTTTCGGTAGCCATTGGAGCAAGTGATCATGGGAAGTCTGTCTCAAAGAACCCGTTTTGTAAGCAGCCGGGCGGTGATTCTGTTCCTGCTACTAACGGCCTTGTTGACCGGGTGCGAGGCCAAGAGTGAGGAGGCAGCAGCGCCTGCTTCACCGCCGCCGCCGGAAGTCGACGTCGCGGAAATCGTCGCTCGGCCGGTGGTCTTGAGCGAGTCGTTTACCGGGCGGGTGGAAGCGGCTGAAACGGTCGAGTTAAGAGCCCGGGTGAGTGGCTATATTCAGGAAGTGGCGTTTGAAGAGGGAGAACTGGTCGAGCAGGGGGACCTGCTGTTCCTGATCGATCAGCGGCCTTACCAGGCCCGTGTTGGCGCCGCCCAGGCGGACCTTGCTCAGGCCAAGAGCCAGCTGGCTCAAGCTGGCAGCGAAGCCGAGCGTGCCAGGGTATTGCTGGGGCGTCAGGCCATTTCCCAAGAGGTGCATGACCAGCGTCAAGCGGCACTGAATAATACTCGTGCCATGGTGGATGCCGCCGAGGCAGCGTTAGATACCGCCGAGCTAGACCTGGAATACACTCGCATTACGGCGCCGGTTAGTGGTCGTGCCGGTCGGGCAATGGTAACCCGCGGCAATCTGGCCAACGCCGATCAGAGCCTTTTGACCACTCTGGTGAGCATCGATCCAGTGCATGTCTATTTCGAAGCGGACGAACAGGCCGCGTTTGCCAGCTATGCACTATTGAGTGGAGAGGAGCCGAACAGCCTGAAGATCGAGCTGGGCGGCGACGCCACGCGGCAGTTTACTGGCACCCTGGACTTTATCGACAACCGTTTGAACCCCAATACTGGCACTCTGCAATTCCGGGCGCTGCTGGCCAATCCTGACGGTCGTATCCGGCCAGGGGAGTTTGCGCGAGTGGAAATGCCGGTCGCCCGGTTGGAGCAAGCGCTGCTGGTGGACCAGAAGGCCATCCTGACCGACCAGGATCGTCGTTACGTTTATGTCTTGAATGAAGACAACCGAGCCGAGCGACGGCAGGTCAGCACCGGACGCCAGATGGAGTCGTTAACCGTCATCACCGAGGGGCTGGCGGCCGGTGACCGAGTGATCGTCAACGGGGTGCAAAAAATCTTCATGCCGGGCATGGAAGTGAGCCCTCAAACGGTGCCCGCCGCTCCGGCTGCTGACGCCCAACCCGCCATTGCTGCCAGGGAAGATTAACCGCCATGAATTTCTCCCGTTTCTTCGTGGATCGACCGATTTTTGCGGCGGTACTGTCGATCATTATTTTGGCGGTGGGGCTGATCTCCATTCCCAATCTGCCCATTAGCGAGTACCCGGATGTGGTGCCGCCGTCGGTGGTCGTTCGCACGGTCTACCCTGGCGCTAACCCGAAGGAAATTGCCGAGACCGTGGCGACGCCGTTGGAAGAAGCCATCAATGGCGTCGAGGACATGATGTACCTCAAGTCCGTGGCGGGTTCTGATGGCGTGCTGCAAATGACCGTCACCTTCCGCCCAGGCACCGATGCCGAGCAGGCCGCCGTTCGGGTGCAGAACCGCGTTAGCCAGGCCGAGGCCCGGCTACCGGAAGCTGTGCGTCGTCAAGGCGTCACCACCCAGAAGCAGTCGCCGACGTTTCTGATGGTCGTTCACCTAACCTCGCCCAGCGGTGAATATGACACCCTTTATTTGCGCAACTATGTGCGGCTGAATGTCCGCGACCGTCTCGCCCGGCTCGAAGGGATTGGGGATGCACAGATATTTGGCGGTGGGGACTACGCCATGCGGGCGTGGCTTGATCCCGATCGCATAGCCGCCCGCGGCCTGACAGCAAGCGATGTGGTGGGAGCCATGCGCGAACAGAACGTGCAGGTCTCCGCCGGGCAGTTGGGAGCCGAACCCATTGAGGATAGCGACTTTCTCACCCTGATCAACGCCCGAGGGCGGCTGGAAACAGTGGAGGAGTTTGGCGACATCGTGCTGAAGCGCGGCGAGAGCGGCGAGATCCTCAGGCTTTCGGATGTGGCCAGGCTGGAAATGGGCGCCGGGGACTATACGCTGCGCTCGCAGTTGGACAGCAAAAACGCGGTGGGTGTGGGGATATTCCAGGCACCGGGGGCCAATGCGCTGGAGATTCGTGAGCAGGTGGTCGCCGCTATGGACGAGTTGTCTGAGCAGTTCCCGGAGGGCGTGGAGTATGAAGCGGTCTATGACACCACCATCTTTGTGAATGACTCTATAGAGTCAGTGATAGCCACCCTACTGGAAGCCGTGTTGCTGGTGGTGCTGGTCGTGACGCTGTTCCTGCAGACTTGGCGTGCGTCTATTATCCCGCTGCTGGCGGTGCCGGTCTCGGTGATCGGCACCTTTGGGGCGCTTTACCTGCTGGGCTACTCCATCAACACGCTGACCCTGTTTGGGCTGGTGCTGGCCATCGGTATCGTGGTGGACGACGCCATCGTAGTGGTGGAAAACGTGGAGCGGAACATCGAGGAAGGCCTCAAGCCCCAGGCCGCCGCGCATCAGGCCATGAAGGAAGTTTCCGGGCCGATCATCGCCGTGGGGCTGGTGCTGTGTGCAGTGTTTATCCCCATGGCCTTTCTCTCTGGCGTGACCGGGCAGTTCTACCGCCAGTTCGCGGTGACGATTGCCATCTCCACGGTGATCTCCACCATCAACTCGCTGACCCTGTCGCCCGCGCTGGCGGCGATGCTGCTTAAGCCGCATAACGCGCCCAAAGATCGACCCACCCGCGTGATCGATACACTATTCGGCTGGATCTTCCGGCCCTTCAACCGTTTCTTTAACGCCAGCTCCCACAAGTACCAGGGCGGTGTAGCCCGCTCCCTGAAGCATCGTGGCGCGGTGTTTGTGGTCTACGCGCTGTTGCTGCTGGGCACCGGGGTGATGTTCAAGGCGGTGCCACCCGGCTTTATTCCAGTGCAGGACAAGCTTTATCTGATTGCGGGCGTCATTCTGCCGGAAGGTGCGTCGCTGGAGCGAACCGATCAGATGCTTCAGGACGTGGTGGACATCGCCATGGAGACCGAAGGCGTGGAGCACGCCGTTGCCTTTCCCGGCCTTAACGCACTGCAGTTCACCAATACTTCCAACACCGGGGTGGCCTTTCTTACTCTCAGCGCCTTTGGTGAGCGCATCCTGAGCGCCGCGGAAATAAACGCCCGTATCAACCAGGGCATTAGCGGCTTGAAAGAGGGTTTTGCGTTCTCCTTTATGCCGCCGCCGATCCTGGGCCTGGGCAATGGGTCGGGCTTTCAGCTGTTTATCGAGGATCGCGGCAACCTTGGCTATGGCGCGCTGCAGCAGGCGGTCAATCAACTCCAGGGTGCGATTGCGCAAACGCCGGGGATGGGCTTTCCAATCAGCAGCTATCAATCCAACGTGCCGCAACTGGATGCCGAGGTGGATCGGCTGAGAGCCAAGGCCCAGGGTGTGCCGTTGACCGAACTGTTCGACACTCTGCAGACCTATCTTGGCTCGACCTATGTGAATGACTTCAACCGCTTTGGCCGTACCTGGCAGGTGATCGCCCAGGCGGACGCACCTTTCCGGGCCAGCGTAGAAGATATCGCCCGGCTGCGTACCCGTAATGACCAGGGGGAGATGGTGCCCATCGGTACGATGGTGGATATCCGGCAAACCTTCGGCCCAGACCCGGTGCTGCGCTACAACGGCTATCCAGCAGCGGATCTGGCTGGTGAGTTCGATCCTCGAGTACTCTCTTCCACACAAGCAATGGATGTTATTACCGCCCTGGCGGAAGAGGTGCTGCCACCGGGCATGGCATTGGAGTGGACCGACCTGAGCTATCAGCAATCCACCCAGGGTAATGCGGCGCTGGTGGTCTTTCCGCTGTCGATCCTGCTGGTATTTCTGGTGCTGGCGGCCCTCTACGAGAGCTGGACGCTACCGCTGGCGGTGATTCTGATCGTGCCCATGTCGATGCTTGCGGCGCTAATCGGCGTCTGGTTTGGCGGGGGTGACAACAACATCTTTGTACAGGTGGGGCTGGTGGTGCTGATTGGCCTGGCGTGTAAGAACGCCATCCTGATCGTGGAGTTCGCCCGCGAGCTGGAACTGCAGGGCAAGGACGTAGTGGAAGCGGCCCTGGAAGCCTGCCGGTTGCGGCTGCGGCCGATCATCATGACGTCGATCGCCTTCACGGCGGCGGTGTTGCCTTCGGTAGTTGCCACCGGCGCGGGTGCCGAGGTACGGGCAGCACTGGGTACCGCGGTATTTGCCGGTATGATCGGCGTGACGCTGTTCGGCCTGTTCCTGACTCCGGTGTTCTACGTGGCGCTGCGTAAATTGTCTGGCCCATTGGTCAGCCATCACAGCTCTACGTTGGATACTTCACCTCATCCTACCAGCCATGCCCAAAGTTGATGATAGAGCGGAATGCCGATTAGCACGTTAAAAGGGAAGGTCAGTCCTAATGACGCCAACATGGCTAGGCCAATGTTGGCGTCTGGGATAGCGGCGCGAATGGCAACGGGGGCGGCAATGTAAGAGGCACTGGCGGTAAGACTCGCCAAAATTACCGCTGAGCCAGTGGGTAGCCCTAGCCAGTACGCCACTAGCAGGCCAAAGCAAGAAAACACGATAGGTGCCGCCAGCGCGAATATAATCAGACGGCTGTGCCCCCACCGCAGGCTGCGCAGTGTTTCTGCCGCGACCAGGCCCATCTCCAACAGAAACAGCGCCAGAATGCCATGGAAGGCTTTGGTATATAGGCCAGTCACCGACTCACCAGCATCGGGGCCATATAGCCAGCCAATAAGGACACCGCCCACCAACAGGATCACGCCGCGATTGGTCAGAGTTTCGTGCCACAATCCGGAAGTTTTGATCGGCTCTGACGTTGTGTCAGTGGCCTTTTTACGGCTGAAGCGCCGGTAGAGCAACAGGCCCAGCATGATGGCCGGTAGTTCGAGCAGTACCAGGTAGAGCGTCACCTGCCCACCTGTTATTAGGCTATGCGCTTCGGTATACGCCAGGGCCACGGCGAACGTACCGGCGCTAACGGAGCCATAGTGGGCGGCAAGGCTGGCGCTGTCGGCAATGGATAGCCTCACCAAATAGTGAACCACCGGAAAGATAATCAGTGGAATGATGATCCCCAGCAGAGTGACACCAGCTAACTCGACCAGCAGCGATATGCTCAAACTGCCATGCAGCGCCATGCCGCCTTTAAGGCCAATGGTCAGCATCAGCAGCAGGCTCAATATGTCATAAGCGGCTTTGGGAATACTGAGATCAGAGCGCACCACACCGGCAACCACTCCTAGTACAAAAAACATCACCACAATATCCGGCACGGCCAATCTCCTTGATGGGTTTTAAAGCGGTTACTTTAGCGATCCAAAGAGATTGATGAAAACAAATAGACTTTATACAGTCATAGATGATTTTCTATGGTGCTGGCTATGAAAGTACGACAACTCACTTTTCGTTTGCTACAGGTCTATGCCGACGTGGTTCGCACAGGCTCACTGACGGCCACTGCAAATCGGCTCCACCTGACCCAACCCACGGTGTCTCAGCAGTTAAAGCGGCTGAGAGAGATTGTCGGTGAACCAATTGTGAGCCACGAGGAAGGTCGCTTGGTGCCCACTGAGGTTGGTCAGGCGCTTTATCAACTTAGCCAAGATTTGCTTAGCCGTGCCGATGTGTTTAATCAGTACCTGGAAGAGTACAACCGCGGAGGGCGCGGGCATTTCAGTATCGGCTTGGTGAACACCGCGCAATATGTACTGCCACGGCTGTTAGGGCCGTTTGGTCAGGCTAACCCCCAGGTAGATGTCACGGTGGAGATAGGTAATCGCCAGCAGATGCTCAATCGTTTTGAACGCCATGAGGATGACATCTACGTATTTAGTCATCCACCCATTGATGACGATGTGTTAGCCGCGCCTTTTCTGAGCAATCCATTGGTAGTGGTGGGGCCCCAGCATTGTCGTTGGGCAAGCGTAGAGGGTCTCAACATGGACGCACTCAAAGAGGAGCGATTTCTGCTGCGTGAACCGGGCTCTGCGACTCGGCATACCTTTGATGCCTGGCTGTATAATGCGGGTATTGAGCTACGCTCTACCCAGCAGATCGCCAGTAATGAGGCTATTCGGCTAGCGGTGGCGTCAAACATGGGCCTAGCAGTGCTATCTCGCCACGTTGTTGCAGATTCGCCCAACGGTGTCCAAGAACTGCCGCTGCAGGGCTTTCCGCTGAAAAGTCGTTGGCACTTTGTGGTCAGGCGACAACGCCGCTTACCCCCCGCCGCCATTCGTTTTTTGAGCTATGTACAAGGTTCCCTGGCACAAGCGTTTGACGAGCCTGAAGGGGAGATGGCCGTGGCTGAATTGCTTCAAGCCTTAGAGGCTGAACGCTGATGCCTTGACTTACAAACAGCGTCAATTATCCCCGTTAAAAGCGGCCTAGATCCTATGCGCTAAGCTAAGATATTAAGAGAGGGCTTGAGTGAGAACTTAAGAGAGAGCTTAAGATCGCACTCGGTTCATGCTGTCGCGCCTTGATATTCGTCTTGGGTAACCGCTGCAAACGGAGGCAACTATGCTGCTCGAAGGTTCATGCCACTGCCAAGCAGTGACGTTTAGTGTGACGTCACACCACCCTTATCCTTTCAACCGCTGTTACTGCTCCATTTGCCGCAAAACGGCAGGTGGTGGCGGCTACGCCATCAACCTTAGCGGCGATAACGAAACGCTTAAGATAACTGGTGAAGAACATGTCAGCGTCTATCGCGCGCTTATCAAGGGGGAGCAGAGCACAGGGGAGCGGCATTTCTGCAAACACTGTGCATCGTCGCTGTGGGTTTATGACCCCGATTGGCCTGAGCTGGTGCATCCCTTTGCCTCAGCGATTGATACCGACTTGCCGACCCCTCCCAAGAAAACACACATGATGCTGGGAAGCCGGGCGGATTGGGTCGAGGTCAATGCGCAGTTTCAAGACAAATGCTTTGATGAGTACCCGGATGAGAGTCTTGCCGAGTGGCACCAGCGGCTAGGATTGGAGTGCTAGGCCATTAATGAGGCCGCTTGCTTCGCTTGTGTTGAAAGCAGGCTGTTCTACTCTTTTATACGAACTCCATAGAAATGCGACCCATTGGAGTTCAACGTACGGCTTGTAAGGCCTGCCTTGCGAACGGCCAGCCGTGTTCTCGTTTTTTGACAAGGAGGGTGGAAAGATGGAATTTGAAAAATATAAGTCGTGTATTGAAGCGTGTAATGTCTGCGCCGTTTATTGTGATTCTTGCGCTACTGCCTGCTTGCAAGAAGATGATGTGAAAATGATGGCTGAGTGTATCCGTTTGGATCGCCAATGCGCGCAAATTTGCCGCTTGGCAGCTTCCTTCATGGCCCAGGGGAGTGAATACGCCAAGGACATCTGCCGAATATGCGCTGATATTTGCAAAGCGTGCGGTGATGAGTGTGCCAAACACGATGCCAAGCATTGTCAGGAGTGCGCTAAAGCGTGCCATCATTGCGCCAGTGAGTGTGCTGCGATGGCTGCCTAGGCTTTGTACGAAAAAGGTAGCGTAAAAGCCTAAACCTAGATTAAACAAAGCCAGCTTTCATACGTCGTGAAAGCTGGCTTTTTTATCTTTTAATCTATATCAAAGAGAACGTTCAAAAGAGTGCGTTAAAAAGAGGGGGCCTTCTGCAAAAGGGTGATCACTTCATCATCGCTGGTTTGGGTGAAATCTTGATAGTGAAGGCCAACGGCGATAAAAGGCTCGGGAGTAGCTAAACAGACCAAATCGTCAACCTCGGTAGCTAACTCATCCAATGTGGATTGCGGAGCGACAGGCACTGCCAGAGTAACGGAAGCGGCGCCTGCCTGGCGTAGTGCCCTGGCGGCTGCTTTTGCGGTTCCGCCAGTGGCGATACCATCATCCACCAGTAATACATGACGTTCGCTCACGTTAATGGGCGCCCGGTTACCAATATAGGCCTGACGGCGGCGGGTTATCTCGCTTAGTTGGCGCTCTACTTCAGCTTCAAGATAACGTTCAGAAGGCTGAAAAACCTGCAGCACATCCGCGGTCCATACCACCTGAGGTGGGTCGCCATCGACGACAGCGCCTAGCCCAACCTCGGGTTGCCCAGGCGCGCCAATCTTACGCACGATGACCACATCCAACGGAAGTTTAAGGGCTATCGCTATCTCGTAGGCAACGGGCACACCCCCTCGAGGTAGTGCCAGCACTAGGTCATATCGCGCCCCGGATAATGCGTGGGCAAGCTTTCGTCCTGCTGCTCGTCGATTATCAAAAAGTGCTTGTTGCGTGTGCATGTGTGGCTCCTAAGCGCCAAGCGGCCTAAACCCCAAAAGGATAAGTGTCGGGTACTCCCTGGGGCCTTTCGCTCGGCAGTGGCGTTACTGCGGTGGTCTCATCGAACCACACATAGGCATCAAACTGCTCTGCTAGCGAGGCCTTGAAGTAATGGCTGTAGTACTCGCTTTCCGGACGATAGATGACGCCAATAGCACGCTCCAGGCGTGTTTGGGTTAATTGTTCTCGAACCTTAGAGTGTTGAGGGTTGCGCAGCTCAATTAAGGCGCGTGGCAACTGTGTTTCATGAAAAATTCGTTCAAAGGAGTCTGCCCGTGACGGCACGATCTGCTTGATTTTCATTGGCGAATCCCAGTTGTCAGCCGCTGCCACGATCCCCGTGTGTGTGCCGAAACCGATTAAAACAGCTTGATCGCCATAGGCGGTGCGGCACAGCTCGCCGATATTGAATTGACCCTGCCAGCCCATTTCAGTGGCCGACGCATTACCGATATGGGAATTATGCGCCCAGACCACTACCTTAGCGTCTTTTCCTTTGGCTTCTATCACCTGCTGTAGCGTATCGAACATGTGGCGATCTCGTAGGTTCCATGACTGGGTGGAACCACGGTACATAAGCCGATAGTACTGTTCGGCGGCTCTCACTACGCGGGCGTTCTGGGTGGCATTGAAATAGGCTTCTTCGCCCTCCTTGGCCATATACTCAATGCGGTGTTCCAGTAGCGCCTGAAGTTGCTCAACCACTGCCTCTTCGCACGTATCTTGTTCTTCTTGTAATAGGGCGTGACCGTACAAGGCTGGTTCGCTTTGCCAGGGCGTTAAACAGCCATAACGTTGACGGGCCGCTTGAGCGGCTTCCGGGTCGATTCGATCCAGGTAATCAAGCACGGCGAAAAGGGACGCGCGCAGTGAGTAGATATCCAACCCACGGAAGCTGGTACGTTGGCTGAAAGGCAGCTCGGCATTGTGTTGGCGCAACCATTCGGTGAAAGTCGCCACCTCTTCGTTGTGCCACATCCAAGCGGGAAACCGTGTGAAAGCTTGTCGGTCGTCACTTGTTGCAGCTCGATGCCGAACATAGCGGTCGATGTATGCAGCATCCGGCCAATCCGCTTCAACCGCTACAATATTGAAATTGTGCTGTTCGATAAGTCGTCGCGTAATGGCGGCACGGGCGCGATAGAATTCAGAGGTTCCATGGGACGCCTCACCTAGCAACACAATCTTGGCATCGCCGAAACGATCAAAATGGGCGCCGAATGCGTCTTCCTCTTGCAAACTTGGCAGCGGCTCACAAGCAGCAGCGATGGCCTTGGCTGTTTGCTGGGCGGATGAATAGGGTGCTGTTATCGAGTGATCCATAGGAATCTCCCAGCACACGAACAGGCGAAAAAGCAGCTTAAAAAATACTGACAATTTGCAAACTACGAATAGCTTGAAAATAACTATAGTAAGGAAGAAACAGCTTATCCAAGCATTTATCGCTAAGCTGCGAAATGGCTCCCTAGAAGACGCAGTGCATTAGTAGCGGCGTGTTTTTCGTGACAGCCACCAAGCGTCAATGCCAAATGAATATAGCAATGAAAGCAACGCACTAATGGCCAGCAGGCTGGCAGCAAAGTGGGAGGTAAGTGGCGTCAACGCCAACAGCAGCGCAACCACCTGCCAGACACATACGGCTTTACGGCGAAAGCTTTCGAACAGCGGTTCTGCAAGCCTGGGGAACGGCCAACTGGCGGCTACAAACAGGTAGCGCATCCCCCCAATCATCAGCACCCACAGGCCCAGAGACTCTAACCGCAGCAATCCTGCGCAAAGCAGCAATATCAGTAGGGCATCCAGCTCCATGTCAAAGCGCGCACCGAACAGTGAGTGGCTTTTGGTGCGCCTGGCAATCCAGCCATCAACGCCATCCAACAGGAGAGCGATCACCGCAATTGCCAACCACTGCCAGATGACCTCTACAAACGCATTGGCAGCGAGCGCACCTGCCAGCAGCGCGACTAATACCGCGCGGGCCAGCGTTACCCGGTTTGCCCAACCCAGTGAACCGTGGGTCCAGAACACCATCACTAAGATAGATATAAACGTGTAGAAGGCCGAGGCAACCCACCAGTTAGCCGAGGTAGCCATTAATTGCGGTAATGCTTTACCCACAGCCATCAGCACCAAGCCGCCCAGCAGTAGCTCTGCAGCGCTATAAAGCCGTTTGGGTAGTGTCATGGATGAGGCATTTGAAAAAAACGGCATGGTGGCTCACGAAGCGGCATCGCTGTCCGCGGTTGAAATAAATGATGCAAGTATTTTTATATGCACCATTCTTGTAGAAGAAGGTAGGGTTGTCTATATGATCAAGGAAAATAGCCTAGTTAGCTTTAAGTGTTGCACATTGTTAATCGAATAATTTCTTTTCAACCGCTACGCTAAAGATGGTGAGCCATTAATGACTGTTCTGCATGGGGCCATTCAAGAGGTGGCCGTCCAGTATGGTAAGGGGCCAAGTCACATAACGAGCAACCTCGCCTTAATGTGCAGCGCCATGGCCCCACGCTACTTTCAATGGAATGAAATAGAGCTCGGTTTAGTCGAGCTTGTAACGAAAAGGATCGCTCATGTCGACGCCTGATGATGTTGGCAATAAACAGGACGCTGGCAAAAGCCGCTGCGCCACCGCCTTCTGGGTGACCAGCCCAGCCCAAGGCGAGTTGCGGGGTGAGCCTCTGGCGACGCCCGCTCAGGATGAAGTGCAGGTGCGTACCTTGTATAGCGGTATTAGCCGTGGCACCGAATCGCTGGTGTTTAACGGTCGCGTGCCCGAAAGCGAATTTTCGCGCATGCGCGCCCCTTTTCAGTTGGGTGAGTTTCCCGCCCCGGTCAAGTACGGTTACTGCAGCGTTGGTCGCGTTGAACAAGGGCCAGATGCACTTTTAGATAAAACCGTCTTTTGCCTGTTCCCCCACCAGGACTACTACACCGTGCCTGCTTCAGCGGTGCTTGAAGTGCCCGCCAATGTGCCCGCACAACGCGCCGTATTGGCCGCCAATATGGAAACGGCCATCAACGGCGTGTGGGATGCCGAGCCCATGCTGGGCGAGCGAATTTGCGTTATTGGCGCCGGCGTCGTCGGTGCGCTGGTGGCGTATCTGTGTGCCCAGGTGCCCGGCGTCGACGTGCATTTGGTCGATATCAACCCAGCGCGCCGCCAGCTCGCCGAGCAGTTAGGCGTTGCCTTCGCCACGCCTGAACAAGCCCCCCATGATCAAGATTGCGTGATCCACGCCAGCGGCCACTCGGCTGGCTTGCGCCAGGCCTTGGAGTTAGTGGGTAGTGAAGGTCGCATTATCGAAATGAGCTGGTTTGGCGAGGGCGATGTCTCGATTCCGTTGGGCGGCGCTTTTCACTCCCAGCGGCTGACGCTTAAAGCCAGCCAGGTAGGCCAACTGCCACCAAAACTTCGCCCTCGTTGGGACTACCAGCGTCGCCTTAGGCTCGCGCTGAGCTTACTGGTGGATGAGCGCTTGGATGCACTGATCAGCGGTGAAAGCGACTTTAAACAATTGCCTACGCTTGCTAATACGCTGTTTGGGCGCGGTAGTGTTGAGCTCTGCCATCGGCTGCGATATTCCGCATAACTTGTGTTTTTAAACAATTAATCAGGAGTTTTTATGTTTCGTTTATGCGTTCGTGACCATTTTATGATTGCCCACAGCTTTAACGGCGAGATATTTGGCCCCGCCCAGCGTACCCATGGCGCCACCTATGTGGTGGATGTGATTTTCCAGCGTCCTGAGCTGGATGAGGATGGCTTAGTGATCGATATTGGCCTTGCCAGCGAAACAGTCAAAGAGGTATTGGCAGGCTACAACTTTCAAAACCTGGATGAAGTAAGCGAATTTAAAGGTAAAAACACCACCACCGAATTTATGGCTAAGGTGATTTTCGACCAGCTAGCCAAAGCGATCGGCGAAGGCAAAATGGGCACCACCGCCCAGGGCATAACCCATATGGAGATCAAACTGCACGAGTCTCATGTGGCCTGGGCTAGTTATGAAGGCGCACTATGAGTCGGCGTTTTACCTTGATCGTTGCCGGTGACCCTGCTCAGCGCACCGGTGGCTATATCTACGATGCGCGTATTGTCTCTGCCCTACGTGACCAGGGCTGGGAGATTGACGTCGTGGGCTTGGCAGGCGTGTTTCCCGATGCGGACGCCGATGCGGCAGCGGCACTAGCTCAAGCGCTTGAGTCACTTCCCGACCATTCGTCGGTGGTGATCGATGGCCTGGCCATGGGGGCGCTGCCTGACGTGGTCGCCCAGCATGCAACGCGGCTGGATATTACCGCGCTGCTGCACCATCCCTTAGGCGATGAGCTGGGCCTTGATGAGGCTCAACAGCAGCGCTTTCATCGCAGCGAGTTAACCGCGCTTACTTCTGTGGCGCGCATTATTGTCACTAGCCATTTTACCGCTTGGCGTTTGCCAGAGCTGGCGGCACTTTATGCCATACCCATCAATGCAAGTGTCACCGTGGTGGAGCCGGGCGTGGCCCAGGCACCGGTTAGCCCGGAGGCAGCGCCAGGTGAAACGCTGCGTCTGCTGTGTGTGGCCACGCTAACACCGCGGAAAGGGCAGGATATTCTTGTTCAAGCACTGGCAGGTGTGGCCGGTGATCAATGGCAATGTGACTGCTATGGCGGCGCGCGAGACGCGGCGTTTACGCAACGCGTGCAACAGCTGATTGATCAGAACAGTTTGCAAAGCAGCGTGTATCTCCGTGGCGAGTGCGATAGCGAGACGCTGGAAGCGGCTTACCAACACGCGCACGCATTAGTGCTGCCTTCCTGGTATGAGGGCTATGGCATGGTGGTCACCGAAGCCTTGGCCCATGGCCTGCCGGTGATTACTACCACCGGTGGCGCGCTACGCGACACCTTGCCAGAAGGTGCCGGGTTGAGCGTTGAGCCGGGCGATGTTGCGGCGCTTCAAGACGCGTTGAGCCGATTTTGTAACGATGCAGAACTGCGCCAGAAACTGCGTCATGGCGCTGCCCAGGCCCGTGGCCAGTTAAGCGATTGGCAGGCAGCGAGCGAGGCTTTCGCCGCGGCGTTAACAGCGCAAAGCCATGCCGATATTGATTCGCTAACCTTACGCGCTGGGAGTCAGTTTGAATCCGATTGGCTAACGCTGCGTGAGGCCGCTGATTTCTCCTCACGCAGCCAGCGCCTTGCTCAGTTTGCTTCCGAGTGGTTGGAGGCACGTAGCTCAACGCCGCTGATCGCGGATCTTGGCTGTGGCCGGGGGAGCAACATGCGCTTTCTGGCCCCGCGTTTTAGCACCCACCAGCGCTGGGAGTTGATTGATCACGATGTCCTCTTGTTAGCGCAGGCGCGCCAGCGTGCCGCCGGGTTAAGCGATAGCCAAGGGCAGCCTGTGGCTGTTGAAACGCACTGTGTATCGCTGGAGCCGCTTGACGATGTACCGCTGGGCGATGCGCACCTAGTCACGGCGTCGGCGCTGCTTGATCTTGTTTCTCAGCAATGGATCGAGGCATTAGTGGGGCGCTGTGCTGAGCAGCAACAAGCGCTTCTAATCGCGCTGAGCGTGACCGGAGAGTGGCACTTTATCGATGCCCAGGGCGAGCCGGTGCTGGATGACGAAGACCACTGGCTGTTGGCTATGTTTATTGCCCACCAGCAGCGCGATAAAGGCTTGGGTGATGCGCTGGGCGGTCAGGCTCAGGAGGTGTTAGTAGCTACCCTTGAAAAGGCCGATTATCGCCTTGAGCAGGACGATACCCCATGGCAACTGGCTGCTGGCAACCATGACCAGCAGCCGCTAATGATGGCGCTGTTGGAAGGTTGGGCTGAGGCCGCCACCGAACAAGTCCCTGACGCCGCGGCACGCATTGCCAGCTGGTTGGAGCAGCGCCAGCAAGCGGTGACCAACGGCGAGCTGGGGATTTGGGTGGGGCACCGTGATCTCTTTGCCATTCCCCCGCTTGCCAAGCCTCAGGAAGAGGCCTAAGCCGATGGGGTTTGCTCAGACGTTGTGCACCCGGCTAGGCGCGTACATTCGTCCATGTCTGCAAAGCCCATGCCTGCAAAGCCCATGGCTGCGGCGGGTGGTGATCAGTATTGCCTTGCTGGGGGCCGTGTTGTTGTGGGTCGACCCCCGGGCCATCATGGCGGAAGTGCAGCGTTTCTCGGCTGGGTGGGTAGTGCTGGCGTTAGTCATCAGTACGCTGCAGATCATGCTCTGCGCTTGGCGTTGGCAGTTTACCGCTGGGTTGATTGATGTACCGCTGCGGTTTGCTTATGCCCTGCGAGAGTACTATTTGGCGCTGCTGGTTAATCAGCTGTTGCCCGGTGGAGTACTGGGCGACGCCGGGCGGGCACATCGTCATGCGGCTCAGACGCAGTCACGCGGTCGCGCTTGGCGAGCGGTCATTATTGAGCGTGCCTCGGGCCAGGTGGCTGTGGTTGTGCTAACGCTCGCGGCATTGCTGCTATCACCGCTCTGGCATGCCGCGCTGGGAGTGTCAGTACTCACTGCGTTGGGCTTAGGCGTCGTGGCTGCGCTCGCGGTGGTTATCGCCAGCGGCCTGCTGTTACGCCAACATATAAGCCATCGGTTGGCACGGCTGCCGCATTGGTGCCAAGCCCTGGCGCGCGATGTTAAACGCGGCTTATGGCAGCGTAATGTATGGCCTCAGCAACTATTCTCGTCGCTGGTCATTGTGCTGAGCTACGGCCTAGTGATGGTGTGTGCGGCGCGGGCAATTGGCGTTGAGCTAGCGGCATTGGATGTGCTGGCGCTGACACCGGTGCTGCTGTTGGCGATGCTGATTCCCTTTTCGGTGGCCGGATGGGGCCTGCGGGAAGGCGCTGCGGCTGGGGTCTGGGCGCTGGTAGGACTGCCGCCCGCCCAAGGCGTGGCGGTGTCGTTGGCCTACGGTGTGCTGGTGCTGCTGGCGAGCCTACCGGGTATTTGGGTGGCGCTAAGCTGTCGCGAGAAAGCGCAGCCCTCAGGCGGTGGTATCCCGCAGATGCAGGTCGAACAGCGTGTCGTCGCCACAGCGGAAGGTGCGCGTGGGCGGGCGCAGCGCACTCTCAAGCGTCTGGATGGGCGTCATTTGAAGCCCTGGCCTGCCGGAGCCGATCAGCAGCGGGGCAACCAGCAGGTGCAGCCGGTCAACGGCGCCCGCTTCGATAAACTGGGATACCGTGATACCGCCGCCTTCAATCAGTACACGGGGCAGGCCTTTATCGGCCAGCAGGGTGATGACATCAAACGGATTGAACTGGCCGTTGGCACCCAGCGGCAGCACACAGCGCTGAACGTGGGAGGGCAGCGTCGTGTCCGCTACCCCAGTCCCCACAATCAGCAGTGTCGGCGCGGCACTTTTGCACAGCAGCGACAAGTCATTGGGGATACGGCCGCGTGGATCCAGCACCACCCGCGTCGGGTTAGTGCCGCTAACGTGTCGCACGGTCAGTTGAGGATTATCGGCGCTGGCGGTGCCCGCGCCCACGACCACCGCGTCGACCAGGGCGCGCAGGCGGTGCAGGTGAACCAAACTTTCATGGCCGTTGATGTAATGGGAGTGGCCGCTTTCCGTCGCGATGCGACCATCAAGGCTTTGGCCCAATTGAGCCACGACCCAGGCTGGGCGACTGGCCAACGGGGTCAGGCAGTCGAGCAGCTCACGCGCCTCAATACTGACCGGCTGATCCGTTTGCCACTCACCGCTTGGCGTTACGGTGATCGCCACCTCGCAAGGGCGCCGATGACGCAGAGCCGAGAGCCATTGCCAGGCATCGGCCAGCGAAATAGTGCCGCTAGTATTCATAACACTGCTATTAACACCCGTATTGACATGGGAGTCGGGCATGACGCCTCCGCGCTAATAAATCCGCTTCATCATGCGGGCTCTACTTGGTCTAGGGCAAGTAGTTCAGAGCCAGAAGCCCGAGCAACTCGTTCAGCGCGAGCGCGTAATAACCCCCACGCCAGGAAGCCAGGAGGCCTACATGTACCAGATTGAACGAGCTATTTTCGATATCCGTCGTGGATTGCCAGTAGTGGTAAATGCTGGTGAGCAGCGTTTGCTAGTGCAGGCACTGGAAGGCAGTGAATCAGTCGAAGCGCTTGCTCGGTTAGCAGGCGCGCGGCCTTCGCTGGTGCTTACCCGTCACCGCTTGGCAGCCATGGGCGTAACGTTAGCCGCTGAAGCAGCCAGCTTGCCGCTCGCGACAAGGATAAGCACTAATGAGCTGCATGGCTTAGCCACGGCGGAGGCGCTTTCGCAACCTGCGAGTGGGCTGCTAAGCGGCTTAAAGCCAGCGGGGTTAGCCGAACTAGGGGCCGTTACGCTGATGCGTCGCGCGCTGTTAATTCCAGCAGCGCTATGTGCTTTTGTCAGCAAAGAGGCCGCTGCGAATATCGAGCAACAGCTAGCAGAAGGGCGGCTACTGCAAGTTACCGCTAAAGACGCTGAGCACTGCTTGGCCGGTGCGCCGGGCATGCTGAAGCGCGTTAGCGAAGCACATATTCCCTTGGAGGATGCCGCTGAAAGCCGCTTTGTGCTTTTCCGTGAGCCGGATGGCCTACGCGAGCATGTTGCCGTCGTTATTGGTAAGCCGGAGAGTTGGGAAGAAGCGGTGCCACTACGCATGCACTCAGCGTGCTTAACCGGTGACCTGTTTGGCAGTTTGCGCTGTGACTGCGGCGAGCAATTACGCAACGCAGTCGCGGATATTCAGGCCATGGGCGGCGGTGTGTTGCTTTACTTGGCGCAAGAGGGACGGGGCATTGGCTTAGCCAATAAACTGCGCGCCTACACCTTGCAAGACGGTGGTCTGGATACTGTGGATGCCGACCAAGTGCTTGGTTTTGGGGACGATGAGCGCCAGTACGCGGTAGCGGTGGATATGCTTAACGCACTCGATATTGAGCAAGTGCAGTTGCTGACCAACAACCCGCTGAAAATGGAAGCGCTGCGTCAGGGCGGTATTGAGGTCGTCTCGCGCCAGGCGTTGTACGGTAGCGTTACCAATCACAACCAGCGCTATCTAAACGCCAAGGCCACCCGCGGCGGACATCTGTTAGAAGACGTACTAAGCGGGCAGCGCTAACCGCAAACGGTCGCGAGCTCACGCTGCTCCAATCGTGAAGTAATTTTAGCTGGTTAGCGGCGGTAGGTGGGCGGTTTCTGTCACGACAGCCGCTAACTGGCGGGCATAATGCATCACCAGCCGCTCGCCTAATTCGGCGCTGGCGTGGCTGGCATCACCGGCCACACCATGGGAGCTTAAATCTTCCGCTAACCAGGCAAACGCTGCTGCACCCTCTGCACTCACTAAGGCATTGCCAGCTGGCGCCGCAGGCGGCGTGGCTTGATAGTTGTCTAGCTGGACAAGCGTTGGTGCCAAATAGCGCATCATGGCGGTTTCGAGTAGCCCACCGTGTAACCCGTAACGCAGCTCATTAGCCTCAATGGCGCCTTCTAGCGGTGGGAGCCGTGTGTAGGTGGCTTTTACCACACGCATTCCATGCCGCCGCCGCAGGGTTAAGCCTGCTAAATCCATTACCGCTTTATTGCCGCCGTGGCTATTCAGCAGTACCAGACGACGAATGCCAGCGCGGGCCAGGCTGTCGCCATACGCTTCTAGCGTGGCGATCGCCAATGGCGCTGGCAGGCTCAGCGTACCTGGGAAACTGGTATGCTCATCGCTTGCACCGACGGCAATGGCGGGTAGGCAGATCACATTAAGATGCGGGTCAAGCTCCACCAGCATGGCGGCTTGCAGACCTTCTCCAATAGTGAGGTCGGTCGCCAAAGGAAGGTGGGTGCCGTGTTGTTCAATGGCGCCGAGTACCAGCACCGCTACCGGATCGCGTTGGGCGAACTCGGCTAATTGCGGTGCGGTGAGCGTTTGCCAGTGGTGAATCATGAAATGAAAAGCCTTTAGGGTTTAAACATTGTTGTGGATATTGTTGTGAACATTGTTCTGAAGCAACTGATGATCCGAGCGGCAGGCGTAGAGATCGCCAGAAGCTAGCTCGTCAGCGCCAGCGCTTAGCCATTCGGTCATCGCTTGCGGTGTTTGCCACTCGGCCCAACGGAAATGGCGCTGCTCGCCAGCGACCACGTTATAGCGATACTCGCCAAGACGACTTAAATGGTTAACACAGGCGTGGTTGACCGCTAATGCACCCGCCACAAACTCCACCGAAAGCGCGGCCACCGGGCTGCTTAGTCCTGCAAGCACCTCTGCTTCAAAGCCTTCAACGTCAATCTTGATAAAGCTGGGCTCACCATACTCTTCAATTAACGTATCCAGCGTGGTGACCGGTACCCGCAAGCGCTGTTCCCAGCGCACTTGGCTAAAGCCCGAATTTCGCTCGCCAATTTGCTCGCGCCATTCAGTGGCCAGGGTGGAAAGCGTCGGGTTGCCGGGGCTAATAGCGATGTCGGCAAAACCCTCTGTTGGGCCAGCCGCCATGGGGAGCAGCGTGATGCTTTTCGGCCTAACCAATCGCTTAAACCACTTGGCGAGATCGGGCTGGGGCTCCAGGGCAATCACTTTTGCGCCTAGTGCATGAAAAGCCGCGCTGCGGTCACCTAAGTGAGCGCCAATATCGAACGCGACAGCACCGGGCTGAATAAACGGCTGGTAAAGGCGTTGAAGCCCCCGCTGACGCCCCGGGCGCCAATAAATGAATAGCGAGCGGGCGAGCCCGCCCGCGCTCCGCAGCCGTTGCAGCGCCATGCGCCGCATTAGGCGTGTTCCCTGAACCTCTTTATCCGGCATCGGGATACCAGACGTAATTCCATGTTTCACTTACGGGTTCGTCGTTCAACATGAGTCGTAGGCGAACATCACTGGGTTGATCACTTGCGGGCAACCGAAAGCTAGCGCGCCAGCCACCAATGGGGAGTGCGGTTACCTGGGGCAGTTTTACCTCGCCCTGATGGGTACTGATATCCAGCTCGACAGGTTGGTCGGCGGCGATATCCTCAAGCGCACCGCCCTGGAAATCGACAATGAACTGACGCTCCCCTGGCGCCGCCGAGTCCTCTTGCCCCGGCACGCCGGCACTGCCATGGCGGGTGCGGATCACACGGCCAAGGTGGTGCTCTTCCGGCTGCGTGTTAAGCGTGTGCGTCAGGTAATGGAGACGACGGGATTCGCCAGCATTTAACGCATCATCCGCGACCCAGTAAGCAACGATATTGTCGTGAGTTTCATCGGGTGTCGGAATTTCGACCAGTTCCACGTGCCCCGGCCCCCACGCATCTAACGGTACCACCCACTGACTGGGGCGACGGTGGTATTGGGCTTCGATATCCAGGTAGCGGTTAAAGTCACGCTCCCGCTGCATCAGGCCAAACCCTTGGGGGGAGTTATCAGCAAAAGTCGAGGTGCGTAGCTGCTCTGGGTTGGTAAGTGGGCGCCAGATCCACTCGTCGTTGCCGGTATGCATCAGCAGACCGTCGGAGTCATGTACCTGGGGGCGGAAATCATCGGGACGCTCACGGCTTGCCTCGCCGTAAGTGAACATACTGGTGAGCGGCGCAACCCCCAGCTTGGCAATGTCTTCGCGGGCAAACAGTTCCGCTTCCACCTCTACCTGCGTTTTTTCACCGGGTTCAATAATAAATCGATAGGCACCGCTGACAGAGGGGCTGTCCATTAACGCTAATAGCTCAATCTGTTTGGCGTCTGCGCTGGGTTTATAAAGCCAAAATTCGCGAAACGCCGGAAACTCTTCACCCTCAGGCGAAGCGGTGTCGATCGCTAGCCCGCGGGTCGAGAGCCCGTATGCTTGGTCGCGCCCCACAATGCGGAAGTAGCTAGCACCGAGAAAAACGGCAAACTCGTCGGCGTACTCTTCATTATTTAGGGGGTAATGCAGACGAAACCCGGCGTGGTCACTGCCCGATAAATCGTGCTCTTTCAGCTTTTCGGCATTGCCATCATAGGAGTAGTCTTCCGCCGAAAAGGGGAGCGGGGAGGCAGTGTCATTTTCGATCACATTGAGTGCGACCGGGGTTTGAAAAAGAAAGCCGCTGTGAAATAGCTGCAGGCTAAAGGGACTCTCATTGCGCCAATAGGCGTGATCAGGATCAAAGCGAATTTGCCGGTAGGTATCGTAATTGAGTTCACGTAATACCTCAGGCAGCGTCTCTTCAGGGGCTTGATAAGGCGCTTCAGCAAGCTGCTGGGCGCGCTCAATGACGGCGCTGAAATGTTTGTCGTCGTCGGCATAGGCGGTTGAAGCCACCGCACAGCCGAGTACAACTATCCATTTACTCGCTATCCACTTACCAGCTTGCCAATTACCAACCTGCCATCTGCAAACACGGCTAAAACGCATGGGCGAAATCCTTATCGAGTGAAGGCCTGCAAAACGTTTGGCAATAAGCCAAGCAGTACGTGAAATTTTTACACAATAATTATACGATTGCATACGGACGTACAGGATTATTGCGTTCTATTCCTTGCTCTTTTCTCTTGCGCTTGGGTACACACTCTTAAAGACCGAACATGGAGAGGTCGTACTTCAGACACTGTAAGCTAAAGCAGGTACAAATGAGAATGCGATGATTCGAATATTATTAACGTCCCTACTGCTGAATGTCCTGCTCGTTGCGCCGCTATGGTGGCGGTTTGGAGAGGTCGGCGCCCATTTGATCGCTTGGGAGGCGTTTATCATTGCGCCCTTTATGCTGATGCTTCCCGTCGGTCAGGCGCGTCGTTTCGCCGGTGTTGGGTTTGTCAGTTGGATCATGTTGGCGACAGCTGTGAATTTAGGCACTGCCGCTACTCACATGGCGTTTGCCAGGCCACTCAACCTCTATCTTGACGTACCTTTGCTGCGCTCCATTTATCACTTATTAGTAGGTAATGTAGGTCAGTTTTTGGCAGTTTGCGCAATGCTGGCAGGGGCTGCCGTGCTGCTTGGTATCGCCCTAGGCTTAGTGAGACTACTACTTCCTCCCGTTACTTATTCGATTAAACGGCTGCCCGGTATCGCTGCGTTGACGCTATTAGTCATTGCCACCATTGGTACCGCACTTGAACTTAACGGCGTGCGGCTAGTGGATAGCGCCCGTTTGCCGATGGTCAACAGCACACGGTTTCAATGGCAGCAAATGACCGATACCCACGCCGCGCGCTTGGCCTTTACCGCGCACTTGGAGGCAGCGCCGCTGGAAAGTCAGCGGTTACCTGGGCTCGCTGGCCACAATGTGCTGCTCACTTTTATTGAGTCTTATGGCGTCTCTGCGCTGGATAATCCCCGTTATGCGGACGTTCTGCTGCCGACCCTTGCCGAGATGCAGCAGCGGCTAGAGGAGCGCGAGCTTCATGTTGTCTCTGGGTTGTTGGAATCGCCGATCCGTGGCGGGCAATCCTGGCTTGCCCACGCAACGGCGCTTAGCGGGCGATGGATCGATAATCAGCTGTGGTATCAATTGATGCTAGACAGCGGCCACTCCACCTTGATTGATGATTTCAGCGCTACCGGTCAGCGGACCTTGGCAGTCATGCCCGCTATTACCCTGGCGTGGCCGGAAGGGGAGGCCTACGGCTTCGATCAAATTGCCGCGGCAAAAGATATCGACTACGCCGGGCCTGCGCTCAACTGGGTGACCATGCCCGATCAGTTCACCCTCGACTACACTCAGCGACACTTGTTGGGTGACTCGCCGGTGTTTGCCCAACTGGCGTTAATCTCTAGCCATGCCCCGTGGACGCCTATTGTACCGGTGATTGAAGAGTGGTCTTTGATTGGGGATGGCAGCATTTTTGCGCCCTGGGAGAACGCTGGCGACCCGCCAGAAGTACTGTGGCAGGACATTGAACGTATTCGCGACCACTATGCCTGGTCGGTGGACTACGCTGTAAAAGTGGTCGGACGCTGGGCCGAACGGGTGGTGGATGACCATACCTTGATGATAGTGCTGGGTGATCATCAGGCCGCGCCATTGATTACCGGCGACGATGCCAGCGCAGCGGTACCGGTGCATATTATCAGTGGCGATCCAGCGCTATTGGCGCCATTTATAGAGCGTGGCTTTATTCCCGGCACGCTACCCGCGCTGGAGCAGGCAAGTAACGCGCCCAGGATGAGCCAACTGCGCCACTGGCTGCAGGATGATTTTGGTGAGTTAGCAGATGATGCAGACACTCGTCCGGATACAAGGACGACCACAAGGACGCAGCAATGATCCAACCGGTAATTTTAAGCGGTGGCAGCGGCACACGGCTGTGGCCGCTTTCACGAGAGCAGATGCCCAAACAGTTTTTGCGCTTAACCTCGTCTCAAAGCTTACTGCAGCAAACCCTAAGCCGCTTAGCCGGGTTAACCGATGCAGCGCCGATGTTGATGGGCCACCATAGCCACCGCTTTCTAATGGCCGAACAGCTGCGCGAAATGAATCAAACCGCCACCATTGTGCTCGAACCTGAAGGCCGTAATACTGCGCCAGCGATTGCCTGTGCGGCGCTGCTAGCACGCCACTCAGGCGATGACCTACTGCTGCTGGTACTGCCCGCTGACCATGTGATTGGCGATGTAGAAGCTTTCCAACATAGCGTGTCACTTGCCCAGCCGTTAGCCGAAGCGGGTTATCTCGTTACCTTTGGAGTAGTCCCGACACAGCCTGAAACCGGCTATGGCTATATTGCCTGCGGCGAGCCGCTGGAAGGCGGCCATCATCTTGCGGCTTTTATTGAAAAACCCAATGCCCAGCGTGCTGCAGCGTTAGTCGAAAGCGGTGATTACTTATGGAACAGCGGGATGTTTCTGCTGCGCGCCTCAAGCTATCTGGATCAATTAAAGCGGCTACAGCCGACCATGCTGGAAGCCTGCGAGGAGGCGGTGAGCGCAGCACACCGTGACTTGGATTTTCTGCGCCTGGGCGAAGCAGCATTTGGCCGTTGCCCGGCTGACTCCATCGACTACGCGGTGATGGAGCACTGTGAGCATGCCGCCGTGGTGCCCTTGGCCGCTGCGTGGAGTGATATCGGCAGTTTTGATGCGCTATGGGCAACCGTTGAGCCTGACGCGGCGGGCAATGCTAGCAAAGGCGATGCCTGGCTGACCGATACGCAGGATTCGCTGGTGTTTGCCGAACACCGTCTCGTCGCTACGCTGGGTGTGCAGAATCTGATTGTGGTGGAAACATCGGACAGCGTGCTGGTGGCCCGCCGTGATCAGGCGCAGCAGGTCAAACAGCTGGTGGCTTCGCTCTCAAAGGCAGGACGCAGCGAGCCGTGTTCGGCGCCCCAGGTACAGCGACCCTGGGGCAGCTTTCAGGCGATGGACAGTGGCGAGCGCTATCAGGTCAAGCACATTACCGTGAAGCCCGGTGGCCGGCTTTCACTGCAGCGCCACCATCACCGCGCTGAGCACTGGATAGTAGTGAGGGGAACCGCGCATGTAACGCTTGAGGAACAAAGCTTTCTGGTGAGTGAAAATCAGTCGACCTATATCCCCATCGGTGCGCTACATCGGCTGGAAAATACCGGCAAAATTCCCCTTGAGCTGATTGAAGTGCAGTCGGGAAGCTATCTCGGTGAAGACGATATCGAGCGCTTGGATGACGTTTACGCTCGACACAACAACGAGTGAGGGTAGCTTACCAAAGCCAGCTGGCAGGGCGTGCGGGAGGGCGGCCTTTGCGTACATCGATCCAACCGAGCACGCAGCGAACGCCCAACCACACTGCGAGCATTGGCCAGAGTAGGGTGCCAATCATGACAATGCTGAGTAAAAAGGCGATGCAGGCATACAGCGTGCCAATCCAGAAGGTGCGAATCAGGTACCGGTAGTGCGGTTGTAGCCACGGTGCGGCGTCTTTGCGGTAGACATAGGCGATCACCACGCCAATCAGTAGAGTGATATTGGCAGTGACAATACCCGCCAGGAATAGCGCATAAATAATCTGCGGCGGGCGTATCTCATCCCGAGATAAAACGTTTTGGGTCATCAGTAAGCTCTGGTTAATAAAGTCGACGCACTAATAAAGGCGATAGTCGCGGTAGTTAGCTAGCCTTTGCTGCTCTTGGACCACTTTACGGTAGCGCTTGTACTCCCACTGATACTGCGCAGGTTCCAAGCTTATTGCGGCTTCCACGCTGGCATTCACACCGGTGGCAGACGTTTGGTCATCGGGGCTGTAAACACGCTCATCGGCATCGAGAAAATAAATCTCAAACCCGCTGCCGGGTACCCGTAGCGCGACCCCAGTGATCACACGTGCCTGGGTGCGGGCTACTAGTTTGGGCAGCAACGTGGCGGTATAGGCATCGCGACCAAAGAAGGGCGCGAAAACGCCGCTGCCCCAGTCGGGTTCCTGGTCGGGCAGTATGCCAATCGCCTCGCTGCGCTTAAGCGCTTTGAGCAGTGCTGCAACACCGCGGGGGTTGGTGGGCACCAAGCTCGCCCCCATGCGTTCACGGCCATGGCGAATCACCGGATCAAGATCGCTAATTTTTGGGGGCTCGTACATGGCGGTAAACGGGAAATGGCTCGATAGCCAGAAGTTAAGCACTTCCCAGTTGCCGAAGTGCGGGGCGAGCACAATGACACCGCGGCCTTCGTTGCGGGCGTTATCAAGTTTGTCGCGGCCGTGTATCGCTAAAATGCTGGTTTCTACTCTATTTGGCTCCGCCATCCAGGCGTGGCCTAATTCCAACATGGTAGCGGTTGAGTGCCGTAAACTCTGCCGGGCAAGGGTTTGACGTTCAGCGTTAGAGAGGTTGGGATAAACGACCGTCAGGTTGCGCTCGGTTACCTCTCGCTCACGCTTATTGAAACGGTAAACCACTGGGCCCAGTACTGATGCCATGCGCCATAGCCGCTTAAGCGACCAGCGTGATAGCTGGCGCCATAGCCAGCTAATCGCACTGGCTTTTGAAAAACGGCGTTGGGTATCACCCGTTTGTTGCTTCATATCTAAAACAACCAGGTATCTACGTTGGAAGGGGCGCGTTTCTCTTGCAGCCCTTTGAAGCCTTTAACGCAGCGGATAATCAGCCAGACGGCGAGGGCCAGCAGCAACGGGAAGCCGATCAAGATGAGCGTCAAGAACGAAAAGACAATGCCGTAGACTAGCCCTATCCAGAACGTGCGGATCTGATAGCGGTAGTGTTCGTCTAGCCATGCAGGGCCTTTGCCTTTATAGACGTAGGCGATGATCACACCGATAAGCGACGTAAAACCGAGGAAGAAACTGGCCAGATAGAGCGCATAGTTCACCATTGCCATGGTGGTGTCGGGCTGTTGAGGGCGCTCTTCGCTGACAACGTTGCCTTCTTGTGGCGCCTCATTGGCGTTATCTTGCATAACATTTCCTTTCGGTAAATCGCTATAAGTGCTGAGCGGGCACTGCTGTGTTAGAGATACAAAGCACTTCTTTAGTAATGCAAAGCACCCTCAGCAGAGGTTGCTCCGGCGCACTATGATAGCGTGCGCTATTCGCCTTATCACTAACGAACATTGGGCACTAACGCGCAGCGGGGCGGCAAATCTCAAGAAGATTGCCGTCCGGGTCGCGCAGGTAGATCGACTCAATGGGGCCATTGGCGCCTTGGCGAGCAACGGGCCCCAACTCTACGTCGATAGCCAATGCGTCTAAGTGTTGTTTAAACTCATCCAACGGCAGTTGGCAACGCAGGCATAAATCCAGGCTGCCGGGCGTTGGGGTTGCTGAGATGGGGGCAATGTCGGTGTCGGTTTGATGCAGGCGCAACGCGGTATCACCGAGCATTAAATCCACCCGTTGAGCATCGCGGTAGCGTACATCTAAGCCTAAAACACGTGAGTAAAAATCGACGGCGCGACCCATGTCGGTCACGGTAACTACAAGATGATCCAGACCTGATAGCATGCCACTTTCCTTAATACATAACGATAAGCCAGAGAATACGATGATGCGCCGCTGTCCACTCTGCGCGGAAACCACCACTGCGCTTTACCACCGGGATCGGCGTCGTGACTACTACCAGTGTGCCACGTGCAAGCTGGTATTTGTCCCCCCAGAGCAGCATTTGAGCGCTGCCGCTGAAAAGGCCGAATATGATAAACATCAAAACTCGCCGCATGATACGGGATATCGACGCTTTCTAGGGCGTTTATTTACCCCGCTGCTGGCCAAACTTGCCGCTGACGCTCGCGGGCTCGATTTTGGCTCCGGGCCGGGGCCGACGCTATCCGTCATGTTCGCCGAGCACGGTTTTCAGATGGCGATTTACGACCTCTATTATGCCCCTGATACCGCGGTGCTTACCCAGACGTTCGATTTTATCACTGCCACAGAAGTGGTGGAGCATTTGTCGCAGCCTGGCAAAGTGCTGGAACAACTGGCCGGACAGCTCGCGCCCGGTGGTTATCTTGGGCTGATGACCAAGCGCGTTTCTACCCCTGACGCCTTTGCTCGCTGGCACTATATTAGCGACCCCACCCATATCAGCTTTTTTAGTGAAGAGACCTTTCGTTGGTGGGCACAAAAGAATAGTTTAGTAGTGGAATTTCCTGGGCCAGACACGGTTATTCTACATAAATCGCTAAGGTGAATAATTGTAACCTTAGAAAAGCATTGACTTTGCACCCTTGGGGGCAATAATTGCGCGCCGCTATCCCTGCCTGACTCGATGTGCCAGGTGAGATAACGGTCGTTGTGAAATCGCTCAGTCGCGTTTTTCACGCCTGTTTTTCACCACTTTTAGTCAAGACGAGGTTTTCATGTCGCGGCAACTGCTAGCCATGGCGCTGGCGCCCCTATTAGGGCTATTCATTCTCGGGATAGGCAACGGTTTTCTTGCCACCTTAATTACCGTGCGCCTCGATGCCGCCGGTGAATCGGCGACGGTGATCGGTATTGTCTCGTCGGCTTATTTCATCGGTTTGGCGTTGGGCGCAATGGTGAATGATCGCCTATTGCTGCGCATTGGCCATATTCGCGCTTACGGCAGCTTTGCCTCGTTAGTGGCCGTGACGGTATTACTACAAGGCTTGTTTTTCGACCCCTGGGCGTGGTTTGCGCTGCGCTTGGTCGGCGGCTGGGCCACGGTAGGAGTTTATCTGGTTATAGAGAGCTGGCTATTGACCGCCGGTGATCAAAGAGTCCGTGGCCGCCTATTGGCGCTATATATGATTTCGCTGTACGCCGCGGGGGTGCTGGGTCAGTTGCTGCTAGGCGTGACGAATGCCATGGGTGTTACTGCGCCCTTTATGGTGATTGGCCTATTGGCTTCGCTCTCTGTGCTGCCCATGGCGATGATTCCCCGCGTATCGCCGATTATCGAGCACGCCGAGCCGCTTCCCCCACACCGTTTGATTACTCTGACACCCACCGGCGTGATGGGTAGTTTAGGCTCGGGTATGGTCGTCGCCGCGGCCTACACGCTGTTGCCACTCTACCTACAGCGTAATGGTATGAGCGTGAGCCAGGTGGGCCAGATGATGGCGGTACTCATCATGGGGGCCATGTTGCTGCAATACCCGATTGGCCGCTGGTCGGATCGCCATGACCGACAAATGGTGCTGATCGCCATTAGCGGTTTCTGTGTGCTTATCTCCGCGGCGATGCTCTGGTTACCTCTTTCGACACCGCTATTGGCAGTGCTGCTGTTCCTGCTCGGCGGTGGCGTCTTTGCCCTTTATCCAGTGGCCGTAAGCCACGCTGCCGACCGTGCGCCTGCTGGGGCCCTGGTGCGGATGAGTCAAGGCTTGCTGTTGATCAACTCGATTGGCGCTACCATCAGCCCACTGATGATTTCCCCGGTGATGACGGCAATGGGAGACGCGGGTCTGTTCTGGGCCTTCGGTTCGCTAAGCCTGTTCTTTGTGATGTTCTTCTCCTGGCGTCGTCATGTACGCCCAGCACCGGTGCCCGTAGCTCCGTTTACACCGACTACGCCAATGACCGCTGCCGGTGCCGAACTGGTGGTTACCGAGGAGCTAATGCAGGGGGCACTGGAGCATGAACACCTGGAAGACCTTTCTGAAGCCGTTTGGGATGTCGATGCCGCCGAGCCGGTAGTCGGGCCGCCCGCAGAAGATGAGAGTCATATCACCTACTATGATGATGTAGAGCAAGTAAGTGAGCGAAAATAAAACCAAGAGGGGACGTTATCGGTAGCGGCTGATACCTTGGGCTAATGGTGTAGGCGGGAGAGTGTTACTACTATCGTAGGCAGACTTTCAAACAATTGTTTAACTCCAGCCCGAGGTTCGCTATGAATGTTTACGCCGCGCCGGTACGCGATTTGCGCTTTGTGCTCGAAGAGCTGCTAGCGCACCGCTCGCTTAGCCTACCGGGCTTTGAAGAAGCCACGCCAGACTTGGTCGACGCGGTACTCGAAGAGGCCGCAAAACTGGCCGGTGACGTCTGGGGGCCACTTAACAAGATTGGCGATCAGCAGGGGGCCAAACGCCATGCCGACGGCAGTGTAACGACCCCGGAAGGCTTCGCAGCGGCGTATCAGGCTTATGTCGAGGGGGGCTGGAACGGTATCGGTGTATCAGAAGGGCTAGGCGGTCAGAACCTGCCCGAAGTGGTTGCCAGTGCAGTGCAGGAGATGCTTCACGGTGCCAATATGGCGCTGGGGCTCTGCCCGATGTTGACCTCTGGTGCTATTGAAGCACTGGCGCATCACGGCAGCGATGTGCTCAAAGCGACCTACTTGCCCAAACTGGTGGAAGGCACCTGGACGGGCACCATGAATCTCACCGAATCCCAAGCCGGGTCGGATCTCTCCCAAGTGCGCACCCGTGCGCTCCCTGAAAACGACCACTACCGCATCAGCGGCCAGAAGATCTATATCACCTGGGGCGAACACGACGCCGCCGAGAATATTATCCACCTGGTGCTGGCCCGTAAGCCCGATGCCCCGGAAGGCAATAAAGGCATCTCCCTGTTTTTGGTGCCCAAGTTTCTGGTTAACGAAGATGGCTCACTGGGAGAGCGCAATGATGTCACCTGCGCGTCCATTGAGCATAAGCTGGGCATTCACGGCTCGCCGACATGCACCCTCAGTTTTGGTGAAAACGGTGGTGCCATTGGTTACTTGGTCGGTGAAGAGGGGCGTGGTCTTAATCACATGTTCACCATGATGAACGAGGCGCGCCACAAAGTCGGCATTCAGGGCATTGGTGTGGCCGAGCGAGCCTGCCAGCACGCCTTTGCCTATGCGTTGGAGCGTCGTCAGGGTCGCTCTCCCAAAAACCGTGGCGGCGCTGAATGCAGCATCAGCGATCACTTGGACGTACGCCGTATGCTGCTTTCGATGCGTGCGCGCACCGATGCGCTGCGGGCATTGGCGCTTTATTGCGCCGCCGAACTGGATACCTCCCGCCACGCTGAAAGTAATGAAGCCCGCCATGCCGCCCAGGCCCGCGCCGATATTTTGATTCCGGTGATCAAAAGTTTTTCTACCGATCAGGCAGTGGATATTGCCTCCATGGGCATTCAGGTACACGGCGGGATGGGCTACGTGGAGGAGACCGGTGCTGCCCAGCTGCTGCGCGATGCCCGCATTGCCCCGATTTACGAAGGCACCAACGGTATTCAGGCGCTCGACTTGGCAGGCCGTAAGCTCCAGCGTGACAACGGCGAAGCGCTTACCGCGCTCCTTTACGACGTTGCTGCAACCGTGGAGAAACTCAACGCCGACCCTGCACTTAGAGCGTTGGGCCGTGGCTTGGCGGCAGGTTTGGAAGACTTAAAAACCGCCCAGGCCATTGTGTTGGAACAAGGCTCTGACCCTGAAAAAGGGGCAGATGCAGTGCAGGCATACGCCACGCCGTTTCTTAACTTGGCAGGGCATGTACTGTGCGCGTGGCAGATGGGCCAAGCAGCACTGAGCGCCCAGGCCGCCCTTAACAACGGCAACGACGATCCCTTCTATACTGCCAAAATGCGTAGTGCCGAATTTGCCATCACTCAGTGGCTACCGGTAGGTCGTGCTCAACGCGCGGTGATCGAGGCGGGAACACAGTGCTTAAGCGAGTTTGAGGTTTATTGACGTTAATACGCGAGTCAGCACCGCCGCCCTAGAGGCGGCGGTGCCGTTTCTAGGCAATCAAAACATTTATTTAAAACGATCTCTTAAAACGATCCCTTAAAACGGATGCTTAACAACAACAGGAGCCGACCATGGCCGCTATTTTCGAGCAAGGCTTGCCCAAAACCGTCGCTAACCACGTACCGCTTTCACCGCTGACCTTTATTGAACGCTCCGCGTCGATCTATCCCGACTACCCAGCGGTGGTTCATGGCAGTACGCGGCGTACTTGGGGCCAATCATGGGCGCGCTGCCGCCAGCTTGCCTCCGCGCTCGAAAAGCGGGGCATTCAGCCAGGCCAAACGGTGGCGGCGATGCTGCCTAATATCCCGGCAATGTTCGAGGCGCACTTTGGCGTACCGCTGGCAGGCTGTGTGTTGAACACACTGAATATTCGCCTGGACGCCGAGGCGATCAGCTATATGCTGGAGCACGGTGAGGCGAAAGCCATTTTGGTCGATCCCGAGTTTGCTGAGGTCATCCAACAAGCCGTTGCCAAGCTAACCCACAAGCCGCTGATCATTGATGTTGCCGATGTAGAGTTTCTCGGCGACACGCAAGGCATTGGCGAGATTGAGTACGAAGCGCTGCTTAACGAGGGCGACGCCAATTTTGCCTATCAACTGCCTGCGGATGAGTGGGACGCGATCTCGCTTAACTACACCTCTGGCACCACCGGCAAGCCTAAGGGCGTGGTTTATCACCATCGCGGCGCTTATCTCAACGCGGTGAGCAATATCATGGAGTGGGCAATGCCCCACCACCCGATCTATCTGTGGACGCTGCCGATGTTCCACTGCAACGGCTGGTGTTTCCCCTGGACCATTGCCGCCAACGCCGGGGTCAACGTGTGCCTGCGCCGCGTCGACCCGAAAAAGATCATGCAGCTCATTGCCGAAGAGAAGGTTACTCACTTCAGCGGGGCGCCTATTATTCTTAATGGCCTGGTGAACCTGCCCGCGGAAGATAAGCGCCAGTTCGATCACCCAGTCAGAGTCACCACCGCCGGTGCCGCGCCGCCAGCCTCGGTGATTTCCGGGGTCGAGAAGCTGGGCATTGAAGTCACCCATGTGTATGGCCTCACGGAAGTGTACGGGCCGGTGACCGTGTGTGCCTGGCGTGAGGCGTGGGATGAATTACCCATCGAAGCACGGGCCAAAATCAAAGCGCGTCAGGGCGTGCGCTATCACATGCTGGAAGCCCTGTGCGTGGCCGACCCGCTGACCCTTGAACCAGTACCCAAAGATGGCCAAACCATGGGCGAGATACTGATGCGCGGCAATAACGTCATGAAAGGTTATCTGAAGAACCCGGAGGCCACCCAGCAGGCGTTGGAAGGCGGTTGGTACCACACTGGCGATCTGGCGGTTTGGCATCCGGATGGCTATATCGAAATCAAAGACCGCTCGAAAGACATCATTATTTCCGGTGGAGAGAACATCTCGACCATCGAAGTGGAAGACGCCATTTACGGCCATCCCGCCGTGGAAGAGGCCGCAGTGGTCGCCAAGCCTGACGAGAAGTGGGGCGAAACGCCCTGTGCGTTTGTGAAGCTCAAGGTGGGCTATGGCGAAGTCACCGAGGCCGATATTATCGCCCACTGCCGTGAACATTTGGCGGGCTACAAAGTCCCTAAAACGGTTATTTTCAGCGAGCTACCGAAAACATCAACGGGCAAGATACAAAAATTCGTCTTGCGTGAAGAAGCTAAAAATCATTAACCAGCCCTAATAGATATAAGCACTAGCGGTGATAACCGCCAGTAGTGATAACCGCTAGTAGTGACAACCAATAGAGGAAATCGTGCATGAGTGACCAACAAATTGGCGTGGTGGGCGCCGGTACCATGGGGCAGGGGATTGCCCAGGTAGTGGCTGCCAGTGGCTTTAACGTGCGCCTTTACGATGTGGCCGAAGAGCAGCTTGGCCGCGCCAAGGCGAATATCGATAAAGGCTTGGGTAAATTGGTCACTAAAGAGAAGATCAGCGAGGCGGATAAAAGTGCCGCTCTTGCCCGTCTATCGACCACTACCGCACTCAATGCTCTCAGCGACTGCGCGATCATTATTGAGGCGGCCCCCGAACAGCCCGAACTCAAAGAGAAGCTGTTTCGCGATCTTAGCCAAATGAGCAGCACGGCTATTTTAGCCTCCAACACCTCGTCGCTGTCGCTCACCCGCCTGGCGGCGGTATGCGAGCACCCTGAGCGCGTGGTGGGCATGCATTTCTTCAATCCGGTGCCGGTGCTCAAACTGGTGGAAGTGATTCGCGCCGAGCAAACCTCGGACGCTACCGTGACCGAGATTGAAACGCTTGCAAAGGCGCTGGGCAAAACCGCCGTGCTGGTAGGTGATGCGCCGGGCTTTGCTGTGAATCGACTGTTGGTGCCCATGATCAATGAGGCAGCGTTTATCGTGCAGGAGGGCACTGCAACGCCGGAAGCTGTTGATAGCGCCATGAAACTAGGCGCGGCTCACCCCATGGGGCCGCTAGCGCTGGCGGATTTGATTGGGCTGGATGTTTGCTTGGCAATCATGGAAGTGCTTCAAGAGGGCTTTGGCGACCCGAAATACCGTCCCTGCCCACTACTCAAACGCATGGTTGCCGCGGGCTATCTAGGCCGCAAAAGTGGTCGCGGTTTCTATCACTACGACTAACTTGCGCTGACGAAACCAGCCCGGCATAAAGAAGTCATTGCCACTCAACCAAGCGTTCGCTAGGGTTGAGTGGTATTCACTTTCATGTTCAATAATAAATCGAATAAGGAGTCCGCCATGAGCGAAGCAGTGATCGAGAAGGTTGATAACGACGGGATGGTGCGACTGACCATCAATCGTCCTAAAGCGCTGAATGCCCTGAACAGCGAAGTGCTTGCCGCGCTGGAAGCACATTTGGTTGAGCTTGAAGCCCAGCCCAATCTGCGCGCCGTATTCATTACCGGAGCGGGCGAGAAGTCCTTTGTGGCGGGTGCAGATATCACTGAAATGCGTGAAAAAACACCTGAAGAAGCGCGGGCCTTTGCCAGCCAGGCGTTGCGTACCATTAAACGCCTAGAGACACTGCCCGTGCCGGTGGTCGCGCTGGTGAACGGGTTTTGCCTTGGCGGCGGCTGCGAACTGGCGCTGGCCTGCGACTGGGCCGTAGCCAGCGACAACGCCGTATTCGGCCAGCCGGAAGTACTCCTGGGCGTCATCCCCGGCTTTGGCGGCACCCAGCGTCTGCCACGCCGTGTTGGCCCTGCCATGGCGATTGACCTGGTCACTACCGGGCGCAAAATCGATGCCCAAGAAGCGCTGCGTATCGGCTTAGTGAACCGTGTGATGCCGCAAGCGGAGCTGGAGAGCTACGTTGAAGAACTCACCAAGCAACTCAAAGGCAACGGCCCACAGTCAGTGCGCGGCGCCAAGCAGGCAGTTCACGACGGCATGGATCAAGACCTTGATAGCGCACTAGCGCTGGAAACCAGCCTGTTCGCCTTCTGCTTTGCCGGTGACGAGCAGAAAGAAGGCATGGCGGCATTTGTCGAGAAGCGCAAACCGAACTTCTAAGGTTTGATTAATTACAGTTTTACTTATTTAGGGGGTGGCGCTTGCGCCACCCCCGTTTTATTCTCGAAAGCTAACTGTTCCTTTCAAGAGAGCCGCCACTATGCAATGGGCCGCATTTATTCTCGCCGCGCTTGGTTTCGCTTATTTACCTGGGCCTGCAATGCTATATACCGCAGCGCAGACGTTGGGGCGCGGCCGACGGGCAGGGTGGTTAGCGGTCATCGGTGTACATATGGGGTGTTATGTGCATGTGGTTGCCGCCGCGCTAGGATTAGCGCTGCTGTTTGCGGCGATTCCCCCTGCCTACATCGCCATGAAAATAATCGGTGGGCTCTACCTGCTCTGGATGGGACTGCGGCTATGGCAGCAGGGCATTCGCACCCACGGCGAAGAGATGCCGCTGGCAACCACGAAACGTGTGCTTCGCGACAGCTTTCTGGTGGAGATGCTCAACCCTAAAACCGCGATTTTCTTTGTCGCGTTTCTGCCCCAGTTTGTGCAGCCCGAGAGCGCGATGCCGGTAGCATGGCAACTGCTCTGGCTAGGTATCGCCACCAATGTGCTGTTTTCATCTGCGGATGTCATGGTGGTGCTACTTGCGAGTCCTCTACGCCAATGGCTACAAAAATCCCACGGCTCCTCTCGGCTCATTCAGCGCATTGGTGGTGGCGTATTAATGGGATTAGGAGGCAATACCCTCGCTCAGGCGGCACGTTAAGATTGATCGGCTACTTCAATTTCACATACAAGGAGCGCTGTATGTTTGATCTCTATATCGCTAACAAGAACTACTCCTCTTGGTCGCTACGCCCCTGGGTGTTGATGAAAGTATTGGAGATTCCGTTCAACGAACATCTCATGCCTTTTGAAGGCGGCTTTGGCGCTAGCCATGACGTTTACACCCGCTTTTCGCCCTCGGGCTTAGTGCCTTGTTTAGTGGATAGGGAAAGTGATCTGGCGGTGTGGGATTCGCTGGCGATTGTTGAATATTTAGCCGAGCAACACGCTAACGTCTGGCCGAGTGATAAAACCGCCCGCGCCTGGGCGCGCTCTGCCACGGCTGAAATGCACAGCGGCTTTGGCGCCCTGCGTGACGAGTGTTCAATGAACTGCGGTGTGCGGGTGGCATTGAATGGCTTATCGGCCAATCTCAAGGCCGATGTGAACCGCTTAGATGCGTTGTGGCAACAGGGAATTGAGCGCTTTGGCGGGCCGTTTTTAGCGGGTGAGCACTTCTCCGCGGTAGACGCGTTTTATGCCCCTGTGGCGTTTCGCGTACAGACATTCAAGCTGCCGGTGAGTGAGAAATCCCAGGCCTATGTCGAACGCCTGTTAGCGCTGCCTGCCATGCAGGCCTGGTATCAAGCCGCGCTGGAAGAAACGTGGCGCGAGCCTATGCACGAAGCTGAAACGCTAAAGAATGGCACGCTGGAAGTTGATTACCGCACGTCTTAACCTTGTGACAACTCACCAGGGATACCCGGCATCGGGTACACTGGTGCAAATTTTCGTTTGGAAACGTCCATGGCTCTTAGCGCAACGCCTTACAAAGTTGATATTAATCTGACGGACCTGGATCGCGGGGTATATGAAACACTGCGCTTTACCGTGGCCCGCCACCCATCAGAAACCGAAGAACGCATGACTGCGCGCTTACTCGCCTATGTGCTGTGGTACAGCGAGACGCTGGCTTTCGGGCGTGGGCTTTCCGATGTGGACGAGCCAGCGCTGTGGGAGAAAAGTTTAGATGGCCGCTTGCTGCACTGGATTGAAGTCGGCCTGCCGGATGCCGAGCGTATCACTTGGTGCTCACGGCGGGCGGAGCGCGTGTCGTTACTCGCTTATGGCCGGGTAGACCTTTGGGAAAGTAAGGTGCTGTCCAGTGTGGCATCGCTGAAAAATGTGCACGTGGCGGGATTGCCGCAAGAGGCCCTAGCGACTATCGCGAAAGACCTGCCACGGGCGATTAACTGGGCCGTTATGATCAGCGAAGGGTCGCTATTTATTACCGATGAACAGGGTCAGCATGAAATTACGCCACAGTGGTTGTTGCGCGATCGCTAGAAATCATCAGACTTTCGTCTATCCTTTTATCCTAGAAGCTTAAGCGATAGACCGATAAAGGGATGGCCAATGGGTCATCCCTTATTTTTTTTAAAGTATGCTTGCTATCTTTTTGCACAATTACATACAATCAACAATGTTTGTTGTGACCTAAAGACTATCTCAAGGAACGAGTAATGAAAGGAAATAACCCTTCACGCTGGCAATTGCTCCCGCTGATAGCTGCCATTAGTCTGATGTCATCGCAGGCGCAAGCCGAGGATAGTGTACTCTCGATTAAGCACACAAATGATGGCTTGGCCAGCAGTGATGATGGCCACTTTACCAGTGGGTTTGAGCTTAATTGGGCATTTGAACCCGAAGCGCAAAGCTGGACTCAACGGTTAGCGACTGTATTGCCGGATAGCATTATCGGTAATGCTGATATGGCAGCTTTCCGGCTGGTACATCAAATTTATACGCCCAACAATATTGAGCAGCGCGGGCTAATTGAAGATGATCGCCCTTACGCGGGGGTCGTTTATGGTGGGCTCTCGCTTTATGAAGATGTGCCAATGGGCAACTGGCGCCAAGCGACTGATCTGCATCTCGATATTGGTTTGGTCGGGCCGTCGTCACTGGCTGACAGCATTCAACGCGAAGTACACCGCATTACCGAGAGTGAACGCCCCAGCGGTTGGAATAACCAGTTGGGTGATGAAGCCATTGTGAATGTCGCGATGCGTCGCCAGTGGTGGCATAGCTCCCCATTTATCGGTAAGCAGTTTGCCCATGGCCCTAGCGTTAGCGCCGCTTTAGGGAACTTTTATACCTATGCAAGCGCTGGGTATAGCGTGCGCTGGGGCGACGAGGCATCCGGCATTCCTACGCTAACGCCCAACCCCGGCAGCCGCCACCACATGACCGGAAAAGAGGGGTGGCAGTGGTATCTGTTTGCGAGTGTGGATGGTTACTACATGGCACAAAACCTGACGTTGGATGGCAACAGCTTCAGAAATAGCCACTCGGTTGACCGCAAAGAGTGGGTGGGCGACATTTCCGCAGGGCTGGCGTTGGCCTGGGAAGATTGGCAGGTCACTTACGCTGCTGTGCAGCGCTCACGCGAATTTGATGGGCAAGAAGAGCAGGATAAGTTTGGAGCTCTAACGCTGTCCAAGCGCTTCTAAACTGCTTAAAGGTTTGAGCGTCTTTCGGGAGGAGAGTATTCATGGCCAATCAATACCCCCACACCCCCGATGGGCGCTATTTTATTGCCAAAAATCGACTCTGGCGCTGTACTGATCCGCGCTTAGGTGAAGACCAAAAGCGCATCCATATCAAAGAGTTGATGAAAGCCCGCCGGGCCGTCAGAACGGCCCAACAGCAAGAAGATGACGATGCGCTTCGCCAAGCCCGTGACGCGGTTCAAGCTGCTAAAGAAGCGCTTGGGGAGCGTGGCCCAGTGTGGTGGGATGATGATGCCCCCGATGAAGGCGGCCTTGCGCCCCATAACAGTTCCTACGCCAAGTGGTGGGAGAGCCAGCACTAAATATTTTCCTTGCGTATACAACTAGCTCAGGAGTGCTAGCCTGGGCAGAGGTGTGCAGCTATTTGCATATCGCTTGATGCCTAAGGAGAACACGCATATGGAACTGGTATTTTTTAATGGCTGGAGCAGTTTGTTTCGTATTTTGATTATCGGACTATTGGCGTATGCAACGCTAATCCTCTTCCTGCGCCTATCGGGCAACCGTACGCTTTCAAAAATGAATGCCTTCGACTTAATTGTTACGGTAGCGCTGGGTTCCACGCTGGCAACCGTGCTGCTATCTAAAGATGTGGCTTTGGCGGATGGAGCGGTTGCCTTAGCGCTACTAATTTCACTTCAATTTATAATCACCTGGACCAGTGTGCGGTTTCGCTGGGTACGCCGATTAGTGACTGGCGAGCCGCTGATGCTGCTTTACCAAGGTGAATTTCTTTTAACGTCATTGCGAAAAGCGCGGGTAACGCAAGACGAGGTACTTTCTGCCATTCGTAGCAGTGGCCTTAGTGATGTATCCGCAGTAGAAGCCGTCGTGCTAGAAACAGATGGCTCGTTAAGTATTGTCAAAAACCAGGCAGAGAGCGGCCAATCAAGTTTAGAGGGCGTTCGTGGCCCCTCATAAGTCTTAGTAAGCCCGCGGGGGAAGCGGTTAGTTGACACACCGTGATGAGATCCTTATATTTACACGAATAAAAATCACTATCATTAATATTCGTGTTAATAACAGCATTATAATTTGCTCCGGGATCATTATGTACACTCCACACTTTCGTTTGCGCAAGCTAGCCAGCGCCATCGCGCTCGCTTCTTTATGCGGGGCTTCGACTTATGCGCTCGCCCAAGAAGAATTAAGCTCATCGGCCGTTAAGCTGGACACGGTCGAAGTAACCGCAGAATCTGCTGGCCAATTTGGCTACATCGAAATGGAAGAAGTGCCAAAGGTTGGCAAAATGAACGTGCCAATAAGTGAGCAACCCTTTTCCATGTCAGTGATTGATGAGGAGTTCATTCAGGACAGCGGGGCGCAAAATATTCAAGAGGCACTGCTCTATACGCCCGGTGTCAATGCGGGCAACTATGGCTTTGATACCCGTATCGACAGCGCCACAGTGCGCGGCTTGAACGCTGGCCGCTACCTGGATGGTTTGCGCCAAATTTACGGTTCGTACAACAGTGTCCGCAGCAATGTGTATGCGTTGGAGAGAGTCGAGGTGCTACGCGGCCCCTCTTCAATGCTATACGGGCAAGCCGATTTAGGGGGTGTTATCAACGGCGTTTCCAAGCTGCCTGAGGAAGAGCGCAGCGGCGAGGTATGGGCGCAGGTTGGCTCACACAACCGCAAACAGCTGGCGGTAGATGTGACGGGCTCTGCGGATGAAGAAGGCAAATTTCTGTATCGTTTGGTGGCATTGCAGCGGGATAGCGATACCCAGGTAGATCATGTGGAGGATGATGGCTACCTGCTGGCGCCGTCGTTTACCTGGCGGCCAAGTGACGACACCAGTATGACGCTGTTAATTAACCGCCAGGAAAACACCGGCCAAGTGTCAGCGCAGTTCTTACCGCAGGCGGGTACGCTCGAACCCGGTTCCCAGGGCTTTATTGGCTCTGAGCGATTTGTGGGAGAGCCGGGCTGGGATCGTTACGATCGCGAAAAAACCGAAACCACGCTGTTTTTTGACCACCAGTTAACTAATAACTGGGCCTTTTCGGCCACTGCCCGCTATACCGACTCCAGTACCGAAACGCGCGAGCACTGGGTGGATATTCCCAGCGTGCCAGACGCCAACGGTGAAGTGTCACGTACTATTTTTACCGCTGACGCAGCGACTCAAATTCTGAACCTTGATGCACGAATGGAAGGTGAGTTTGAACTAGGGGCGACAAAGCATACGTTGGTAGTCGGGATGGATCGCCAGGATGCACGCTGGGAGCAGGATAACTACTTCTCAGGGGCGGGGCTGGGCGGCACTATCGATATCTACAATCCGCAGTACGGTAATTTACAGCTAGAGGCGCTGGATCCTCAGGATCGACCGGATAATGAGATCGAGCAGGTGGGTTTATACGTAGCGGATCACATTGAGCTGGGACCGGTGGTGGTGTCGGCCGGCCTACGTCACGATTGGGCTGAAAATCGTACGCTAGCGCTTTCTGGCCCGGATACCGTAAGCGACCAAGAAGCCACAACTGGGCGTTTAGGGTTGATGTATCGCTTCGATAATGGCGTCTCGCCGTATGTCAGCTACTCCGAAGCCTTCACCATGAATCTGGGAACCGACGGTACTGCTGAGGCCAACGCACTGGATCCCACTACGGGCGATCAGCAGGAAGCAGGGGTAAAATACCTCTCTCCCGATCAGTCTTTAGCGATCAGCGCCGCTTATTTTGATATCACTCAGCAGAATCGCGTTAGTGATGGTGTAACGCCAGGCGGTGTTGAGCAAACAGGCGCGGTGGTAGACGGTTGGGAGCTTCAAGTTAACAAGCGCTGGCAGAACTTTGAAACGCAGTTGGCTTACACCAATATGAATGCCACTGACGACAGTACCGGCGAGCGCCTGTCGGCGGTAGCGGAAGAGCAGGCCTCTTGGTGGAACCGGCTCTATGTAGGTAACCATTGGCGTGTTGGGGCCGGGGTACGTTACGTTGGCGATAATGTTGGCTTTGGTGGTTCGCCCGTGGTGCCCTCAAGCACCCTTTATGACGCTATGGTGGGCTATACGATTGATGAGTGGGATTTCTCAGTGGATGTTAAAAACCTCACCGACGATGAAACTATTTCCTGGTGCCGTTATGAGGGGGGAGACTGCGGTTACGGCGCACGCCGAAATGTAACGGCTAACGTGCGTTATCAGTTCTAAGTCTGGCAGCAAGAGTGGTTTAGCCGATAGACAGTCGTTAAAAAGGGCCTACGCTGAGTCAACACGCGTAGGCCCTTTTAGTTGCTATGTGTTTAGCGGTTAGTTACTGGTCGTCAAGTTTGTCTTGAGTGCGAAGCTCGAAATCGCTGGCGTCATGGCGCTCATGCAACTGCTCGTGAGGTTCGCCCCAGGTGCGGTTGACCATGCGGCCACGTTTAACGGCGGGGCGCTCATCGATCTCTTCGGTCCAGCGTAGAACGTTTTTGTAAGTGTGCGCCTCCAAAAACTCCGCCGCTTCGTAAACGCGGTTTTTTACCAGCGCGCCGTACCAGGGGTGAATCGCCATATCGGCAATGGTGTACTCATCGCCTGCCATAAAGCGGTTTTCCGCCAAGTGGCGATCCAGCACATCCAACTGGCGTTTCACTTCCATGGTGTAGCGGTCAATCGGGTACTGATACTTTTCAGGTGCGTAGGCATAGAAATGGCCAAAACCGCCACCCAGCATTGGAGCACTGCCCATTTGCCAGAATAGCCAGGAGAGGCACTCGGTGCGCTTCGCCGGATCGCTGGGTAGGAAAGCATCAAATTTTTCAGCCAGATAAAGCAGGATGGCACCAGACTCAAACACCCGCTGGGGCGGTTGGGTGGAGTGATCCATCAGCGCGGGGATTTTAGAGTTGGGATTCACTTCGACAAAACCACTGCTGAACTGGTCGCCTTCGCCAATTTGAATCAGATAAGCGTCATACTCGGCACCAGTCACACCTTTTTCTAACAGCTCTTCAAGCATGACGGTGACTTTGACACCGTTTGGGGTGGCTAAGGAGTAGAGTTGCAGCGGGTGTTTACCTACCGGCAGTGCTTTGTCATGGGTGGAGCCCGCAATGGGGCGATTGATATTGGCAAATTTACCGCCATTGCCAGGTTCCCATTTCCAAACGCTCGGTGGGGTATAGGTGTTATCGCTCATTATTTCCTCGCTATTAACCGGTTATCGGTAACTGCTGGGTACAGGAATGATCATCTTCTCTGTGCGACTATTCTAAGGTTATGGGGGTGATGAAAAGCCGCTACAAGGGTAGGCTGGTGATTAGCCTGTTAATAATACAGTTCAAGTTCTCTGGGGGTGGTGGATGCGTGTCATTGGTGTACTGGGCGGCATGAGCTGGGAGTCGAGCCAAAGCTATTACCGGGCCTTAAATGAAGGCGTTAAAGCGGCACTAGGCGGCTTTCATTCGGCCAGGATCGTAATGGTCAGTGTCGATTTTGCAGAGATAGAAGCCATGCAGCAGCGGGGCGATTGGGACGCGGCAGGCGAGCTGCTCGCCAGCGCTGCTCAAGGAGTCGAACGCGCAGGTGCTGACTGTTTATTGATTGCCACGAATACCATGCACAAAGTGGCGCCCGCGATTGAACAGGCGATTACCATCCCTCTGCTGCATATTGCCGATGCCACTGCTTTACAGCTACAAGCCGACGGGATTAATCGGGTGGGCCTATTAGGCACCCGCTTTACCATGGAGCAGAACTTTTATATTGGCCGGCTAGAAGAGCAGTTCGGCATCAAGGTCGTGGTGCCGGAGCAATCTGAGCGCGACACTATTCATCAGGTGATCTTTGATGAGCTCTGCCAAGGCCGTATAGAAGATGTCTCCCGCCAACGCTATCTAGCCATTATCGATTCACTTTATGCGCAAGGCGCTCAGGCGGTGATTCTAGGCTGTACTGAAATCGCCATGCTCGTCAGCCAGCAAGATACTGCGGTGCCGCTTTATGACACCACCGCTCTGCATGTGCAGAGAGCGGTGGCGTGGGCACTAACATGATGACTTAAACGAAGTAACGACGCTTAGACCAACGTCAGAGTGACGTTAATATTGCCACGGGTGGCGTTTGAGTAAGGGCATACGATGTGGGCTTTATCGACCAACTGCTGAGCGACGTCCTGCTCCAGGCCTGGGAGGCTAATTTTTAGCTCGACTTCAATGCCAAAGCCGGTTGGGATAGCGCCGATACCGACATGCCCATCAATTTTTGTCTCTTGGGGCAGCTTTACTTTTTCCTGGCTCGCTACGTGCTTTAGCGCACCTAAAAAACAGGCCGAGTAGCCAGCTGCGAAGAGCTGCTCGGGGTTGGTGCCGTCACCGCCAGCGCCGCCCAACTCTTTCGGCGTGCTGAGTTTTACGTCCAATGCGCCGTCGGATGATTTGGCATGACCTTCACGGCCACCCGTAGCGGTAGCATGGGCGCGATAAACAACTTTCTCGATAGTGGTCGTCATTCTGAATCTCCTGTTAACACGTTCATCATGGTTCTATTAATTATTGGTTTTGCGGAATGGGCTTGCGGATTTAATTTAGCGCAGCTTTATTTTGCGCGCAAGATAAATAATAAAAAAGAGTCCAGATCCTTTGTGAGAGAACGAAGGGCTACTGATTTTTCTGCAAGCTATCGCGCAATCGCACCAGATCTTCTTTTAATGTGGTCAACGCTTCGATTGACTGATCGCTGGCATGCACTACACAGCTGGGGATGTGGTAGGCCTGTTCACGCAGCGCTTTGCCTTTATCGGTAAGGTAAAGTTCCACCACGCGTTCGTCTTGGTGACTGCGCTTGCGGTTCAAGAGCTGGTCGGCTTCAAGGCGCTTGAGCAGCGGCGTAAGCGAACCAGGATCGGTTAGAAGCCGCTTACTCATCGAACCTACTGTAATACCATCGTTTTGCCACAAGACCAGCATGGCAAGATACTGCGGGTAGGTAAGTCCTAACTCTTTGAGCAGTGGCTTATATACCTTGGTCATCATCAATGAAGTTGAGTAGAGCGCAAAGCAGAGCTGATGATCGAGTTCTAAGTCGCTACAAGATGGTTGCACAAGTATGGGTTCCGATCCGAAATATGTAGGGTAATGTAGCGCGCGAAGCGGTGAGTGGCTATCCCTAGACGTTGGTCGTAAGTTGGCAGTTTTGTTTTGACACGCACTTGGCAGCTAGCTAGCCTTCGCATCATTAATGTTACCGGTAACAATTTGGCGCTCATTAAATTAGCCAGTAACAACTCAATGCTTACCCATTCACCGTTAACAACAACGAATATTTGGAGATCACGCAATGACAACTATTTGGCGCAGCACGCTAACTCTGGTCGGTGCGACCACACTGACGTTTGGTATGGCGCATGCTCAGAGCCCAGAACTTTCTGATCCGCCTGAGATCGAGGGCGAGGTGGTCGGCGATCATGGTTCGCACACATTACGTATGGGCATCGGCCTTGCGGAAAGCTCGCCACAGTTCTTGTCTAGCCAATATTTTGGTGAGATTTTGGAGCAGCGTACCGACGGTCGCATTAAGGTTAACGTTTTCCCTAACAGCCAGTTAGGTGACGACGTTCAGATGTTGGAAATGCTGCAAACCGGTACGCTGGATATGACTTATCCCTCTAGCTCCGCCACTACTGGCTACGTTGAACAGCTTTCTGCTTTTGACCTGCCGTTCCTGCTGCCTAGCCGTGAAGCGGCGGTTGCCGTCATGCAGAGCGATGTAGCCCAAGGCATGCTGGACGCCTTTGATGGCACCGGCCTGAAAGCACTCGCGTTCTCTGAGAATGGCTATCGCCAGCTCTCTAACAGTGCTCGCCCGGTAGCAAGTCCTGACGACGTAGCAGGTCTTGATGTGCGCGGTTTAAGCGTTCGTACCATGGAAAATCCGGTGCATCTGGCAATTTGGGAAGCCTTAGGCGCTAACCCAACGCCGATGGCTTTTGGTGAGCTTTTCTCTGCGATGGAGCAGGGCGTGGTAGATGGCCAGGAAAATCCTTGGAGCACCATCCTTACCTCGAACTTTAATGAAGTTCAGGATTATGGCACCGAAACACGCCACGTCTATACTCCCTTTATCATGATGCTTTCTGAGCGTACTTGGGAGCGCATGGCACCCGAATATCAGGAACTGGTACTGGAAGCAGCGCGTCAGTCAGCCGACTATGAAATCCAGCTGTCAGCTGAGTACGATGACTGGTCACGTGATCAGTTGGCAGAGCGCGGTATGGAAATTACCCGCCTGGACGACGAGCAGTTAGCCGCTTTCCAAGATGCCGTTCAGCCTGTATATGCAGAGTGGGCGCCGCGCATTGGTGAAGACCTGATCGCCGACATCCAAAAGATCGTTGAAGAGAGCAGCAACTAAACCTTACGTTTAGCGCGCCATCGGGCAGGCAACGTGCCTGCCCGATGTGTTAGTGCCCCTGGAGTTCCTATGTCACTCTCCTCTACACCCCCTAACTCTCCTACGCCGATTGAAGATCCTTCGGTGTATCTAGACGACCCCAATCGCAAGCTTCTGGAAATCGATACCGATGCCCGCCAAGGCCCGGCGCTGTTCCGCTGGCTTACCTTAGGTATGGAGTATCTTATCGGCGCTATTTTAGTGGCGTTGATTGTGTCCGTTTCTTGCAACGTGGTAGGGCGCGCGCTGTTTAATTACTCACTGCCGTGGGCGGATGAGCTGGCGCGTATGCTGTTTATATGGCTGGTGTTTATCGGGGCCGCCGCGGCGTTTTCCCGTTACGAGCACATTGCCGTTGATGCCTTGGTGCGGCGCTTGCCGCTGCGCTTGGCGCACATGCTCTATTTACTGCAGCATCTGATTATTACCGGCCTAATGGTGGTAATGATTTGGGGTGGCTACCAAGTGCTGTCGCGTTCAAGCGGGCGCTCAGCGATTATGGATGTGCCATTGAGTTTTATCAGCCTTTCGCTGGTGCTGTGTGTCATCTTTATTGCGGTGGTAGCGGTGTGGCGGATGTGGGTCAGCCTTAACGTTATTCGCCACTCTGAGCGGGAGCGCTAATCATGCTATGGATTTTCCTGGCCATTTTATTGGTCTCTATCGTTATTGGGCTGCCCATTGCCTTTGGTTTAGGCGTGGCGGCGCTGGTCATGGCGGTACTTTCAGATATTCCGCTGTCGATTATGATCGAACAGTCGATTCGTGGGGTGAACAGCTTTCCGCTGCTTGCCATCCCGTTCTTTATTTTAGTCGGTGAGGTGATGAGTAATGGTGGCATCGCTCGTCGCTTGATGGAACTGGCTGGCGCTATGGTCGGCTTTATGCGCGGTGGGCTAGGGCAGGTTGCCATCACCGGTTCGATGTTCTTTGGTGGCATCAGTGGTTCAGCGGTGGCCGATACGGCCGCTACCGGCGCGATGATGATTCCCTCCATGAAAGAGCAGGGCTACACCGCGGCGAATGCTACCGCGATCAACACCGTGTCCTCGGTGATCGGGATCATTATTCCGCCCTCCATCCCGCTGATTCTGTACGGCATCGTCACTGAAACCTCGATTAGCCGCCTGTTTATTGCCGGTATCATTCCGGGTCTGTTGATTGGCTTTGCGCTGATGGTGACCACCTATATTCTTGCCAAAAAAGATGGCGGCGGTGTGCAGAAGTTCCGCTGGGATCGCCTCTGGAAAGCCTTCAAAGACGCTTGGCTTGCGCTGGTACTCCCGGTCATCGTGATTGGCGGTATTATTGGCGGTGTATTTACCGCGACCGAAGCGGCCGTAGCGGCACTGCTTTATGCGCTGGCTATTTCGCTGGTGGTTTACCGTGAGTTCAAGATCAAAGAGCTCGGCGGTATGCTGATTCGTACTGCTCGTTTGACCGGCATGGTCATGATGCTGCTGGCATTCGCTACGGTAATTGCCTGGTTCCTGACCATCAATATGGTGCCGCAGACCTTGGTTAGCCAAGTGCAGGCGATTACCCAAGACCCGTTCCTACTACTGCTGATTGTGGCAACGTTGCTGCTGTTGGTGGGCTTTGTCATGGACTTAACCCCGGCCATGGTCATCATGGCGCCTATGCTTGCACCGATCGTGACCTCGGTAGGTGTTGATGCTGCTTACTTTGGCGTACTAATGGCCTTTGTATTGGGCATCGGGCTGCTAACCCCACCGGTTGGCACCTGCCTTTACGTCGGTTGTGGTGTGGGTAAAGTCTCTATGGAGTCGTTGGTCAAAGCGATGCTGCCGTACTACGCAGCGCTCCTCGTCGTGCTGGTGATCCTGATCGCCTTCCCGGGTATCGTTACTTGGCTGCCGGATTTGACTGCCGTGCGCGGTAACTGAGGTTCTTGGTAATGAATAGGAGAGCTTCTGTGAAGACCCTCTCACATCGCATTTTAGTAATGGGTGTGTCTGGCTCTGGAAAGTCGCACATTGGCCGCCAGTTGGCCCAAACCGTAGGGGCGACGTTCATTGACGGCGACGATTACCATTCGCCCGCCAATGTAGCCAAAATGGCCAGTGGCACACCGCTCAATGACGATGACCGGAGCGAGTGGCTCGATACGTTGGCGGCGCTATTCGCCGAGTATCGGGCCAGAGATGCGTCGCTAGTGATTGCCTGCTCAGGGTTGAAAAGGCGCTACCGTGACCGACTGCGCCAAGGTGACTCAGCGCTGCAGATTCTCTACTTAGAGGGCACGCCAGAGCTGCTGCTTGAGCGGCTAGAGACCCGAGCAGGGCACTTCTTCAAAGGCGATACCATGTTGGCCAGTCAATTGGCTGATTTAGAACCGCCTGATGAAGAGGAGGCGTTTAACGCCTCCATTGCCCTGTCGCCCATGCAAATCGTCGATCAATTTGCTGCCACGTTACTGCTACCCAGCCGCACACTAGGCTAACGCTCACTAGGCAAAAGCGTTAATAGGTATTGAGGCCGCCGCTGATTGAAGGGCGGCCTCAATGCTCCCTCACTGCATAAGGCAGTTACCCCCTTGAAGAAAAAACGCCCCACCCTCCAGGACATTGCCGACCACGTAGGGGCTACCAAAATGACGGTCAGCCGCTGCCTGCGTGAACCTGAAACGGTTTCGGAAGGGCTTCGTGAGCGCATTTTCTCGATTGCCGAACAGATCGGCTATATTCCCAACCGTGCGCCCGATTTACTTTCCAGGGCCACCAGTCATTCGATTGGCGTGCTGGTGCCGTCGCTGACCAACCAAGTGTTTGCCGATATCATTGTCGGCATTGAGGCGTTAACGGAACCAGCGGGCTATCACTTAATGCTCTCTCACTATGGCTATAGCCCTGAGCTTGAAGAGCGCAGCCTAGCGTCATTGCTCTCCTATAATGTCGATGGCGTTATCCTTTCTGACCGTGATCACACGCCGCGTAGCCTGCGTATGCTGGAAACCGCCGGTATCCCGATTGTCGAAATCATGGACACCCATCGCCCTCCGCTACAACAGACCGTGGGCTACGACAACGTACAAGCCGCTTATGACATGGTGAGTGAGATGATCCGCCGTGGTCGTCGCCAAGTGATTTATCTGGCGGTGCGGTTGGATGAACGTACCCGGCAGCGTGAGTTGGGCTACCGTCGTGCCATGGAAGAGCACGGATTACCGCCGGTGACGCTGCAAAGCACCCAACGCTCTTCTTACAGCGTGGGAGCTGCCCTACTCAAGCAGGTGTTAGTTGACTACCCAGCCGCGGATGGCCTGTTTTGTACCAATGACGACGTTGCCGTAGGCGCTTACTTTGAATGCCAACGACGAGGTATTGAGGTGCCTGGGCGCATGGCCTTGGCGGGCTTTCATGGCCACGATGTGGGCCATGTGATGACACCACGCTTGGCCAGCGTGGTGACACCGCGTCAGGCCATTGGCGAAGCTGCAGCGGGTCAGCTGTTAGCGCGTATTCGCGGTGAGCCACTGACCCAGAAAGTGGTGGATTTAGGCTACCGTATCGAAACAGGCATGACGCTATAGGCCATGCTTTCGAGTAGCGATCACCATTGTGAGTGGCTAAAGTAGCCTTTTTACTTGTCGCGAGGCTGCCGTGCAGATTACTCAACTCAACATCTACCCCGTAAAGTCGCTAAAAGGCATCAGCGTTAATCACAGCGAGCTACAAGAGCACGGGCTCGCCTGGGATCGCCGCTGGATGCTGGTGGACGCCCAACAACGCTTTATTACCCAGCGACAACTCCCTGCGCTCGCCACCATTGAGGTCGCTCTCACCGATGAGCACTTGGTGCTATCTCACCCTGGCGTTGACCCACTGAACATACCGCTGGCAGAACCCGCCGGTAATTTGCGTCTGGTCAGCGTGTGGAATGATCACTGCAAAGCTCTGCCGGAGAGCGAAGATGTTTCTCGCTGGTTAGTCGCTGCCTTGGGCGAACAGGCCCAAGGGCTTAGCTTGGTGCGTTTTGCGACTGAATTTATCCGCGCGGTCGAAGAGGATTTTCTTGACGGTGGAGCGGCGCATACCTACTTTTCCGATGGCTACCCGTTTCTGATAACGTCCACGGGCTCGTTGGATGCGCTCAATCAAGCGTTGGTGGCAAAAGGGGGCGCGCCAGTGCCCATGAACCGTTTCCGGCCCAATATTGTAGTAGAGAGCGATGAAGCGTGGGCTGAAGACCATTGGGCGACGCTTTCTGAGCAAGAGGGAGCTTTCCAACTAGCGCTGCGCAAGCCCTGCAAGCGCTGCAAGATCACTACTATCGATCAGCATACGGCGGCAGTACCAGCCCCTGCTGAGCCGCTAAAAACCTTGATTGAGCTTAATACTCAGCCCGCCTTGAAAGGCGCCCACTTTGGCCAGAACGCCACGCTGATCGAAGGCGCAGGTAGCATTATTCGTGTGGGGGATAGACTGGTGGCGGCGTTTCGCGACGCTTGACGCGTAGCAGTTTAGTGGCGATTGCCGTGCCGATGAGGGTAATGACCATGCCCGCGATAATCTGAGCGTTTAGCGTCTCTCCGAGCAGTAGATAACCCCATATTAGCGCGCTTACCGGCACCAGGAACGTCACCGTTGAGGTGGCGGTGGCGCCCGCGCTGGCGAGTAAGCCAAAGTAGAGCAGGAAGGCCAGGGTGGTGCTTAGCGCTGCCAGTGCCAGTGCGTTTCCCCAGGCCAGAATGCTAATGGGCTCGCTTGGCCATAATAAAATGCCAGGAATCAGCAGCACTAACGCTGACATGGCACTGCTGCCTGCGGCGAGTACACGTGTGGGCAGATGACCAAGGCGCGTTTTCGAGTAGTTGCCTGCAATGCCATAGCAAAACGTGGCGCCTAAAACAGCCAAAATAAACCAGCCGTCGCCGCCCAGGGCGAAATCGAGTCGATCCGCTGAGAGCACATAGACCCCCAGTAGTGCCAGGGCGAGGCCTAAGTACTGCTGGCGCTGTATGGCGGTAGCGAAAAACAGCGCGCCGATCAGTGCAGTAAAAATCGGCGTGGTAGCGTTAATTAATGAGGTAAAGCCCGCCTCTAGTCGTGTAGTGGCAAGTGCCAGTAACGAAAAGGGCAGCACGTGATTCACAATACCTAAAAAAAGCAGCGGGCCCTTGTGCTGCCAGATCAATCGCAGATAGTGCAGGCTGATCAGCAGTGGCATGAGCAACAGTGCGCCAATTCCCATACGTACCAACACTAACGGCACCGCGCCAAATTCGGGGGCGGCTACGCGCATAAAGATAAATGAAAGGCCCCACAGAGAAGAGAGCAGTATCAAACGCAGCGCATCAGCCGACGACATGGCGAGTCCTTAACATTAAATAAGTAACGCAGTTAGGTAGCTAACTAGCTTACGGCTGAACGAGAGCCGATGGAAGTGATGAAAGTAAGGGGGGCGGCAGAGAAACAAAAAATCAGCTACGCTGGTGAGGTGGTCAAGCGGCAACCGTCGCTGGGCCCTCACAGATACTGACACTGACAATATGTTTACGCATATTGGTACACACAAGGAGTTGTTATGGATCGTACAGCTAGCGCACGTTGGGAAGGTGGTCTTAAGGATGGCAAAGGCACCGTTTCAACCGAGAGTGGCGTTTTAGATGCCAATTACTCCTTCAGCAAGCGTTTTGAAGATGAAAAAGGCACTAATCCCGAGGAACTGATTGGCGCAGCACACGCCAGCTGCTTCTCTATGGCGCTCTCCATGATTTTAGGTGAGAAAGGCTATACCGCTGATTCTATTGAGACCAGCGCTAAAGTGACCCTTTCTCAGAGCGATGCAGGGTTTGATATTTCCAAAATCCATCTGGATGTTATCGCTGCCATCAGTGGCGCCGACGACGCAGCTTTCCAGGAAGCAGCGGAAACGGCGAAAGCTAATTGCCCCGTTTCAAAAGTGCTTAAAGCTGACATTAGCATGACGGCTAAGTTAAAGGGCTGATTTAATCAGTGCTCTGGTTCACACATGGCGATTATGTGTGAACCTTTATGGCTTTTAAATAAAAGCTAGCCATAAAGTAATTCTTTAAGTACTAAATTAAAAGCAATAAAAAAGCCTTGGCAATTGCCAAGGCTTTTTGTATGACTGGCTTATATGACTGAAGTAAGCTTATTCGTCTTCCAAGTCGCCGTTACGATTATACTCTTCTGCAGATTCTAGTGCGTCTTGTGAAGCATTAACGGTAATGATGTAATCTTCACCATCTTCGTCTTTGGTTAATTCAAGTGAATCCCATTCGATAGCGACATTTTTCTCGCCCATACCGAGGAAGCCACCGACGCCTACAACTACAGCGTTAATTTGACCATCTTCACCGATGACAAGGTCAGTGATAGTGCCGATGTCTTCGTCATCTTCGACGCTGCTTTTGACTTGATTGCCGGTTAGGGCATCAGCATGAAAAGTACCTTCTGGGGTTTCGGTCAGGTAGGTTGCTTCCATGGTGGTGGTATTCTCTTCGGCGTTAACGGTGCCTGCAGCAAACATAACGGCTGGAACCATGAGAGTACCTAGAAAGGCGGGTTTGATCATTTTCATTTTACTTGCTCCTTGCGATTTCATTGGGCTTAACGACTCCGCGAAATAGCCCGCATAAATCAATAGCAGAGGGTGTTAGCTGTGCTTTAAAGTAGCTTTACAACGCCAGTGCTATTACTCCTGTGTATGTTAATTACGCTTGAGTAATTAACGCCGCCATGCGCGTCACTGCGCTAAGACAATTAATAGATTAGTCGTTGTGATCAAAAATACAACCAATTCACTAAAACTTTTAGTTGGCTACGTTTATGGCAGTGCAGCACGTGAGGCTGTCCCCGCGTCATTGTGCGACAGTCTGTCGAATTGACCTGCTTCGCCCCAGTCGTCATATTCCTACCCTAAAAGGAGAAACCTGACGATGATTTCCCAGTACCACCCTTTACGACGTATAAAGCAGGTCTGTGTCAGTAGTGTCGCGCTGGGAGCATGGCTATTAGCGTCCACTGCCGCCGCTGACAGCAGTGAACTGCCCAAAGGTCATTTCCCGCTTCCGGAGCAAGGCAATATGGTGGGCGAGGTATATACCGTCACCGCCAGCGAAGAAGATACGCTGATGGATATTGCCCGAGCGCATAATGTTGGCTACGAAGAAATTCGTATGGCCAATCCGGATACCAGCCTCTGGGTGCCGGGCGAGGGCACCGAGGTGACGATTCCCAGTCAGTTTATTCTGCCCGATGAAGCGCGTACCGGCATTGTCATTAACGTGGCGGAGCTTCGCCTCTATTATTACCCCGAGGTAGAAGAGGGCGAAACGCCGCGGGTAGAAACCTATCCCATTGGTATTGGACGCGATGCCTATAACACCCCGCTGGGGATTACCGAAACCACTATGCGGCTTGAAAACCCAGCCTGGTATCCGCCTGAGTCGATTCGCCGTGAAGCCGCCGAACGTGGCGACCCCGCGCCATCAGTTGTACCGCCTGGTGCTGATAACCCGCTAGGGCAGTACGCTATTTTGCTGGATATCCCCGGTTACCTGATCCATGGCACCAACCAGCCGGATGGCATTGGCATGCGGGCCAGCCGCGGCTGTATTCGTATGCACCCGGAAGATATCGAAGCGGTATTCTGGCGCGTGCCGGTGGGCACCCAAGTCAATATTATCGATTCACCGATCAAGGTAGGCTGGGATGCCGCTGAGCGAGGTTATGTCCAGGCGTTTACCGCCACGGATGAAACCGCTTATGGCATGGACACGCTGTTGGACGTCGTCGGCCTTATAGAGCACCACGAGGGTGGCCCCAGCAGCGCGGATTACGAACAGGTACGTGAAGTGCTGGAGCGGGCTAACGGTCAAATTGTACCGTTAACCTGATAAGGCTTGGGCGTGTTAGCGCGCGGGGTCAAGCACACCACCCAGCGAAGCATTGCGCCGAAACCAGCCCGCAATACTGGTGCGCGGGCAGCGAGTAGGCAGCACTTCATGGGGAATGGTTTCAGATAGAAAGCAGGCGAAGGTGCCCGCTTCGGGTATGACACGGGCGACCTCTTGGCTGGGGTCGTCAGGATGGTAAATCACCATTTCACCGCCGCCATCGCTTGGCCAGTCGGGCGTCAGATAACCCACGGTAGAGATCACGCGGTTAGCGCGGCCGCGGAAGCTATCCACATGGCGCTGATAAAAAGCGCCGGGTGGGTAGTGAGCGAAGTGGGCTTCGTACTCAAATAAACCCAAAAACAACGCATGGTTGAGCGCCTGCTGCAATTCGCGCATGGCATCTAAATAACGCCGCTGGGCGGCGCTTTCACGGTCCAGCCAATGAATGGCGTCACCGCGGATATCCTTACGCAACAGGTGCTGCTGGCCGCGGCCAATGCCCGCTTCATCCAACCCGTTATAGGCCGCTCGATGCAGTAGTTCATGGTTCAGTGCTTCACAGAGCTCAAGGTCAATCACCTCGCGGCCCACATACCAGCCCTGCTCAACCAGCGCATCGACAAGAGCAACTTGCGTTGCTGGCTGGAGCGCAGGCGTAAACGTAGCAACACTGGGGGTCATTTGTTGGATCTCGATGGGGCTGGGCGGGAAGTGTTAGTAGATGGAGAAGAGAGACGAGTTTTACGTTCCGGATAATGGCGCAGCGGGCCCAAGGGGCGTTGATACAGATCAATCGGCATCCCAAAGCCTTCGGCCAATAGCTCCACCAGCATCATCGCTGAAAGTCCCCAGATGACATGGCCGTCCACGTGATAGCTGGGCACGTAGTGCGCCACGCCATCGACAGTGATGACATCGGTATGGGTGCGATGGTCGTCCAGGAAGTGGCTGAGCGGCACTTCAAAAATAGCGTCTAGCTCACCTGGGTCGGCCACCAGCGGTAAATCAGGCGGAATGATACCGACCCAAGGGGTAACGCGAATGCCGTGCAGCGAAATAACATCCGACAGCCGCCCCAGGGGTTGTACCAGGGTTGGGTCGAGGCCAATCTCTTCCTCTGCTTCGCGCAGCGCAGTGGCGTAAAGATCAGTATCGAAGGGCTCGCGCTTACCACCGGGAAACGCTACTTGGCCGCTATGCGTACTCAAATGGCTGGCGCGGCGGGTAAACAGCAGGGTAGGTGCTGGCCGGTCGACAATGGGCAATAGGACCGCAGCCTCGGGCATTACCACGTGGTCTAAGCGTTGAGGCGTCAGTTGTTGCAGCTGATTGCGAAGTTTCTCTAACATAGGGCATCCAGTAACTTTGTTCTCTTTTACCCAGCAGCGGTCATTGACGTCAAGCGCGTCGAGGCTTCTATTCACTAGCCGTTGAGAATACGCGATGAACTTTTGTAGCCACTGTGGTGATAAGGTGCGTTTTGCAGTCCCCGAAGGCGATGATCGCCCACGCTACCTGTGCGATGCCTGCGGGACGATTCACTATCAGAACCCACGTATTGTGGCCGGCACGCTGCCCGTTAGCGGTAGCAAGGTATTGCTCTGTAAGCGTGCAATTTCACCGCGCAAAGGCTACTGGACGCTGCCTGCTGGCTATATGGAAAACGCTGAATCAACCCAGCAGGCTGCCGCCAGAGAGACCCGCGAAGAGGCCTGTGCCGAGGTCAAACTGGCCAACCTCTATACCCTGATTGATTTACCGCATATCAATCAGGTTTATATGATTTTTCGTGCCGAATTAATCGGCGGCTTCAGCGCCGGACCGGAAAGCCTGGAAGTTGCGCTATTTGAGGAACACGAAATTCCCTGGGATGAACTGGCCTTTACGACCATTGAACGCACGCTACGGCACTTCTACGCTGACCGCCCCCATAACGAGTTTCCGCTACATATCAGCATGGTGACGCCCGAAGATCGTGAGCGCTATTTTGGCAGTGCCTAAGCTATCCAGTTGATAACGTAAATATACGGCTATAGATCGGCTAACTGCCATACATCATAAGCGACTTCTTCATAGGGGTGAGCAAGTTTCAAGGCCGCGATAGCACCATGGATGTGTGCGTCATCACAGACTAGTTCCACTTTGAACTCTTCGACTTTTTCTAAGCTGCCCACCGAACCAATGTGCGGGTGGGCACCTTCGGTCGGGCGAAACTGCCCCGTACCACGGGTTTGAAAACAGACACTCTCGTACGCACCTATACGCCCGGCACCAGCTTCAAACACGGCTTGCTTAACGCTGTCGGCATCTTCCACGGGAACAAAAAAAGCCAATTTGTACATGCTAATCCCCTCTGCAATCCATTCATCATCAAGCGCTGTACTACACGTATGTTAGCGGATAGACGACTACTAGTCGCGGGCTTAGCTTTGTATGATGATGTTTCAGTACTCATTAAGTGAGCCATTGTATGGATAAATTTGAGGTAAAGCTGGACCAGGCGGCCAGGGCCGCCTGGATGTCTTACGTGGGGGGAATGACCCAGGATGAGATTGCCAGCCAGTTGGGTGTTTCACGGCCAGGCGTGCAGCGCTTGTTGGCGCTGGCCCGCCAGGAGGGGCTGGTGAAAGTGCATATTGATCACCCGATCTCTAACTGCATGGCGCTAGGCAGCACGTTGCGTGATCACTTTGGTTTGACCTACTGCGACGTGGTCCCTGCCGATAACCACGCCGCCGAAAGTGCCGCTTCTTACCTAGCTGTGGCAGCCGCCGAGCGGGTGGCGCAGTTGGTTGAACGCAGTGAGCCGTTGACGCTTTCGTTAGGCACCGGGCGTTCGGTGCGGGCAGCGGTAGAAGCGCTAAGCCGTGTTGAGCGGCCTCAGCATCGCTTTGTCTCGTTAGTGGGGAATGTTGCCCGGGACGGCTCGGCTAACCGTTACGATGCGGTGATGGTGATGGCGGATAAAACCGGCGGTGAACGCTTTTTGCTACCCGCACCAGTGGTGGCGGAAACGCTTGTTGAAAAAGAGGCGATGCTGACGCAGCGGTTATTTAAAAAAATTGCCGATGTGGCGCGCGAGTCCGAGGCTGCTTTTATTGGCGTTGGGCGCATCGACCGCCAGGCCACGCTGTTTCAAGATCACTTTATTAGCGAAAGCGAACTAGATGAGTTACTGGGTTTGGCAGCGGTAGGGGAGCTGCTGGGCTGGCCGCTGAATAGCGACGGCGAGGTGATCGACTGCTCGATTACCCGGCGGGTCACTAGTCTGCCCCTGGAGCGCTTTGGCAAGCACCATATGGTGGCGATAGCGGGAGGGCGTGAAAAAGCCCCGGCGATTCATGCCGCGCTGCGTGGCCGTTGGTTGAAAGGGTTGGTGACCGACGAAGCGGCTGCTAGGCAGATTGTAGAGGCGCTCTAGGCCTTTAAAACCGAAACGAGTGCGCTGCAACATGCAGTAAGGGTAATAAGTTAGCGTAAAGTCTAAGCCGATCGGCTTTGCTTTTTTTTGTCTTACGTACGATCATTTGTTCGGTTGATGATCAATAAGATCAAGGCGACAACAATGCCAATACAAGCCCATAGGAGTGCTTTATGCGACTCGCACGTCACTTGCCCGTCACCACGCTAGCGGCCGCCATTGCCATATCGAGCCATGCCCAGGCGCAAACCGAAATCACCGTGGCCACGGTTAATAACAACGATATGGTGATTATGCAGAGCCTCACCGAGGCGTTCGAAGAAGCTCACCCGGACATCACCTTGGATTGGGTGGTGCTTGAGGAGAACGTTCTACGTCAACGCATGACCACCGATATTGCCACCGGTGGCGGCCAATTTGACGTCATGACCATCGGTACTTACGAAGTGCCCATCTGGGCAGAGCGCGGCTGGCTGTCACCACTGGATAATCTACCCGACGACTACAACGAAGATGACCTGCTGGCCTCCGTGCGCGATGGCTTGAGCCTGGATGGTACGCTTCACGCGCTGCCGTTTTACGCCGAAAGCTCAATGATGTACTACCGCCAGGATCTGTTTGATAAAGCGGGTATTGAGATGACCGAACAGCCCACCTGGGAAGAGGTGCGTGAGTGGGCGGGCGAATTGCACGGCAGCGAAGAAGGGCTGGCTGGCATCTGCCTGCGCGGCAAGCCGGGCTGGGGCGAGAACATGGCCTTCATCACTACGCTCGTGAACACTTACGGGGGTCGCTGGTTCGATGAAGAGTGGAATCCAGAGCTTAACTCCGAGCCATGGACGAACGCTGTCCAGTTCTATGTCGACCTGCTGAATGATTACGGCCCACCAGGGGCAAGCTCTAACGGCTTCAACGAAAATCTGGCGCTGTTCGCACGCGGCAACTGTGCAATGTGGGTAGATGCCACTTCAGCCGCTGGCAAACTGTTCGACGAAAATGAGTCTGATGTAGCAGACAGCTTAGGTTTTGCACCAGCACCGATAGCAGAAACCCCCAAAGGCTCACACTGGTTATGGTCTTGGGCGCTCGCGATTCCGGCCTCTTCCGAAAAACAGGAAGCAGCGCTTGAGTTCATTACCTGGGCCACCTCAGAAGACTACATTGAGCTGGTGGGTGAAACGGAAGGCTGGACCAGCGTTCCCCCGGGCACTCGTGAGTCTACTTACGCGAACGAGCAGTACACCGAAGCGGCACCTTTTGCTGATTTCGTTTTAAAGGCCATTAAAGAAACCGACCCGAATGACTCAACCCTAGAACCCAACCCCTACGTTGGCGTACAGACGGTCAACATCCCCGAGTTCCAGTCCATCGGTACTCAGGTCGGTCAGACTATCGCCGCTGCGTTAACCGGCGACACGACGGTAGGGCAGGCGCTAGATAACGCCCAGCGTGCCACTGAACGCACGATGCAGCGGGCGGGCTACATCGAACGCTAAAACGAGACCAGCGCCTGCCTGTTCACTTGGTTACTGACAGTGAGGGCAGGCGCTTTATCGATGTTGTCTAGCCGTTTTCGTATAAAGCCTCGTATTTCGCAGGTAATCCCATGACTAAAACCCGTGCTTCCGGCCGTACTGTTGGCGGGCTGAGAACGCTTGCACTTCAAGCCCCAGCCGTGACGCTACTGTTGCTCTGGATGATTGTGCCGTTAGGCATGACGCTATGGTTCTCCTTTCAGTACTACAACCTGCTAATGCCCGACATGACCGGCTTTGCCGGGGTGGAAAACTATGAATATCTGTTAACCGACCCCGCGCTATGGAAAGCCATGGGCAATACGCTGCTGTTGGTGGGTTGGGTGCTGGTGATTACCGTTGTGGGTGGCACGCTGTTAGCCGTGCTGTTTCAACAAGAGTTTGCGGGTCGTGGTATTGCTCGTGTACTGGCAATTTCACCGTTCTTTATCATGCCCACCGTCAGCGCACTGGTGTGGAAAAATATGATGATGCACCCGTCAAACGGGGTGCTGTCATGGCTGTTTGAGTCCGTTGGGCTGCCTGCATTGGACTGGTTCTCTGCATTACCGCTGACCTCCATTGTGATCATCGTCGCGTGGCAATGGCTGCCCTTTGCACTGTTGATTCTTCTGACGGCGATGCAGTCGCTGGATGAAGATCAAGTCGAAGCCGCCCGCATGGATGGCGCGGGCCCTGTCGCCATCTTCTTCTTTATTACCCTGCCGCATTTAAGGCGCGCGATCAGCGTGGTGATCATGATTGAAATGATCTTCCTGCTGACTATTTTCGCGGAAATTTTTGTGACGACGTCGGGGGGGCCTGGTTTAGCGACGACGAATCTGGCCTATCTGATTTACATCCGTGCGCTACTTGATTTTGACGTGGGCACTGCGTCCGCCGGTGGGGTGATCGCGATCATCCTGGCCAATATCGTGGCGATCTTCCTGGTCCGTATGGTGGCCAAAAACCTGGAAGACTAGACCGGCACTTGTGTCCTGGGAGCACTTTGATGACAACTTTAGGTTCCAAAACAGCTGCGCCACGCTCGACAACGGGGTGGCGGTCAGCACAGGCCAAACGGGCCATGATAACGGTGCTGGGCTGGTCGGTCGCCCTGGTCATCTTCTTTCCGATTTTCTGGATGATATTGACCGGGTTTAAAACGGAAACGGCGGCGATCGCCGACCCAACGCTGATTTTTTCGCCCACTCTGGAAAGTTACCAAGAGGTACAGGAGCGCTCGGGCTATGCGCGGTTTGCGCTCAATAGCGTTGCGGTAGCCTTTGGCTCTACCTTCTTCGCGCTGTTAATTGCTATTCCCTGCGCCTACGCCATGGCTTTTTTGCCGACTAAACGTACCAAGGGCACGCTGCTGTGGATGCTCTCCACCAAAATGCTGCCCTCTGTGGGCGTACTGGTGCCGATATATCTGATTTTTCGCGATGTTGGCCTGCTTGATACCCGAACGGGGCTGATCATCGTCTACACCCTAATGAACCTGCCGATTGTGGTGTGGATGCTTTACACCTTCTTCAAGGATATGCCCAAGGACATTCTTGAAGCAGGGCGTATGGATGGCGCTTCGACACTGCAGGAGGTGATGTTTCTACTGCTGCCGCTGACGCTGCCGGGCATCGCTTCAACGGGCTTGCTATCGGTGATTTTGAGTTGGAACGAGGCGTTCTGGAGTCTCAACCTGACCACCTCAAATGCCGCCCCGTTAACCGCTTACATCGCCTCATTCTCAAGCCCTGAGGGGCTGTTCTGGGCCAAACTATCTGCCGCTTCCACCATGGCGATTGCGCCTATTTTGATACTTGGTTGGATGACGCAAAAACAAATGGTACGTGGCCTGACCTTTGGCGCCGTCAAGTAAAGGATATTCCTCATGGCAACACTACAATTACACAATATTACCAAGCGTTTTGGCGACACCGATGTGATCAAGGGCATCGATCTTGAGGTGAATGACCGCGAGTTTGTCGTCTTCGTTGGTCCTTCTGGCTGCGGTAAATCGACCCTGATGCGCATGATCGCCGGGCTGGAGAGCGCTACCGACGGCGATATTTTGATCGACGGACAGCGTATCAATGACGTTGGCCCAGCGGACCGCGGCCTCGCCATGGTATTTCAGAGCTACGCGCTTTACCCACATATGACGGTAGAAGGCAATATGGGCTTCAGCATGCGCTTGGCGGGGGTTCCCAAAGAGGAGCGCCGTGCCAAGGTGCTGGAAGCGGCCAAGATTCTGCAGCTAGAGCCGCTGTTAGACCGTAAGCCCAAAGCGCTCTCCGGCGGTCAGCGCCAGCGCGTGGCGATTGGCCGGGCGATTGTGCGTAACCCCAGCATCTTCCTATTCGATGAACCGCTCTCCAACCTGGATGCCGCGCTGCGGGTACAAATGCGCATTGAGCTGGCGCGCCTGCACGATGAGCTGGACGCCACCATGATCTACGTGACCCACGACCAGATCGAAGCGATGACCATGGCGGATAAAATCGTCGTGCTCCACGACGGCGTGGTGGAGCAGGTGGGCTCGCCCATGGCGCTCTATCACCATCCGCGCAATCGCTTTGTGGCGGGCTTTATTGGCTCACCGAAAATGAATTTTCTGCCCGTAACGCTGACCGGTGTCACGTCTGAGGGAGTAGGCATTCGCCTGCCCGGCGGCGGTGAGCGCAGCATTCCGGCCGACGGCACCCACTTGGATGCTAATGCCACCCTTGAGTTGGGTGTTCGTCCTGAACACTTGATGCTTGATGAACAGGGGCCTTTAAGCGGCGAGATCAAGGTACTGGAGCGGCTAGGGGGCCAAACCTCGCTCTACGTTCAGATGAACGATGAGCTCATTACCATCATGGCCGATGGCGATGTGGCTTATCGGGTCAACGATACGGTCCATTTCGGCTTCGCCCCCGAGCGCGCCCACTTGTTTGATGCTAACGGGCTAGCCTTACCAAGCCTGGAGCAGCACCCGCTAGCAGGGCTGACCCGCCAAGATAACCGTGCCCCCGGCTCGCCTTCTGAGGAGCCTGCATGAGGACGCTCATCTTTGACTGCGATGGCGTGCTGGTCGACAGCGAAGCCATCGCGGAAGGCACGCTGGTGGCTTACCTCTCCCGGTGGCTGCCCGACCTGAATATTGACCAAGCGCTGGGCCAGGCCCTGGGGATGACCACGGCGGCTATTCTCGCGCATCTCGAAGCGTTAAGCGCCCACACACTGCCGCTTGATGCCACCGAACAGGTGGATACCGCCATTGAGGCGCGCTTGGCGCGGGAGCTGAAAGCGATAGAGGGAGCGGATAAGGCCGTTCGCGGCATCGCGTTGGAAAAAGCGGTAGTTTCCAACAGTCGACGCAGCCGCGTACTGGCGTCATTGGCGAATACGCGGTTGGCAGAAGCCTTTGGCGACGTGCCTATCTTTACTGCTGATCAGGTGGCTAATCCCAAGCCTGACCCCGCGCTCTACCAATTGGCAGCCTCCCAGTTAGGCCAAGTGCCCCGGGACTGCCTGGTGGTGGAAGACAGCGTTGCCGGGGTAACCGCCGCCCATGCCGCGGGCATGTGCGTAATCGGTTTTGTCGGCGCCAGCCACGTGGATGCTGAACAGTCGGCACGCCTTACCCAGGCCGGTGCCTGGAGAATTTTAGAGCACATGCACGGCTTGGCAGCATTGGTGGACGAATGGCAGACCCATGGCGCCAGCTTGCCACATGCTAACGGCGTGCCCACTCATCGGAGATAGCTATGAAACTGATCGATAAAACCGCAGTGATTACCGGTGGCGCTCGCGGCATCGGCCTGGCCATTGCCCAGCGTTACCTTTCAGAAGGCGCCAATGTCGTGGTGGCCGATATTGACCGTGGCGCCATCGACGATGCCGTAGCGACACTGCAGCAGCTGGGGCTCGCCGAGAAGGTGATGGGGGTGGCACTAAATGTCTGCGATCAGAGCTCGATTGATGCCATGGTAGAGGCGGTGATGCAGCGCTTCGGCGGTATCGATATTCTGGTCAATAACGCCGCGGTATTTGATATGGCGCCCGTGCTTGAGGTGACCGAGGCGAGCTTCGACAAGCAGTTTGCGGTTAATACCAAGGGCATGTTTTTTACCCTGCAAACGGTTGCCCGTTCCATGGTAGCCCGTGGCCAAGGCGGGAAAATTATCAATATAGCCTCCCAGGCGGGGCGTCGTGGTGAAGCCCTGGTGAGTGTTTACTGCGCCAGCAAGGCAGCCGTCATCAGCCTCACTCAATCCTGCGGGTTGGATCTGATCAAACACGGCATCAACGTCAACGGCATTGCTCCCGGTGTGGTGGATACGCCGATGTGGGAGGAAGTCGACGCACTCTTTGCCCGTTACGAGAACCGTCCGCTTGGCGAGAAGAAACGTCTGGTAGGCGAAGCGGTTCCATTTGGGCGCATGGGCCTGCCGGAAGATCATACCGGCGCAGCGGTTTTTCTGGCCAGCCAGGACAGCGATTACGTGGTCGCCCAAACGCTGAATGTCGATGGCGGCAATTGGATGAGCTGAGGTGGCCATGACGCCTGATCTTGATGCCTTAGCACAACAGATTATTCGCGCCGCTGACGGTGCATCGCGCTACTTGGTAGCGCTGGCAGGGCCGCCAGGGGCGGGGAAATCCTATCGCAGCGCCCAGCTCTGCGATGCCATTAATCAGCGCTTGCCGGGCCAAGCCGGTCTGGTGCCCATGGATGGCTATCACTTCGATAACGCCGTGCTGGGCGAGCAGCAGGTGCCGCTTAAAGGCGCGCCTCACACCTTCGATGTGGAGGGGCTGCGCTGCGACCTTGAACGCATCCGTCAGGCTATCCATCCGGTAGCGGTACCGGTCTTTGATCGCCCGCTGGATCTCGCCCGTGCGGGTGGGCGGCTGATCACGCTTGAGCAGCGCATCGTGATCGTCGAAGGCAACTATTTGCTGCTGGATCGCACTCCCTGGCGCGACCTGCGCCCACTATTTGATTGGACGCTATTTATAGACGTCGATGACGACGTGTTGGTTGAGCGATTGATCAATCGCTGGCTTGAGATGGGCCAGGACCGCGCCGGGGCGCTGGAGCGGACCCATCACAAAGACATGCTCAACGCGCAATTGGTAAAACGCTGCTGTTTAACGCCTGACCAGCGCTGGCGCTAGCGTTTTTGTAACCGTTCTAGTCACTTTTATTATCCCCATCGCGCCAAGTAGGCCTTGGCTGGAGAGTACCCATGACCCAACTTAACAATCACAACCTGGGCAATCTAACCGCCGATGTTGCCGTGCCTCACTATGACCGCAAGGCGCTCACACCCGGTATTGTGCATATCGGCGTAGGCGGCTTTCACCGTGCCCATCAGGCGATGTATCTGGATGCACTGATGAACCAGGGCGAAGCGCTGGATTGGGGGATTGTTGGCGTGGGCGTGATGCCTGGCGACAAACGCATGCAGCAGGCGCTGGCAGCACAGGACTATCTCTACACCCTGGTGGTCAAGCACCCTGACGGCCAGTACGAGCCCAGGGTCATTGGCAGTATGGTGAATTACCTATTTGCACCGGACGATACCGAGGCGGTGATTGAGCAGATGGCCGACCCGGCGATTCGTATCGTGTCGCTGACCGTGACCGAAGGCGGTTACAACTTTCATCCGGTGAGTGGCGAGTTCGATCTCGATAATCCTCAGGTACGCGCCGACCTTGCTAACCCCGCCCAGCCGACCACCAGCTTTGGACTTGTGGTGGAGGCGCTGGCCCGCCGCCGTGCACGCGGCATTGCACCCTTTACCGTTATGTCCTGCGATAATATTCAAGGCAACGGCGATGTCGCTAAACGTATGTTCGGCGCCTATGCCCAGGCGCGGGATGCCGAGCTAGGTGCCTGGCTGGAAGCCGAGGTGGCGTTTCCCAACGCCATGGTGGATCGCATTACCCCAGTGACATCACCTACCGATATTGATGAGCTTAATCAGCGCTTTGGCGTCGAGGACGCCTGGCCAGTGGTTTGCGAACCCTTTACGCAATGGGTGCTGGAGGACCACTTTCCCCTTGGCCGCCCGGCGTTTGAAAAGGTAGGCGTTCAAGTTGTTGAGGATGTCGAACCCTACGAGCTGATGAAGCTGCGCCTACTCAACGCCAGCCACCAGGCGCTGACCTACTTTGGTTATTTAGCGGGATACCGCTACGCCCATGAGGTATGCCAAGATCCGCTGTTTGTTGATTTTCTCTTGGGCTATATGCGCGAGGAGGGCACACCAACATTGGCGCCAGTGCCGGGGGTTGATCTTGAAGATTATCGCTTAACGCTGATTGAGCGTTTTGCCAACTCGCAAATCAAAGATACCCTGGCACGGCTCTGCGCCGAGAGCTCTGACCGGATTCCCAAATGGCTAGTGCCGGTGATTCGCCAGCAGTTGGCCCAGGGTGGCGAGATAGAGCGCAGTGCCGCCGTGGTGGCCAGCTGGGCGCGCTACGCTGAGGGGGTGGACGAGCAGGGCGAGCCGATTGAGATTGTTGATCGTTTGAAGGCACCGCTAATGGCCATTGCGGCCGAGAACCGCACTCGACCCACGGCCTTTATCGAAAACCGTGAACTGTTTGGTGACTTGATCGATAGCGCCCGCTTTGTTGAAGCCTATATAGCAACTCTAAGTTCACTGCACGAACGTGGCGCACGCGCTACGCTAGAGGGTCTGGCGTCATCCAAAGGAACAGTGTGATGTATATCGGGGTAGATTGCGGTACCCAAAGTACCAAGGTGGTGGTGGTCGACGTTGAACGAGGCATGATTCTGTCGGAAGCAAGCCGCCCCCATCGCTTGGAAGAGGGCGAAAATGGCCGCCGCGAGCAGGCACCGGCCGAGTGGTTGGCGGCCCTGAAAGGCGCATTCTTTGCCGCCCTCGATAAAGCCGGGGTCTCAGCGAGTGAGGTGCGTGGTATCGGCGTTTCCGGCCAGCAGCACGGCATGGTGGCGCTCGATGCGGATGGTGCGCCGGTCTACCCCGCCAAACTGTGGTGCGATACCGAAACCAGCACGCAGAATGCCCAATTGGTTGCCCGCCTGGGCGGTGAAGCGGGCTGCCTGGAAAAATTGGGGTTAGTGCTGCAAACCGGCTATACCGCCTCCAAGGTTGCCTGGCTGCGTGAGCATCACCCAGATGCGTACCACCGCATCGAAAGCCTGCTGCTACCCCACGACTATCTCAATTTCTGGCTTACCGGCGAGCGGGTCACCGAAGCGGGCGATGCCTCGGGTACCGGCTACTTCGATACCCGCAAACGCTGCTGGCAGTTGCAGGTATTTGAGGAAATAGCTCCCGAGCTAGACCCAGCACGGGTGCTGCCCCGTTTGTTGGAAGCCCATGAGCCGGTTGGCGTGGTGCGCCAGGTAGTGGCACGTGAGCTGGGCCTTGGTGATCAGGTCGTTGTCTCTTCCGGTGGCGGCGACAACATGCTGGGCGCCATTGGCACTGGCAATATTACCCCAGGGTTGATCACACTGAGCTTGGGCACCTCCGGCACCGTTTGCGCCTACTCGGCTACACCTGTCGAGTGCGATAACGCCATGGTCGCCAACTTCTGCTCCAGCACCGGTGGCTGGCTGCCGTTGATCTGCACCATGAATGTCACCTCGGCCACCACGCGGGTACGCGAGCTGTTCGGCCTGGACCTAGCCGCGTTTGGCGAAAAAGTAGCCAGCGCGCCCATCGGCGCCGAAGGCGTTACCGTGCTGCCTTTTTTCAATGGCGAGCGGGTGCCAATGTTGCCCAACGCCTCAGCAGACTTTCTTGGCCTGACCAGTTTGAATACCACCCAGGCTAATTTATGCCGCGCCGTGGTGGAGGGCGCCACTTTCGGGCTACGCTATGGGCTGGAATTATTGGGTGATTTAACCGCCGGTGCTAGCCAGATTCGTCTGATCGGCGGCGGCGCCAACAGCCCCGTATGGCGACAGATGGTGGCGGACATTACCGGTACCCAAGTGATTTGCCCCGAGATTACCGACGCGGCCGCCCTGGGCGCCGCGATACAAGCGGCCTGGTGCGACCAGCGGTCAGAGGGCGTAACCCTGGAATCACTGTGTGAAAAGTTAGTCCACCTGGATGCCCAGTCACTTGCTGACCCCCATCCTGACCGTGTGGCCGCGTATCAACCGATTTATGCACGTTATTGCGCAGCACTTGAACAACGCCATGGCGGCGCTTAAAAGCATATCAAGGAGATTTTATGACCAGCCAGCTACAACAGTTAAAGCAACATTCGCTTGTCGTCGCCGACACAGGTGATCTTGAGGCCATTCGCCGCTATCAGCCAGAAGATGCCACGACCAATCCCTCACTGCTGCTCAAAGCGTTTAGTTTGTCCGGTTATCAAGCGCTAATCGACGAAGAGCTGAGCACTGTAAAAGCCTCTGGCGGCAGCCGTGAAGAGCAAGTCAAACATGCGGTTGATCGCCTGGCGGTGGCCATGGGTAGTGAGATTTCGGCGGTCGTGCCGGGGCGTGTTTCCACCGAAGTGGCTGCTCGTTTGTCGTTTGATACCCAGGCCAGTATCGCCAAGGCCCATGAACTCATCGAGCTGTACGATGCCCGTGGCGTGTCACGCGACCGTGTGCTGATCAAACTGGCGTCTACTTGGGAAGGCATTCGTGCCGCCGAGGTACTTGAGCGTGAGGGCATTCAGTGCAACCTGACGCTGCTGTTTAGCGATGCCCAGGCCCAGGCCTGCTTTGATGCCGGCGTGTTTCTCATCTCACCCTTTGTGGGCCGAGTGACCGATTGGTACAAAAAAGAGACCGGCAGTGAGTACACGCCAGAAAACGACCCGGGTGTTCAGTTTGTTCAGGGCGTGTGTGAGCGAGCCAACCAGGGTGGTTACGACACCGTGGTAATGGGTGCGAGCTTCCGCACTACCGGCCAAGTGCTCGCGCTGGCAGGTTGCCCACGGCTGACCATTTCGCCGACGTTACTGGAAGAGCTAGAGGCGACGGAAGGCAGCGTTACTGCGCAAATCCGTGCCGGGGAAGGTGCGGGTAAACCCACTGCGCCGCTTAACGAAGCCGCTTTCCGCTGGGGGCATAACCAGGATGCCATGGCCAATGACAAGCTGGCTGAAGGTATCCGCCGCTTCCACGACGACCAGCTGGAACTTGAATCGTTGATCGATAAACGGCTAGGCTGAAATATACGTTAGCCCATGGTTTAAGTGCGTCGGGGTTAGGGTGCGCCCTGACGTCGGCGACGTTATATTCAGATATGGGGAGTGTGTCATGGATGCCACTCTGCGGCAGTTGCTGGAGTCTATTAAGCTGACCCCGAGCAGTGATTTGCAGCCGCTAAGTGGCGGCGATATCGCTGCTGTTTATCGCCTGGAGACGCGCCAGGGGCAGGTGGTGATCAAGCACGACGACGCTGCTCGGTTGCGTGGTGAAGCCGAAGGGTTGCGTACCCTGCGCAATGCCTGTGCGAAACTAGTGGTGCCGGAAGTGCTCGGACTAGCAGACGGCTGGCTGGTCATTGAGTCGTTAGACACGGTGCCTGGGCCGCAGAACGCAACTGCGCTTGGCGAAGGGCTGCGCGGATTGCATGAAGTGATTGGCGATGCCCACGGCTGGCATCAGGATAATGCCTGTGGGCTCACTCCCCAGCCTAATGCGCCGCTTAGCGATGGGCGGGCTTTTCAGCGTGAACGCCGCCTGCTCCCCCTTGGCGAGGCGTGCTACCAGCAAGGGCTGCTGGATAGCCAACTGCGCGGGCGCATTGAGCGCTTGGCTGAGGATCTGGAGCGCTGGCTGCCCGATGCACCGCCCAGCTTGCTGCATGGTGATTGTTGGTCGGGAAATGTGCTCACCACCCCGCAGGGGCCCGCTCTGATAGACCCCGCGGTATATCGCCACTACCCGGAAGTGGATTTAGCGATGCTGACTCTGTTTGGCTCGCCCGGCGATGCGTTTTTTGACGCCTACTGGAACGGCGACGCCCCGACCGACTGGCCGAGGCGTGAAGCGCTGTTTCAGCTTTACCCGCTGTTGAATCACCTGCTGCTGTTCGGTGCCGGTTACTGCTCGGCGGTTGAGCGCAGCGTGGCGAGGGTCGAGTCCTTCGCTTGAGTTACCAAGACTTATAGGGCAAAAACTTGCCGTTTAACGTTAGCAAAACCCGGTCGCCTTTGGGGTCTTCGATTTTGTCGACTTCCATGGTGAAGTCGATGGCGCTCATGATGCCGTCGCCGAACTTCTCCTGCACGACGTCCTTCAAGGTTTCCCCATAAACGCCGACCACTTCATACAGGCGGTAGATGAAGGGGTCCTGGGGAATTGCTTCGTCCCAGGCCTTGGTGGGAAACGCCACTAACGCTTCGGCGACATCGCTTTCCACACCTAGCGTATCGCATATCTGATGAGCAACATCGCTGCTGGCGCTGTTCATGCCGTAGCAGGCGGAAGCGACCCATACTGGCGACATGCCGACCGCTTTACCAATATCGTCCCAGCTCATTTTTTTACGCGCTTTGGCGGCGAGCAGAGTATGACGCATTTCGAGCTTATCCATGATGGTTCTCCTTTAGAGTTAAGGGCGTTTGACGCCCTTTTTTGCCTAATAGGCTGCGATCAAGAAAAGACTTTTTTGGCCTGAGTGCGGACGTGGGTGGTGTAGAGAACCAAGCCAACCAGCGTCAAACCGCCTACCAAGTTGCCTAGTACGGTGGGGATTTCGTTCCACATAATGTATTGATACAGAGTGAAGTCAGCGCCCATCATCAGACCAATCGGGAACAGGAACATGTTGACAACGGAGTGCTCAAAACCGAGATAGAAGAAGACAATAATCGGCATCCACATGGCCATGATTTTGCCGGAAACCGTTGTAGAAATGGCAGCGCCCACCACGCCCATGGACACCATCCAGTTGCAGAACATGCCTCTTAGGAAGAGCACAATCCAACCGGCAATGCCGGCATCCTGGTAACCCACCGTTCGGCTTTCACCGACGGTCATCATCGTTTGGCCGACAGCGTTGATCTCTTCAGTGCCGCCCATGGTGAAGTTCAGGTAACCGAAGGTGGCGATAAATAGGGCACCCCCAAGATTGCCGAGCCCTACCAGCCCCCAGCACTTCAGCATTCGGGGTAGTGTGACGCCAGGCCGCTTGTCGAGCCATGCAAGAGGCACCAGCGTGAAAACACCCGTGAGCAGGTCATAGCCCATCAGGTAGAGCATGACGAAGCCGACGGGAAAGAGCAGCGCCCCGATCAAAAATTGGCCTGTTTGTGTCGCTATGGTAATGGCGAAAATAACTGCCAAGGCCAGGGTAGCACCCGCCATAAAGGAGCGAATAAGTGTATCTCGCGTGCCCATATAGATTTTTGATTCACCCTGATCCACCAACTTGGTGACAAATTCACTGGGCATTAGATAAGACATAAGCATGTCTCCTGTGTCATTTCGGTTAATTAACGCTTAACCCAAGAGTTTTAGAGTTTCCTGCTAAGAGCAATAAATAGGAGCAATAAAACCGATGGCTGCGCCGTCCTGGTGCAAAAGAGATTAAGCGTGTGGCACTATCGCACTATCACTATTTATGTTGCGATTTGTGTGCCAACTCTTAATTTTTATTATTAACCGTTTGTTTTTAATATATTAATTTATTTTTTGCGCATTGATTTTGAGTCGCTCGAATAGTTACGAAAAATCGTAATTGACGATATTTCGTTGTTTTATTAACGAAAACTCGTAACTGGCGTGGGAATTGAATGGTTCATTAGTGAAGATCACCTTGAACCCTGAGGTAGTAGCTAATGCTTATGCAGGAAACCACGCACGCCACAGCCTCTGCACTCATGGGCGGTTACTCACCGCTTGCCATGATTGTGATCGACCCCTTTACCGATCAGCTATTGGCAGCCAATCCGGCTGCCTGTGAGCTGCTATGTATTGAAGAACTATGTATTGAAAACACAAGTATTGAACAAGGCATGCCTCTAGCGGCCCCATTCAGCCACCGCCTGAGTGCGTCTCTGCCGCTATGGGTGAGCTTTACGGATGAGGCGCTGGTTCAAAAAACCGCCTGGTCGGATGACTTGGTGATACTCGATATGCTGCGCCAGCCCTATCGGGTAGAGGTTTATGCCCAGTGCATTGAAGATTCTGAACAGCTTCTGTTAACGCTGATTGATCGTAATAAAGCCGAGCAGCGACGTGCCAAGGCAGAGCTTGGTCGCCAGCATCGCCAGGGTGAAGTGGGCTGGCAGCGTGTCGAGCAGGTCTTCGAGCGCATAGAGAAGCAGAATCAGCTGATTCTTAGCGCGGCAGGCGAGGGCATTTATGGCCTGGATGCCGAGGGAAAAACCACCTTTGTTAATCCCGCCGCGGAGCGCATTTTAGGCTGGAGTACCGAGGACATGGTGGGTCACGACGCGCACCTGATGTTTCACCACACCCACGCCGATGGCAGCCAATTTCCGGTGCAGCAGTGCCCGATTCATGCCTCGTTTAGTGATGGCCAGGTCCATCACGTCGATAACGAAGTGTTTTGGCATAAAAACGGCGAAGCGATCCCGGTCGAGTACACCAGTACACCGATTTTCGAGATGGGCCGTTTGGTCGGGGCAGTAGTGTTGTTTCGTGATATTCGTGAGCGTAAGCGCGCCGAGCAGCAGCTGCGCGATGCGCTGGCTGAGGTGGAGTCTCTCAAGCAGCGCCTAGAGCTAGAGAACGAATACCTCCAAGAAGAGATAAAAGCGGAGTTAAATCACCGCGATATCGTGGGTAATAGCCCGGCGGTGGCACAACTGATTAAACAGATAGAGATGGTCGCGCCCACTAGTGCCAACGTCTTGATTAGCGGCGAATCCGGTACTGGCAAAGAGCTGATCGCCCGGGCTATTCATGCGGGCAATGCGCGCAGCGATCGGCCGCTGATCCGCGTGAACTGCGCCGCTATCCCGCGAGATCTTTTCGAGAGTGAGTTTTTCGGCCATGTCAAAGGCGCCTTTACCGGTGCCGTTCAGGACCGGCCAGGACGTTTTGAACTCGCCCACGGCGGTACGCTGTTTTTAGATGAAGTCGGTGAAATTCCCTTGGAGCTGCAGAGTAAGCTGCTGCGTGTATTGCAGGACCAGCAGTTTGAAAGGGTGGGTGACAACCGCACACGGGAGGTCGATGTGCGGGTCATTGCAGCGACCAACCGTGAACTGCGTGACATGATCGACGCAGGCCACTTTCGGGAAGACCTCTACTTCCGCCTTAACGTCTTTCCCATTGATTCGGTGCCACTACGTAAGCGGATTGAGGATGTGCCGCTACTAGCGCGTCATTTTTTGCACCGTGCCTGTCTTAAATTCAATAAGCCCGGCGTGCGTATTCCTCCCGCCCAATTAGAAATTCTCCAGCGTTACCCCTGGCCCGGCAACATTCGTGAGCTGGAAAACGTCATTGAGCGACAGGTGATCGTCACCCAGGACCGGCGCCTGGTATTTGATGACCTGCTGCTGAGTGAACCGCCACGTTCGTTAAGCCGCAATAACTCGGTGCACTCGGTGGCTCATTCTAGTGGGCAACAAAGTGAAGCACCGCTGCTAACCGAACATGCGCTTAGCCAGCGCCAGCAAGAAAGCACCATTGCCGCTCTATCCAAGGCGGGCGGCAAAGTGTCTGGGGCGGGCGGCGCGGCGGAGCTACTGGGGATCAAGCCAACCACGTTAGCGTCACGGCTAACAAAGTGGGGCATTGATCCAAGGGAATTTCGTAAAAGAAAGCCGCATCTATCGTCAAAGTCTCATGCTTTGGACTAAGGTAAGCTGGATGCGACTTGACAATAGGCCGTACACACAATTTTAGATTGTTCAAGGCTAGCATACATACATGAATGTAACTATAATGCTCATCTTTCTGAGTGGCTTAATGCGCTGAGTGAGTTTGTAAGCTTAGATTCTTTGTAAGCTGAGAGACTTCGTAAGATGAGAAGCTTAGTTCGTTCGCCATCCTGACGCTGATACTTAGAGGCAACCCCATGCGACTGGCACACTGGGCAGTCAATGCCCCTTTACGACCCTTACTGTTAGCGGTATTCACAGCTTCTTTTGTGTTGCCTGCTCAAGCTGCTGACCTCCTCACAATTACCCGTGATGCGCTAGACAATAACGCCGCATTGGCCTCGGCGCGCTCCGAATATCTGGCCGTCGAAGCCGGCAGAGATATCGCAAGGAGTGGACTGCTTCCCCAAATCAACGCGACGGGTAATGTGGCTCACAACCAGCAGTACGAAAGTCAGTCGTCGTCTCGCGTGGGCACAGGTACTGGCGGCGGGGCGGGTGATTTTAGTAGCACAAGCGATGATCGCTACAACACCCTATCGCTCTCCTTAGAAGCCACCCAAGCGCTCTATGATGAAGTCACTCGCCGAGAAGTCACTCAGGCCGAACGTCAGATTGATCAGCAGGTGTATCTGCTAGCAGCCACCGAGCAGCAGCTCCTGATCGATACCGCCAGCGCCTATTTCGACATCCTGCGTGCTCATGAAGTGCTCGAAGCACGCTTTGCTCAGGAGCGGGCGATTGGTCGCCAGCTCGAGCAGGCAGGCGAGCAGTTTGAAGTCGGTTTGATTGCGATTACCGAAGTCGAAGAAGCGCGCGCGACGTTTGACCAGTCGCGGGCGGATCGCATTGCCGCAGAAAGTAACCTGCAAGTGGCGTTTGAGGCATTGGAACAGCTGACCGGCCAGCGATACGCCAGCATTGAAGCCCTCGGCGACAGCATGCCCATTGCGCTTCCTGAGCCAAGCAGCCGCGACTACTGGGTGGAGCAAGCCCTTGAGCTTAATCCGCAAGTACTCGCCCAGCAGGCGGGCATCGAAGTATCCCGTAGCGGCGTTGAGATTGCCCGCGCGGGTGGCTTACCCACGCTTCAGGCCTTTGGCAACTATCAATATGGCGACAGTGATATTGATAACACCACCGGGAATGACTCCTCTAGCCAAGTCGGCCTAAGCGCCAATGTGCCGATCTACACCGGTGGTCGCACTAGCGCGAGCATTCGTCAGGGCACCTATCAGCTGGAAAGCAGCCAGTATGATTTCGAGTCTCAGCGTCGCTCGTCGATTCAACAAGTCCGCTCGCTTTACACCCAAGTGAGTAACGATGTGGAAACCGTCGAAGCCCGTCAGCAGGCGATCGTCTCAAACCAGAGTGCATTAGAAGCGACCCGCGCCGGTTACGAGGTCGGTACCCGGAACATTGTTGATGTGTTGAACGCCGAGCAGAACCTCTACAACGCTATCGCCAACTACGCCGAAGCGCGCTACGACTATGTGGTGAATTTGCTCTCACTGCGTCAGCAGGCAGGGCTTCTAGACGTTGAAGCCATTCAGGAAGTCAACGCGTGGCTAACCGGCGACGAGGTGAACTTCACCTTGCCAGAAAGTGGCGGCAACGACCGCTACGAACGCGGTCTCGACATCGGTGCTCCTCCCCAGCCAGTCATGTAATTGCTTGCCGATGGGGAATGATCCAGGTGCACACGTGCCACTTGTCGACTTTTAAAAAAGATACATGGGAACTCAAAGTATGAAGAAAATGATTCACTCAAAACGAGCGAGTCTAGTGACGCTTATAGCCGCGCTGGCACTCGCGGCATGTGGTCAAGAGCAAGCAGAGGAGCCCCAGCAAGGTGCACAACAAGAACCCCCGCCCCATCAGGTAGAAGTAACTGAAATGGCGCGTCAGGATATACCGCTGGATAAATCGTATCCCTCTTTGCTACGCAGTGATGGTGAAGTCACTTTGGTGGCACGTGTAAATGGTTTTCTTGAAGAGCGCCACTTTGAACCAGGCCAAATGGTAGAAGAGGGCGATCGTCTTTATACCATTGAGCCGGATCTTTATCAGGCGACCGTTAACCAGCGTGAAGCTGACCTGCAAAGCGCGCGGGCTGAACTTTCCCGCGCCCAGCGTGATGCCCAGCGTTTCGAGCAATTACTAAGTCAGAACTCGGTCAGCCGTCAGCAGTATGACCAAGCACTCGCTGACCAGCGTGTCGCCCAAGCAAACGTAGCGCAGGCAGAGGCAGCGTTAACCAGTGCCAATCTCGACCTAGGTTACTCGCAGGTGACTGCACCGGTGTCAGGCATGATCAGCTTAAGCCAGATTAACGTGGGCAACTTGGTGACCTCCGGCACTGAGCTAGCCACGGTTACGCCGCTTGATCCCTTAGAAGTACGTTTCCAGCTGCCTCAGCGCGACGCTTTTGAGCTACGCCGCCAGTTAAGCGAAAGCGGTGAGACATCGAATATTCGTGCGCGGTTGAGCGTTCCAGGTGTTAGCGGTGGCAGTGATTCTGAACTGGAAGGCCATTTAGACTTCCTGGGGTCACGAGTCGACAGCGGTACCAGTACCGTTCAAGCGTCCGCCACGTTTGAAAATCCTGAGGCGAGCATACTGCCCGGCCAATTTGTGCGTGTCCGGATTGAAGGCTTGAAACGCTTTGACGTGATGGCAGTGCCAGAAATTGCTGTGACGCAAGGCTTAATGGGCCCCCAAGTGTATGTGCTGGATGATGAAAATAAGACTCGTGAGCAGACGGTCTCTTTAGGCGAAGTGGCAGGCCCTTGGCAGTTGATTCGTGAGGGCTTGGAGCCGGGTGATCGAGTGATTGTCGGTGATCCCGCTGGTTTAGAGCCGGGTATGGCGATTGACCCGCAACCTTTTGATGGCAATGCAGGGGCGGTGGTCGAAGACGTCGAGCAAGAAGAGGCGCAAGAACAGGCCGAGGCGGCACAAGCGATGGAAGCGGGGGCAGCCGATGGTCAGCCCGCTGAAGGAGAAGAGGGTGCGCAATAATGAACTTCTCTAACTTCTTCATCAGCCGCCCGATCTTTGCCACGGTATTGGCAATTATCGTGACGTTGGTGGGCGTTATGTCGATGCGGATACTGCCGATTGAGCAGTATCCCAGCGTAGTGCCGCCTACGGTTTCCGTTCAGGCGCAATTCCCCGGCGCGGATGCGGAGACTGTTGCACAGACCGTGGCGGCACCCATCGCAGAAGCGATCAACGGCGTTGAGGACATGCTTTACATGACCTCAAACAGCGCTGATAACGGCACCATGAGCCTGAGTGTAGCCTTTAATATCGGCACCAGTGGCGATATTAATACCATTAACGTGAATAACCGCGTTCAGGGTGCGCTCTCTCAACTACCTGAAGCCGTGCAGTCGCAAGGCGTCACCGTTGAGCTCCGCTCCGACTCTATTTTGATGTTTATCGCGTTGACCTCGCCGAGCGGTGACTACGACAAAATTTTCATGCAGAACTACGCCACCTTAAACGTGCTTGATGAACTGCGTCAGGTGCCTGGGGTGGGTAATGCAGAGGTGTTGGGCGGTGGTGAGTTTGCCATGCGCATCTGGATGGACCCGGACAAATTGGCGCAGTACGACCTGACGCCTAGCGAAGTGGCGAGTGCGATTAGAGCGCAAAACACTGAGATTCCGGCCGGTAGCTTGGCATCAACGCCGCAAAGTGAACCGCGCGCGTACAGCTATACGATTACCGCTGGAGGTCGCCTTAATGATGTCGACGAATTCCGTAATATTTACCTGCGTACCAATAGCGACGGCTCTTCGCTTCGCTTGGAAGACATTGCACGCATTGAGCTTGGGGCCTCCTCTTACGGTGTCGACGCACGTTTGAACGGTTCAAGCATGGCGCCGATTATTATTAATCAACAGCCCGGTGCGAATGCGTTGGAAACTGCTCAGGGTGTACGCACGGCGATGGAAGATTTGTCCACTCGCTTCCCGCCTGGGCTTGAGTATGTGGCGCCTTACGACACCACGCTGTTTATTGATGCATCGGTAGAAACGGTTATAAAAACCTTTATTGAAGCTTTTCTGATCGTTATCGTCATTCTGTTTATCTTTCTACAGAATTGGCGCTTTACCGTGATTGCCATGTCGGTCGTGCCCGTTGCGGTGGTGGGTACGTTTGCAGGCTTCTACGTATTTGGCTTTTCGATCAACCTGCTGACGCTGTTTGCGCTAGTGCTCTCAATCGGGATAGTGGTCGATGATGCGATTCTGGTGGTGGAGAACGTCGAGCGCGTGCTGAGTGAAGAGGAAGATATCAGCGTGCGCGACGCCACTATCCGGGCGATGAAAGAAGTGGGCGGGCCGGTTATTGCGACCTCGCTGATTATGGCCGCAGTGTTTGTACCCGTGGCTTTCCTGGGCGGCTTTACCGGGCAAATTTACCAGCAGTTTGCGATCACCGTGGCGATCTCGGTGGCGCTCTCAGCGGTCATGGCGTTGACCTTTACACCTGCCCTATCGGCGATCTTTATTAAGCATAAAATCGCTGGCGCCGGGCAGTCCAAGTTTAAGCGCGCTTTAAACACACCGTTCCGCCTGTTTGATCGCATGTTCGCGGGAATTACCGCCGCTTACATGTGGGTCGTAAAAGGCTTGGTGCGCTTTTGGGTGTTGGCGCTGGCACTCACGGTGCTTACGGGGGTGGGTTCGTACTGGCTATACGCTAATACACCCTCAACGTTGGTGCCTGAAACGGACCAAGGGGTTGTGTTGGTGAGCGTGTCGTTGCCGGATGCAGCGTCGCTTGACCGTACGCAACGCTATATGGCGAAACTCAGTTCGGCGATTGAAGATATTCCCGGGGTGGAGTACTCATCGGCGGTGGCGGGTTATGACATTCTTTCAAGCGCCGTGAATACTGCGCGCGGGGTGATGTTTATCAATCTTAGCCCTTGGTCTGAACGTGAACTGACAGCTACCGAACTGGTCGGGCGTATTATGGGGTTAGGCGCAAGTATCGATGGCGGTTCTGCCATGGCCTTTAACTTGCCGCCTATCATGGGGCTTTCGACCACCGGCGGGTTTACCGGTTACCTGCAGTCATTTGACGGGGCGTCGACACGCGAGCTCTATGAGGCTTCATTGCAAATAATGCAGAAGGCTAACCAGCATCCTGCCTTGAACCGGGTCTTCAGCACCTTCAACGTTAATGTGCCGTCATACCGTGCCAATATCGACCAGCAGAAAGCGTTGAGTTATGGCGTGGAGTTGGGGAATATTAACTCGGCCTTAGGCAATACGTTTGGTAATGGTTTTGTGAACTACTTTAGCTATCAAAACCGCAACTTCCAGGTGTATCTGCAAAACGAAGACGAATTTCGTAAAACGCCGGAAGACGTCAGCAGCGTCTATGTCCGTGGTGGCAATGGCGAACGTATTCCCCTTTCCGAGTTTGTCGAGCTGGAGCGCCAAACCGGCCCGGCGGTAGTGTCGCGGTTCGGGGTTTACGCTGGCGCCCAGTTCCAAGGTCAACCTGCGGCTGGCTACAGTTCTGCCCAAGCGATTGAGGCGATGGAAAGCATCGTACAAGAGACGCTAGGCTCTGACTGGGGCATGGGTTGGACCGGCACGGCGTATCAAGAGTCCAACATGGGCAGCGCCGCGACGCTGGCGATTGTCTTCGGGCTATTGATGGTGTTCCTGATTCTGGCGGCTCAGTACGAGAGTTGGTCGTTGCCGCTGGCGGTTCTGACCGCAACGCCCTTTGCCTTCCTGGGTGGTATTGGTGGCATCGTGCTGCGCGGGCTGGACACCAGTGTGTATGTGCAGATCGGTATGCTGGTGGTGGTCGGGCTTGCGGCGAAAAACGCTATTCTGATTGTCGAGTTCGCCGAACTTCAGCGTAAAGAGCAGGGTAAAACCATTCGTGAGGCGGCGATTACCGCGGCAGAGCTGCGTTTCCGTCCCATCGTAATGACCTCGTTGGCGTTTATCTTCGGTACTTTACCGTTGGCCTTGGCGACCGGCGCCAGCGACGTGAGCAGCCACCACATCGGTACCACGGTGGCCATGGGTATGTTCTCTGTCGCTACCCTGGGTAGTCTGTTCATTCCCAGCTTCTACGCCATGATTGCGACAGCCTCTGACTGGCTGGGACGCAAAATGAAGGGCAAAAAACATGCTTCCAACAAGCCAGCGCTGGAGCATGACCACTAAAATTTAGCTCCTAGCGGATACACCAATGTGTAAAGAAAAGGGTGCCACCTTCGGGTGGCACCCTTTTTTTGTCGTAATGACCTAAGTCAAAGTAAAAGTGGCACTAAAAAGCTAATGTCGACTAAGCTGAAAGTACAATACATCCCTGGCTAAGTACTGGGGGAGGAGGACGCCATGAACGAGCTATTACATGCAGCGACGCAATTCCCGAGCATTGTATTTACGTTTCTACTTGGGTTATTAGCGCTCTACTGGCTATTAGTGATTATCCGTTTAGCCCCCTTAGATCTCTTTGAGCGCGATAGCTTAAAAGAGGATCATTTGGCTAGCACGTTAGTCTCTTTAGGCTTTGCGGGCGTACCAGCGACGCTGGCATTAACGGTCATTCTAACCATTGCGGCGGCACTCACCGTCGCGATCGAACTGCTAGTGTTGCGCTGGCTGCCGCTCGGTTTAATACGTATTCCGGTCGGCGTGGTGGTGCTTTGGGCCACCTTGGTGATTGCCTCGCCCGTGGCGGCGACGCTTTGTAATGCGTTACACCGCGTGCTGCATCGCTACCGCCCCTTTACCCGGCGGTGTTTGCTTGGCCAAACGGTAGTGGTGACCGAGCGCCAGGGGGAGGGCGAACAGGCGTTTGCGGTAATTGATGATGAGCCTAACAGCACAGTAAAGCTGCTCAGCAAACGCGACGCCTTACCTGTACAGGGCGAGCGCCGGGTATTGGTGAAGTACCTGCCTAAAGAGGGGGCTTACCGCAGTGTCACTGAGCAAGAGTATCTGGAGACACGTGTTCGTTTGAATAAACTGCGGTTAAGCAAAAAACATCACCCTGCTAGCCATTACTCGACGTCTCACTGAGTTGTCACGCGCATTAAAGGACGACGCCGGGAGGCCCAAACCTTGGGCATCCCGGTTTATTTCCACCACCGCCGCCACTGCTGGGCCAGCCACTTAACCATGTGCTTCCAGCCAGTGGCGGTTTGCGTTTGTTCGCCAGGCGCCGAACGGCGCGTGGCAGGGCGGTTTAAAAACTCGCGAACAGGCTCTACCTGTTCAGGCCTGTCCAGCATGGGCGCATGACCACAGCCCGGCACCGTCAGTGTGACAAGCTCTGGCTGTTGCTTGGCCATACGTGGCAGCGTTTCTGCATCCAGCAACGTCGATTCCTCGCCGCGTATCACCATCACCGGGCAGCGGATGTTCGCCCAGTCAGCCCAGGTATCGCGCGGCGTGTCATGCACAAACTGTTCGCCGATGCGCGGATCAAAATGATACGACCAACTGCCATCGGGCAGCCTGCGGGCGCTGTTCAGCGCCAATTCGCGCCAAGCAGCATCACTGTTGATACCGAAGCTGGCGTAGTGCTGTTGGAGCTCTTGCTGTAGCTCGCTAAAGTTGGAAAAACGGTGGGAGACACCAAAGTAGCTGGAAAGCGCTATCAGCCCCTGTTTGTTTAGCTCTGGCCCTACGTCATTAAGAATTAGCCGGGAAATACGCGCGCTGTGCTGCGGGTCAGCGGCAATCAACATGCCTAATAGCCCGCCCATGGAAGTGCCCAGCCAATCAACGTGATCAAGTTTAAAGTGATCGAGCAGAGCGATGGCGACCGTCACGTAATGGCTATAAAGGTAGTCGTGAGCCGGAAATAACGACCAACTCGATAATCCGCGGCCTGGCGTATCGGGTGCAAGAATACGCCATTCGCTGCCCAGTTCACGCGCCAGTGCGCTAAAGTCACCGCCGTGGCGAGCAAGTCCATGCCAGGCGATAAGCGTGCGGGGGGCGGAAGGGTTCCAAATGCGTACGGCAACTTCTAATTCGCGTACGCGAACAAACTCCAGGGTATCCATAGAATGCTCACACGGCTAGACATAGCGCCAGTAGTAGCATATTTGCTGCATTGCAGCGAGGGATGGGTGAGGTGTTTAACGCTGCATCATACGAATAGAGGTATCGATCAGCTCGCCGCCGCGTTCACGTATTGAAAAAGCGTCAGGATTACGTAACCAGTCATGGAAAAGACCACCCAACATGGATTGCATTAGCCGTGTTGCTACTTCTGGGCTTAAATCTTCGCGCAGTAGTTGCTGCTCTTTAGCCTGTACAAATACCGCCAGCATTTCCTGGTAACACTCGTTACCGATCTCTTCTTGCATATCAAGCGGGTTAATGTCGCTGAAGAACTCGCAGCGGTGCAGTAAAATCGACAGTATCCGTTGGTATGACGGTTGTTCAAGGCGCACCAAGCCCGCATGGCAGGCAAGACGTATCGCTTCTAACGGTGATAGGGCGGTGTCCGTTTTGTCGACTTCATCCATTAACGACTGGAAGGGCATGCGTACCTGTTCAACCAATGCCATGAACAGGTCGCCTTTATTCTTGAAATGCCAATAGACAGCACCGCGGGTGAGGCCCGCATGGCGAGCAATTTGCTCAAGCGATGTGCGTGCCACGCCTTTGGCAAAAAATACCTCTTCTGCAGCTTCAAGCAGCGCTTCGCGAGTAGCAGCAGCTTCAGCTTTAGTCTTTCTTGCCATGGAAACGGAACCTCGTTATCAACTCTGTATGGTCATATTTTAACCTAAGCGAGTGAGTATTTACATTCAAAACTGTATGGATAATTGACTCAACGCATAACGTAAGTTAACAAATTCGTCATTTTGCCAGTGAAAGCGTATAAACAGGCAATGTTACTAGCTTTGAATCTTACTAACATCGCGAAAATAACCGATTAAAAACAGGACATAAAGCATGGCGCGAGCTCCTTTTCAGTTGGGCGAACATACCATTATGCCCGGCCAACGCTTACAAGTGGATGTGCCGGTGGCGCGTTTATATACCCATACGCCGCTGCATATTCCAGTCGAAGTGGTTCACGGCCGTAAGGATGGCCCCGTGCTGTTGGTGTGTGGCGGTATTCACGGTGATGAAATCAACGGGGTGGAAATTGTGCGCCGGGTGCTACGCGCAAAAGCGATCAATAGCATTCGCGGCACTTTAATCGCTGTGCCGGTGGTGAATGTGTTTGGTTTCTTACAACAAACACGCTACCTGCCTGATCGGCGCGATCTTAATCGCTGCTTTCCAGGCAGCGAATCGGGTTCGTTAGGCGGGCGGATTGCCGCGCTGTTCCGTGAACAAATCGTCGATCACGCCACCCACATTATTGATCTCCACACAGGCGCCATTCATCGCACTAACCTGCCCCAGATCCGCGCTCAATTGAGCCCAGGCAGTGAAACCGAGCGTATGGCCGATGCTTTCGGAGCGCCCGTGGTACTCAATGCGGAACTGCGTGAAGGCAGCCTTCGCCATTACGCCCAGACTCGCGGCATTCCGGTATTGACCTATGAAGCAGGCGAAGCGTTGCGTTTTGACGAGTGGGCGATTGCTCCCGGCGTGCGCGGTGTACTGCGGGTAATGCGGCGCCTAGGCATGCTGACCGGCGAGCAGCGCCGCCGCACGCCAGCACCCGCCGAATTGGCCAATGGGTCAAGCTGGGCGCGGGCGCCTATCGACGGCATTTTGCGCCCCAAGGTGCGCTTAGGCGCTCGCGTTGCCAAAGGCGAAGTGCTGGGAAAAGTGGCCGACCCCTTTGGCAATGACGAGGGCGAAGTGCGTTCCGTTGCGGATGGCATCGTGATTGGGATGAGCCGTTTACCGTTGGCTAATGAAGGCGAAGCGCTGTTCCATATTGCCCGTTTTGATGAAATTGAAGAGGCCGAAACCGCTGTTGAGAGCTTCAACTCAAGCTTGGTGCCACCGCCCGATTCTTTTTACTAAGGATCCATCATCAATAAAAACTATCAAAATAATAGGTAATCAATAGCCGTGATGAATGGCAACTTGTTAGCTGCTTGACTATACCTATGAGTGGGCTTTGTTAGCGGCTACTAAGATGATAACTATGATAAATAAATAGCCAAGCTTTCATCGTACTCGACCGAGTGGCGTTTACACGCCACGTCTACCGTGACATGGAGGAAAAGCGATGACGAGCGATACACCTAAACACACCACAACGGATGCGGGCATACCGGTCAGCAGTGATGAGCACTCCCTTTCAGTAGGCCCCGATGGGCCGATCGTTCTACATGATCACTACTTGATGGAGCAGATGGCGGCGTTCAACCGGGAAATGATTCCGAATCGTCAGCCCCATGCAAAAGGCAGCGGCGCCTTTGGTCACTTCCAAGTAACTCACGACGTTAGCCAATACACCAAGGCGGATTTTCTCCAGCCGGGCAAGAAAACCGAGATGTTGGCGCGTTTCTCGACGGTGGCCGGCGAGGCGGGTAGCCCGGACACTTGGCGTGATCCTCGTGGCTTCTCGCTAAAGTTCTACACCGAAGAGGGCAACTTCGACATGGTGGGTAATAATACCCCTGTGTTCTTCGTTCGCGATCCGCTCAAATTCCAGCACTTTATCCACTCACAAAAGCGTCGCGCGGATAATGGCTTGCGTGATCACGATATGCAGTGGGACTTCTGGACGCTTTCGCCGCAATCTGCCCACCAGGTAACCTGGCTAATGGGTGATCGGGGTATTCCCGCTAGCTGGCGCCACATGAACGGCTATTCCAGCCACACTTATATGTGGGTGAACGCTGAAGGCGAGCGCTTTTGGGTGAAGTACCACTTCAAGACGGACCAGGGCATTAAGTGCATGACCCAGGAACAGGCCGATCAGATGGCGGGTGCGGATGCCGACTATCATCGCCGCGACCTGTTTGATGCCATCAAACGCGGCGATTATCCCACCTGGACGCTGCAAGTTCAGATTATGCCGTTTGAAGATGCCAAGACCTACCACATCAACCCCTTCGATTTGACCAAGGTGTGGCCGCACGGCGACTACCCGCTGCAAGAAGTCGGTAAGATGACGCTGGATCGAAACCCCGTCGATTTCCACAGCCAAATCGAACAGGCCGCGTTTCAGCCCAGTAACTCGGTACCGGGCACCGGTTTCTCACCGGATAAAATGCTGTTGGCGCGGGTAATCTCCTACGCTGATGCGCACCGTGCGCGTTTAGGGGTGAACTACCAACATATCCCCGTTAACGCGCCCAAGGTCCCGGTGAACAGCTACAGCCAGGGTGGTCACATGCGTATTAACCACTCCACCGACCCGGTGTACGCACCTAATAGCAAAGGGGGCGCGCACGCCAACCCGGAAAGGTACCCGGAAGAGGCGGTATGGGAGACGGACGGCGAGCTGGTTCGCGCCGCCTACACGCTGCGCTCGGGTGATGGCGACTTCAACCAAGCCAATGACCTGGTCAATAAGGTAATGGATGATGCTGCCCGCGACCGCTTGGTCAACAACATTGTTGGCCACGTTTCCGACGGTGTTGAAGAGCCGGTGCTATCACGGGTATTTGAGTACTGGAAAAACGTTGACCAAACGATTGGCGAGCGTGTCGAGCAGGGCGTAATGGCGAACCGCCGGGAAAACGGTCAGTAAGCTTACGCTAGTAGGAAAGCGAACCCGCTACGCTTGCGTAGCGGGTTTTTTATACAACGCACTTATACAACGAGCTCTGGTTCGTTCACCAAGCTAAGTGCGTCATCAAATAGGCGCAATCCTGCGCCTTCTTTATGCGCGTGTTCCGACAGATGACGCCGAAAACGCCGGCCGCCAGGGCAACCCTGAAACAGGCCCAGCAGGTGACGGGTAATGTGATTCAGCTTCGCGCCTTCATCCAAGCGCTGCTGAATATAAGGCCGGAAAGCGTTCGCAGCATCCAAGCGGCTTGCCGCTGGGCCTTTCTCACCAAACAGCTGCTCATCGACGCCTGCCAGCAACCAAGGGTTTTGATACGCCTCACGCCCCACCATCACGCTATCCACATGGGTAAGCTGTTCACTGCACTCGGCTAGCGTTTTAATGCCGCCGTTAATGCCGATATGCAATTCAGGTCGGCTCTGCTTTAACCGGTGAACGCGGGGGTAGTTAAGCGGCGGCACATCGCGGTTCTGCTTGGGTGACAAGCCCTGCAGCCATGCCTTACGGGCGTGAACGGTAAACACTTCGCAGCCTGCGTCCGCGACGATAGCGATAAACCGCTCAAGGTCGGCGTCTTCATCCTGGTCATCGATACCAATACGGCACTTCACCGTGACCGGAATAGACACCGCTGCCTGCATCGCCCGCACTGCATCGGCCACCTTTTCGGGGTAACCCATCAAGCACGCGCCAATCATATTGTTCTGCACACGGTCGCTGGGGCAACCCACGTTCAGGTTCACCTCATCGTAGCCCCACGCCTTAGCAATCGCCGCGCACTCCGCTAGCTCACCGGCATCGCTGCCGCCTAACTGCAGCGCAAGCGGATGCTCCACCTCGTTATAGCCCAAAAAGCGCTCACGGGGCGTCCCGTGCAAAATCGCACCGGTCGTCACCATCTCGGTATACAGCAGCGTTCGCTTGGTTAAGGTGCGGGCGAAAGCTCTGTAGTCCCTTGTAGTCCAGTCCATCATGGGCGCAACCGAAAAAAGCCGACCCCGATCTGCACTATTTTCTTTAAGTAAATTAGTCATTTAGTAATATCTTTGGCTGTGAAAAATACAGCCTAGTTGCCTCTTAATACCGTAATTAACGCATTCGGTGAAGCCTGCCGTAATAGTGGCCGATGTCAAAATATCGGGTTCATCTGGAAGGCTTTCTCAGAAATGGCGTTTTGTATGCGCGCCATTGTACGGAAGAAAGGGCAAACAGCACAGAGTGTGGGGCGTTCTCAGTGCCTACGGCGTTGGTCAGTAGATCATAGCCGTGGGCACCAGAAAAAAGCTGTAAATGAGCTTTAAGAGAATGGTGCTAGCCGCATTGTTGAGTTAGGCTTACTTAAGATTAATAAATGATTTGTCTGACAGCGCTATCAGAAACATAGGTAGACAGAAAGTTGAGGTGGTAAATCGCAGCAACTGCGACCCGAAACAGAAAGGTGTGTTTTTGCTGTTGGTCAGTGGAGAGCGAAGAATTAAGCGGGTGCAGCGGCAGGCGGGCGTCGCACTATACCTGATTAATACCAGGCGGAAATGCTCAAGCTTCAGGATATGCATGATGTGAAGATTCTGAGGCGGTGTGAGATTCGGATTGTCAGGGCCGTGTAACTGTAAAAACATGAAAAGTTAAAGGCAGCTTCGAGGCTGCTGAACAACGATAAGAGGGGTAGGAAATGCCTGTTTTTTCTGTTTCAGATTTCTCATACATTGCAACGTCCGACGCCAAATTAAAGCAGGGTCGTGAAAGGGGGCTAAAAAACAGGGCGCCCTATGCTCATTACCGTGACTACTACCTTAGCCTGAGGCAGGCAATAAAAAGTCTATTCAAACAACAGCGTAGTTTCGAACACCTGCGTGATGTTGCTAAAAAGTCTCATAAAGACAAACAAGATAATTACTCAAGGATTGCTGAGAATTTTATTACTTGGGCTCAGGGAAAAAATATTTATCATTATGAAGATCCTCCTAAAGCTAGCTATAGGTACAGCGAAACTGAGGTGCAATGTAACCCCGAGCTTTATTATAAAGTAGAGGGTGACAATGTTTTGCTAAAGCTGCATTTTAATAGCACTAAAAAGATGAATCAGCAGCGGGCAAATATTATTTGCTTTCTTATCAGCGAGTCTTGCGGTGTTTCTCTCGCTGAATGTCGTGTGCTTGATCTGAGTACGAGAAAATTATACAGCTTTAAAGGATCGCTGGATACACAGCTGGAGTTTATAGAGGCGGAAATTCGGCGTATTGAAAGCGAGTGGGATGATCTTTAGTTCTCTTTTTATTCTAAAGGTAGAGTTGTATTTATCTATAAGTGTGATGAGGATTTGTTTTTAAACCTCTAGGTAAAGGGTTGTGTGCTATGATTGAAGAATTGCAAAATTCAACGGGATGGAATTTCTTAATTAGCTTGGCTTCTGCTTTAGGTTTCGTCATTAGTGTTTGGGTGCTTTTTCAAACTTATCGCCTAAAAAATCAGGCAGAGGACATAAAACAGTCTATAATAAATAAGGCGAGGGTGCCACAATTACACTTTAAGCTTTCAGCTTCAAGTAGAAAGCTTAGTAAGCTAAAGTCTTTAGATGACAAAGAACCGATAAGTGAGTGTGTCACGGAAATACGGGTTTTGGCAGATAAGTTGTTAGCGAAGGTGGATGAAAGTGAGAGAGAAGGTGTGTCACGTTTGATATTTATTTCGGATGAATATATAACCGCACCAAGTCATAAGAAATACGACCACTTAGCAAATAATATTTATATCCAGCTAAAGAAAGTTATTTTTTCTATGGAGGAGTATTTACAAGATGAAAAGCTTCGGTAAAGTAAAAAATGGTGACGATAAAGTTTTGAAGTTTGTTTCTGCTATGACAGATAAAACTTATCAAAAAAGAATTGTGTGGGAGTTAATTGATGCTCCGGAAGCGTTGACTCAGGCTACTTCAAATCATATAGGCTTGGTATATACAGCTCATGTTAACGATAAAAAGTTTGCGATTTACGAAGAGAAATTTCAAGCTTATTCAACTGATTTTGATCAGTTGTACTGGAGTAATACTTACGTTTTATGCATAGTTAATCAAAACTGCCTTCCTATACACGTGGTTTGCACCGGAACTTCTATGCTTTACGACCTGTTTAATGCCGTAACTGCACAAGTTTCTGGCGTGGAAGATATAATTGATTCTTTGATAGATGATCTCGATGACCTTTAAAGACTTATGACTAGATTTCTACGTGTATCTCTTAGCCGCCCCCTAATCCGTATAAGTCACCATCAACTCATCCCAATTCGTCGTATAGCGCGGGCTTCGGTTCGCGCAGCGTAGGTGCCGGGGGCGTTCTTTTTTCGGCAGGCCCAGACCTACCGTTTCCTTGCCAATTTTCTCGTTTAGCGCGTTCATGGTGGCCATCAGCTTTTGGCTGCTCTGGCGTTCTTCTTCTGTTTGCGGTGTCTTGAATATGGCGGTTCTGATCGGTCAGGTCGATCAGCATCACACCCGCTTCCTTGTAACCAAGCTTGAGCAAGCATAAATGAAATTCTTTGCTACGCTGGGGGTGTCGCCATGAAGGAGGCGGCTACGGCCCCAGGTTTTAGGGGCGATTTCATTGGATGAACGAGGTGCTAAATGGCTAATTTTACTCAAACGAATATGAGCCTGGATCACTACGATTGGGAAGCGGCACCTGATGATTCACGTGTCACGGGTGAGCCTGACAGCACGCTATTTAACCGCCAGCAGGGTTACGAAGTGCTTTATATGCTGAACACGGTACTGTCCGCTTCCGCCCCCATTACGGCGCTTCACAAGGGCGAAGAGATGATCCGTGATGAGCTGCCGAGTGATAAGCGCGAGCAGCTGGATGTGAAAAAGTGGCTTGATCAACGCCTGTAATCGACTGATCGCAGGCAGCGTTTCAGGTTAGCGCTCGATAGATGCAAAATGCCCCGGCCATAAAAGATGGTCGGGGCATTTTTTGCTGCGCCGCGCACCACCAAAGGGCGCGCTTGAGTTTAACGCTATCCGCTCTTCCTCACGCCGTAAACACCGCATATACCATCTGCAGCGCCAGCCCCATCAACATAAATGCGAACACGCGCTTGAGTAGCGCGACGGGTAGCTTGTGGGCGAGCTTGGCACCAATCGGAGCGGTTAGGATGCTGAACGGCGCCATTAGTAGAAACGCGGGAAGATAAACATAGCCTAGCGCGGCACTAGGCAGCCCGGCTGTACTCCAACCATTAATGATGTAACCCAGCGCCCCGGCAACGGCGATGGGCAGCCCAACCGCTGCCGAGGTGCCAATCGCCCGGGGGAGTTTAACGTTGCACCAGGTGAGGAAGGGCACCGTGAGTGAGCCGCCACCAATCGCCACAAGCGCTGAAATACCACCGATGCCCAGGCCCACTCCGCTTACTCCCATCGGGCTAGGTAGGCCGCGGTTCGGTTTGGGCTTGATGTTTGCCAACATCTGGAGTGACATTAGCACCATAAAACAGGCGAAAAAGATGGCTAGGCTACGGGTGGGGATCAGTGCGGCGATAAAGGTAGCTAAAAACGTGCCGACTAAAATGCCGGGGGTAATAAACCGCACGATGTCCCAGCGCACCGCCCTGTGCCTATGGTGGGAAAGCAGACTGGCGGTAGACGCAGGGATAATAGACGCCATGGCAGTGCCTAACGCCAAGTGGGCGAGATGTTCATGGGGCACACCTTGAAGTACAAATAGCGACGTTAAAATCGGCACCATAATGCCACCGCCGCCAATCCCTAATAAGCCTGCCATCAAGCCAACAAAGCCGCCCAGCGCTACATATGCCAACCACCAGATGATGTCCAAATCCGCTGCTCCTAAAAGTGTCTTGTTAGCACGATAAGCACATTGTACCGGAAGCGGCGCGTGTAGCGGGGCCAAAGTCGAGTATTCGACTGTGGTGGCGGCGATGCAGTGGTAAGCTGCAGGACAAGTAATGTTTCGGAGTTCGTATGCGCAAGGTAATAGGCAATGTTGGCATTTTGGTAGTGGTAGTTGCGCTATTGGCAGGCTGTAGCGACATGGAGGAGCCGTCAACTGAAACGGTTTCCTCCGCGCAACCTGAGGCCACCCCTGAAGCCCCGGTGACTGAGTCGGAAATTGCTGAGGTAGAAGTAGAGCCGCTTGTTGTCGAAATATCGACGCAGGTCGCCTTACGTAGCGATCGACGCTTAATGGTGGAAGGCAAAAGCAACTTACCGGATGGCACCCAGGTACGCATTGTAGTCGAACGTGAGATCAGCCGGGTGCGTTGGCAGGCAAGAACGCAAATCGAAAATGGCCAGTTTGCAGCCGGCCCGTTTGGCTCTGGCAGTGGGCTGCCCGATGGCGGATACGATGTCCGTGTGGAAGTCTCGGAAGGCAGCGTGCAGCCAGTCGCCGTGCAGGCGCGTATTGGCCACGAGGGCCAGCACCTGGCGGGAGAGCTTGTTAGCCAATCCCGCCACGGGCTGGGCCAGGTGGCCACCTACTCACAGCGTTTCCTGGTGGGGAGTGAACCAAGGCAAACGCGTGACCAGGTGGAGGTGCTAGAGAGTCCGGGGAGGTAGACGCTTTAGGCAGGATGCCAATGGGCTAATAGTATTGCATGAATCGATGTGTCGCTGGGGGCTTTGGCGAAGTGCTCAATGACGAAACGATCGTCGCGTTGCACCACGTAGTGGCCCGCTTTATGAAACACATGAGTAGGCCCGAGCAGCAGTAAGTCGCCAGCGTTAACGGGCGAAAAATCTGTACCTTGGCCGGGTGTTGCCATCACACATGGTGCCTTCCAGTCGATATTCAACGGCAAATGACTGGGCACTTTAATGGTGGTTGCCTGTACCTGTTCCCAGGGGAGGGGACCAGTATGGGTCAACGTTAATAGCTCGGGTGCACTATCACCTTCCAATAGTGTTGCCAGGGAACAGTCGAGGGCGTCAGCGAGCGCAACTAAGCGTTCGTGACCGATCTGTTTGATCGCCCCGGATTCCCAATAAGAAATGGTGACATCTGACACGCCAACTTTGCGTGCAAGGGCAGCTTTATTGAGCTTGGCCCTAAGCCGCAGTTGCTTGATACGTGAGCCTAGCGATTCCATTTCGTTTTCCTGATGTTGAGCTGAAGAGCTCGTGAATGTCTTCCACTATAGTCGTCTTTTTCAATATAAATAGTGGCGCTACTAACATACGTTATTGCTCTGCTTCAGTCTTGAGGTATGCGCTCAAGGTGTTGCTGCAGTGCCATACTAAGCGATTGTGCTTTAGCGCGCATTAGTGGACAAATAACGTTGAGTTAATTTCTCTGACGCTTTCTTGCGCGAGTTGTTCCCTGGGTGCCGCTGTTGGTTGCGCCTAAGGTGCGTATAATAACGCCATGCATTTTTGCCAATAGGACGTTTTCATGACCGTACGTACTCGCATCGCGCCTTCTCCGACAGGGGACCCCCACGTTGGTACGGCTTACATCGCGCTTTTTAATCTATGTTTTGCTCGTCAGCATGGCGGCCAATTTATCCTTCGTATTGAAGACACTGATCGGGTGCGTTCTACGCCTGAATCAGAGCAGATGATTCTCGATTCATTGAGCTGGCTGGGTCTTGAGTGGGATGAAGGCCCTGATGTGGGTGGCCCCTATGGCCCCTATCGGCAAAGCGAGCGTGGCGACATTTATGCCCAACACGCTCAACAACTTTTGGATGCCGGTCATGCGTTTAAGTGCTACCGCACCAGTGAAGAGCTGGATGAGCTGCGTGAGACACGCAAAGCAGCAGGATTGCAGCTGGCCTTAAAACCTGCAGATTTAGCGCTGGATGCACAAGAGCAAGCGCGCCGTGAGCAAGAGGGCTGGCCTTATGTAGTGCGCATGAATGTGCCCGCCGAAGGCGTGTGCGTTGTTAAGGACATGCTGCGTGGCATGATCGAGGTGGAGTGGGCGCAGGTAGACGCGCAAATTTTGCTCAAATCAGATGGCATGCCTACCTACCATTTAGCCAACGTGGTCGACGACCATTTAATGGCAATCACACATGTGTTGCGTGGGGAGGAGTGGATTAACTCCGCACCAAAGCACCAGTTACTGTATGAGTATTTTGGTTGGGAAATGCCGCAACTTTGCCATATGCCGCTGCTGCGCAACCCGGATAAATCCAAACTCTCCAAGCGCAAGAACCCAACGTCGATCAACTATTACCGCCGGATGGGCTTTTTACCCCAGGCCGTCACCAACTATTTGGGGCGGATGGGCTGGTCAATGCCCGATGAGCGCGAGAAATTCAGCCTGCAAGAAATGATGGCAGAATTTGATGTGCAGCGTGTCTCGTTAGGTGGCCCTGTATTCGACCTGGAGAAGCTGACCTGGCTGAACGGTGTCTATATTCGTGAAGACTTGGACGATAATGCGCTGTTAAGCGCGCTGCGTGAGTGGGCCTTCAATGAAGCCTATATTAAGCAGATTCTGCCGCAGGTACGGCCGCGGGTAGAAACGCTCTCCCAGGTCATGCCGTTGGCAGGGCACTTCTTCTCGGGCTTGCCAGCACTGACTAAAGAGTCGTTTGAGAGTGTGAAGCTTGAGGAAGAGGAGCTGGTAAAATTGCTCCAGTTCCTTGTTTGGCGGTTTGAAGGCGTGTCGGCTTGGAATAAAGAGGCGCTACTGAGCGAAGTTAAGCTGCTGTCCGAGCATTTTGATTTGAAAATGAAAGCGTTCCTGGCGCCGGTGTTTATTGCGATTACCGGCAGTACGTCCAGCACCTCGGTTATGGACGCCATGGCGATTCTTGGCTCCGACGTTACCCGGGCTCGCCTGCGCAGCGCGATAGAGGTGTTGGGTGGCGTTTCCAAGAAACAGGCGAAGCGCTTTGAAAAAGAGTTTCGTGAAATAGCTCTGTGAAATACCTTCGTGAAATAGCTCTGTTGAATAGCTCTGTGAAAGAGCTCTGTGAAAGAGCTTAGTAACATCAGCTAACCGCAATTGAGATAGCGCTAGCGCCAATTTCTTATCTTTAAGGAATTGGCGTTTTTAATGTTGACGAAGGCCAGGGGAATCAGTATTATACGCTCCGTCTTCGCGACATGTGGGGCCTTAGCTCAGCTGGGAGAGCGCAACACTGGCAGTGTTGAGGTCAGCGGTTCGATCCCGCTAGGCTCCACCAATTCAGCAGCATGTGATCCACAACATGTGAATAGTTGCTCGGGAAGATACGCTTTTAGCGTTATATGTCTAGTGTTATACGTCCCATTCGTCTAGTGGTCTAGGACACCGCCCTTTCACGGCGGTAACAGGGGTTCGAACCCCCTATGGGACGCCACTACTTACTACTCCCTTTCTAATGTTATTTTCCTGGCAATGAGTCTTCTCATCTGCTGGATTTTTGCGTTCCCGCCGTTCACAAAAAAGCTATAAATCGTCACTTTTTTGGGCGATTTTATGCTTGACTTGTCCACTTTTGCGATTCTGGTTTCAAGGTTGTGCACAACCCCTTGTTGTTGACGCAAAAAAACTTCAACAGAACTTAAATCGTTTAAAAACAGTAACTTATATTAGGTCAAAAAATGACCAATTTAAGGCTGGCCCACTGCCCATGGCGATTGCGGGACGTTTTGAAGTGGTTGTGAACAGGGTTATCCACAGATAGTGTGGAAAACCCTGGGCAAGGCCGGAAAGTAAAAAAGTCAAGCGATATTAGGAGGCGCTCAGGCGTTTTAATGGTGGTGATTTAGCGCAATGGCTGATTCAAAATTGACTAATTAATGATGGTATCCAGCGAAGTCAGCAGGTGGTGGTTACCACGGGCATCATGGTAGGCCATCAGACGGTGAAATTGCTCAAGCTCACGTTAGTGTGGCGGCGCAAGCTATAAACCGTGTAGAAGCTGTTGTTGGCTCACGTCGCTGGTGGGTAGCTTGATGTAATGCCAGCGTGGAAGGGGCCATACGCAAAAGGCCACCCGAAGGTGGCCTTTGATCAAGCGGGGTGTTGATTTATTTTTTCGGGTAGTCGCGCTGGTCGTGACCAATGTAGAGCTGACGCGGACGGCCGATTTTGTAGCTTTCGCTGAGCATTTCGTTCCAATGGGAAATCCAGCCAATGGTACGCGATACTGCAAAAATCACGGTGAACATATTGGTGGGGATGCCCATTGCTTTCAGGATGATGCCGGAGTAGAAATCAACGTTCGGGTACAGCTTACGCTCGATGAAGTACTCATCTTCCAGGGCGATCTGCTCAAGACGCTTGGCAATTTTCAACTGCGGGTCGTCGGCCATGCCGAGCTCTGCGAGTACTTCGTCGCAGGTCTCTTTCATTACCTTGGCGCGCGGATCAAAGTTGCGATAAACACGGTGGCCGAAGCCCATTAGCTTGAACGAGTCGTCTTTATCCTTGGCTTTATCAACAAAGCGCTGGATGTTCTCTTCGGAGTCTTCGCCGATTTCGTCAAGCATGGCCAGTACGGCTTCGTTAGCACCGCCGTGAGCGGGGCCCCAAAGTGCCGCAATACCTGCGCTGATACAGGCGAACGGGTTAGCGCCCGTGGAACCTGCCAGGCGTACCGTAGAAGTAGAAGCGTTCTGCTCGTGGTCCGCATGCAGCATAAAGATGCGGTCCATGGCTTTCGCGTATACCGGGTTGATTTTGTACTCTTCGCACGGGTTGCTGAACATCATGTAGAGGAAGTTCTCTGCATAGCTCAGGTCGTTGCGCGGATAGTTGAACGGCTGACCCACATTATACTTGTGCGACATGGCCGCCAGCGTCGGCATTTTAGCAATCAGACGGATAGCGCTGATGATACGGTCTTCTTCTTGAGTGATGTCCATATGGTCATGATAGAAAGCGGCTAGGCCACCAACTACGCCACAAAGGATAGACATCGGGTGCGCGTCGCGGCGGAACCCTTTAAAGAAGTTGTTGATCTGATCGTGAACCATGGTGTGGTTACGAATGCGCGATTCAAAATCAGCGTACTGCTCATCGTTAGGTAGCTCACCAAACAGCAGGGTGTAGCACACTTCTACGAAATTAGACTCTTTGGCCAGCTGGTCGATGGGGTAGCCGCGGTGAAGCAGTACGCCCTTGCCGCCATCAATATAGGTGATGGCAGACTGGCAGGAAGAGGTGGCCATGAAGCCGGGATCGTAGGTGAACAGGCCTTCAGCGCCTAAACCGCGTACGTCGATGACGTCGGGGCCAAGTGTGCCGGAATACATGGGTAGCTCGATCGGTTTATCAAGACCGTCTACCGTCAATGTCGCTTTCCTGTCAGCCATGCTGGCCTCCTTTCGAATTCGGGTTGGGACGTAAAGTCATTGCTGCGCATACCGCGCCGGCGAAAAGGCCTGCCCACTATAGAAGTGTGCGACATTTTGTCAATTAGCCTAAGCGCTAGCTGCGTATTGTACAAAAATTGTTATTATGATGAGTGTTGTATAAGAATTAAAAGTCTACAATATGACAAAGCGTTAAAAGACCGGCGATATGTTAACAATAGTTTAACATGAGATGTTAACAGGCTTATCAAATTGCTACTCTATCGTCACTATAGCGATGCTGCAGCGCAAAATCGAATCCGAATGATGGCAATTTTCTTGCACCATAGTCGAGTTAAGCTTGAGTTCGGTTTGTAAGCGAGGGCGAAGGTTCTTATAATCCACGGCGCGCGACCGGCAGGTAGGTGGTCGTGCCCGACTTGGCAACGGCCGAGCCCCTTCCAGCAACCACCGCCCGCTCGGGCCATGCCCGACCTGTCGCAGAGCGGGCCAAGAGAGTGTGTACAAAGCCGTGAATAGCAAACGACCCGTAAACCTAGACCTTACTACGATCCATTTCCCACTGCCGGCCCTGACGTCGATCGCACACCGTATTACGGGTGTCATCCTGTTCGTTGGCCTGATTTTCGCTTTTTGGGCGCTGGGTAAATCCTTGTCATCTCCGGCGGGTTTTGACGCCGTTAGCGATGTACTGGCCAATAATTTCTTGGCTAAGTTCATTGCTTGGGGGCTGTTGTCCGCCCTGGCATTCCACTTTGTCGCAGGCATTAAGCACCTGCTGATGGATGTCGACATTGGTGTGACCCTTGAAGGTGGCGTACAAAAAGCGCAGATCACCGTCGTGGTCAGTGCCGTTCTGATTATTCTGGCAGGAGTTTGGGTATGGTAACTAACATCACAAGTTTTGGCCGTAGTGGGCTTTCTGACTGGCTGATGCAGCGCGTTTCTGCGGTGATTCTGGCCGTCTACACGGTCTTTATCGTTGCCTTTCTGCTGTTTAATCCCGATCTCGATTACTACGCGTGGAGCGGCCTGTTCAACCAAACGTGGATGCGGATTTTCTCGCTATTGGCCTTTGTCGCCTTAGCTGCACACGCCTGGATCGGCCTGTGGACCGTCACCACCGACTATCTCAAGTCCACTCGCCTGCGCGTGGGTGTCCAAGCTGTCATCATCCTGGGCATTTTCGTGTACTTGGTGTGGGGCATTCAAATTCTGTGGGGAGCTTGATTACATGTCTAATCTGCGTAGCCTGACGTTTGACGCCATTATCATTGGTGGTGGTGGCTCTGGCCTGCGAGCCGCTTTGGAACTGGCGAAGTCCGGTAAAAAGACGGCCGTGTTATCGAAAGTTTTCCCGACCCGCTCTCACACCGTATCTGCCCAGGGTGGCATTACCTGTGCGATCGCGTCTGATGATCCGAATGATGACTGGCGCTGGCACATGTACGACACCGTTAAAGGCGGCGATTATATCGCTGACCAGGACGCGGCCGAGTATATGTGTTCTGAAGGGCCGAAAGCGGTATTTGAGCTCGAGCACATGGGTTTGCCGTTCTCGCGTTTAGATAACGGTCGTATTTATCAGCGCCCGTTCGGTGGTCAGTCGAAGAACTTTGGTGAAGGCGGTCAGGCGGCACGTACCTGTGCAGCCGCCGACCGTACCGGCCACGCACTGTTGCACACGCTTTATCAGAACAACTTGAAGAACGACACCGTGTTCCTCAACGAGTGGTACGCGGTGGATCTGGTCAAGAACGCCAGCGGTGATGTGGTTGGCTGTATCGCCATGTGCATCGAGACGGGTGAAGTGGTTCACGTTAAATCCAAGGCCACGGTACTCGCGACCGGTGGTGCAGGCCGTATTTATGCTTCTACTACTAACGCCTTGATCAATACCGGTGACGGTATCGGCATGGCGCTGCGTGCTGGCTTCCCGATGCAGGACATGGAAATGTGGCAGTTCCACCCGACCGGTATTTACGGTGCGGGCACGCTGGTCACAGAAGGTTGCCGTGGTGAAGGTGGCTACCTGATCAATAAAGACGGCGAGCGGTTCATGGAGCGCTACGCGCCGAACGCCAAAGATTTGGCCGGTCGTGACGTTGTGGCTCGTTCGATGGTTATGGAAATCCTCGAAGGTCGTGGCTGCGGCGAGAAGGGCGATCACGTCTTCTTGAAGCTTGATCACCTGGGTGAAGAAGTGCTTGGCAAGCGTCTGCCCGGTATCGTTGAGCTTTCTAAGACCTTTGCTCACGTCGACCCGGCAAAAGACCCGATCCCGGTCGTGCCGACTTGCCACTATATGATGGGCGGTATTCCGACCAATATTCATGGTCAGGCGATTACCCAGGATGAGAGCGGTAACGATCATATCGTTAACGGTCTGTTTGCCTGTGGTGAAGCGGCGTGTGTATCTGTTCACGGTGCTAACCGCTTGGGCGGTAACTCACTGCTGGATCTCGTGGTCTTCGGCCGTGCCGCTGGCATGTTTATCGAAGGCGCGCTGAACGCAGGCATTGAGTACCTGGACGCTTCCGAGTCTGATATTGAGTCAGCCATGAAGCGGATCACGCGCTGGAACGAGTCTGAAGGCGGCGAAAGCATTCCTGAGCTAAAAGCTGAGCTTCAGGACATCATGCAGACTTCCTTCGGCGTATTCCGCGAAGAGAAAAACATGCTGGAAGGCGTCGATAAGCTAGCGCAACTGCGTGGGCGTATTGCTAATGCCCACCTGCCTGACAAGTCCAATGCCTTTAACACCGCGCGTGTCGAAGCGTTAGAGCTTGATAACTTGATGGAAGTGGCAGAAGCGACGGCGATCGCTGCCCTTGAGCGTAAAGAGAGCCGCGGCGCCCACTCGCGCTACGACTATCCAGACCGTGATGACGTCAACTGGCTGAAGCATTCGCTCTTCTTCCCAGCGACGAAAGAGCTGAAAAAACGCGACGTTAACTTCAAGCCGAAAACCGTTGATACGTTCGAGCCTAAGGTTCGTACCTACTAAACGCCGCATAGACGAGAGGGAGTCACTATGTCCAATCTTCAGGTATCCGTATACCGCTACAATCCGGAAACCGACTCCGCACCTTACATGCAGGAGTTTCAGGTCGATACCAAAGGCCGCGATGTGATGGTGCTGGATGTTCTTCATATCATGAAAGAACAAGACAGCGGTTTGGCGTTTCGCCGCAGCTGCCGTGAAGGTGTCTGCGGTTCTGACGGCATGAACATGAACGGCAAAAATGGCTTGGCGTGTATTACGCCTTTGTCAGACGTTGTGAAGAACAACAAGCTGGTGCTGCGTCCGCTGCCAGGCTTGCCGGTTATTCGCGATATGGTCGTCGATATGGGCTTGTTCTATAAGCAGTACGAGCGTATTCAGCCGTATCTGCAAAATGACACGCCGCCGCCTGCCATTGAGCGCCTGCAGTCGCCGGAAGAGCGCGACAAGCTAGATGGCTTGTATGAGTGTATTCTGTGCGCCTGCTGCTCAACGGCTTGCCCGTCATTCTGGTGGAACCCAGAGAAGTTCGTTGGCCCAGCCGGTTTGCTGCAATCTTACCGTTTCCTGGCTGATTCGCGTGATACGGCTACCAGCGAGCGGTTGAGCAATCTGGAAGATCCATTCTCGGTGTTCCGTTGCCGTGGCATCATGAACTGTGTGGCGGTTTGCCCAAAAGGCCTTAATCCCACTCGGGCGATCGGTAAAATCCGCGAAATGCTTCTTGCAGATGCTACCTAAGTCTATGACATTTGAGTAAAAAAGCGTGTGCCACTTAAGTTGGGTAACAATGCCACTTAAATCATGGCGCTTCGCTTGTTATCATAGGGTTTGTCACGTGGTGCGGCGTCACGTCGCACCGCTGGTCAGACAAGTTTGAAAGCCGGTGCCTTGGGTACCGGCTTTCGAGCATGAACTGAAGACGAAACACCGTATGACGCGTTAGATGATGAATAGCTTGATGATGTACAGCTAGATGAACAGGGTTTCCGGCCGTTGGCCGGCGCCGCCGGCAAATGTCCCGCCCCGCCGGCAGGGCAATAGCGATGTCGCCGCACGTTTGCGACGATACCGATACCACCCCATCAGTGCAGGGTGACCGAGAGATGCAACAAGGCATAATGGAGTTGATGTGGCGTTCCTCTCACGTTAGTGGCGGCAATGTTCACTACGTGGAAGCGCTTTACGAGCAGTACCTCGCCGATCCTGAGTCTGTCCCTGACGAATGGCGCAGCTATTTTGATGAGTTGCCGCGCCCCGAGGGCAGTGCCTCCCACGATGTTCCACTAAGCCCAGTCCGTGATCAGTTCTACCAGCTGGGGCGCGAAAGTCGTCCGGGCCGTGTAGTCGCCGCTGCCGATAGCGGTGAAAACAAAAAGCAGGTAAAAGTCCTGCAGCTGATTAACGCTTACCGCTTCCGTGGCCATCAAAAGGCCAATATCGACCCGCTAGGACTGCGTAATCCCACCCCCGTCCCCGATCTCGACCTGTCCTTTCATCAGCTCTCAAAAGCTGATTTGGACACCGAGTTCCAAACCGGTTCTTTCTTTTTAGGTATCGACAAAGCGCCATTGCGTGACATCGTTGATGCGTTGGAGCGCACGTATTGCCGCTCCATCGGCTGCGAGATCATGCATATCGTCGATACGGAAGAGAAACGTTGGTTACAGCGACGTTTCGAGTCGGTACGCAGTGCGCCTGATTTCAGTGCTGATGTGCGTAAGCACGTACTGGAGCGTTTGACGGCCGCTGAAGGTTTGGAGAATTACCTGGCATCCAAATATCCAGGTACCAAGCGCTTTGGTCTTGAAGGCGGTGAAACGTTTGTGCCAATGATGGATGAACTCATCCAGCGTGCCGGCGGTTATGGCACCAAGGAAGTGGTTATCGGCATGGCACACCGTGGGCGACTCAATCTGTTGGTCAATATTTTGGGTAAAAACCCAGCTGACTTGATCGATGAGTTTGATGGCAAGAAAGTTATTGAGCGTGGCTCAGGTGACGTGAAGTACCACCAGGGCTTCAGTTCGAACGTCATGTCCCCGGGCGGCGAAGTCCATTTGGCAATGTCGTTTAACCCATCGCACCTGGAAATCGTCGCACCCGTAGTGGAAGGTTCGGTACGTGCACGTCAGGACCGTCGTAACGACGAAGAGGGTAGCAAAGTGCTGCCGATCAACGTCCACGGCGATGCGGCGTTTGCCGGTCAAGGCGTGGTGATGGAGACATTCCAGATGTCCCAGACCCGTGCTTATAAAACCGGTGGCACGATTCATATTGTGATCAACAACCAGGTGGGTTTCACCACATCACACCCACTGGATGCTCGCTCTACCGAATACTGCACTGATATTGCCAAGATGGTTCAAGCGCCTATTTTTCATGTCAATGGCGATGATCCTGATGCAGTGCTGCACGCTACCCAAGTTGCTCTTGACTATCGCCAGCAGTTCAAGAAAGACGTGGTGATTGATCTTGTTTGCTACCGTCGTCGTGGCCACAACGAAGCTGACGAGCCGTCAGGCACGCAGCCGATGATGTATGCCAAGATCAAAGATCACCCCTCTGCGCGCTCGCTTTATGCCAAGCGCCTGGTTGATCAGGGTGTGCTCTCTGAAGAGTCTGCCAAAGCGATGGTTGAAACCTATCGTGATGACCTGGTGGCGGGCAACCACGTAGCCAATGCGTTGGTGCAAGAGCCCAATGCCTCTCTATTCGTTGACTGGGCGCCTTACCTGGGCCACGAGTGGACCGGCGATGCAGACACAACGATTGATATGAAGCGTCTGCAGCAGTTGGCTGCCCGTATGTGCGAGGTGCCGGATGGCGTCGACGTGCAGCGTCAAGTGGCCAAGATTTATGAAGACCGCCGTAAAATGCAGGCCGGTGGGCTGGGGCTTAACTGGGGCTTTGCTGAAACGCTGGCCTACGCCACGCTGCTCGATCAGGGGCATCCGATTCGGATTACCGGGCAAGACGTCGGGCGCGGTACGTTCTCCCACCGTCATGCGGTGGTGCATAACCAGAAAGACGGTTCCACCTATGTGCCGCTGCAGAACATGGCCGATGGTCAGCCGCGTTTCACCATTCATGACTCCTTCCTTTCGGAAGAAGCGGTACTGGCATTTGAGTATGGCTACTCCACCACAGCGCCGAATGATTTGGTGATCTGGGAAGCCCAGTTTGGTGACTTCTTCAACGGCGCCCAGGTGGTCGTTGACCAGTTCATATCTTCAGGTGAAACGAAGTGGGGCCGGGTGTGTGGTCTAACCATGCTGTTACCCCACGGGTATGAAGGCCAGGGCCCGGAGCACTCTTCGGCGCGCTTGGAGCGCTTCCTGCAAATGTGTGCTGAGCACAATATGCAGGTGTGCGTACCGACGACCCCCGCACAGATTTATCATCTACTGCGTCGTCAGGTGATTCGTCCGCTGCGTAAGCCGCTCATCGTAATGACGCCTAAATCACTACTGCGTCATAAAGAAGCGACGTCGAGCCTTGAAGATCTGGCCCACGGCAAGTTCCATATGGTGCTCGCTGATCAAGCCGATCTTGCGCCTGAGAAGGTCACCCGCGTTGTGCTTTGTGCTGGCAAGGTCTACTACGACTTAGCCGCTTGGCGCGCCGAGAATGAGCGTCATGACACGGCAATCTTACGTCTTGAACAGCTTTATCCCTTCCCGAAAGAAGAGCTTCTGGAAGCGCTGCAAGGCTATACCAACGTAGAAGACATTGTGTGGTGCCAGGAAGAGCCGCTTAATCAGGGCGCTTGGTACTCCAGTCAGCACAATATGCGTGCAGTGGCCGATATGCTGAAAGATGGCTTCGGACGCGAGTTGAAATTTGCAGGACGTCCTGCCTCTGCTGCACCAGCAGCTGGCTATATGTCCGTCCATACTGAACAGCAGCGCCAGCTGGTGGAAGACGCTTTTAATTTATAAGCGGCCACCGGGTTTAGAGAACACATAAGGGAAACGACATGGCTACTGAGATCAAAGCGCCAACCTTTCCGGAATCCGTTGCCGAAGGCACAGTGGCGGCGTGGCATAAAAAGCCGGGTGACAGCGTTGAGCGTGACGAGCTGATTGTTGAGATTGAAACCGACAAAGTGGTGCTTGAAGTCGTCGCACCGGAAGCGGGTACCCTGACCGACGTTATGGCCGAAGAGGGCGATACCGTTCAGTCAGAGCAGGTGCTGGGCAAAATCGGTGAAGGCAGTGCGTCAGGCAGCAAAGAAGAGAAATCTTCTAGCGATGATAGCGCTGAAAAATCCGAAGAGAAGTCTGACGCTAAGGCGTCTGAAGAGAAGCAAGAAAAGCCTGCCAGTAGCGGTGGCGGCAAGCAGCACGACGTAAAAGCCCCAAGCTTCCCTGAGTCGATTCAGGAAGGCACCGTGGCCACTTGGCACAAAAAAGTCGGCGAAGCGGTCAAGCGCGATGAGGTGCTGGCCGACATCGAAACCGATAAAGTTGTACTGGAAGTGGTTGCTCCGGCCGATGGCGCTCTGGCTGAAATTAAAGCCGAAGAGGGTAGCCAGGTTGAATCCGAAGCGATTCTCGCGACCTTCACCGAAGGCGCCGGTGGCGACAGTAGTGGCAGCGAAAGCGGCGGCGATGCAGCGCCTGCTAAAGCTGACACCAGCAGCGACGACGATGGCGCCGATGAGAAAGTCGGTGACAAGATTCTCGCCCCGGCTGCACGTAAAATGGTGGCTGAGCACGACCTCGACGTTGCCAAGCTTAAGGGCACCGGCAAAGGTGGCCGCATCCTGAAAGAAGACGTTCAGAAAGCGGTCAAGGACGGTTCTGCCAAGAAAGCAGCCAAATCGGCTGCACCGGCGAAATCGGCTGCTGCACCGGCTGCCGAGGGTGAGCGCATCGAGAAGCGCGTGCCGATGAGCCGCCTGCGTCAGACCATCGCCAAGCGTTTGGTTCAGGCGCAGCAAACAGCGGCGATGCTGACTACCTATAACGAAGTGGACATGACCGAGATCATGGCACTGCGTGCGCAGTACAAAGAGACGTTCTTAAAAGCTCACGACATTAAGTTGGGCTTTATGGGCTTCTTTGTAAAAGCAGCTTCAGAAGCGCTCAAGCGGTTCCCGGACGTTAACGCCTCTATCGACGGCACCGATATCGTTTATCACGGTTATCAAGATATCGGCGTTGCTGTCTCCACCGACCGTGGCTTGGTCGTGCCGGTACTGCGTGACACCGACAGCATGAAAATTGCTGACGTCGAGCGCAAAATTGTCGATTTCGGCAAGCGTGGTCGTGACGGTAAGCTGGGCATGGACGACATGATCGGCGGCACCTTTACCATCACCAACGGCGGTACCTTTGGCTCGCTGATGTCGACTCCGATCATCAACCCGCCGCAAACCGCCATTTTGGGCATGCACAAGATCCAAGATCGTCCGATGGCAGTCAACGGCAAGGTCGAGATTCGTCCGATGATGTATCTGGCGCTCTCTTATGACCACCGCATGATCGACGGCAAAGACGCCGTTCAGTTCTTGGTTACCTTGAAAGAATTGCTGGAAGACCCGGCACGTCTGCTGCTGGATGTCTAAAGTATAAGCGTCATCGTTATTGAAATAATGATTGAGTACGCTACTGCTTAACCAGGATTTAACTGCACTCGCACACAGCCTCCCACCCGGTTCACGTTAAAATGGGGGGAGGCCAGCAAGCTAAAGGAGCCAACATGGCTGATAAGTTTGATGTGATCGTTATTGGTGCCGGCCCTGGCGGTTACGTTGCCGCCATTCGTGCCGCACAGATGGGCCTGAAAGCGGCCTGTGTTGAAAAATGGATTGGTAAAGAAGGCAACGTTGTTCACGGCGGTACCTGCTTGAACGTAGGCTGTATCCCGTCTAAAGCATTGCTTGAAGCGTCACACAAGTTCGTCGAAGCCAAGCACGATTTCGATGACATGGGTATTCAGGCTGGCGACGTTTCGATGGACGTTACCAAAATGATGGCGCGCAAGGACAAGATCGTTAAGAACTTGACCGGCGGCATCTCTGGCTTGTTCAAAGCCAACGGCGTAACGGCGATCGAAGGTACCGGTAAAGTGGTTTCCGGTAAGCAGGTTGAAGTCACTGATACTGATGGCAAGACCACCACTTACGATGCCGATAATATTGTTATCGCAGCGGGCTCCGTACCGGTAGAAATCCCGCCGACGCCGCTGACCGAAGGTCTGATCGTTGATTCAACTGGCGCACTTGAATTCACCGAAACGCCCAAGCGTTTGGGGGTTATCGGTGCCGGGATCATCGGCCTTGAGCTTGGCAGCGTATGGAACCGTCTCGGCTCTGAAGTCACCGTGCTTGAAGCCATGGACTCTTTCCTGCCGATGGTCGATGCCACCGTTGCCAAAGAGACACAGAAGCTGCTCAAGAAGCAGGGGCTGGATATCAAACTGGGCGCTCGCGTGACCGGTTCTGAGGTCAAAGGCGAAGAAGTCGTTGTGAAGTACAGCGATGCCAACGGCGAACAAGAGATGACGTTTGATAAACTCATCGTTTGTGTCGGCCGTCGCCCATACACCAAAGGCGTGATTGCCGACGGTGTTAGCGTTGAGCTGGATGAGCGTGGCTTTATCTTTGTTGACGACCAGTGCCGTACCAACGTCCCGGGCGTTTACGCCATCGGTGACTGTGTACGCGGCCCGATGCTGGCGCACAAAGCCTCTGAAGAGGGCATTATGGTGGCGGATATCATCGCTGGCCATAAAGCCGAGATGAACTACGACGCGATTCCCAGCGTCATTTATACCTACCCGGAAGTGGCTTGGGTCGGTATGACTGAGCAAGACGCTAAAGCGAAAGGCATCGAAGTCAAAACCGGTACCTTCCCGTTCGCGGCAAGCGGCCGTGCGATGGCTAACAACGCCACCGAAGGTAGTGCCAAAATTATCGCCGATGCGGAAACTGACCGTATTCTCGGTATGCATATTGTAGGTCAACACGCTGGCGAAATGATCGCCCAAGGCGTGATTGCCATGGAATTCGGTTCTAGCGCCGAAGATCTGGCCCTGACCTGCTACGCGCACCCGACCATGTCGGAAGCTGTTCACGAAGCAGCGCTTGCGGTGGAAGGCCACGCGATTCATATGGCCAATCGCAAGAAGCGTAAGTAATTCAGTAAGCAACAACGAAGCGCCACCTCTAGGTGGCGCAACACTTTCGGCTTTGTCTTAATTTGCAAAGATCGAAAGAACGGGGATGGCCCGTTCTTTTAAGACCGTTCTTGTAAGGCTGCTCTTAAAAGGAAACGGGTCATCGTTCGAGTCACATGCAACCAATGGCATGAATCGATGAATCTTCACGAGTATCAAGGTAAACAGCTGTTTGCCGATTATGGTCTACCAGTGTCTAAAGGCTTTGCAGTCGACACTCCCGAAGAAGCGGAAGAGGCTTGCAAAAAAATCGGTGGTGACATGTGGGTGGTTAAAGCCCAGGTGCACGCCGGTGGCCGTGGTAAAGCGGGTGGCGTTAAGCTGATTAAAGATCCTGCTGAAGCCAAAGCATTTGCTGAAAAGTGGCTAGGCAAGAACTTGGTCACCTTCCAGACTGACGAAAAAGGTCAGCCGGTTGCCAAGATTTTGGTTGAAACCTGCACTGACATCGCCGATGAGCTCTATCTCGGTGCCGTTGTCGACCGTACTACCCGTCGTGTGGTCTTCATGGCCTCTACCGAAGGTGGTGTAGAGATCGAGACGGTTGCAGAAGAGACGCCGGAAAAGATTCTCAAAGCTGAAATCGATCCGCTGGTCGGCGCACAGCCGTACCAAGCGCGTGAGCTAGCCTTTGCGCTGGGCCTGAAAGGCGACCAGATCAAGCAGTTCACCAAGATTTTCTTAGGTCTGTCTCAGTTGTTCCACGACAAAGACCTGGCCCTGCTGGAAATTAACCCGCTGGTCGTCACTGAAGAAGGCAATCTGCACTGCCTCGACGCCAAACTGGGTCTGGATAGCAACGCGCTATACCGTCACCCTGACCTGCAGGCCATGCGTGATCCTTCGCAAGAAGATCAGCGTGAAGCCGATGCGGCGAAGTGGGAACTTAACTATGTCGCGCTTGATGGCAACATCGGCTGCATGGTTAACGGCGCAGGTTTGGCCATGGGTACCATGGACATCGTCAACCTGAGCGGCGGCAAGCCCGCTAACTTCTTGGACGTTGGCGGCGGCGCCACCAAGGAGCGCGTGGCAGAAGCGTTCAAAATCATCCTGTCGGATGACAATGTTAAAGCCGTACTGGTTAACATTTTCGGCGGTATCGTACGTTGCGACATGATTGCTGAAGGCATTATCGGTGCCGTTGAGCAAGTGGGTGTCAATGTACCGGTAGTCGTACGTCTGGAAGGTAACAACGCCGAACTGGGTGCTGAAAAACTGGCATCTAGCGGTCTGAACATTATCGCGGCTACTAGTCTGACCGACGCGGCTCAGCAGGTCGTTAAAGCGGCGGAGGGCAAGTAATGAGCATCCTGATCGATAAGAACACCAAGGTCATCTGCCAGGGCTTTACCGGTGGCCAGGGCACGTTCCACTCCGAGCAGGCGATTGCCTATGGCACGAAGATGGTCGGTGGTGTTACGCCGGGCAAAGGCGGCCAAGAGCACCTCGGTCTGCCCGTTTTCAATACCGTGAAAGAAGCGGTAGCGAAAACCGGCGCGGAAGCCAGCGTCATCTACGTACCGGCGCCGTTCTGTAAAGACTCAATCCTTGAAGCGGCCAACTCCGGTATCAAGCTGATTGTGTGCATCACTGAAGGCATCGCTACGCTCGACATGCTCGAAGCGAAAGTGAAGTGTGACGAGCTGGGCGTACGCCTGATCGGTCCGAACTGCCCCGGTGTTATCACCCCAGGCGAATGCAAAATCGGCATCATGCCGGGTCACATTCACCAGCCGGGCCGCGTCGGTATCGTATCTCGTTCTGGTACCTTGACCTATGAAGCCGTTAAGCAGACTACTGATCACGGTTTTGGTCAGTCTACCTGTGTGGGTATCGGCGGTGACCCGATTCCGGGCTCTAACTTCATCGACATCCTTGAGATGTTCGAGAAAGACCCGAAAACCGAAGCCATCGTTATGATCGGTGAAATCGGCGGCACGGCGGAAGAAGAAGCCGCGGCTTACATCAAAGCCAACGTTTCCAAGCCAGTGGTTTCCTACATTGCCGGTGTGACTGCACCTCCTGGCAAGCGTATGGGCCACGCGGGCGCAATCATCTCTGGCGGTAAAGGCACCGCTGACGAGAAGTTTGCTGCGCTAGAAGACGCCGGTGTTAAAACCGTACGCTCTTTGGCTGAAATCGGTGATGCGCTAAAAGAAGTGACTGGCTGGTAAGCCATGAACGTTTAGCTGCACGCTATAAGGGCGCCCCTCGGGGCGCCCTTATTTATTTCTGCGTGCTATTTAATAATACTGCTAGGGTGTCGGTGAGCGACGCAGCATGCGATAGCTATACAGCACAAACAGCGGTGCGCCTGCCGCTAAGTATAGATGGTAGCTGACCAGCCGCCACACCAATACCGCTGCGGCGGCCTGTTCGCGTTCCATTAGCGGCAGCAACAGACCACCCACGCCCACCTCGGCAGCGCCCGCGCCCCCAGGCAGAAAGCTAAGTTGACTCGCGGCCATCGCCAGCATTTGAGTCAGGAAGGTCCACATCCAGTCTGCATGGCCGCCTACTCCCAGTACCGCCAAATAGAGCAAGCTGTAGCGCATCAGCCAATGGGCGGTGGTCAACAGCATCATCGCAAGAAGCGTCGTGCGCGGCAGCTCTAGCGTCACCTTGAGCGCATGTCGACAGCGCAAAAGGCGCCGTGCGAGCCAGCGTCGGCGATACTGGCTTGGCCACGGCGTATTCACGCCAGGGGAGCGCAGTAGGCTTGGTAGATAACGCATGACCACACTCACCAGCGTCGCCATGAACGCTAACCCCACCAGCGCCCACTGAACGAGCGATTGGTGTGGCCACTGGGCGTCGCTGAACACCGAAAAGAGCACCAGGCCGCTCAACATGGCCAGGAAGAACAGTAAGTCACAGCCTTGATCAATCAGAAATACTGCCGCACCTTTGGCAGGGGGAAAGCCGCGCCGTGCAAGCAGCAACAACAGGGTCGCTGGGCCACCGCTACCGCCTGGGGTGGCGCACAGCGCAAACTTAGATGCTAGTTCAATGCCAAGTGCGCCATGCTGGCCGAGCCTGCCAGCACGGCCCCCCAGCATCAAACGTAGCCTCGCTGCATTTAGGTTCCAGCACAGAAAGGCCATCATCAGCATCAATAGCAGCAACCCAGGCGGGAAGTGTTTAACGCGCTGAAGCGCCTCGGCCCCACCCAGCCAGGCGGTGAGCACCAGTGGCGCAATCAGCGCCAAAGCAATCATCACACCGTGAATAGGCCGCCACTTCAGTAGCTGGCGACGGCTAGTGGTGTTGGTGGAGTGCATAGGGTTGGCTGCCGTGGCAAAGCTGCTGATAGTGCTCAAGCAGTGAGTGCATAACGCCATCCCAGTTGAAGTGGCGCTCGACATGGCGACGCGCATAGCGCCCGCTAGCAGCGACATCATTACTAAACAGCGCTAGACAGGCCTCAGCCATGGCAGTGGGGTCGAGCGGCTTGCATAAAATACCCGCACCCAGCGGTACGTTTTCGGCCAGCGCCCCGGCCCTGGCTGCCACCACTGGAATGCCGCAGGCCATGGCTTCCTGGGCAACTAAGCCGAAGGTTTCGCGGGTGCCTGCGTGCAGCAGAGCATCGCTACTGGCCAGTGCTTTGGCTACCTCGTGGGCACCACAACAGCGATCCACAATGGTGACGTTGCTGGGTACATGATGCGGCATGCCGGGACCCATCAGCAGCAAATGGTAATCGCTGCCTAGCTGACGCATCGTTGAAAGCAATACATCAATATTTTTCTCGCGTGAGTTACGTCCAACAAAGATCAGCAGCTTTTTATCGCTGGGTATGCCCATGGTCTGTCGGAACGTCGGGTCACGCTGCTGGGGATTAAATTGCGCTAAATCGACCCCCAACGGCTGAACGCGAACATTATCGACGCCCCAGTCGCGCAGCCGATCTGCCATCGCGTTACAGGGCGCCAATACGCTATCGAACCGACTATAAAGGTCCGCTACATAGCGGGTTAAGCGCTTCTCAACGTAGCGCCCCAAGCGATCACCCATCAAACGTGGCAGATCA
>TARA_R110000824_G_scaffold315042_1_pt1 | contig 121794 bp, 127 predicted proteins | sample TARA_R110000824 | Tara Oceans TARA_R110000824 (sample SAMEA4397747) | marine metagenome | biome: Polar Biome; feature: [MES] marine water layer (ENVO:01000295) within the mesopelagic zone...; material: water (ENVO:00002006), including particulate matter (ENVO:01000060) such... | reverse complement strand
CAGTTGGTTAGAGCGCACCCCTGATAAGGGTGAGGTCGGTGGTTCAAATCCACCCAGACCCACCAGTTTCCTAACTGGTCACCAAATACCACTCCATACTGCGGCTTTAATTCGCCAAATATTCTTGCAACTTTCACATTGGGTTTCTGTGACGAGAGCACTGTGCTGACGCTGCTCAAGAATTAATATAACGAAAGGTCAGATTTATTCTGGGTTCCTGAATTCTTAGTTGTTTAGGTACCTGATGCTGCCAATATTGTTGAAAGCTACCCTTCATAATGAGTAAGGTGCCGGCATGCAGCTCAATGCGTTGGCGGCTTGAGCTATTATTTTTCAGGCGATAGTCAAAATAACGTGAAGCCCCCAGGGATAAGGAAAAAATTAAGGGCTGCTTGCCCAGTTCGGGCTCTGAATCGGCATGCCAGCCAACCGAATCCCTGCCATTACGATACAGGTTGGCAAGGACACTATTAATTTGTGCGCTAAAGTCAGTGATGAGTTTGTCTTTCAGCTCACTTAATGCAGGATGCCAGGCCTGGGCGATATAGCTGGTACCTGAATATCGATACTGTGCATCCTTATCGCCATACCAACTGACCAGTCGTGGTGATTGCACCTTTTTGCCCGCCATCAATAATGTTTCGCTTTGCCAGCTCAATTCTTTACTGAAGAGCTGAAAATAATGGTGACATTCTGACGGGCTTAGCCAGTCTCTATAACAGCTCAGGTTGCCAAGATGTTGACTGAGGGTTATGGCTGCCGGCCTGTCCTGTAGAAACAAATCATCCATAATGATATTAAATCAGAAATGGAGTGCTGACAGGACTCTGTTTTATACTGCCTGACATGATTTGCCCCAACTGCCAATACGCTGCACAGGAATCCGAAAGCGATATGATGGACGGCGTGTGCCCTTCATGCGGTATCGCCTATACAAAATGGATTGCAAATAGTCTCCATAATAATGAGTTAAGCAGTCAAGCGACAGATGCTGAACCAAAAGAGTCATTACTGAGACGAGCCTATTATTATATATGCTTTATGCCTAGCGACCGTGATGAGAGTGCCTTCTGGGCTCATTGCATTCTGTTTGTATGGTTTTTTATCTGGGGCTGGAGTTTTATTTTACATGGCAGTGACTGGGACTATATAGGTGATTCATTTCTGCATTATGTGAATCTGCCTTTTCATGAATATGGACATATCTTTTTCAGACCTTTCGGCACTGTCTGGATGTTTATGGGAGGAAGTTTTTTCCAGATTTTGGTGCCCCTGGCGCCGCTCGCATATTTCATGTTCTGGAGGCGTGAGAATTTTGCGGCTTCTTTAATGCTGTGGTGGTGTGGTCAAAATTTTATCGATGTGTCACCGTATATTGCCGATGCTCCGACACGCTACCTGCCATTGATTTCAGGTATAGATGAGTCGCATGACTGGTGGAATGTGTTGAACATGACTGACAGTATGCAGAATGCGCAGTTCTATGCGGGCCTTTGTTTCATGATCGGGGCAGTGGTTATCGTAGCCAGTCAGATATGGGGTGCTAAACTTTTACACGTGGAATTAACAGGCAGAATTGCCAATCCTGAGTTGTAGGCTTTGACAATGAAGTTAGATGAAGTCATTCCTTTTGGTCGCTCTTTAGATGAATACCGGCATATGTTCGCATTGTCGGATGCAGATCTGGATAAGAAAATTGTTGGGGTGGCTGATGGCCCGGCAAGTGTTAATGCTGAATTGATGGCTATGGGAAAGCATATGCTTTCAGTAGATCCACTTTATCGCTTCAGTGCAGCTGAGATCAAAAAGCAGTTTGATCGTGTTGCCGATGGGGTGTTTGAACAAGTACAAGCGAGTTCGGATAACTGGGTATGGATTTATCATAAAAATCTGCAAAGCCTGAAAGAAAACCGTCTTAAGGTAATAAGAAATTTTGCAGCCGATTTTGAAAAAGGCAAGCAAGAGAAGCGCTATTTAGTGGATGAATTGCCTCGCCTAAACTTCAAAGATGATGAGTTTGACCTGGCCTTATGTTCGCATTTTCTGTTTTTATATTCAGATCATTTTAACTATGAATTTCATCTCGACTCGGTGCTTGAGTTGCTAAGGATAGCCAGGGAAGTCAGGATATTTCCCTTAATGACTCTGGAGGTAAAAAAATCAGCTTTTGTAGAACCCTTAATAAAAGAGCTTGAACAAAAAGCCTTTCTGGTCACGATAGAAAAAGTAGATTATGAAATGCAAAAAGGTGGCAATAAGATGTTGAAAATCGCTAAGATGAACGCCGCCCAGGAATCAAATTAAAACTGATTCAGTTGCAGCAACGGATAGAGACTTTCATGGATAAAATCATAAAAAAAATAATATTGCCGGGCACATGGCTGATTTTGCTGTCTTGTACTCAGCTCAATGCACAGCAAACAGATATTGATCAGGCCTTTAATGAATACTGGCAGGCGCTTTCAACTGCAGAGGCGGTAAATAAGATTGATGCAATTTTGCAAACGGGCATCAGTTTTGAGGATGCCTATCAGAGACTTCAGATGGGCAAACCATATGCTGCAGCCGATACGGGTGTCGTTTTGCGATCCTATGTCGCTGAGGATGGCCGCGAATATTTTTATCATCTGAATGTGCCGCCGGATTATGATCCTGCACGGGAATATCAGGTTCGCTTTGAGCTGCATGGCGGTATTGGCGGCAGAGAAAATAATCGGCCGGGTGGGCGAGGGCGTGGACAAACCCGACTGGAGGGTGCAGAACAAATTTACATCATGCCTTATGCATGGATGGATTCTCCATGGTGGGATAATAGTCAGGTTGTAAATATTCGACAAATTCTTGATCGCGCAAAACGTGAATACAATGTTAATGAAAACAGGGTAGTACTAGGGGGTATATCCGATGGGGCAACCGGTACATGGTATATCGCCATGCGAGAAAATACCCGCTTTGCAGCTTTCTATTCCTTCATTGGTTATCTGATGGTTTTGGGAAATTCAACTATTGCCGACGGAACATCCTTTATGCATAACCTGTCGAATAAATCCTGGTACGTGATTAACGGTGCCCGTGATCGTTTGTACCCGACATCGCGAACTACGCCATTTATTACTTATCTGCAGGGCAATGGTCTGGATATCGAATATCATCCACTACCTGATGGTGAGCACAATACGCAATGGTGGCCGGAATGGCGTGATAATTTTGAAGCATTCGTAGACAGGCATCCACGCAATCCACAACCGGCAATGATTAGCTGGAAGGCTACTGAAGGTGCCAACAATCGTTCGCATTGGCTGCTTATTGAAAAACTTGATCCCGCCAAAGAAAGTGTTATTCCGCTTTTCGAAGTCGGTGTTGATCCTGGCAATGGTTCGCCAGTTATGGAAATGGTAGAGGCAGGCCGAGTGGATGTGATTCGTGAGGGTAATCATATTCAGGCTATCAGCGATGGAGTTGCTGCATTTAGATTATTGCTATCTCCTGACGTTATAGACTTTACACAGCCACTAACGATTACGGTTAATAACGTGGTCAAATTTCAGGGAATGCTTGCACCCAGTGTGGAGACTTTGCTTTATTGGGCAGCAAAAGATAATGACAGAAAAATGCTTTATGCGGCTGAAATTTTGATTGAACTTTAAATGGCAGAAATGTCATTTTAATCAACAGCTGGCATTTTAACATTTTGATAGGCAGGGGGTGACTGGCGGACCTCTACTGATTATCGCTCATGCCCTGTTCTGTAATTCCTTTATATTCAATGCTAACCACTGAATGGCAATGATGCTCATGGCATTGTTAATTTGACCCGTGCGGACTGCTTTTTCAGCGCTAAGCCTGTCAATAATAAGACTCCGTATATTTTCTGATTCAGATTCCAGACCATAGAAGCCTGTCTCTACAGTGCTTAAATCGATTAAACAGCAAAAGATGCTCAATTTTTCAGAGCTCCCTCCCGGGCTGTTATAGTATTCACAGATAGGCAGTAGTTTGTTTATCTTGATACCGGCTTCTTCTTCAGCCTCTCTTATGGCGACATCACTACTGCTTTCTCCGGCTTCCACAAGTCCCGCTACCAGTTCTATTGCCCAGGGGCCATTCTGGTTATCGTGCAGACAGCCTACCCTGAATTGTTCAACCATCAATAGTTTATCCAACGCAGGATCATATAAAAGTACACCCACTCCAGGGCTTCGTAACATCAGGTCGCGAGTAAAACTTTGACTCCAGCCTCCCTGAAATAAACGGCATTTCAGTGTTAACTGCTCTATGCGCAAAAAGCCCGAATAACAGGTTTTCTGCGACAGTATTTCCACATCTTTTCTGGAAAAAATCTTGTTTAGCGTTTCAGTCATGGTTTGTCCTTATAAAACTTCCTTTCGACAAAATTAATTATAAGTAATTGATTATATTTAATAAATTCAAAATATAAATGTGATTTCAAGTCCCGCTGAATGTCTGACTGCATGTACAGCGCGACATAGATTAGCTTCAAGCCTATAGCTCCAATAAGAAACTTATATTTAGTCACTTGCGGCATATCCTTAATAAGTCACCTAAAAAAAGTTTAAAAAATCATTGATTTCTATAATGATTTTAATTTAAGGTTGCCGCCATGAATCTAAAGAACGACCTATATATCAATGTAGAGCCCTATACGGAAATATTGGGAGGACTGAGTTTTGTCCTGTCTATCAGTAATGGGGTGGTCAAACTTACCGGTAAAACTGGCACCGGTAAGACAGCCATGTGCATTGAATTATTACGAGAGCTCAAAACTGAAAAAATTGAATTTGTGCATTTTCCCAATGCTCCGGAAAACTATGCAGTAGTCCAGAAGGCCATTCAGGACAAATTAAAATTAAGCCCTAAAACTGCAGGGGACAAAGAGTCCTTTATACAGGCCCTGACAGCACACATTATTAAAAAGTCTTTTGATGAGCAAAAACTGGTACTGATTTTTGATGATGTGGAAAACCTGAGTGCTGAGTTATTAGCCGAGTTAACCTCATTTCGTCACATTCATCTGAATGACCAGGGTCTGGTCAGCATTGTCCTCAGTGGTACTGATGTCATGGATAAGCAGCTGAGTGCCAGTGCTTCATCGCTGGTTTCAGATTTACTGGTCAGTTATACACTCGAGCCAATGAACCGTGAACAACTTGCGGAGTTCTGTTCTGCCTATTTGGCAGAGATCAAGATGGACGCCAGGCTGTCTGAAGATAATATCAGCCAGTTGCTGGAATTGACCGAGGGCTTACCGGGCGACATCCCGGAGATGATTCCTGAAATTCTGGATTCAAATGATTCAAAAGTTTATGTAAGAAAGAAAAAGCAAAAAGAGTTTGTCACCAAGACCACCAAGACTCTGACCCATGAATTTGTTGATCCCTTTACCGACGAAGAGACCAAAAGACAGGTCTTTGGGCGTTGGAAATGGCCGGTAGGTCCAACAGTTCTGGTAGCGAGTTCAATAGTAGCCTTGTTTGTGGGTTATGCCGCTTATGTCTTTATTCCAGACGATATTATTCCAGCCACGGTGTCGTACTTTAATAATGATGATGAACTGGAAGCAGAAGCAGCTCTTATAGACGCAGCACTTGTAGTAGATGCTGAAGTCATCGTCGACCAGGTAACTGACAATGAAATAAGCGAAACTGAGACCCTGGAACCGAGTCCTGCACCTGCAGAAGAAACAGCTGCAATTGAGGTGACACCGGAACAACCAGTACAAGAGAGCCTGGCCATAGAGAGTGAAACTTCAGTCGAGCTAGAGGTATCAGAGTCAGTTGCAGAGCGTGAAGCGCTTGAAGCAGAGGAAGCAGAAGACGAGATAGTAGTAGCCGAGATAGCAGTAGCCGATAATATAGAATCAGAGCTGGCAGCAGAAATCATAGCTCCAGCTGATCCAGCACCCGTTCAGACAGCACCTGCTCAGGTGGCTGCAACAGATGATGTGCAGCGAGTAGTCGAAGAATGGTTGCAAGCCTGGCAACGTCAGGACCTGGATGGATATTTCAGCAGCTATCACGAGAGTTTTGAACCGAATTCCTTTGCTTCACTGGCTACCTGGCAAAATCAGCGCGAGCGCAGCATACTCAGACCAGCATCCATTCGTATAAGTTATGACGAATATATGGTGTTAAGCCGAAATGAAGATAGCACCATGCTGACTTTACGAATGAACTATGACTCGCCAACTTATGCCGACAGAACGCTTAAGCAACTTGGTCTGATAAAAGATGCGCAAGGACAATGGCGAATAATCTTTGAGGAAAATATTCAGGTAGAACGCTTACCGGTAAATCGACTTGCCGGCGAGCAGGCCGTAGATCGTTTGCCAGTGTATCTGGTTCCACCAACTGACACTGCATCTGCAACGATTGTGAGTGTGCCTCCCGCCCAGAGACCGGCAAATCTGAGCGTTAATCAGGAACAGTTTTATATCTTTGTTAATGATTGGTTGTCAGCCTGGCAGGCTCAGGACGTGAATACCTATTTTAATCATTACCAGGATAACTATCGTGGTTATGAATATCCCAGTCCGCTTGCCTGGGAGCAGGATCGCATCACAAAAATCAGCCGGCCTACCTATATTGAACTGCGAATTTCAGATTTTGAAGTATTGCAGGAAACCACAAATGACGCAGTCGTTCAGTTTAGTCTGGAATATCGCTCTGCTTATTATGCAGACAGGACACTGAAAGAAGTCTTGTTAACCAGAGATGCGAATGGAGAGCTGCAAATTTCCAATGAACTTAACCGTCAGGTTCAGACATTACCTATCTATCGCCGAATCAATAATGCCCTGACAGCACTCTTTTAGTTTGCTGAATCACTCGCCGTCATTTAATTAAAATATCCGGCCTATTCATTTTACATGCCTTCTATAAACCCGCTTCTTCATCAGACCTATAGGATTTAGATCGATGACCTGCGGGGAACTTGCTGTAAAAACTTCCTTTATTTCATCTGTAGCCATTGAGACGTTTTTTTCCTGAGTATTATTGCGAATTAACTCCAGAGCTGTCTGAAGAGTATAGCGAGGAGTAGAGAAGCAGCGGCTTCTTTACTTCAGGGTATGCCATAAGAAATGTCAGAATGAAGTACTATCTGTAGGCCGCATTGCTGGATTTTATGCGGCTGTGCGTTTATGCTTTTTACCTGCCCAATTATGTGAGAAAAGCCTTGATAAGATTCCTGATAGCTACTGCCTCGACCCTGCTGTGCCTTAGCCTGCATATGCAGGTTAATGCACAATCCTTAAGGGGCTATGAACGTTTGCCAGCTGAGGTTTTGCCAGTTGCACCGCCTTCGTCCAGAGTCAGTGGCCTGCCCGGAGAAATGCAAATTATTGATCGTTCCTGCAGCTCTTTACCAAGAAGCGAAATACGCAGACGTATGGTGGATATCGCTGTTCAGGAATGGGCGTATTTTGGATTAAGCGTTGAGGATATGACAAGCGTTACTGAGTCCGTACTCAGCCCCAGAGATGCTTCAGGCAGACGCCGTTTTTTTCGACCCAGCCTGGAAGAAGCTTCCAGAGTGGCAGATTCCATTGCCGGATACTGGTCAGCAGCACCGGATAGCAGCTGGATTCTGGCGCGACAGAACCAAAACTGGCAACGCGATGGAATAGGTGCCAGATGGCGTGACTTCTGGTCGGCAGCATTTATTTCCTGGGTAGCATGCGAAGGCGGTCTGGGTGAGATGCCGGAATTTGCTCGTGCAATAGCCCATCATACCTATATTGATCAGGCAATCATGGCTCGCGATGGAATCAGCAGGGATGCAGCCTATGTAGCTTTTGACATTGGAGAAGCAGAAATCAATCCCGGTGATCTTTTATGCCGAGGTTCACGCCCTGAGTATCGCAATCTTGAGCAACGCCGTGAGCATTTGGGAGAAGGCGCCCGGACGCATTGTGATCTGGTTGTGGCGGTGGATGAAGCAGCTGGTCAAATCAAGGCCATCGGAGGTAATGTCAGAGCGTCCGTCAGGCTGAAAATCTTTCCGGCAGAACTGCAAAGTGAGGGTTTTTTCGCTCCACTACCTTATGCAGGAAGACAAATTTTCGCACATCTGCAACTACAGGCCGATCCGATTGAAGCAAATGCGTTGAACAACAGCCCGACTTTGCAAAGACTGGATGCCCTGGCGGGTAAAACAATAAATACCACCTCTCTGGTAAACAGAACATTTGAATAATTGGTTTATTCTGTTCGACATAAGCAGGCAGCGTTCAGCATGCTTTAATCCTTGCAGGTACTGCATGTGAAGATATGGCAAGAAGATATGCTTAGGCAGTTACCGGTAAGTAAGGGCTTTCGTTTGCGTGGTGAAAATATGACGCGTTTGGAAGTTTTTTCTGACGCCGCCTTTGCTTTTGCTGTGACGACATTAGTTGTTACATCGGGAGAAATTCCCGGCAATTATGAAGAACTCATTATTGCACTGAAGAAAGTTCCCAGTTTCGTCTTAAGCTTTGCGCAAATTATTGTGTTCTGGATAACTCATCGATCCTGGAGTCGACGCTATGGACTCGAGGATTTCTGGACCACTTTACTCAGCATGAGCATGGTCTTTACAATCCTGGTTTATGTATTTCCCCTGCGTTTGATTTATTCCCTGTTTATTTCCTTTGTAGTTGCTCCGGGATGGTTTCCAGCTGAATTTGAAGCGACCAGTCAGCAGGATATATTGGGTTTATTCATCATCTATGGTATCGGATTTGCGATTTTGAGCGCTGTTCTTATGTTTTTATATTTGCGCTCATATCAGTGCAAACAAGCACTCGGACTAAATCACTTCGAAAAAATATATACAAAAATGGGGATTGGTATTTGGGCAATTCAGTTATTTGCCGGACTGGCATCTGCGGGGATTGCATGGATGATGCCGATTAATATTGCTATGTTTTCGCCATTTTTATATTTTCTGCTACCCATTGCGATTCCGATTTGTGTCAGGTATTACAGCAAACAGGCTGCTCTGTTATAGATAATAAAAATACAGACATCGCAAAATCATAAGATAGTTAAAGCCTTGAAACTGTTTTTATAGTAAATTCGTACAATACATTTTTTGTATACCAGTCGATACGATGAATAAATCTTTTAAATCCGAATTTGATGAACCCCTCTGGGCGGTACCTTCATCTGTTTCTGATCGCCTGAAATCACAACAAAAAAATTCCGAATATACTGCCTTCGTATTCTGTGGCATTTATTGTGCAGTTGCCGTAATTTTCCTGACAATTTTTGGTGTAGCTGCACTACAGCGTGGAGAACAGATATATGCAGGTATTATTTTAGGCTTTGCATTTGCAACGGCAGGCTCTTATGCCGCAATCTGGCTTTTGCATTATTATTTTCTGGCTAAACATATAACGGCTACTCTAATGGGTATTCTGTGCCTGTACCTTTTCTATACGGGAGGCACAGAAGGTACTGGTCCTGTTTTTTATATGGTATTTCCGATGGTTGCTGTTTTTTTGCAAGGTTTCGCTATCGGGTCACTATATATAATAACCCTGACTATATTGACGATTTTAATTTACGCGACCTCAGCTTTTGGATTTGATAGAGAAATATATAGTTTTATATTCATATCGCGTATAGCAACGGTATATGCAATTACTGCATTTTTGGCTGCGTTCTATTCTTATTTTAAATTCCTCAATGAAAGAGAGTTATTGTTTATTAATGAGGACCTGGAGCAACTCTCTTTTGCTGATCAAAACACAGGTATTGCTAACAGAAATTTAATGGGAAAATTGCTCAATACTGAATACAAGCGCTATCAACGATATGGATTCAAATTTAGTTTGATGCTTATAGGTGTCAATTCATATACCAGAATTAAAAATCAATATGGCCAGGATGCAGGAGCAGCCTTTCTTAAAAATGTCGCAGAATTATTACAGACTGTTTTGAGGGAGCCAGATATCCCAAGTTTGTGGGAAAGAGAAGAGTTTTTAATATTGATGCCTCATACAGGTCTTGAAAGCGCTCGCCTGGTTGCTTCACGCATAGTCAATAAAGTTGCCTCGCATCAATTTAAAATTGGCGTTCATACCGAATCGTCAACTGTAAGTGTGGGGCTTGTTGAAGTTAGTGGTGATGAGCTTGCATCAATCATTCAAAAGCTTGAGCTGTATTTGTATCAAGCTACAAAAGAACCTTCTGGCAATATTGTGAGTGGTTGAAAATTAACTATTAACTACTGACAAATAATATATTAATTATTTCATTATCTTTGACATTACCTATGGCATTTAATTGTTCGATAATTATCCCAAATTATAATGGTGAAAAATTACTGCAAAGTAATCTTCCTTCTGTGATTTCTGAGAGTCAAAACTATAGTGGGAATTGTGAAATTATCATTGTGGATGATGCCTCAAGTGATAAAAGTGTCAAGCTGATCGCAGAGAAATTTCCACAGGTCCACCTGGTGCGACATGAAGTGAATATGGGTTTTGCAGAGGGAATAGCTTCCGGAGTAGCTGCTGCAAGTCATGAACTGGTTTTTTTATTAAATTCAGATGTTCAGTTGAAAGCGGGCTGTCTGAGTAAATTACAACTTCATTTTGAAAATCCAAACACATTTGCTGTTAATCCGTTAATTCTCAATCAGGATGGTGAGGTTAGTCAAAGCTCCTGGACTCGTTCCGAATTCATGAGAGGGCATCTGAAATTAATTCCCTGGGATATTTCCGGGTTGGCTGAAATGCAAGATGAGAACCAACGATTTCTAACACTGTACTGTTCAGGTGGGTCAGTGATGATACGCAAGGCAATGTTTCAAAAGCTGGGTGGTTTTAACGAGTTGTATAAACCTTTTTATTATGAAGATTTTGATTTAGGGCTGAGAGCCTGGTATCAGGGCTGGCCTTCATTTTTTGCTCCGGATGCTGAAGTAGTGCATGCAGATAAGGGTACCATTGAGAACCATTTTAAATCAGATTTGATTAAAAGCACCCAGCGTAGGAATCGGTATTTATTGGAGTGGTCGCATTTCCCAATATCCCGAATTTTACTGTCTACTCTGCCAGCCAGCCTGTTGCAATTACTGGGTGAGTTAATATTACTAGATAAAAAAAATGTAAAAGCATTTTTTGCTGCATTGACCAGGCTGAATCAAATTAAACGCTATAGAAAATCCTTGCGTGGTAAAAGCCTGTCCTTAGATAAAATAATTGCTTCGACAAGTTTAGAACTGCCCATAAAAAAGCCCCGTTAACGGGGCTTTTTTATGCTCTGGTTTAAGCTTACATTGCAGGTTTACGGATAACGAAAAGAAAGCGATCGGAGTTTCTTCCGAGGATAGGCTCAAAACCACCCGAAGGGTGGGTATGGTCATCTGCATTATTTCTGAGTAGATTGGATTCTTCCAGGATTTCAAAGTCGGAAGCTTCCAGCCAGCCTCGTACAACATCAATGGGTATGCGGTGTAATTGACTGTTATCTATGGATGGGTCTCCAATGTGGTCGATTACCGCTACAACACCGCCAGGTTTCATCATGGTATAGATTTGCTGAAAGTATGCTGCAGATCTTTCTGCGTTGTTGTGGTGAATATTCAGGGCTGTTATTGCAACATCTGCGCTATTAGCAGCTACTTCGCTCAACTGACTGATAACTTGTACATTGTTCATAGCCGCAATATCGGCAGGCGTCTCGCCACTGCGACCTCCTGGAGCCTGAGAGATGACAGTGCCATTCTCGCCTACGGCTGCTGCTAGTACCCGGGTCCACCAGCCACCAGCAGCGCCGATATCCACCACAGTCATGCCTGCTTCTACATCCAGAAGCTCTATGACCTGAACTGGATGACGTGCACCATCCCGGATTTTATCTTCCATAGGTCGTGAATCTGCAGCAAGTTTCTCGACAAAGTCCGGCGCTACAGCAAATGCACTGGACATGATTCCGGCCAGGCACAGACTTAGTCCGGTATTTTTAATTATTGAAATCATGGTGTTTCCTCTTTATCAGCTTACCTAAGTTTATTGGACAAATATAAATAATTTGCTATCCAGCTTAACAAACTAGTAAGAAGTTAACTAATCTCAAATTGTGCAAAAAAATAGAATTGTAGTAAAAATTTATACAAGAACTGATGCACGATAATTGTTAAAACAAAATAAATTAAAAAGCCTGAATTTGGATAACCTTATTTATACACTTTTTATCAATGTAAAATATATTTGCTCGCTTCTTTCCTCTCGATAAGTACGGATACTTTTAATGAATAAATTTTAAATACCAAATAGTGCGCTGTTATTGGCACTAGCCCAGAAAGCTTGTTTTCCATATTTTCTCTATATGGGCTTTGTTGACATTTATAGGTCGCTTATACAAACTGCCAGGTCATTAAAGGGTAGAGCGATTATATTAATGGGCAGGTTTGTGATGAAGTTTATTTTAAAAGCTTCTTTGATTATGGCAGGACTATTTTATTCTGTACTTGTTCAGGCTCAGGAACCAGAATTATCGTGTGAAACTCTTGCCTCAAAGACGATAACTAATGGAAATATTTCCAGTGCCGAGTTGATACCTGCTGGAGATTTTGATGCAAGCGGTTCACGGGCGAGTAGTATTTATAAGGATCTTGGAGCATTTTGCAGGATCAGCGCAATACTCTCTCCAGTTCAAGGTTCCAATATTCATATTGAAGTCTGGATGCCTGTTCAGAACTGGAATTCCAAACTGGTTGCAGTAGGCAATGGTGGTTTAGCCGGAACAGTCAGCCATGATGCGATGGCAGAAGCAGTTGTGGAAGGTTTTGCAGCAGTCAGCACAGACACCGGGCACGTAGGCGGGGACCCTGCATTTCTGGAAAATGAAGTGCTGTTAACGGATTTTGCCCATCGGGCAATTCATGAAATGACTGTGGCGGCTAAAGCTCTGGTTACTGACTATTATTCCAGCAGCCCGCGCTTTACTTATTTCAATGGGTGTTCAACTGGAGGTCGGCAGGCATTAACTGCTGTACAGCGATACCCGACTGATTTTGATGGTGTTGTTGCCGGTGCACCAGCTAACTCGACTTTGCGAATGACCATGCAACAACTTTGGAACAGCCGCATCGTTAATGATACGGCCGGACTGGAGTTGGGAATAGAAGATTTCAGCTTGCTAAATAATGCAGTGATGGCTGCATGTGATGCTTTGGATGGTTTGCAGGATGGAATAATCGAGAATCCGTCAATCTGTATGGCCGATCCGATCGCCGTGGACGGGCTGAGTGGCTTGGAAGTGGAAGCCTTAAGAAAGATTTATCAGGGGGCCGTAAACCCTGAAAGCGGAGAAATTATATATCCGGGTTTTGCCAAAGGAAGCGAGCTTGGCTGGACAGCCATGGTCAATCGACGACCTTTTGGCTATTCCAACGATATGCAAAGTTATGTAGTTAACCAGGATCCTGAATGGGATTTCCTGAATCTGGATTTTGCCAGAGACCTGAGTGTACTGGATAGCCGCTTGAACGCTTTAGGGATTCAGGCAATAGACCCGGATATCAGTGAGTTTATCAATCATGGTGGTAAATTGCTGCTTTATCATGGCTGGAATGATCCGCTCATATCGCCATTTAATACAATTAATTATTACCAGCAGGTGCAAGCCAGCCTGGGATCTGATGCCAATAATGCGGTGAGCCTGTTTATGATGCCCGCTGTGAATCATTGTCGTGGAGGCAATGGCTTCGATAGCTGGAGTAAATTGGAGGTTATAGATAGTTGGCGAGAAAGCGGTATTAAACCGCAAAGTATCGAGGCTGCGCACATTGAAAACGAAGCTACAATTACTACCAGGCCACTTTGTGCTTATCCGGGAATTGCAATATATACTGGTAACGGCAGTTCTGACTCCGCAACCAGTTTTCAGTGTCAGTAGGACAATAAAATCATACATTATTAATGGCTGCCTTCTATTGATCAGGTAGGAAGTGGCTTTTTATTGAGGAGAAATCATGGGTTTATTAGTAAAAGGGGAATGGCATACAGATTGGTATGATACTGAATCTTCGGGCGGGGAGTTTGTTCGGACAGATGCACAATATAGAAATGCAATCGGGGACCCTGAGTATCCTGCGGAAGCAGGGCGTTATCATCTCTTTGTTTCGCTGGCCTGTCCCTGGGCGCATCGTACATTGATATTCCGAAAGCTCAAAAAACTTGAAGATATAATTGGTGTCACCGTTGTAGATGCAGAAATGCTTGAGCATGGGTGGGTATTAAGTGATAAAGAAAGCCTCAAACACGGTTACCAGGTATGTCCGATCCCCGGTATTCAATATATGTACGAGGTCTATACCACCCAACAGAAGGATTATTCGGGTCGAGTTACGGTTCCTGTACTGTGGGATAAAAAAACCAACACCATAGTCTGCAACGAATCTTCCGAGATTATTCGCATGCTCAACAGCAGCTTTAATGAACTCACTGACGTCGCTACTGATTATTACCCCGAAGCTATGCGCAGCAGCATTGATGAGATCAACGAGCTGGTTTACCACAAAATTAATAATGGCGTGTATAAATGTGGCTTTGCAACTAAACAGGATGTTTACGAAAAACACTATGAGAACCTGTTCGAAGCCATGGACAAGGTGGAAGAGATTCTGGGGCGGCAAGCCTATATCGCCGGTCCGCAAATCACAGAGGCTGACTGGCGCTTATTTACAACTTTGATTCGTTTTGATTGTGTTTATTTTGGCCATTTTAAGACCAATAAAAAACGTATTGAGGATTATCCTAATATGTCGAATTATGTCCGTGAGCTATATCAAGTGCCAGGCGTCAAGGAAAGCGTCAGTTTCAGGCATATCAAGGTACATTATTATTACAGTCACGATATGATTAATCCGACCCAGGTTGTACCCGCAGGTCCGGAAATTGACTATGAACGACCACATGACAGGGCAAGATTTGAGTAATCAGTAATTCGGGAATATTGAAACTGTTATTTGTGATTTCAGCCAGGGTCCTAATTCAACGCAGCAAACACTGATTTTTTAAAATTATTGGTCATTTTGATGAATGCAGGACAGGCCATGTCCTGGACCAGGTTAGTCTGCTGATTATCATGCAGGTAAGGGTATTGTCGCAAATTTCTATCTTGTTGAAATAAAAGGAAATTTAAGTATTTTTCTGGTGAAAATATTGAATTGTGCAACTATTCTGCATATTGCTGTTTTCACTGAAAATTTGTTGCAGTTTGATGTCACATTCGTAATAATCGAGAAAGATTTAAAGATAGCAAAGATTTTTAGAACACAAATAAAAGAATTTTAAAGAAATTTATAGGTAAGGGGGTTACACAATGTTTATCACAAAGAAACACCTAGCGAGACGTACAGTATTAAAAGGCGCCGGTGTAACAATGGGCTTGCCTATGCTGGAAGCTATGATACCTGCGGCTAGTGCACAGAATGCTGCTGATCCACAGCTTAGAGCAGCATTTGTTTATACACCTCATGGTGTGATTCTTGATGAATGGGTGCCTACCAGTGAAGGCGCTGATTATGAAATGACTCCTATCCTGAAGCCACTGGAACCATTCCGGGATCAGATGCAAGTCTTCAGTAATATGAAGCTGAACACTAATAATACCACTGGTTCTGGACATGCGACTTCAAGTTGTACATGGATGAGCGGAGCGGTAGCTAAGGACACTTCTGGTGCTGATGTAGAAGCTGGTAAAACTATTGACCAGATGATCGCAGACCATATTGGACAAGATACTCCTTTGCCTTCTATTGAATTGGCGATTGAGGATTCAGGTCACATGATTGGTGCTTGTGATGGTACAAGTAGCTGTTCATATATCAACAGTATTTCCTGGAAGGAAGCTACGCAACCATTACCAATGGAAATTAACCCACGTATTATTTTCGAGCGTATGTTCGGATATGGCTCAACAACTGAAGAGCGTCTGGTGCGTGCTCAAACTGATAAGAGCTTACTGGATTCAATCATGGTTTCTGCAGCCAGCATGGAAAGCAGACTTGGTATCCGTGACCAGCAGCGTATCAATGACTTCCTTGAGAATGTCCGTGAAGTTGAGCGTCGTATCGGCAATCTGGAAAATCGCATGAGAGAGCAAGGTTCTAACCTGGCATCTGCGCCTGTTGAGATTCCTGAGTTGTATGATGATCACGTCCGAGCACAGTTTGACCTGATGACTCTGGCTTTCCAGACAGATACCAGCCGGGTTGTTTCGTTAATGCTTTCACGTGAGTTGAATCAGCGTACTTATCCTCAGATTGGTGTGCCTGAGCAGCATCACGGTGTTTCTCACCACGGTTACAATGCTGAAAGAATGGCCTTACATGCATTAATTAATACTTATCATGTAAAACTGTTCTCTGATTACTTTGTTGCCAACCTGGCGAGTATTGATGATATCAACGGTAGTCTCTTAGATAACAGTATCATTATGTATGGTGCTGGTATGGGAGATGGTAACGTACATAGTAAAGATCCATTGTCTAACATTATTGTTGGTGGTGGTGCTGGTCAGCTTAGAAGCGGACATCATACCGATGTTATCAGCCCTAATGGTGAAACTACTCCAAATGCTAACCTGATGTTGAGCGTTCTGGATGTTGCTGGTATTCACCTTGATGAGCTGAATTTCAGTAACGGTAGAATCCAGATTACTAAAGCTTAATCAGTAATACTTAAGTAAGATACTAAAGCCCGTTATGCCTTAGGCATAACGGGCTTTTCTTTTGCGTGAAACAATCGTATAACAATCATATATAGTGCTGGTTTAGCGTTTTCATCTTATTGTAATATTTACTCTATTAAATACTCCCTGCATATTAAGAAAAGGAGCAAACTTGTCTGGTCAAACAATTCTGATTGTAGATGATGAAACGTCTATCCGTGACATGCTATCAATGGCTCTTGAGGCTGACGGGTATAAAGCCATACAAGCTGCAACTGCGCAAGAAGCACATGCCATAATTATTGATAGGCAACCTGATTTGGTCTTGCTGGACTGGATGATGCCAGGAACCTCGGGTCTGGAATTACTCCGACGACTGAAAAGAAATGAGTTAACAGAGAAGCTGCCTATTGTCATGCTCACTGCAAAGAGTGAAGAAGACGATACAATTGTTGGTCTTGAATCTGGAGCGGATGATTACATTGTCAAACCCTTTTCTCCCAGAGAACTCTTGTCCCGGGTTAAAGCAGTCTTGCGCCGTAGTGATCGGGACGATAGTAATGAGCCTGTAGAGCTTGAAGGCTTGTTGTTTGATCCAGTAGGTCATCGCGTCAGTATCGATGGAAAAATGATAAATCTTGGTCCTACTGAATATAAGCTATTGCAGTTCTTTCTTACTCATCAGGAGCGTGTTTACACGCGCGATCAAATATTAAATTATGTTTGGGGCGGGAATGTATATATAGATGAACGGACTGTTGATGTTCACATTAGGCGTTTAAGAAAAGCTATTTCTATGAAAGGCCATGATAAGTATGTACAAACTGTCAGAGGTGCAGGCTATCGTTTTTCAACACAACTACTTGAATCCGATTAGTCATAATCTCTTTTTTGCATTCTGTTAACTAAGCTCGATTCTGAATTAAGCTACACATGAGCTCAGCCTCAAAAGAGAATTCAATGTTGCCCACAGGTATCAAGTCTGAGTTAAAACTACTTAGCGTAAGCTTAGTTGTGGTTTTGCTTGTTGGCTGGATATCTTCACAATTTATACTTTGCCTGTTGATTTTTTTTCTCGCTTACTTCATTTGGCATACTTATTCCGCGCTTGTCTTCTATAGATGGTTGAAGATGGATATGAGGTTTCCAGAAGCGCCTTTACTTGGTATTTGGCGAGATATGTCTATTGTTCTGGAAGAAAAAAGGCAATTCAGAATAAAAACTATTCGCAGGATGAGGTATGCAATAAAAAGGAATTCACAGCTTACACACGCAATTGATGAAGGAATTCTGGTCTTACGTGATAATTTTAATTTAAGTTGGTGGAATATTGCAGCTAAGGAACAACTCGGATTACAAGCTTCAGATCAAGGACATTCCTTAACGAGTTTAATACGTGAGCCTGCCTTTACTAAGTATTTAACACAAGAAAAGATCAAAGGCAGAATTGAATTACCATCCAGAGTTAATCCTCAAAAATGGTTAATGTTTACAGCCTCACATTTCGGAGATGGTGATATTGTTCTGGTAATATCTGATATTACACCATTAAAAAATACTGAGCGCTTGCGTAAAGAGTTTGTGGGTAATGTCTCACACGAACTACGCACTCCAATAACTGTCCTTCGCGGCTATTTAGAAACAATCAGTAATGGGATGGTTTCTGATAATCCTCTGTTACAAAAAGCCTGTGTGCAAATGTCAGAGCAAGTGGCAAGAATGCAGGACCTGGCTGATGATTTAATTATTCTTTCCAAGCTGGAATCACAACCGTCAAAAATTGACAAACAAAAAATTGAATTAATGCCGCTGATGGAAATGTTGATTAGAGAAGCGAAGATAGTAAGCGAAGAAAAACATAAATTTACATTAGTTTGTCCCAAGGGTGTTTACATGATGGCTCAGGAATCTGATTTGCATAGCGCAATTGGCAACTTGATCATTAATGCAGTACATCATAATCCAGAAGGTGCAAATATTGACGTTAAGGTCACTGTTGATGAAAAGAAACTATATATCTCGGTAAAAGATGATGGAGTTGGTATAAATGCCGAGGCTATCCCCAGACTGACAGAACGCTTCTATCGGACTGATAGTAGTAGAAATTCCAATATTGGCGGTAGCGGGCTTGGCCTGGCGATAGTAAAGCATGTCGTTAGTCGTTACGATGGAAACCTGGAAATTAAAAGTCATTTACATGCAGGTGCAGAATTTATTTGTACTTTTCCACTTAGCTAGCCTCATTAAAACCGCTTGGCTATGAGATATTGAATGTATATACTTCTGGCTCACTAAATTTAATTGCTCCTCTGGAACCTGATATGGCTAAAGAGAAAAAGAAAAAGAATAGTCAGTTGATCGTTCGGCTAAATAAAGAAGAAAAGGATTCCTTTATTGATCTTTGTGATGATCTGGATACCAGTGCTGCCAGAGAAGTGCGCCACTTTATACGTAAATTTTTAAAACAGCATGAAGAAGAGGATAGTTGATGTAATCGATTAATCAGCTACTGATACTAAGCTGGTTGATTTTCATAGGTTTTTAAGTAAAAAAGGCTGGGAATTCATCGAATTCCCAGCCTTTTTTTTAAGTTTGTACAACTAATTTGCAGCTAATTGCGGAGCTTCTTCCATAAAATTAAACCTATTAGCTAAGTCACTCTCATTAGCAGTTAGGTTGAAATTATAGGTTCTTTCAAAGCTGGCTGAGGAATCATTGCTTGTTGAAAAGATAGAACGTTTAAGTGCGACCCTAACGGCACTATTAAATATACGAGCCGGGCTTGCTTCAACAATGCTGATATTATGGGCTTTACCGTTTGAATCAATATCAAATCGCACAACTACATGCCCTGAAAGGTCCCTTCGTAATGCTGATTGGGGGTATTCAGGTTGTATATCAAGCAGCGCTTCGACATTACTGTCGGCTAAGGCCAAGTTTGAAATCATGGCTGATAAACTGATTAGTAAAATAAGGCTAATTTTTTTCATTTTTGTATACTCCTTTTTTGCAGTGCCCCGCGTATTATGCGGTTATCATGATTTCTTAAAGCTTTTGCATGCCTTGAAAATATCAATTGCATGTATTATGTATATACATAATACCAAGTGTCAACAAATATTTATGCAACTGTCATCAAACTGTCACAATAGTATGATCTGAATTTATTTGTAATGTGTTTGTCATATAAAATTACGCCAACTGTCATATTTCATTAACCTAACTGACATGCACTCCCGATACCTTACGCGTGTTTAAAATTATTCACGTTAATCGGGAGATACGAATGTCCATTAAGAAAATTCTCACCTTGAACGTTATTGCTGCAGCCCTCGTGGCATGTGGTGGTGGCGATATCAATATTTCACCATCTGTTACTTCGAACAACACTGGAAGTTCTGGCAGTGGTAGCTCAAGTGCCAACTCAATTTGTGCAGCCTATACTCTTAACGGCACTACTTTTCAGGGCACCTTGAGTGGTAGTAATTGTGTTTATGATAGTGCTTTCGTGGATATTGATAATCCTTTAACGGTTGACCTGATTATTGGCGATTTACCAAATAGTGGTGTGCATGTTTTCAATGGCAGCCTGATTGTAGGTGAAAACTACACAACCGATGCTGAGCTGGCTGCTGCAGGCATTACAGAAGGTGGTGATGGTCCTAAATTGACACTTGGCTCAGGCGTTACCTTGGCATTTGCTTCAACAGATGACTTGATGGTCATAAACCGTGGATCACAAATTATTGCCAATGGAACAGCCGCTGCCCCGATTACGATCACCTCGCAGACTGATGCAGTTTTCGGCGCAGTTGGTCCAGAAGACGTTCAGCAGTGGGGCGGTCTGATTATTAATGGTTTTGGCGTCACCAACAAATGTGCTTATACGGGTACACGCGGAGTTGACCTTGCATTAACAGGTGAATGTCATGTCGTCGCTGAAGGTAAAGTTGGTGCAGGTCAAACCAATTATGGTGGAAATAATGATGCCGATAATTCAGGTGTGCTCAGATATGTTGTCGTTAAACATACCGGCGCTGAAGTTGCACCGGATAATGAGTTAAATGGTATTTCGCTGGATGCCGTGGGCTCTGGGACCACTATTGAAAACATCGAAGTTTACAGTGTCTACGATGACGGTATTGAATTTTTTGGTGGCGCCGTTAATGTCACAAACTATGTTGCTCTTTATGTCAAAGATGATTCACTCGACATGGACGAAGGGTATCGAGGAACAGTTACCAATTCTTTGATTATTCAATCCAGAACAGATGGTAACCGTTGTATTGAATCAGACGGTATTGGAAGTTACTCCTCAGTATCTGCAACACCAGGGGCCGTGGCTGATTTAATTGCCCGGGATTTGAACACTGAAGCAACGATTATCAATATTACCTGTATCTTTTCTGCCAATGAAGGCGGCACACATGAAGATGGACAAGGCTTTCGTATTCGGGAAGGTCATATACCCATTATACGCAACGCTATCGTGACCTCAGCTTACAGTGGTGATGATAAATTAGGTGATGATGATCTTAATTACTGTGTGCGTATTGATGATGAAGGTGGCCCGGCTTTTACTGCTGGTGACCTGGAAATAACAAATTCAATTTTTGCCTGTCAGGATCTGATTGATGGTGATCTTGGTGGCGGAACCTCTACCTTAGCAGAGTTGGATAACGCTCACGACAACGCTACCTACCAAAGCGCAGAAGCGGGTGAAGATCCTACGGCTACATCAAATCCTGCATTGATTATGCTGGATGGTTTTTACTCATTACTTCCTGCTGGCATGACGATTACAGGTGAAACAGTACCTACTCCTGCTGCGGGTACAGAATCCTATATCGGCGCTGTGATCTCCACTGATGACTGGACAGCTGGCTGGACTTACGGTTTGCATGCTGCAAACCGGGCACAGGCTTTGTGGTTTGAATAAGGCCATACGGTTTTAAGTGTTAAAAATAAAATGCTTAGGGTGTTCTTTGCTTGCAAAGACGCCCTTTCACTTAAGGTTAAGTCCAACAGCAAATAGGTTTCCGTGATGGTAATGAAAAGAAAATTATTGAGCTTAACAGTCTCTGCGATCGTGCTGAATACTGTGCTGGCTCCTGTCTCCCAGGCTCAGGAACAAAGTGTTGCTCCGACGACAATCACAGAGGTAGTCACACAAGGGCGATTACAATCTTCTGCTGATGAAATTGTGATGGAAAGGGAGCAGAGTTCCGTAGTCGCTGATTTTATTGATACTACTGCTATAACTCGAGTTGGTGATTCCAACGTTGCCACGGCTTTACGCCGTGTGCCGGGTGTCACTTTAATTGATGATAAATATGTCTTCGTGCGAGGTCTTGGAGAGCGTTATTCAACCTCTTTATTAAATGGGGCGCAAATACCTTCTCCTGATCTAACTCGCAACGTCATACCCCTGGATATTTTCCCGACGCAAATCGTTCGCTCAATTGCTGTTCAAAAAGGTTATGCTGCAGATATGCCGGCTTCATTTAGTGGTGGGCTAATTGATATTCGAACCACCAGTTTGCCGGATGGATTAGTCTATTCGTTTAATGTTGGGTCTACCTATAACACGGAATCAACGGGTCAAGCACTGGGCTACAGTGGCGGCGGAGATGATTGGCTGGGCACTGATGATGGAACCCGAGGTTTATCGCCCGCCTTGGAAAATGCTTTAAATTTTTACAGTGGTTCTTTTGATCCTTCCAATTTGCTGGCTGTGATTAATTCAAATGAGCCTGCTTCTGCTTTTACGCCTTATTCCGGGGCTCAGGCAGTTAACAGGGATTTAGCTTTGTTAATTAATCGAAATGTCGATGTCAGAGATGAATCCCGTGATCCAAACGTCAATTTTGATGCCAATGTAGGTAATAACTTTTTCTTCGATAATGGCTTTGAAATTGGCTTCCTGGCAGCAGGCGCCTATGGAAAAACGACATTAAGCCGGGAGAGGGTGGACAGATCTGTTGGTTTACCTAATGATCAGTTTAGTGAAACAAATGAAACGACTCAAAATGTCAATTTGACAGGGAATCTTAACCTGGGTTTAGCCTGGTATGATGAGCATAGTATCGAAACAACTTCGTTGTTGCTGCGTAATACTGATAATGATGCCTTTATTCGTGACTACTATACATCAAGCCGGCAGTTTTCTGATGGCATCGGCTTCAGAAATTATGGAACGCGTTATGAAGAGCGGGAACTAACGGTAAATCAGATTCACGGATCGCACCGCTTGGGTCAGACTACCAGAGATCTGTTAAATTTTGATGCCTTACCTGGACTTACTGATCTTACAGTGGACTGGTATTTTTCAGATTCCACTTCTGATACCAGTATTCCTAATGAGTCTACGGTAACTTATCAAACAACCATTGATGCTGTTGGAAACCAATTATCCCAGAGCATTCGACCAGGTACTAACACGGCAAACTTCCGCTTTACCGATCTGGAAGATCAGGTTGAGAGTTCTGGTATTAGCGCACTACTGCCAATTTATTTAAATAATGCTGTTCTGGAACTCAGCGGCGGTTATGAATATGCACGCAAAGTCAGGGAATTCCGTCAGCTTGAGTTCGCAATGGGTACACCGGATTCAACGCAAGCAGCAGGTTTCACTGGATTGCCGTCCACTATCCTGTCAGATGCTAATATACAAAATAGTGCCAATAACTTTATTTTTGACGTAGTAGGTAATAATGGCGAAAGTTATATAGCCGTAATTGATAACTCTGCTGCCTACGGGCAGTTAGATTATAACTGGGATGAAACCTGGCGTGTGACAGCAGGTATTCGTTGGGAAGACTATAAGCAGCTGGGTATCCCATGGAATCCTCTGCAATATAATGGCTGTCAGATTAGCTGTGACCCGGCTGTAATCAGAGATTCACTATTTACTGATGACGATTACTACCCCGCCCTGGCTGTTACTTACATGCGGCCTTATTTCTGGGCGGAGACTTTCCAGTTTCGTTTAGGTTATAGCGAAACGCTGGTACGTCCTGATTTGCGTGAAATCACACCATCCAGTTATTTTGATCCGATTACCGGTGCTATTGTCAGCGGAAACTCAGATGTCAGACCTGCTACTGTGAAAAATTATGATGCGCGTGCTGAGTGGTTTTTTGATAATGGTGATAATTTAACTTTGTCGCTGTTTTATAAAGATCTGGCTAATCCAATTGATTTCTTTGAGGCTGCAGCATTTGAAGAGGCCGTTGCGACTGAAATTCAAAATGCAGAAAGTGCTGAAGTCATGGGCTTGGAAGTTGAATTTAAAAAAGACCTCTGGGATGTGGCTGAGGTATTACAAGGCTTTTTCCTTCAGGGTAACCTGACGTTTCTGGATTCGGAACTGGTTGCCGGTCCAAATGCTGATGCGCCAACAAATCCTGTGCGTGAATTAGCGGGTGCTTCCGATGCCCTGAATCTGCAATTAGGCTGGGATGATGATAGCGGCAGACACTCTGCGAGCCTTATCTATAATGTGAATGGCGAAAGATTGTTTTATGCAGGTCGCAACTCGGCGCCTGATGCTTTTGAGCAACCGTTTCATTCGCTGGATTTAAGTTACTTCTTTTTTCCAACTGATAATTGGACTTTCAGACTGCGGGTTCAGAATATGCTGGATGAAGAGGTAACGGTAGAAAGGCAGGGAATAGAAGTTTTTAACCAAAAACCTGGAACAAATCTCAGACTGGATATTAGATGGCGCTATTAAAATTCAGTTCGCTAGTCATGACTGTAGAGGCCCCGCATTTGCGGGGTTTTTACTTATTCTCAGCTGAATAAATCTTAGTTTGATGGATGGGCCTGACATCGGTACAAACATTGATGTTTATTGAATTAGCAGTAAACTGTGTTGCTATACCCTCATTCTCCCAAAGCGTGATTATAGAATTCCATAATGCTTAATGATTCCCGTACATCGTCTTTACTACCCTACGAGTTTGCACGTGTTAATCGTGTGTTAATTCGCCCCGAAGCTGATGAACTTGTCCATACAGCAGCTATTGATAATTGGGTCATAAATGAGATAACACGTTGTAATAAAAAGAATTTATCAATGGTTGAGCTTGCTGATGCAGAGTTTGACCAGCTCTTAAGTCGGCTCTATCAGAATCAGCAATCCTCATCTGAAGTTGTGATGGCCGGGATTAAGGACTTTGTTGACCTGGAAGAGGCTGCGGCTGCGCTGGAAGAATCTGCAGATTTGCTGGATTCAGCCGATGATGCCCCAATTATACGTTTGCTTAATGCTATTCTCGCTGAAGCGCTAAAAGAGCAGGCTTCTGACATACATATTGAACCCTATGAAAAACAGGCCGTAGTGAGATTCCGTCTAGATGGCGTCCTGCGCCCCGTATTGACACCCTCTGTACAAATCGCGCCTTTACTAATCTCACGTATCAAGGTTATGTCACGACTGGATATTGCCGAAAAACGGCTTCCACAGGATGGGCGAATGGCGGTGAAACTGGGCGGACGAAGCATAGATTTAAGGATTTCCACGATGCCTTCGAGTTATGGAGAGCGTGTCGTTATGCGTCTCCTGGATAAAGATGCGGGGAATATGCAGACTGATGATCTGGGTATGCCAGAGGACACAAAAGTCAGGCTCGAAGAGCTCATACAGAGGCCACATGGCATTATTCTGGTCACCGGGCCTACCGGTTCAGGTAAAACCACAACTCTGTATGCAGCCTTGCAGCAAATGAATCGTCAGGAACGCAATATCATGACTGTTGAAGATCCGGTTGAATATGACTTGCCAGGGATAAGTCAGACACAAATTAACATGCGCGCAGGCATGACCTTTGCCAAGGGCTTACGGGCTATCCTGCGGCAGGATCCTGATGTCATTCTGATTGGTGAAATTCGCGACAGGGAAACTGCTGAAATTGCTACCCAGGCGAGTTTGACCGGTCATTTAGTGCTGTCGACTTTGCATACTAATACGGCTGCCGGCGCCATCACCCGTTTGCAGGATATTGGTATAGACAACTTTCTACTGGCATCAACGATCAGGGGCATCGTCGCGCAACGCTTGTTACGAAAACTTTGTGAACACTGTCGTATTGCGGTTGGCTGCGATGAATTTCAAAGCAACCTGCTGGGCATAAAAGCAGGTGACACCATCTATCAGGCCAATGGTTGCCAGCAATGTAACAATACAGGCTTTCACGGCAGACAGGCCTTGTTTGAGTTGGTTGTTATTGATACCGAATTACAAACGCTTATCCATGATGAGGCCGGAGAGCCGCTACTGGAAAAAGCTGTACGCAGTAAAACGCCAAGTATCCGGGAAGCCGGGTTCGAACAAGTCAAACTCGGTAAGACAACCATAGAAGAAGTGCTGCGAGTAACTTCGCTGTAGGAGAATCAGATGCCGGCCTTCGACTACTCTGCATACAACGCTTCGGGCAAACAGGTCAGCGGTATTATTGAAGCTGATTCTGACCGTCAGGCGAGGCGCATGCTGAAAGATAAAAAATTACTGCCACTGCTTATTAATGAAATCAATACCACTGAAAATAAGCTGAGTAAAAAATTTCGTCATGCTGGTTCCAGGCTAGGTACGTTTGACCTGTCACTTTTATTAAGGCAGCTGGCAATTCTAATTCAGTCAGGGCTTCCGGTTGAGGAAGCCATGAAAATGACCATCGAGCAGGCGGAATCAGTGAAACAAGCCAGGGTTATGCAAAGCTGGCGCAGTGAGATCGTTGAAGGGCGGAGTTTTTCTGATGCTTTACGGCGCTGTCCATACCGTATTCCAGACAGTGTTATTGCCGGTGTCGGTGTTGGTGAAGAAAGTGGCCACTTGCATGAAATTCTTTTACGTCTGGCAGACGAGTTGGAAATTGATGAAGAGAATCGAAAAACCGTTTCCCGGGCATTGATTTATCCGCTTATGCTTATCGCCACGTCCATTGCAGTTGTGACCGTGATGATGCTATGGGTAGTGCCAAAAATTACGGTAATTTTTGCATCATCAAATCGTGAGCTGCCGTTTATCACTAAAGTGATTGTCAATCTTAGTGAGTTTACCCAAAGCTATGGGCTGTATATTTTTCTTTTTTTGGTCATGGTTTTCATCGTTTTTCAGCAAGCATTAAGAAATCCGCAGACTAAAGAACGCTGGCATGCATTTTTATTAAGCTTGCCGGGCCTTGGAGCATGGCTGCGTATGTCAAATATTGCTGACTGGTCACGAAGTTTGAGTATCTTGTTAAGCAGCGGTGTGCCTGCTCTGGCGGCTTTAAAAATCGCATCGTCGACGATGAACAATTTACATCTGCGTAAAAAAATGGAAGCGGTAACCGAAAGTATGCGCAAGGGTAGTAGTTTACAAAAAGCACTTGTCGAAAATGAATTGGGAAGTGGTTTTTTGAATCATATGGTTGGCAGCGGAGAAGCCTCCAGCCAGCTGGATCAAATGCTGTTAAGAGTTGCTGAGTATTATTCGCTGCGATTAAAAAATTCTGTAGAGATATTTTTAAAAATATTTAATCCCGTACTTATTATTTTAATGGGAATGATCATTCTATCTATTGTCGCAGCAGTCATGCTGCCGATTATGGATATGAACAACATGATTTAACCAATTACTCCGGAGAACAAAATGACTAAAAAAACACCGAATAAGCATAAAGGATTTACCTTGATTGAGATTATGGTCGTGGTCGCCGTTATCGCTTTATTGGGTGCCATGATCGGGCCTACACTCTTCAATAAAGTCCAGCAGGCAGAAGAAACGAGAGTGGCGCAGGATATTCGCGCCATAGAAAGCGCCTTGAAATTCTACCGCCTGGATAATTATCGTTATCCGACTCAGGCGCAAGGACTGGAAGCATTGTTGAGTCCGCCTTCCGGATCAGACAGGTGGAATGGCCCTTATCTAGAGGCCATGCCGGCAGACCCATGGGGTCAGATATATAGTTATGTCTACCCAAGTACGCACAATAAAGACTTTGATCTGTTTACATTGGGTGCAGACCAGCAGGAGGGCGGGGAAGGAGCAGATCAGGACTGGGGGAATTGGAATATTCAATAAGCTCAGATGATGACTGTTAAATCAAAACAGACTGGTTTTACCCTGATCGAGATAATGGTCGTGGTATTTATTATTGCGGTCATGGCTGGAGTGAGTTTTTTTGCCATCAATCAGGCCAGTGACCGACGCTATACGAGCCAGGCTGAAGACTTTTTAAGCTGGCTTGAGCAGTTATCCGATATGGCCATGCTGGAAGGCACTGCTTATGGAATAGCTTCTGATGAAGAGGGTTTCCAGGCCGTAGTATTTTATAACTACGGCTGGTATCGCGTCAGTACACCGGAACCTTTTCGTTTTAAGGATGAAGTTTCACTTTCTCTGTTGGCTAATCAGGGGGGGGATGCAATTTTAATCAACAAAGCCAGTGCCAGAATGGTTGCAGGTTCAGGCACCGTCATGCTTCCGGATATTATTATGTTGCCGGATGGTTATATGGAGCCGGATATGGATTTAGCCCTGGCTTTTGAAAATTTTTTACCACTGTTTAAGTATCATCAGAATGATGAAGGCATCAGTCTGATTCTGGAGCGCGGACTCAGATGAGAAGGAATTGCGTCCAACATGGCTTTACTCTGATTGAAGTGGTTGTTGCCTTAACCATACTCGCCTGGGTGCTTGGTAGTGTGCTTTTCCTGGTATCCCAATACGCTGATGAAAGACTGATGATGCGAGAACGCTTTTATGAAAACCAGGTGGCATGGAATCAGCTGCTGGATAATTATCAGAAATCCAGAGGCTGGGTTTTTGAAAATGGAAGTGCACAGATAGAACTTGAAGGCAGTGAAACCCAGGGAGGGCAGAACTGGATTTGGCAATTGAACATTGAGCCGGCGATGGGTAAAGACTTATTTCGCTATCAAACGCGTGTAAGTTCGGAATTCGACCCGGATAGCCAAAGTGTACTGACTATCTATTTATTGAATGCACAAGGGGTGCAGGACGAAGCAGCACCATGAAAATGAACAAGGTACATGGCTTTACCTTACTCGAAACAATGGTCTCTTTGTTTCTACTTGCTGTTATGTCAGTTATGGCCTATCAGGCGATTGAAACGGTATTAAACGCTAATCAACGTTCTCGTGAAGAACTGGGCGATGAAATGGACTTACAACTTGCCTGGCAGGTAATGGCAAATGATTTCCTGCATATGCGGGCAAGATCTTATGCCGATGGCTTTGGCGGTATTGAAGCTGCCTACCAAACCGGCACCAGTGATATTTTGTTAAGTTTTACCCGTGGTGGCGGAGCCTTACTTGAATCAAATCCGACAGGTCTGACCAGAGTACAGTATAGTCTGGATGATGAAGGTCGACTGTTACGCACAGTATGGCCGGTTTTTATATCTGCAAGGGATTCTGACGGACAACAAAGAGTATTACTGCGTGGTGTAAAACAGATCGATTTCAATCACCTTAGTGAATTGAGTTTTTATTCGCTTGACTGGCCGCCTATTGATGCTGAAATTGAAGCCAGTTTATTGAGTTTGCCGCTGATGGTTGAAATCAGCATTGAGCTTGAGAATGGCGAACTCAGCAGCCGGCTGATGCCAGGGGTGGAAAATAATGGCTGAAAAGAGCAAGCAAGCCAAACAGGAAGGTGTGGCATTACTGGCTGCGCTTATTTTTATGCTGGCCCTTGTATTAACACTGGGTAATATTTTTTATGCTCACCAGCTTGATGTCGGGCGATTAACCAAGAGCCTGCATAGTGATCAGGCCTTATTGCTGGCGCTGAGTGCAGAGAATTGGGCGCAACAATTACTTTCTACTGATCAGGACGACAGGGAAGTGGACAGCCTCGAGGAAAACTGGGCACTGGCAGTGCCAGTCCTGCCGGTTGAAGGAGGCTTTTTAAGAGGTTGCCTGCAAGACTTGCAGGGCAGGGTGAATCTGAGTTCATTTGCTTCATACGATGGCGAACGACTGCGTGCAGAAATGGAGAATCAGGCGAATGGTTTGGCAAGACTCTGGCTTGGGTTATTGCGCGCGAGTGACTTACCCTTCAATGAAGCTTCGGTGGCTACTATTATCGATTGGGTAGATAGTGATAATGAGCTTGTCAGTGAATGGGGTGCTGAACAACAGAATTATGAATTTAACAGGGAGCTGCTAATGGTGGCTAATTCAGCGCTCACGGATGTAGAAGAATTAGCAATCATGCGGGGCTATGGTTCTACAACAGTAAGCTTATTAAAACCATGGATTTCGGCCTTGCCCAGGAGCACTACAATTAATCTTAATACGGCACCTGAACAGATATTACTGGCAATGGGAGGGGAATTTCCCCGGGTATTTACTGAACTGGTGCTAAGGCAAAGGCCATTTTACAGTCTCAGTGATTTCCATGAGAAACTCAGCGTAGCCTTGGATATGGACTTACAGGAAGTTGAAGCTTTATGGTCGCCGGATTTTGTGGGCATCACCTCAGATTATTTCAGGCTGCAGTTGGAAGTTAGCCTGGGTGAATCCAGGTTACGCATAGACAGTATACTGGGACGATATGAAAGGAATGAGCCGGTTATCATTGCCAGAACAATATCAACGGTACCGGCAATATTAAACGTACCGGAGAATGACAGGGCTAATGAAAATTTTGTGCAGACAGGCTTCTGCGAACAAGAAGAATCAAGCTAATGAAATGTCATATTGATGATCTGACAACGCAAATACATGAGTCTAGCGCGACACAAGGATCCTGTCTGTGGGTCCCGTCCTGCATGCTTGTCGTGCATCAGGTTCCCAAGCCCAATGCACCAAAGCGCAAATGGCCTGCCCTGATTCCCTGGATACTTGAGGAAAAGTTACTGCAGAAACCAGAGGATTTACATTTTGTTATTGCAGGGAAGAATCAAGACAGGCTGAGCATCCTGGTAACGGCAAAAAGTCAGATGCAGGAATGGCAGCAACAGGCTGCGGCAAGCGGAATCAAGAATTATGTATTAATCCCTGACTTCTTCGCCTTGCCCTGGCAAGCAGGCACTATCAGCATTGGGCATAGAGCAGATCAGATACTGGTCCGCTATGGTGAGTTCGATGGTTATTCCGCTGCTCCGGAATATGCCTGGCACATGCTGGATAACTTATTAAAAAACTCAAACGCTCAAACGAAACTGTCCCTGAGCTTGGCGAGCGAAGACCTTCCGCAGCGCTTTCAGGATAGAGTAGCAATCAGCAATCAGAATATGGATTGGAACAATGCCGGATATCCAATGAATGCTGATTTACTGCAAGGTGAATTCTCACTCACTACAGGCTCCGGTTCATACCTGCCCTGGTTATCTACGGCAGCATTATTAGTACTTTCCATTGCGCTGGGTCTGTTAACACTGAATCTGGAAAATGCTCGTCTGGAAAATGAAATAGCATCGCTACGTGAAGCTAACCGCACAGCTTTTTACAGCCTGTTTCCGGGGCTTAGCATTCGTTCAGGGGATATCAGAGCAACAGTGGAGCGTTTTATCTCGAATCGGTTCAGACAGCGTGAAAGTCTGCAAAGTGATGCCATGCTGGCCTTGACGACGATAGACAATGCCATGTCGGCCTGTAATTGCGACCTGCAGAGTCTGCAATGGAATTCCGCAGGACTGCAGCTCAGTCTTCCATTATCGGCAGCAGACAGTATTGAGCAATGGCATTTTGACGGATACTCCAAACAGGTTCGTGCTGAGGCCGACACAGGTTTATTGCTGACCTTATTCAAGGAAGGTCAGCAATGAGAACATTGAGGGATAAAATTGTTCATTCCTGGGGCACATTACAACACCGCGAAAAAGTTATTATTCTGGCAGGCTTTTCAGTGCTCGCAGCTACAGCAGTGTATCTGGTATTTGCCAGTGCATGGTCTGTTCGTACTACGCTTTTACAGGAAAAAACAGCATTGCTGGCCGAGCAAAACTGGATGCAGGAGCAGTCAACGCTGGCCGGACAGCTGCTGAATAATTGCCGTGACAACCAGATACTGGCCTTGGGTCAAAACGAGTTACTTGATTTGCTGGCCACGCGTAATCTCTTGCAGACAGGCACCATCAGCTCATCTGGTACAAGTTATTCTCTACAGGTAGAGAGTGCCGATGGAAACAATATATTACGCTTTATTCATCAAAGTGCCTGTCAGGGATTTATCCTGACCAGTGTCCAGATAGACAAAGCAGAGTCCTCAGACCATTATTCCGGGCAAGTGGAGTTTCGTCATGAAGGCTAGGCTAGTCCGGGTTAATCTCAATATTGTATTGCTGTTTTGCTGCCTGATTCTGACTGGATATATTCTATGGTCTTTTGTGTTTACCGGAGAACAAGGTGATGAGCCGGGAATACAATTAATCCAGGCATCACAATCCTCGGCAGATAGCTTAAGCTGGCGCTGGTTTGGCAGTACTTCAGGAAACCAGCAAGAGCTGGCTGAAGCAAGTGAAGCACAGGAGCAGCTGGCAGAAGCCAGTATAAACGCAGAGCTGGTGGGGGTGATGAGAACGCCGGCATTTGCTACTGCAACTATCAAGGTTAATGGCAGGCCGGAAAAAGTATTCAGTATCGGTGATGAACTGCAAAGCGGGGTAGAGTTGCTTAGTGTGAGTACTTCACGTGTTGTGCTTGATGAGCGCGGAAGACGCGTACAAATCACCATGCGCAGACCGCAGGATATGCCGCAAGCAATGCGAACTACAAGCACAGCAAACAGCAACAATACAACGGTAATACAACAGGGGTTTTCACTCGCGAACATGTTTGAAGCCGTGCCTGTGCAACTGGAGAATGCCGGCACGGGATTTAAACTGGATGGCATTTCTGAGGAAATGTTATCGATGACAGAAATTGAAGAAGGGGATGTGGTCGTTCAGGTCGGATCCAGCACTATCGACGAATTAATGGCAAACCCGGGACAATGGATGAATTATTCAAGCGAAACTACGCTTCCAGTGACCGTCATGAGAAATGGCCAGGAAACAACAATATTTGTGAATGCTTCCAGCTTGTCCGCAAGAATCCTACCTAATTTAACCAGTGAGTTGATGCAATAAATGAAACGATCTTTTAGTAAAACCTTGATGTTGAGAGCCGTGTTCGCTATTTCCATCGTGGCGGCTGCGCCCTCTTATGGCCAGGAGCAGGCCAGCATTAATTTTCGCGATGCGGATATTAATACGCTGATCGAGAGCGTTGCAGAAATCACCGGCAGGTCTTTTGTAGTAGACCCCAGAGTACGCGGCAACGTGACGATTATTGCTCCCAATACTATCGATGCCGATATGCTCTATCAGGCTTTCCTGTCTGCATTACAGGTGCAGGGTTTTCAGGCGGTTGATGATGGCGCCGTGGTGCGAATTGTTCCCTTTAATCAGGCCTTCGGAGTAATGGGCGGCGGTGACAATGAAATCGAAACTCGCTTGATAAAGGTACAGTATGTAGATGCTCAGGGACTGGCCCCGGTCATCAGACAGGTGATAAGTACCAACGCAAGAATTCAGGCCTTTGCTGAAAGTAATTATCTGGTGGTTTCAGATATTCGTTCCAATATCGAGGCGGTTGTACGCATGGTTGAACAGATGGACCAACCTGCCGAAGCCGAAATTGAAGTTATCAATCTGGAGTTTATATCAGCCGGAGAGGCTGTTTATATCGTTGAGGAATTGCAACAAATACAAGAACAAGGATTATCTATTGTGGAAGATAGCCTCAATAACCGCGTGATTATTTCCGGGCCAGCGACCCTGCGTACCGCTTTCAGAAATATGCTGCGGTCTTTGGATGTACAGAATCAGCGCGAGTCAGGTGTGGCGGTAATCAATCTGAATTATGCCAAGGCGACTAATTTAAAACCGATATTGGACAGCATGATGCAATCCGAGACTTTCCTGAGATCAGCGGGTGAAAGCGATGCCGAAGGAAACACTTCTCAGGGAGCCTATCGTGTAGAAGTGGACGACTCAAATAATGCTTTGATTATTGCCGCATCCCCCAGCGTACTGCGTGAAATTCGCGGCGTTATCGGGCAACTGGATCTACGTAAACCACAAGTGCTGATTGAAGCGGTTATTGCAGAGGTTTCACGTGATCAGGCGCTAAGACTGAGTGCACAATTGATTTATGCGGATCAGCAGGCGGGCGGCTATCTGACGCAGTTTGATAATCTGCTGGCTACCATCATTGGCGTGGGAAGTGGCATCAGCGACCCTGATATTACCGCTAATGCGGCCCTGCAACAGGTGCAGGGAGCTGTTATTGGTGGCGGTAATTTTGACGCCAATGAGGGCAGTGGTTTTGGCCTGTTAATTCAGGCTCTGCAAACTGATACGAGTACCCGCGTATTATCCACACCATCAATTGTGACGCTGGATAATGAGGAAGGTTATATCTCTGTTGGTAATGAAGTTCCCTTTATTACCGGCAGTTTTACATCTGCCAATAACAATGCCAGTAATCCTTTCCAAACCATTAATCGCGAAACAGTAGGAATAGAACTGACGGTTACCCCGCAGGTAAGTGAAGGGACCCTGGTGCGACTTACCATCCAACAAAAGTCATCCAGCTTGCTGGCCACACCTGCGCAATTGGGAACAGCAGATGTTGTAACTGCCGAAAGGGAAATTACCACTAATGTCCTGGTTGAAGACGGACAGTTTCTGATTTTGGGCGGACTCATGGATGATCAGTATGATAATTCTGAATCCAGAGTCCCCATATTGGGTAGCATGCCTTTGCTAGGACCCTTGTTCCGTTCAACCAGGAACGGAGAGGATCGAGGTGTACTGATGGTGTTTATCCGCCCGATCATTCTGCGTGATAGCCAGGGAGCGAGTGAATTATCCGCCAACCGCTTTAATTATCTGATTAGCAGGGATCTGGGTGCAGATGCCGGGAATGAGCCTACACAGTTTAGCGAAAGCCTGGAAGAAATAAGGACTCAGGAGCAACAAGAGTAAATAGAGTAAATGAATAGAGTAAAGAAGTTCAGCAGTAAGCAATTTGAACAATAAAATAATGTTTAGCTAACTATTAAAATTCTCCAAAAAAAACGCCACTCATAGAGTGGCGTTTTAGATTCTAGCTAAAAGAATAGTCTTAGTTGTTTACAAACTCAGGGTAGGCTTCAACGCCACACTCTGACAAGTCAACACCTTCGGCTTCTTCTTCCTCGCTGACCCGGATACCCATGATCATTTTGATCAGGAACCAGACAATCAGGCTGGCTCCGAATACCCAGACGAAGATAGTCAGTAATCCGATAAGTTGACCGCTAACACTGGCACCGCCAGTTACGCAGACAGCCATGACACCGAAGATACCAACCACCCCATGAACAGACAGAGCACCGACTGGATCATCGATTTTCAGTTTATCAAAGGAAATGATGCTAAAGACCACAAGGACACCGCCGATAAAGCCTACTATTGTTGAAGCCAGTGGGCCCGGAGACGCCGGGTCAGCAGTAATAGCAACCAGACCGGCCAATGCTCCATTAAGAACCATGGTCAGATCAGCTTTACCAAACAGGATGCGTGCCATGATCAGCGCGCCAATCAAACCACCAGCTGCGGCAGCATTGGTATTCAAAAATACGTTTGCTACTTCGTTGGCTACACCGATACCACCCAGTTTCAGCGTTGAACCGCCGTTAAAACCGAACCAGCCCATCCAGAGTATAAAAGTACCCAGAGTGGCCAGAGGCATATTGGCGCCTGGTATTGGCTTAACAGAGCCGTCTGCAGCGTATTTACCTTTACGTGGTCCCAGCAAGAGTACTCCAGCCAGAGCTGCAGCAGCTCCTGCTAAATGCACAATCCCAGATCCGGCGTAATCGCTGTAATTCAGCTCAAACATGCCAAATACAGATGCACCACCCCAGGTCCAGCTACCTTCCATCGGGTAGATTAAACCTGTCATGACAACCGCAAATGCAAGGAAGGCCCAAAGTTTCATGCGCTCAGCAACCGCTCCAGAGACAATCGACATTGCTGTTGCAACGAATACTACCTGGAAGAAGAAGTCAGATGCGCCTGAATAATCACTCATGTCAGCAAAACCAGCTTCAGCAGATGATGCCAGTACAGCAGCAACAGCTTCATCATCCATTTCAGCAACTGTGGTGATGCCACTTAGGAAAACGCCGCCATCATACATAATGGCATAACCACATATCATATACATGGTGCATGCCACCGCAAACAAGGCGATGTTTTTGGTTAGAATTTCAGTTGTGTTTTTGGAACGAACCAGACCCGCTTCCAGCATTGCGAAGCCTGCTGCCATCCACATAACTAAGGCTCCAGTCACCAGGAAATAAAAGGTATCCATGGCGTACTGAAGTTCGAATATATAATTTAGATTACTTTCCATACTAAGCCCTCCTGAAAGCTTTGTATTACAGTGAGTTCAAATACTTAAATGGCTTCGTCACCGGATTCACCGGTTCGGATACGAATGGCTTGGGCAATATCTGTAACAAAGATTTTTCCATCGCCAATTTTGCCGGTATTCGCGGCTTTGGTAATGGTTTCAATTGTTTGATCCAGCGTACTGTCTGTAACTGCTACTTCAATTTTTAATTTGGGTAGAAAGTCCACGACATACTCTGCACCGCGATATAGCTCAGTGTGTCCTTTTTGACGACCAAAGCCTTTAACTTCAGTGACAGTGATCCCCTGAACACCGATTTCAGATAGGGCTTCCCTGACGTCATCAAGCTTGAAGGGCTTGATAATCGCATTTATCATTTTCATTAGATTCTCCTGCTCATGGTTTTAGCAGCTGTGTCAGTTTCGATTTTCAGACTGCTGAGAAACAAAGTTTTAATTAATAGCTCCTGGAAGCTGCGCAATAAGAAGAGCAATCCTCATGCCAACATTAAAAAATACATATAAAACAGTTAGATAACTGCTTTTCCAGTTCAGAAAGCAAAATTGCGAAAGTCATTCGCACCAGGTTGGTGCGGTTTTTATGGGATTTGAACTGTTTAGATTGAATTAATGCCCCGGTCTTCTGGTTTGCCAAATCAGTGGTGCCAGATGGAATGCATGTATCGCGGGCTTTAAAAGAGTAACAGCGCTTGTTATTCGATTGGTCTATACTTTATGCTCCATTTTGGAGCTGGTTTCCCCGCTTGAAAATCTGCTGCACAGCACAGCTGATGTCACAGGTTTGTTATGGAAACTGAAAAGTTTAGAAAAAAAGCTAAAAAATCAGAAAAAAAATGAAAAAGTCGCTGAAGGGGATAAACATGAGAGAACACATAAAGCCAGTTGTATTTGCACTGGGTCTTTGCCTATTACCTGGAGTCAGCATGGCTCAAGAGCTTGATGGCGCTGATACTGCCTGGATTATGACTTCAATAGCACTGGTTCTGTTTATGACGGTTCCCGGCCTGTCACTTTTCTATGGTGGTCTGGTCAGGGTAAGGAACGTACTTTCTGTACTCATGCAATGTTTTGCAATTACCTGTGTAGCCTCGGTGGTGTGGCTGGTTTGTGGTTACAGTCTGGCATTCGGGGAAGGTAATGCTTTTATTGGTGATTTCAGTAATGTCCTGTTTGCCAATATTCAGGAGGAAACAGTATCCGGTTCAATACCTGAATCAGTTTTTGCTTTATTCCAGATGACCTTTGCGATCATTACTCCGGCACTTATTTTTGGTGGCTTTGCAGAACGCGTCAAATTTGGCGCTGTCATGCTGTTTAGTATTTTGTGGTTGCTGCTGGTTTATGTGCCCGTCACACATTGGGTTTGGGGCGGTGGTTGGCTTGGAGCCATGGGCTTGCTGGATTTTGCAGGCGGCACGGTTGTGCATATCACTGCAGGGGTTGCAGCTTTGGTATGTGCCCTGACAATTGGTACCAGAAGTGGTTTTGGCAAAATTCCAATGGCACCTCACAATATGACCATGACAGTTACCGGTGCAGGAATGTTGTGGGTCGGATGGTTTGGCTTCAATGGTGGCAGTGCCCTGGCTGCAAATGGTGATGCCGGCATGGCAATGCTGGTCACGCATATATCTGCTGCGGCAGGGTCGATTTCATGGATGATGATGGAGAAATTCAAGTTTGGTAAACCTTCGGTATTGGGTATAGTCACTGGCATGGTTGCAGGCTTGGGTACAATAACGCCTGCCTCTGGTTTCGTAGGCCCTGGTGGAGCTTTGGTCATCGGTCTGTGTGCAGGTGCAGTTTGTTTCTTTGCCACACAATATATTAAACAGGTATTAAAAATTGACGATTCACTTGATGTTTTTCCAGTGCACGGAGTAGGTGGCATACTGGGTACTTTCTTTGCCGGGATATTTGCATCGGCAGGACTGGGTGCTTTTAGTGGTCAAGGTTACAGCGAGGGAATGACCATGGGCTCGCAGTTGAGCGTGCAATTGCTTGGCATTGTCAGCACTGTGGTCTATACGGCCCTGCTCACTTTTATCATTGTGAAGGTCGTCACTGCCATAACAGGCTTTCGTGTCAGCGAAGAAGATGAAACTTCAGGCCTTGACCTCATTCTGCATGATGAAAGGGGTTATGATTTATAGCCTGATTCCGGCAACTGAGGCGAATTAAAAAATGGGAGGCTACGGCTTCCCAATTTTTTGTTTACAATAAAAGCATGCATTTCAAATTACTCAAATTACTTGCCGATGGTAAGTTTCACTCTGGCGAAATTCTGGCAAATAAGTTGCAGATAAGCCGAACTGCTATCTGGAAAATGATACCCCGGATACAGGATCTTGGTCTGGAACTTCATTCAGTGAAAGGTAAAGGTTACCGCTTGTTTGAGCCGGTAAATTTACTGGACAAAAAAAATCTGCTTAAAAGTATTCCTGAACGCCTGGAGCATAAAATTCAGGGTATTCGGATATTTCCGACTATTGAGTCGACTTCAGGCTATGCCATGCAATTATTACAAAACAGGGAATTAGACCTAAAAGACCATAAAGTTTTTGTATGCCTTGCGGAACATCAAACAGCAGGCAAGGGAAGAAGAGGAAAAACCTGGGTAAGCCCCTTCGGTAATAATCTATACCTTAGCCTGGTTCGTGAATTTAACAGTGGGGTCAGCGAACTTGAAGGGCTGAGTCTGGTGGTAGGTTTAGCCGTCATCAGAGTATTACAAGCCAGGCAGATCCAGGGTCTGGGGATCAAGTGGCCGAATGACATACAGTGGCAGGGGAAGAAACTGGCCGGTATATTACTGGAGGTTTCAGGTGACCCTACCGGACTTTCGCAGGTAATAATTGGCCTGGGGTTAAATGTATGTGCAAATAAGGGTGCAATGCAGGAAGTCGATCAGCCATGGGTTGATTTAAAAACTATAGGTAAAGCGGTTCCTGACAGAAGCAGGCTTGCTGCCGAAATAATTACTGAAATTATAGATATGGTCGAAGAATTCGAAACCAGGGGCTTCGTGGCCTTTAAAGCGGAATGGGACAGAAGTGACGCTTTAAAACATCAGCAGGTTGAACTTAAAACCAGCAGCAATCAGCCTGCAGGTATAAAAGGTAAAGTGCTGGGGGTAAACGACCAGGGAGCTTTATTAATGCAGACAGCAGCAGGAATAGAGACCTTTCATGGTGGGGAAGTGTCTCCAAGACTGCTTCAGGCCAAGTCTGTAGTATGAAAATTCTGGAAATAGATGCAGGTAATACACGACTTAAATGGCGACTGCTGGAGCAAACACAGCAAAAAAAGGAAACTATAAAATCTGGTGCAGCGCTGGCAGTTGAAAAAAAAGCCATGCTTCCGGAAGAGTTTCAGCAGCAAATACATGCCCTGCATGTGGCAGATCCAGGTGCAATTGAAGTAGTAAGAGCTTCTAATGTCCGCGGAGCAACATTCGCTAAAGCCTTATCTGGATTTTGTGAAGAGCTTTTATCAGTGGCCGTAGATTTTGCCCTTGTCAGGCAGAATCATGCGGGATTACAAAACAGTTACCAGCTTCCGACTGCCTTGGGTGTGGACCGCTGGCTGGCGATGCTGGCAGCCTACAAGTCCAGTCAGCAGGCAGTCTGCGTGATTGATTGCGGCAGCGCTATGACAGTAGATCTGGTTTCTGCCAATGGCCTCCATGAAGGTGGTTTTATTGTTCCGGGTTTACAGCTTATGAAATTAAGTTTAGGTGAGCATACGGCAGAACTGGGTTATCGCCCGGAAGATGATTTTGCCTTAGAGCCGGGGAAAAGCACTGCCGAAGCTATTAATCATGGAATTTTAACAATGGTTCTGGGCATGCTGGAACATGTACACGACAAATGGGGTGCGGATAAAAACTGGTATCTATGTGGTGGTGACGCTGCCTTACTTGCTTCCTTTATTGACTGGCCCCATCAATTAATGCCGGAGCTGGTCATGGATGGTCTTGCTATTGCCTGTGGCAAACCGGGAGCAAGCACTGATTACTCATGAGAAATTTTGCCATCTGTCTGTTACTGCTGAACCTGCTTTATCTGTCCTGGAATCTGGGCTTTTTCCCGGGTTCTGATAGTGAAGATGAATCTATAATCCGAAATCCAAGGCAGGATGCGCCTCAGGCTCTGGTTTTGCTGAGTGAGCTGGATGAGCTTCAAGTTCTGGAAAGAGAAACAGTGCCTGCTGTCGCTATCACTCCTGAAGATATATCAGAATCTGCAACAGCAGGAATTACAGCCACCCAGATTGAAGGCTTGCCCAGCAGTTCAGGTAATGGAGTCAGTGCAGAGCTTGAACCGGCAATAATTGACGAAACACTGAACACTTGTCTGGCCTTCGGTGTTTTTGAGAATCTTGCCGACAGTAATGCAATGGTAGCTGAGCTAAGGCAGCAAGGCTTTCAGGCCAGGGTGCAATTGCAGGAACAAACAGATTCTGTCTACAGGGTCTATATGCCACCCTTCAGCTCAGATACTGCTGCCAGACAAACCCTGGCAAATTTACTGGAAAACGGCGTAGACAGCTTCCTGATTACTGAAGGAGATCTTGCCCAGGGGATTTCTCTGGGTGTGTTTTCGCAGCAGAGCACAGCGTTCAGGTTACAGGAAGAACTGGCTGCAGAAGGTTATGCCACCAATACTCAGGAAATTATCCGCAGTAATACTGAATTTTGGGTAGTCGTTCAGTCCGCTACAAATACTGCTATTGAAGCCCTGTGGATGGCTTTATTGAATGACCAGCCAGACCTAAAACAATCAGAAAATCTCTGTGAAATCATTGCACCTGAGGTCTAATTCCCATAGAATGCCGCCTCTGTGTAAAAGAGAGCCAGAAAAAAGCTTGTCTGATGATCTTTTTGGAGGGGTTCCCGAGCGGTCAAAGGGATCAGACTGTAAATCTGACGCGTAAGCTTCGGTGGTTCAAATCCACCCCCCTCCACCAATCAGATTGAGGGAAGCTGGGTGATCCGGGCGGTGCTTAAGCGTAGGGCGAAATCAGAAAACAGTGGACCAGGGATGTACTAACTAAGGTTAATAGTTCCTGGTCCTCTGTTTTTTGCATGTGAGCCTTATTGAGGCGTTGTGAAGGTTGATTTTGTGGGGGGAGTTCGTAGTCTGTCGCAGAATTAGTGGGGAGTTAAAGCGGGTATAGTTCAATGGTAGAACTCCAGCCTTCCAAGCTGATCATGCGGGTTCGATTCCCGCTACCCGCTCCAGAGTCGAGTTTAAGGTTGCTTGGTCTAGTACTGAACCAGCCTTTAACAGGATGATGTGAGTAGATCGTTGGGAGAGCTCGCATAGCTCAGGTGGTAGAGCGCATCATTGGTAATGATGAGGCCCCCAGTTCGACTCTGGGTGTGAGCACCATCTCTTGATCATAGGCTTGAACATAGAGTTTGAGAAAGCAAAATTACATAACATTAATAGTTAATAAATAAAGTTATCAGTCGGAGGCATATTCGATGGCAAAGGAAAAGTTTGAAAGAAATAAGACCCACGTTAACGTGGGTACTATTGGTCACGTCGACCATGGTAAAACTACACTTACAGCTGCACTGACTCGTGTCTGCGCAGAAACCTGGGGTGGTACAGCGGTAGCCTTCGATGGTATCGATAATGCTCCTGAAGAAAGAGAGCGTGGTATTACTATCGCAACATCTCACGTGGAGTATGACTCCCCGAACCGCCATTATGCGCACGTTGACTGCCCAGGCCATGCTGACTATGTGAAAAACATGATCACTGGTGCTGCACAGATGGATGGCGCGATCCTGGTTTGTTCAGCGGCTGATGGTCCCATGCCCCAGACTCGTGAACACATTCTATTATCACGTCAGGTAGGTGTGCCTTATATCGTGGTTTTTATGAATAAAGCCGATATGGTAGATGATGATGAGCTGCTGGAACTGGTAGAAATGGAAATTCGCGAACTCCTGGATCAGTATGAATTTCCAGGTGACGACACGCCAATCATTATTGGATCTGCATTAAAAGCCCTGGAAGGTGATACTTCTGATATAGGTATGCCAGCTGTTAAAAAACTGGTTGAAACACTGGATTCATACATTCCTGATCCGGTACGTGATATCGAGAAGCCATTCCTGATGCCTATTGAGGATGTATTCTCAATTTCCGGTCGTGGTACTGTTGTTACAGGCCGTATCGCCCGAGGTATTGTTAAGGTAGGTGAAGAATTACAAATTGTTGGTATTCGGGATACGCAGACTACTACCTGTACGGGTGTAGAGATGTTCCGTAAATTACTTGATGAAGGTCGTGCCGGTGAAAACGTTGGTATTCTGTTACGTGGTACTAAACGTGAAGATGTTGAACGTGGTCAGGTACTTGCCAAACCAGGATCAATCACACCGCATACCAAATTTGAAGGTGAAGTCTACGTTCTTTCCAAAGATGAAGGTGGTCGTCATACACCTTTCTTCAAAGGTTATCGTCCACAGTTCTATTTTGAAACCACTGATGTAACTGGTGCAGTTGAACTACCAGAAGGTGTAGAAATGGTAATGCCTGGTGATAATGTCAAGATGGAGGTCGAGCTTATCGCCCCTATCGCGATGGAAGAAGGTCAGCGTTTTGCTGTTCGTGAAGGTGGACGAACAGTTGGAGCTGGTGTAGTCGCTAAAATCATCAAATAATAGCTTTCTTTAAAGCTTTTAAATTAAGCCGAGGCCACTGAAACAGTCGTCTCGGCTTAATTGTCTTATGAAAAAAAGTGTAAGCAGTTTGATGCGAATATAGGCCAGTAGCTCAATTGGCAGAGCGACGGTCTCCAAAACCGTAGGTTGGGGGTTCGATTCCCTCCTGGCCTGCCATTAAATGAAAGTTAAAGTCAGTAAAAAATGAACGATAAAGCAGGAAAAGCAGCTAAATTAAAAACCCAGAGTGGCAAGGAAGGCAGTCTGGATCTGGTGCTTTGGTTTGTCGTGGTAGTTCTTGTAGCAGCAGGGGTATATGGCAATAGTTATTTTGCCGCAGAGTCCATGTTATACAGGGTTATTGGTTTACTGATTCTGGCTGGTATAGCAGGTTGGATTGCAGCTATGACTGTCAAAGGTAAAGCTTTTGTCAGTTTATGTCTGGAAGCCAGGACCGAAATTCGCAAAGTAGTATGGCCAACCAGGTCAGAGACCACGCAAACAACATTAATTGTGGTAGTGGTTGTAATGATAGTCGCTTTAATTTTATGGGCACTTGATTCTCTGCTTAGTTGGGTAATCACTTTTATAATTGGTTAGGAAATAGATAAGAATGTCGGCTTCTGAAAATGGTAAGCGTTGGTATGTCATACATGCTTATTCAGGTTATGAGCGTAAAGTGAAACTAGCGCTGGAAGAAAGAATTGCCTTGTCCGGTTTTGCGGATCTTTTTGGTGATGTGCTGGTGCCGACCGAAGAAGTGTTGGAAATGCGTAGTGGGCAAAAGCGCAAAAGTGAGCGCAAGTTTTTCCCAGGTTATGTGTTAATTAATATGGTGTTAAATGATGACACCTGGCATCTGGTGAAAAATACGCCTCGTGTCATGGGTTTTATTGGCGGCAAAGCAGATAAACCAGCTCCTATCACCCAGCGTGAAGTGAATGAGATTGTCAATCGGCTGGAAGAATCAGTTGATAAGCCCACGCACAAAACGATTTACGAACCTGGCGAAATGGTTCGCGTTACTGATGGGCCTTTCAATGACTTCACCGGTACAGTCGAAGAAGTTAATTATGAAAAGAGTCGGGTAAGAGTGGCGGTATTAATCTTTGGTCGCTCTACTCCGGTCGAGTTGGAGTTTTCTCAAGTAGAAAAAGGTTGAAACTATTGCGCTTGCTATAACTTCGTTAAAATCAGAGTTTCACAAAGTTACTTACTGTTAAGTAAGCTCCTTTATAAAATACTGATTTTGCTTCGTTCTAGCTTCGCTTATAACGTTTCAATATGATCCGAGAAAGTCGGATTAAAAAGTGAATTTGGTGGAAGCATTCTTGTAGAAAGCTTCTTAAGTAAAAAAGTCGCTGTTCTATTAAGTATCAGCGCCAGGGTAGTCGCAAGACGGTGACCCAAAGGAGTATATATTATGGCTAAAAAAGTACTGGCTTATATCAAACTGCAGGTTGCTGCAGGCAAAGCCAATCCAAGTCCGCCTGTTGGTCCGGCTCTCGGTCAGCACGGCGTCAATATCATGGATTTTTGTAAGGCCTTTAACGCAGAAACGCAAAGTCTCGAACCAGGCCTTCCGACTCCGGTAGTGATTACTGTCTACGCTGACAGAAGTTTCACCTTTATCACCAAAACCCCGCCAGCCGCAGTTTTACTGCAAAAAGCGGCCGGGCTTAAGAAAGGTAGCGGTCGTCCCAATACTGAAAAAGTGGGCAAAGTGACTCGTGCGCAGCTTGAAGAAATAGCAACCCTTAAGATGCCTGATCTGACAGCTGCTGATATGGATGCTGCAGTACGTACTCTGGCAGGTAGCGCCAGAAGTGCCGGTATTGAAACTGAAGGGGTTGAGTAATGGCTAAATTAACTAAAAAAGCAAAACTGATTGCTGAGAAGCTGGAAGCCGGCAAAATTTATCCAATAGAAGATGCTGTTGCTTTAATAGCTCAGTTTGCGACTTCTAAATTTAAAGAATCAATAGATGTCAGTATCAATCTGGGTGTTGATCCGCGTAAATCTGACCAGGCTGTCAGAGGCGCAACAACATTGCCGCATGGTACTGGAAAAGATGTGCGTGTTGCTGTTTTTGCTCAGGGTGAAAATGCTGAGAAGGCGAAAGCTGCAGGCGCTGATCTGGTTGGCTTTGAAGATCTGGCCGAAAGTATCAAGGGTGGAGTTCTGGATTTTGACGTGGTCATTGCCAGTCCTGATGCGATGCGTATCGTTGGTCAGCTCGGTACCATATTGGGCCCTCGTGGCCTGATGCCTAACCCGAAAGTGGGCACGGTGACTCCAGATGTGGAAGGTGCAGTCAGAAATGCCAAATCCGGCCAGGTGCGTTATCGCACTGATAAAAACGGCATTATTCATGGTGGCATTGGCAAAACTGATTTTGAGGCCAGTGCTGTTAAAGGTAATTTGGAAGCCTTGCTGATTGATCTTAAGAAAGCCAAACCTTCTTCAGCGAAAGGTAATTATGTGAAGAAGATAGTCCTGTCTTCAACTATGGGGCCAGGAATCCAGATAGACCAATCTTCTCTGGAGTTTTAACAGATATAGTTGCGAAATAAAGAATCAAGGCACTTCTGAATAATTATTCAGAAGTGCTGAAAAGACTTTGGGGTGTTGAGTTTTTAATGAACTCAGTGCTGTCAAAGACCGCAGGTGTGAAGGGATGTTGAAGTTTTGTCCCTGAGCTTAATGTCCTGCGCAGATGGTGGAACCCGGTTCAATGCAGGTTATTGAACGATTCACCGAACAAGAGCCTGTTTTTACTCAAGTGAAAGCAGGGAGTTGGAATCGGTTTACCGATTTCTTAACTGGTTGTCGACTTAATAGTGTTACGAGCGAAACCGGTACCAGGCAAAAAGCTGTGAGAAAGCGGAGTTTACACATCAGTAAATGAGCATTAGAAACAGTTTTTTAACGACGTACTGGTGAGCACAGTAGCTATAGCGATAATCAATACTTAGGAGTATTAGAGTGGCTATTCGTATAGAAGACAAAAGGCAGATAGTTGCCGAAGTCAACGAAGCTGCTAAGGGTGCTTTATCTGCAGTACTTGCCGATTATCGGGGAGTAACTGTCAGCGAACTTACTGATCTGCGTAAATTAGCGCGCGATAACAAGGTCTATCTGCGAGTTGTCAGAAACACTTTGTTGAAGCGTGCTTTTCAAGGTACTGACTTTGAGTGCCTGAACGAAGCTTTGGTAGGTCCGACAATATTAGCTTTTTCTCAGGAAGATCCAGGTGCCGCAGCGCGTGTACTAAAGGATTTTGCGAAGAATAATGATGATTTTGATGTTAAAGCCCTTGCTGTTGGTGGAAACCTGCTGTCTGCAGACCAGATCGATATTTTGGCATCACTGCCTACTTACGATCAGGCTATCGCAACCTTAATGAGTGTGATATTGGCGCCGGTAACTAAATTGGTCAGAACAGTGAATGAGGTGCCTACCAAGGTCACCCGTGTAGTAGCGGCTGTTCGGGATCAGAAACAGGAAGCAGCGTAATAGCGTTCGGAGTAGAACATTAAGTTGTTTTGTCCGGTAAAGTAAAAATTTAAACAGGGTTCTCTGAGGGCTGATTTAAAAAGCATCTCACGGACCTTAACTGTAATTTTATAAGGAGAGCATTATGTCTCTATCAAAAGAAGAAATTTTAGAAGGTATTGCTGAACTGTCAGTCATGGAAGTAGTCGAACTAGTTTCAGCTATGGAAGAAAAATTTGGTGTATCTGCTGCGGCTGCTGTCGCTGTTGCTGCTCCTGCGGCTGCTGGTGGTGATGCTGGTGCGGCTGAAGAGAAAGATGAGTTTGACGTTATGCTTACTTCTTCTGGTGAGAAGAAAGTTAATGTTATTAAAGCTGTGCGTGGAATTACCGGTCTTGGCCTGAAAGAAGCTAAAGACCTGGTTGATGGTGCACCATCTGCAATTAAAGAAGGTGTAAGCAAGACTGAAGCTGAAGACTTCAAAAAGCAGCTTGAAGAAGCTGGCGCAACAGTCGAGCTTAAATAAATCAGCTGCTTAAGTTGATTTTAAAGGTGGAAGCCCTTTGTGTTATCAATGGGCTTTCACCTTTATGCGCTTTCAGAGTGTATTAACTATTTAAGTGGTTAGTGCACTGAAGAGCGTCATAGGGAATGCTGGGGTTACTTTTTGGATATCTTGAGTGATTAAGTAATTAAAAGTAACAAGATTCAGAAAATACGCTGATTAGGGACCACTGATGGCATATTCATATACTGAGAAAAAACGAATCCGTAAAGACTTTAGCAAACTGCAAAGTGTTATGGATATTCCTTATCTTCTGGCTATCCAGATTGATTCGTATAAGCAGTTTACTCAAACGACTACCCCTCCGGAAGAACGCCTGGATCAAGGTTTGCATGCGGCATTCAAATCAGTATTTCCGATAATTTCCTATTCGGGCAAAGCCCTGTTGGAATATGTGAGTTACCGTCTTGGTAAGCCTGAGTTTGATGTTAGTGAGTGTATGTTGCGTGGTGCAACCTATGCTGTTTCTCTGCGTGTAAAAGTCCGTCTCATCATTTACGAAAAAGAATCTACTGCCAAAGTTATTAAAGATATCAAAGAGCAGGAAGTTTACATGGGTGAAATTCCGCTGATGACTGATAGCGGAACATTTGTCATTAATGGTACTGAGCGTGTGGTCGTTTCTCAGTTACACAGATCTCCTGGTGTGTTCTTTGACCATGATAAAGGTAAAACTCATAGTTCAGGAAAATTACTGTATTCAGCGCGTATTATTCCTTACCGTGGCTCCTGGTTGGATGTTGAATTTGATCCGAAAGATATGGTTTTTGTGCGAATTGACCGTAGAAGAAAGCTGCCTGCAACTATACTCTTAAAAGCGCTGGATTATACATCCCAGGACATCCTGGAGATGTTCTATGACAACAATAAATATTTCATAGGCAAGGATGGTGGAATTTCTATTGAGCTGGTGCCTTCACGTCTGCGTGGCGTAGTGCTGAATTTTGATGTCAAAATCAAACGCACGGTAATTGTGCCAGCCAGCTCCAGGATTACAGCTCGCCATATTCGCGAAATGGAAAACGCCAAACTAACCAAACTGGATGTTCCCTCTGAATTTCTGCTGGGTAATGCCCTGGCGACAGACATTATTGATAAAGAAACCGGTGAGGTTTTATTACCGTGTAATACAGAGGTTACGGAAGAAGTACTGGAAACCCTGGTTAATGCCGGTATTAAAGAATTTGAAACTATTTATACCAACGATCTGGACTGCGGACCATTTATTTCGGATACCCTGAAAACCGATCCAACCGATAACAGGCTGGAAGCACTGGTTGAAATATACCGAATGATGCGTCCGGGTGAGCCACCAACAAAAGAATCGGCAGAAAACCTGTTCTCTAATCTGTTTTTCTCTGAAGAGCGATATGATCTTTCTGTAGTTGGTCGTATGAAATTTAATCGTCGCCTGGGTAGAGAGGAATCAGAAGGTTCCAGTGTTCTCAGCAAAGAAGACATTGTAGACGTAATTAAAACGCTGGTTAATATCCGTAACGGTTATGGCAATGTTGATGATATTGACCATCTTGGTAACCGACGTATTCGTTCAGTCGGTGAAATGGCAGAGAATCAATTCCGGGTTGGTTTGGTTCGTGTTGAAAGAGCGGTTAAAGAACGTTTGTCCATGGCTGACAGTGAAGGCCTGATGCCGCAGGATATGATTAACGCTAAACCAGTTGCAGCGGCCATCAAGGAATTTTTTGGATCGAGTCAGTTGTCGCAGTTTATGGATCAGAATAACCCCTTGTCAGAGGTTACTCATAAGCGTCGTATATCTGCCTTGGGGCCAGGTGGACTTACCCGTGAACGTGCAGGTTTTGAAGTGCGTGATGTGCATCCGACTCATTACGGACGTGTATGCCCTATTGAGACTCCTGAAGGTCCGAATATTGGATTGATTAACTCACTGGCAACATATGCGCAAACCAATAAATATGGTTTTCTGGAAAGTCCGGTCAGAAAAGTTGTAGACGGCGTTGTAACTGACGAAATTGTGTATCTGTCAGCAATTGAAGAAAGTACCTATGCTATTGCACAGGCGAGTTCACCTTTAGATAAAAAAGGTAAATTTTCCGAAGAAATGGTATCGGTTCGTCACCAGAATGAATTTACTCTGGTTAACAAAAATCAAATTGATTTTATGGATGTCAGTCCGCAGCAGGTTGTATCAGTTGCTGCTTCCCTGATTCCATTTCTGGAACACGATGATGCTAACCGAGCCCTTATGGGTTCGAACATGCAGCGTCAGGCAGTGCCGACTCTTATTGCCCAGAAACCACTGGTTGGGACAGGCATGGAAAGATATGTGGCACGTGACTCCGGCGTATGTGTGGTATCCAGACGTGGTGGTGTCATAGATAGCGTTGATGCGGCCCGTATTATTGTACGTGTGAATGATGCTGAAACAGCTGCAGGTGAGGCCGGTGTTGATATCTATAATCTGACTAAATACACCCGCTCCAACCAGAATACCTGCATTAACCAACGTCCACTTGTGAAAGTTGGTGACTCGGTAGCAACTGGTGACATTCTTGCAGACGGTCCTTCCATTGATATGGGAGAACTGGCTCTGGGTCAGAATATGCGTATCGCGTTTATGCCCTGGAATGGTTATAACTTTGAGGATTCCATTCTGATTTCTGAGCGTGTGGTTAAAGAAGATCGCTTTACTTCGATTCACATACAGGAACTGACTTGTATAGCCAGAGACACGAAGTTAGGGTCTGAAGAAGTCACTGCTGATATTCCCAATGTTGGTGAAAGTGCCCTGAGCCGTCTGGATGAGTCTGGTGTGGTTCATATCGGTGCTGAAGTTAACGCCGGCGATATTCTGGTAGGCAAGGTAACTCCAAAAGGAGAAACCCAGTTAACCCCTGAAGAAAAACTATTACGTGCAATCTTTGGTGAAAAAGCCTCAGACGTTAAAGATACTTCCTTGCGTGTGCCCAGCTCAGTTAAAGGTACTGTTATCGACGTGCAGATTTTTACCCGCGATGGTCTGGAAAAAGATAAGCGAGCGCTGGAAATTGAAGAACTGCAGCTATCTAAAGTGCGCAAGGATATTGAAGATGAATATCGCATTGTAGAAGCGGCCACCTTCCAACGTTTGCGTAAAGCCCTGATCGGCAAGAAAGTCAGCGGTGGACCTAAACTCAAGAAAGGTGATGCACTTACAGCTGAATATCTTGATGGCCTCAATGCAGATGATTGGTTCAAATTGCGGCTGGTCGAAGATAAATTCAGCGAACAGCTGGAGAAGGCTGGAGTTCAACTAAAAGAGCGTCGTGAAGAACTTGACGAACGCTTTGAAGACAAGAAACGCAAACTGACTCAGGGCGACAATCTGGCACCTGGTGTGCTGAAAATAGTCAAAGTCTATTTGGCAATCAAACGCCGTATTCAACCGGGTGACAAAATGGCTGGTCGTCACGGTAACAAGGGTGTTATATCGGTAATTATGCCGGTAGAAGACATGCCTTATGATGAAAAGGGAAATCCTGTTGATATCGTGCTGAATCCGCTAGGTGTGCCATCGCGCATGAACGTAGGGCAGATTCTGGAAACTCATTTGGGTGCCGCGTCCAAGGGTCTTGGTGAAAAAATCAACGCCATGGTTGAGACGCAGCAAAAAATTTCCGATATCAGAAAGCTGCTGGATAAAATCTATAATGGCATTGGTAATGCACTGCGTCAGGAAGATCTGGATAGCTTGTCCGATACAGAGATTATGGAACTGGCTGGTAATCTCAAGGATGGCGTGCCTATGGCAACAACTGTTTTTGATGGCGCCAGTGAAGTTGAAATCAAGCAATTATTGACGCTTGCTGACATGAGCGATGATGGGCAAATGACCTTATATGATGGACGAACCGGTGATGCTTTCGATCGGAAAGTAACAGTGGGCATTATGTATATGTTGAAACTGAATCATTTGGTTGATGACAAGATGCATGCCCGTTCTACCGGTTCCTACTCGCTGGTTACCCAACAGCCGCTTGGTGGTAAAGCGCAGTTTGGTGGGCAGCGATTCGGTGAGATGGAGGTATGGGCACTTGAAGCTTATGGTGCCGCGTATACCCTGCAGGAAATGCTCACCGTGAAATCGGATGATGTGGCTGGTCGTACCAAGATGTATAAAAACATTGTTGATGGTGATCACCGTATGGAAGCTGGTATGCCTGAATCCTTTAATGTATTGGTTAAAGAGATTCGTTCATTGGGCATAGACATGGACCTTGAAAGCGACAACTAAAAGCAATTTTTCCTGCTTGTTAAATTAACAGCAGGTGGAGGAATAGAATGAGAGACCTATTAGGTTTATTGAAGTCACAATCTCAAGCAAAAGACTTTGATTCAATTCGAATTGGCTTGGCATCACCGCAATTAATTCGTTCCTGGTCTTTTGGGGAAGTCAAAAAACCCGAGACCATTAACTACAGAACTTTCAAGCCGGAAAGGGAAGGGCTTTTCTGTGCCAAAATTTTTGGTCCGGTTAAAGACTATGAATGCTTGTGCGGAAAATACAAACGTTTGAAACACAGGGGCGTAATCTGTGAAAAATGCGGCGTTGAAGTAGCATTGTCAAAAGTTCGTCGTGAGCGTATGGGGCACATTGAACTGGCCAGTCCGGTTGCCCATATCTGGTTTTTAAAATCCCTGCCTTCAAGAATAGGTTTGTTGCTCGATATGACACTGCGTGATATTGAACGCATCCTGTATTTTGAGTCTTTTGTGGTTACGGATCCAGGTATGACAACACTGGAACGTGGTCAGTTATTAAATGATGAACAGTATTATGAAGCTCTGGAAGAGTTTGGTGATGATTTCCAGGCCAAAATGGGTGCTGAAGCAGTCCAGGACCTCATGGCTGATATGGATGTTACAGAAGAAGCTAATGGCTTACGTGAAGAAATTCCGAACACCAACAGCGAAACCAAACTCAAAAAATTATCCAAACGGTTAAAACTGCTGGATGGTTTTATTAATTCAGGCAACAAACCCGAATGGATGGTCTTATCGGTACTGCCGGTACTGCCACCCGATCTACGTCCCTTGGTACCTCTGGACGGCGGGCGTTTTGCAACTTCTGACCTGAATGATTTATACCGTCGGGTTATTAACCGTAACAACCGCTTAAAACGTCTGCTCGATCTGAATGCGCCGGACATTATTGTGCGCAATGAAAAAAGGATGCTGCAGGAATCAGTTGACGCCTTACTGGATAATGGACGCAGAGGCAGAGCCATCACTGGTTCCAACAAGCGCCCATTGAAATCCCTGGCCGATATGATTAAAGGTAAACAGGGTCGTTTCCGTCAGAATCTGCTGGGTAAACGTGTAGATTACTCGGGTCGTTCTGTAATCGTGGTAGGCCCCACACTGAAACTGCATCAAGCAGGTCTGCCGAAAAAAATGGCACTGGAATTGTTCAAGCCTTTTATTCTGGGCAAGCTGATTCTTCGTGGTGCTGCCACGACGATTAAAGCCGCCAAGAAAATGGTGGAAAAAGAGACAGCTGAAGTCTGGGATATTCTTGCTGACGTTATTCGTGAGCATCCGATTTTACTTAACCGTGCACCAACCTTGCATAGATTAGGTATTCAGGCATTTGAGCCGGTACTGATTGAAGGTAAAGCCATTCAATTGCATCCACTGGTTTGTGCGGCCTACAACGCTGACTTCGATGGTGACCAGATGGCTGTGCATATTCCTCTGACTCTGGAAGCTCAGCTGGAAGCACGTTCCTTGATGATGTCTACCAACAATATACTTTCACCTGCTTCAGGTGAACCGATTATTGTTCCGTCTCAGGACGTGGTACTGGGTCTTTACTATATGACCCGGTCACGCATCAATGCCAAAGGTGAAGGCATGGTTTTCGCTGACACCAATGAAGTCATGAAAGCCTATAGTTCTAAAAATGCACATCTGCAGGCGCGTATAAAAGTTCGCCTTAAAGAAGTGTTGTTTGACGAAGCTGGGGAACGCCAGGAAAGCACTTCCATTGTTGATACAACAGTTGGTCGCGTACTCTTATTTGATATTGTTCCTGACGGAATGCCATTCTCGTTATTCAATCAGAAAATGGCCAAAAAGCAGATATCTCATGTTATTAATACCTGCTATCGAAATGTTGGTTTGAAAGAAACCGTCATTTTTGCCGATCAGCTGATGTATATGGGTTATAAATATTCAACTTATTCAGGTTCATCGATTGGTGTTAACGACTTTCAAATACCTGCTGAGAAAGCGACCTTGATTGGCAGAGCCGAAGCTGAAGTAGCGGAAATTGAATCACAGTTTTCTTCAGGTCTGGTAACACAGGGCGAGAAATACAACAAAGTCATCGATATCTGGTCACGTGCTAATGACCTGGTAGCCAAATCCATGATGGATGGTCTCTCCACGGAGATGGTTACCAATCGTGATGGTGAAGAGGAAGAACAGGAGTCGTTTAACTCTGTGTATATCTATGCTGACTCTGGTGCCAGGGGTTCCCCCGCACAGATACGTCAGCTAGCTGGTATGCGTGGATTGATGGCTAAACCTGATGGTTCCATTATTGAAACGCCGATTACGGCAAACTTCCGCGAAGGTCTGAACATCCTGCAGTACTTTATTTCTACGCATGGTGCTCGTAAAGGTCTGGCTGATACGGCATTGAAAACAGCTAACTCCGGTTACCTGACGCGTCGCTTGGTGGATATAAGTCAGGATCTGGTTATCAAGGAAGCCGATTGCGGCACTGTAACTGGTTTGATTATGAACCCGGTTATTGAAGGTGGAGACATCATTGCTCCTCTTGGTGAGCGCGTACTGGGTCGTGTAGTGGCACAGGATGTCGTCAATGGTGACGGCAAACTGGTTATTGCTGCAGGCACCATGATTGACGAGAAACTGATTGATAGCCTGGAAACCAACAGTATTGATGAAGTGATTGTACGTTCTGCTATTACCTGTGAGGCCGATCAAGGTATTTGCAGACTCTGCTATGGTCGTGATCTGGGTCGTGGTCATCTGGCTAATATCGGTGAAGCGGTCGGTGTTGTTGCAGCACAGTCGATCGGTGAGCCAGGTACACAGCTTACTATGCGTACTTTCCATATTGGTGGTGCAGCATCAAGAGCCACTGCAGCTGACAGCGTTCAGGTAAAAACTACCGGCACCATTCATCTGCATAACATGAAGACAGTGAAAAAAATCAGCGGTGAGCTGGTTGTAGTGAGTCGTTCCGGTGAGTTGATTGTGAATGATACACAGGGCCGGGAACGTGAGCGTTATAAATTACCTTATGGTGCCGTGATTAATGGTGAAGATAAATCAGAAGTGGAAATCGGCCAGGTTGTTGCCAGCTGGGATCCGCATACTCACCCGATTGTTGTAGAAGTTGCCGGTAAAGTCGGTTTTGGTGGAATGGAAGAAGGTTTGAGTGTGAGTCATCAGACTGATGAAATCACCGGCCTGTCGAGCATTTCGGTCATGGAGCCTGCTGAACGTCCTTCAGCCGGCAAGGATTTACGACCGGCAATTACTTTACTCGACGGCAAAGGAAAAGAACTCAACTTGCCAGGCACCAATGTCCCTGCGCATTATTTTCTGCCAGCAAAAGCCATTGTCGGTGTTGAAGATGGATCCAAGGTCAATATCGGTGACGTTATTGCGCGTATTCCTCAGGAAGGTTCGAAGACCCGTGATATTACCGGTGGTCTGCCACGTGTAGCTGACCTGTTTGAAGCACGCAAGCCAAAAGAGCCTGCAATTCTTGCTGAAATTTCCGGTACGGTCAGCTTTGGTAAGGAAACCAAAGGCAAGCGTCGCCTGGTGATTACACCGACAGATGGCAGTGATCATTATGAGGTGTTGATTCCAAAATGGCGTCAGATGACTGTGTTTGAAGGTGAGTTTATAGAACGCGGCGAGATTGTGTCTGATGGTCCACCGAGTCCTCACGATATTCTGCGTTTGAAAGGTGTTGAAGAACTGGCTAATTACATCGTCAATGAAGTGCAGGAAGTCTATCGCTTACAGGGTGTACGTATTAACGATAAACATATCGAGGTTATTGTACGCCAGATGTTACGTAAGGCTGAGATTACGGAAATGGGTGATTCGTCTTTCATTAAAGGTGAACAGGTCGAATACATCAGGGTCAGAATGGAAAATGAGCAATTAAGAGCAGATGGCAAGCAACCAGCCAAGTTCGAAAGAGTCTTGCTGGGTATTACCAAGGCTTCTCTGGCGACAGAGTCCTTTATCTCGGCCGCATCTTTCCAGGAAACTACCCGTGTACTGACCGAAGCTGCAGTTACCGGCAAGAAAGATTACTTGCATGGTTTGAAAGAAAACGTGGTGGTAGGTCGTTTGATACCAGCTGGTACCGGACTGACTTATCATGAAACGCGACGTTTACAGGCTGAAGCCAAACGTAAAGCTGCACAGGAATCGGATTCAGTATCGGCCAGTGATGTAGAAGCGGCATTAAGTGAAGCTCTGAAATCAGAGGTGGAAACAGCCTCATCTAACGGAGCTGATGAGTTCTAAATCAGCTGGATCAGAGGTTTCAGCGAAAATTAAAGTAGCTGGAGCCCCTGATCGTTTTTGATTGGAGCGCAGGATGAAGTAACTAAAGTTGACTATAGAGGTGGGGGTCTTTAAAATCGCGCCTCTTTTGTAGCAATCAAACAAAAAAACTATTTAGTCGTGTAGGAGTATTAGATGGCAACCGTTAACCAACTGGTTCGCAAGCCAAGAAGAAGCAAAATTGAAAAAAGTGACGTGCCAGCCCTGCAAGGCTGTCCGCAACGCCGTGGTGTATGTACACGCGTGTACACCACTACTCCAAAGAAACCGAACTCGGCTTTGCGTAAAGTTTGCCGCGTGCGACTGACCAATGCCTATGAAGTGACTTCTTATATTGGTGGAGAAGGACACAATCTGCAGGAACACTCCGTGGTTCTGATTCGTGGTGGCAGGGTTAAAGACTTGCCTGGTGTGCGTTATCACACTGTACGTGGCAGCCTGGATACTTCAGGTGTTGCTGATCGTAAACAGGGCCGCTCCAAATACGGAACCAAACGTCCTAAATCATAAATATCTTTTATTAAATACAGTAAGGCCAGGTAGGAATTTCTCCTTATCCTGGAATACCTGAAGAGAGGAAAGCATGCCTAGAAGAAGAATCGTCGCCAAACGCGAAGTTCTGCCTGATCCCAAATACGGTAACAAAATTCTTGCCAAGTTCATGAATCATGTCATGGTTGATGGCAAAAAATCTGTTGCCGAGAAAATTGTCTATGGTGCTCTGGATGTCGTGGCCACCAAGTCCGGCAAAGAGGCGCTTGAAGCTTTTGAAACTGCTTTGGACAACATCGCTCCCCTGGTTGAAGTAAAATCCCGTCGTGTAGGTGGTGCTACTTATCAGGTACCTGTAGAAGTAAGACCAGAGCGTCGAAATGCACTGGCCATGCGCTGGCTGGTAGAGCATTCACGCAAACGTGGTGAAAAATCCATGGCTTTACGTCTTGCAGGTGAAATCATGGATGCTTCAGAAGGACGAGGCAGTGCCGTGAAAAAACGTGAAGATGTGCATCGTATGGCTGAGGCCAACAAAGCGTTCTCGCATTATCGTTTCTAATCGACGTTTATCTTTATTGTAATCAACTTAAATTATTGAGGTCTGGACTGTGGCTAGGAAAACCCCCATCAATCGCTATCGTAATATTGGTATCGTTGCACACGTAGACGCAGGCAAGACTACGACAACCGAACGTGTATTGTTCTATACAGGTATTTCGCACAAAATCGGTGAAGTACATGACGGCGCAGCGGTGATGGACTGGATGGAACAGGAGCAGGAACGAGGAATTACCATTACCTCGGCGGCGACGACCTGTTTCTGGACCGGTATGGACAAACAGTTCGATGATTATCGAATTAACATTATTGATACACCTGGTCACGTTGACTTTACCATTGAAGTTGAGCGTTCACTGCGCGTTCTTGATGGCGCAGTTGTAGTTCTTTGTGCCAGTTCTGGCGTACAGCCACAAACTGAAACAGTCTGGCGGCAGGGTAATCGATATGAAGTGCCACGTATTGTTTTTGTGAACAAGATGGATCGTGCCGGTGCTGACTTTCTTAAAGTTGTAAAACAGATGAAGGAACGCCTGGGTGCTAACCCTGTACCTATCCAATTGGCGATAGGTGCCGAGGATGAATTCAAGGGTGTTATCGACCTGGTAAAAATGAAGGAAATCCTCTGGAATGAAGCTGATCAGGGCGTAACCTTTGAATACGCGGATATCCCTGAAGAAATGCAGGCAGAAGCGGAAAAATGGCATGAGCTTATGGTTGAAGCTGCCGCTGAAGCAAATGAAGAATTAATGAATAAATACCTGGAAGGTGAAACCCTGACAGAGGATGAAATCAAACTAGGTCTGCGTACCCGTACTCTGGCCAACGAAATTGTCCCAACCTTGTGTGGCTCAGCATTCAAGAATAAAGGTGTACAGGCTGTGTTGGACGCTGTTGTTGAGTATTTACCTTCACCAACTGAAGTTAAGGCAATTCAGGGTGTGCTGGACGATGGTGAAACAATAGAAACGCGTGAAGCTGATGATAAGGCGCCTTTTGCAGCGCTGGCCTTCAAAATTGCCACCGACCCTTTTGTGGGTACTTTGACCTTCTTCCGGGTTTACTCAGGGACGCTAAAATCCGGTGACTCAGTTTACAATCCTTTGAAACACAAGAAAGAGCGTGTCGGTCGTATGGTACAGATGCACGCCAACTCTCGTGAAGAGATCAAAGAAGTACTGGCAGGTGATATTGCCGCCGCGATTGGCCTGAAAGATGTCACAACAGGAGAAACCCTTTGTGCAGAAGATAAGCAGATTACGCTGGAAAAAATGGATTTCCCTGAACCCGTTATTTCTGTTGCCGTAGAGCCAAAAACCAAAGCCGACCAGGAAAAAATGGGTATTGCCTTGGGCAAACTGGCTCAGGAAGACCCTTCATTCAGGGTAGAAACTGATGAAGAGTCCGGGCAGACCATTATATCGGGTATGGGTGAATTACATCTGGACGTGTTGGTCGATCGTATGCGTCGTGAGTTCAATGTTGAGGCCAATATCGGCAAACCACAAGTTTCCTATCGCGAAACCATTCGTAAAACCGTGGAAATCGAAGGTAAACACGTCAAGCAGTCAGGTGGACGCGGACAGTATGGTCATGTTTGGTTGCGTCTGGAGCCTTTACCAGCAGATTCAGAATACGAATTCGTCAATGCAATTGTGGGTGGTACGATTCCCAAAGAATATATCCCTGCCGTTGATAAAGGTGTTCAGGAACAGATGAAAAATGGTTGTCTGGCAGGTTATCCTTTGCTTGCCATGAAAGTGACGCTTTTCGATGGTTCATTCCATGATGTCGACTCTTCAGAAATGGCCTTTAAGATTGCTGGTTCCATGGCGCTCAAAAAAGGCGCACTGGAAGCTGATGCAGCATTGCTTGAGCCAATAATGAAGGTAGAAGTTGTTACTCCTGAGGATTATATGGGTGATGTAATGGGCGACCTCAACCGTCGTCGTGGCATCGTACAGGGTATGGAAGACACAGTTTCCGGTAAGATCATTAATGCTGAGGTGCCTTTGGCTGAAATGTTTGGTTATTCAACTGATTTGCGTTCAGCAACTCAGGGCAGGGCAACCTATACCATGGAATTTACCAAGTATGCTGAAGTTCCTGGCAATGTAGCTGAAGCTGTGATGAAAGGTTAATAATCTGCCTGGGCAGTCATGTATCAAACTATAGACTCTATAGCTGTGCGGATTTTTGCCTAAGTACTGAACAAAATAAACAAGCGTCTGAGTAGCTGGTTTATGAATAGAATTAAAAAAGCCCTCTTTCAGAGGGCTTTTTTTTGCTCGTAGCTTCCACTTATTTCCTGAGATTTTTGCTTTGCCGACTGTACTGGTACAGAGGATGACACTTGCCAGTCTGGGTAAGACAGTGTTTTAAAATTATCGGTGTATCAGTTTTTAGATAAAAAAAAGCCCTCGGAAGGAGGGCTTTTCGTTTAGCTTCATTTGCTGCTGATCAGGGCAGTTCAAATACCCATACAGAAGAACTTGGAACTGCAGGTAAGGTAATTTCCGGCACCAATCTGCCGAAGGTTGCAGTCTGTGCCCCACCGTAGCCAACCACGATAGCCACATATTGCTTGCCATCAACAGAGAAAGTAACCGGGTTGGTATTAGGGACATCACTGAGTTTTACCTGCCAGAGTGCTTCTCCGGTTTGGTCGTCATAGGCAGTCAGATTACGATCCAGTGCACCACCGAATACCAGGCCACCAGCAGTAGCGAGCAGGCCTGTTGATTGAGGAGCCCGTTGGCGTTCAATCCAGGCCTGGGTCATGTTTTCATCAACATTAATGGCCTGAATATGGCCATAGAGGCCGTCACTGTCATCACGTGGACGAATCATCCAGTTATAACCAGCAGAGAGTGCGCCTGAACCCATGCCATCACCTGTAGGCATAAAATCCATGCAGGATTCTACAGCAGGGACATACAGGGTTTGGGTTTCAGGGTTATATGCACCGGGAATCCAGCTACGTCCGCCACCAGCATGTGGGCAGACCAGTTTGCGCTCACCGTCAGGGTATAGCGACATATCGACTATTTTGCGGTCCGTTTCAGGATCCACCCCAAGTATGAAATTCTGCAGTCCCATGTCATAGGAGAACAGATATTCTCCAGTGACCGCATCATTGGCGTCATAGAAACCCTGTTTGCCGGCAGTCATGGAAACGCGTCTTTCCTGTCCGCCGATATTCAGGTCCATAATGATGCGCTCAAAAATCCAGTCCATGTCAAACTGATCATTGTTCATATGCTGGAAATGCCAGACCAATTCTCCGGTTTCGGGTCGCAGAGCCAGCGTTGAATTGGTAAAGAGGCCATCATTGTTGATGCCAGGCTGGTTAACCGGATTGACTAACTGAGCCGTGTCATAGGTTGGTGATGGTGCAAAATAGACGAGGTTGTTTTCGGGGTCGTAGGAGCCGGCTGTCCAGAAGGAGCCACCATTTCTGTCTTCATATGGCACGCCATTCCAGGTATTACCTCCAAATTCTTCGGGTCTGGGTATGGAGTTAAATTTCCAGATCTTTTCTCCTGTTTCGGCATCCATAGCCTGAATGAAACCACCACCGGGTGTGATATTAGGCTGTCGGCTCATCAGGGTGCCCTGCATGACAACACCGCGAGCAACAGTTGGGCCTCCTGTAATGTTGGCGCCGATATCTGTTTCCCAGACCAGATTGCCGGTTCGCATATCAAGGGCAATGACTTTTTGGTCTGAAGTGGCTGCGTAAATTTTGTCGCCATAAATGGCGATATTCCTTTTTACACTGGGTCGGGTACCTTCGGGTAACTCATGGCTGTAATGCCAGAGTTCATCACCGGTGACGGCGTTTAAAGCCATCACATTGTCGCCATAACTGTGAACAAACATCACGCCTTCATGAATCAAAGGAGTTGACTCATTAGGTCCAGGTGGCAGTGCCAGAGACCAGGCTACTCTGAGTTCATCGACATTGTCCCTGTTGATCTGATTTAAGGAGCTGTAGCCCATAGCATCATAGGTGCCGCGCCAGTTTAGCCAGGATGCGGCCGGAGGGTTGGCAAGTAAGTCTTCTGTTACATTGGAAATACTGGCAAGGGGATTTGGACCTGCCTGCCATTCAGGAATCCGGACTCCTGGGGCAAAGCCGCCACCCGGGCCTCCACTTCTCAGGACTGCCTGAGCACTATTGATGCCACTACCTGGAACAAATAACGTGGCCAGTTCCTCGGAGTCTGATGGCAAGGCGGCGTCGCCAGCCGGTATGTCATTTTCCCGCAAAATAAAGGCAATCAGATCGGTATACTGTTCCCTGCTTAGACTGTTGGTCTGTCCTGGGGGCATCTCACGTGTAGCATCAAATAAAGCATCCATACTGGTGCCTGCCCAGCGAGTTGAGAAAGAATTACCGGACAAAGGTGCACCAAACTCACCATCATTGAGGTTTTCACCGTGACAAACCAGACAGGACTGTCTGTATTGAGTTTCGCCGCGTGCAGCTTGCTCAGCTGTGAAGTGTCCCGGATTTTCCGGAAGCGGACCTCTTTGCGCTAATGCGCTGGTGGTCAAGCCCAGGACTGTAAGTCCTCCTAGAAGTATGGGGTACGATAATCTGGTTTTCACTTATAAAGCTCCTAATTTAGAGGGATGCATGTTTCTTATTGCGATCAACTAACAAAATCTATTCTCAAAAGGTAATCTCGGCAATGTTAACGCAGAAATCGAAGAATCAGAATAAATTATAGAAATTAGTTATATATGCTATGAAATTTTTAAATTTTAATGGTGCAATTATTATGGATTTTACTGAGGGAGGAACCGAGATTGAGATTTCTATAGTATGCTGCGCTAACTTGGAGCAAGATGCTGGTGAGTTAAGCAGGGTAGTTGAGCTGCTTGAGTAGGCTGATTTACTTTACTCAGGTTTATGCCTACCCCTCTGCAAGATATAAACTATAAAAACAACAAAATAACCCGATCTGTTGATATCGTGGCAGTGATGACAATAATAAAATAATGACCATTAATTGAAGGGGGATTCATGAATCTAGCAAAGCAGTTAAAAATCTTCGTCCTGGGTGCAGGTTTTATCACCTCGGGACTGGTGTCGGCTCAACCAGGAGGGGGAAACCTTCCAGATGCAATTCCTTTCCCCATGGAGTTCGAAACATCCAGAGAGCACTATGATTACTTGCAGGATTACTATAAGGGTGGAGTTCAGCACGATTATTTAAGTGTGCCTAAATGGGAGGGTCTCTGGTCTTCTTCAGCACATCAGGGAAATAACCAGCTTTTTATGGAAGATGATGAGATTATCCCGGGAGTCCTGACTCCTGAATACGAAGCGGCGTTCCGTTATCGCTTGGACCTTGGTAATCAGGCTTATAATGCCGGGGTGGATTATGACCGCTTGACCACCTGTGAACCAGCTGGTATTCCGCGCTGGTTCAGAGAGCCATACGTAAGGGAGTTTATCAATACACCGACCTATTCACTATGGCACAACGATCTGGCTAACGATACGCGCCGTATCTATATCAATCAGGAACACGTCAATATCGATGGGACCCACTTTGCCGCTGGTGACAGCATAGGCTTTTGGGCCGTGGATAAAGAATTGGGCGATGTACTGGTTGTTCATACTGAAGATATCTATCCCGCCGACTTTTTCCGTGGCACACCGCCGACCAGCAATCAGGCAGAAACTGTCGAAATCTGGTATGAGTGGTGGGATGCTGAAAGCGATGAGATGAAGATAGCAGTTAATGTCTATTTCTATGATGCCTTAATGCTTGAAGAGCCGTTGGTTGTTATTTATACCTTCCGTCATCGGGCTGATATGGAAGATGCGGGTTTAAGGATTCGCTATTGGGAATGCGCACAAAATCAGAATACCTATCTAACCTTTGATGAAGATGGGCGCCCTAATACGCAATATCGTCTCCCGGGTGAGCCAGGTTATATTGATCCACGGGGTACACCAGCTACCCGAAATCCCGATTTACCACCGGGTCTGGTTGGTCAGGACAAAAGCCCGGTATTCGATGATATGTTTGATTTCGCATTTTAATTCGGGCTAAAAAGATAATTGTTGGAGAATTACTATGAAACTAAGTAAAAAAATCTCAGCAGTAGTTTTAGCCACACTGGGTTTTGGCGTGATTGATTTCGCATCAGCGCATCACAGCTTCGCCATGTTCGACAGAAGTACGGAAGAAGTAATCACAGGTGAAGTGGTTCGCTGGGCCTTTAACAGTCCTCATATTGCTCTGTATATCAGGGATGCCGAAGGCGTCGTTTTTGCATTTGAAGGGGCAGCACCTCCGCGCCTTGTAGAATCATCGCCTTCAATGACGGGTTTTACTTTTCAGCCTGGGGATCAGATTACGGTTGTGAAATGCCCCTTGCGTGATGGCAGAAATGGGGGAGCAGTTGGTCTGATCATCAAAGATGGTATCTGGTATGACCCAAGTGATGGTGGATGTAATGCCAATATGGAAGCTTGGCAGAACTGGCTGCCAAAAGGTTATATGTCCAAGCAACAAGCAATGGATGCAGGTGAAGACATGCCTAGCTAGAGATAGCATTGTGTTGAATCAAAAAGGGCTTCTCAGGAAGCCCTTTTTTTCTGACCCTCAAAAAGCAAAAGGCAGTTGTTTGCTGTTGATGTTCGGGCTAGATTAGACTGATGTTAAAGATAAAATTTATTCAAAAAGCCTTGTTTTTGTGGCTGACGCTGGCCCTGACTGCTTTCGTTGATGCTGCCAACTTCACCTATGATGGTATTAACCGTCGGGATCCTGTCGGTGAAGTAGAATTACGTACTTTTGCGGCGGTGGGTCAGATTCAGTGTAATCGGGTTAAAACCGGCGCACCCAGAGTCAGCACAGGATTTGTTCTCGATATAGGCCAGGGTGATGATTTTGCTTTAATCATGACTTCAGGGCATGTGCTACGGGACCAGACAGATAATGAATTCAATCTGGACTGTCTCTTTGTCAAGAATAATTCTTCCAGCAGTCAGCCTCTGGAACATAAACATGCTGGGAATCTCGTACAAGAGCAGGCAGCTGATTTTATTAAAAATGACTGGGGGGCAACAATCGTAAGACCAAACCCCTTTTTAGAGCGTATAGCGGTCAGTAACTATACATTTGATGAACTAATGCAGTTACTGGCTGAAGATAAAGGTGAAATTAAACTCTATTCAAGAAACCAGGAGCCCAATGAAGGTATTCCCAGAATTCAGGTTTCCGATAAGTGCTCCATATGGCAGCCTACGCCAAGAGCCATACTGGGTAGTGGTCACTCACTGTATACTAACTGCGATTCAGCCAGTTCAGGCTCTGGAGGAGCTCTGGTGATTGAATTTACCGATGGGCGGGTTGAAGCAATTGGTATTATGTCCGGTTCAGTGCAGACTAATTCCGTTTTAAAACGGATTTTAGCAGCTTACCCCAATAAGCTGAGTATGGAAGAAGTCCATCATGCCATTGACATTATTCCGAGCCCGGAATCCATCATTAATATTGCTATTCCTTTAATTCCAGGCATGCGAGAAAGGTCTTTAGAAGAGCTTTTCGACGATTATCTGAACTTATAGAGGATTTTATCCGAGCCTCCGACACAGCCTGAAAATAATCAGCTTTCAATGATATTCAGCGCTTGACAGGGGGGTATCACATCCTTACAATTTGCGCTCTTTTTTCGCGGCGGAAAAGGGTCATTCCTGCCCCCGCATGAAACAGTTCTTTAACAATAGACAGGAGATGTTGGTCGAATGCAGAACCAGCGAATCAGAATCAGGCTCAAAGCCTTTGACCACGGGCTTATAGACAAGTCTACTCTGGAAATAGTGGAAACTGTAAAACGTACCGGTGCCCAGGTTAAGGGTCCGATTCCTTTGCCCACGCGCAAAGAGCGTTTTACCATTTTGATTTCACCACACGTAAATAAAGATGCACGTGACCAGTATGAAATCAGAACCCACAAACGTCTCCTGGATATACTAGAGCCAACAGAAAAAACAGTTGATGCTCTTATGAAGCTTGATCTGGCAGCCGGAGTGGAAGTCCAGATCAGTCTCGGCTAAAAAGTTTTAAAGTTAGTAGTTAGTAAGAAGTTGGTAAGTAGTTGGTAAGTAGGAAATTTAGTAGTGAGTGTCTGCCATCTTAAAGCTGGCACTATAAATACAACGAGTAGCTATCCCACCTGTGCATAAGCGCAAGGGATTCATACATAACATGGTGTAATGCGTAAGCAGCCATAGTGGGTTAAAGCCCCATACACGATGAGGTTATTATAATGTCGATTGGTTTAGTCGGTCGAAAAAGCGGTATGACCCGCATTTTCACCGAGACAGGGTCCTCTATACCCGTAACAGTTGTGGAAGTTCTTCCAAACCGTGTAACGCAGGTCAAAACTGTGGAGTCTGATGGCTATAGTGCTATTCAGGTTACCGCTGGTCTGGTCAAGTCTTCGCACGTTTCAAAATCCGAAGCAGGTCATTTTGCGAAAGCAGGTGTAGACGCTGGTCGTGGTCTCTGGGAGTTTCGTACCGAAGCAGCTGAATTAGCTGAGCAGGAAATTGCTGCAGGTTCAGAACTTACCATTGAGAAGTTTGCTGCGGGCCAGATAGTAGATGTGACCGGAACTTCCAAGGGTAAGGGTTTTCAGGGGGTTATCAAGCGTTATAATTTCCGCATGCAGGATGCTACTCATGGCAACTCGCTTTCTCACAGAGCGCCGGGTTCTATTGGGCAATGTCAGACCCCGGGTAGAGTCTGGAAGGGCAAGAAAATGGCTGGCCAGATGGGAAATGTCAAAGTGACCACCCAGGGTCTGGAAGTCGTTCAAGTCGACACAGAAAATAATCTGCTGATGATCAAGGGTGCAGTGCCTGGAGCAACAGGTACTAGTGTGATCATTTCTCCAACAACCAAAGTTAAGTCTTCAAAGGGGTAGGCAATGGATATTAATGTTGCAGCGCCTGGTAAGAAGACCGGCAAAAAAGTTTCAGTTTCTGATGAGAGTTTCGCTAAAGAATTTAACGAAAGCCTTGTTCATCAGGTAGTAGTGACCTATATGGCTGGATCCCGTCAGGGTTCAGTTAAGCAAAAGACCCGTTCTGAAGTGAGTGGTGGCGGTAAAAAGCCATGGCGTCAGAAAGGTACAGGTCGTGCTCGTGCTGGTACAACACGTAGCCCGATTTGGCGTTCAGGTGGCGTTACTTTTGCTGCAAGACCACAAGATCACTCAAAGAAAATCAATAAAAAGATGTATCGCGGCGCACTGCGTTGCATTCTCTCCGAATTAATCCGCCAGGAAAGACTTCTTGTCGTAGACGACTTCACTTTAACAGACCACAAAACCAAAGGCCTCGTGCAAAAACTTTCAGAATATGATTTGCAGGATGTGCTGATAATCAGCGAAGAAGTGGATAAAAACCTGTATTTAGCCTCTCGTAATCTCTACAAGGTAGATGTTCGTGATGCCGCCGCAGTTGATCCGGTTAGCCTGATTGGTTTTGATAAAGTGCTGATGACAGTGCAGGCGCTTAAGAAAGTAGAGGGGATGCTGGCATGAACCAGGAACGCATATTAAAAGTAATTCTTGGGCCGCATATTTCCGAGAAGACCTCGCTGATTTCAGAACAGAATAATCAGGTGACTTTCAAGGTGGCAATCGATGCGACCAAACCTGAAATCAAGACAGCTATTGAAAGTCTGTTTGATGTGCAGGTGAAAGATGTGCAAATTTTAAACGTAAAAGGCAAAACCAAACGTACGGCTCGTGGTAAAACGCGAAGCCGGTCAAGCTGGAAAAAAGCCTATATCAGATTAGAGCAAGGTCAGGAAATTGACTTTGCTGATCTGGGTTAATCGGGAAGGGGTAGGAGAAGATAATGCCAGTAGTTAAGTGTAAACCTACTTCAGCAGGCCGCCGTTTTGTGGTGAAAGTCGTTAATCCCGACTTGCACAAAGGTCAGCCCTATGCGCCATTGCTTGAGAAAAAATCCAAAACCGGTGGGCGTAACAATGCCGGCCGAATTACTACGCGTCATATCGGTGGTGGGCATAAACAAAAATATCGCATCATTGATTTTCGTCGCGATAAAGATGGCATTCCGGCAGTTATTGAGCGTCTTGAATATGACCCAAACCGTACTGCCAATATTGCCTTGCTTAAATATGCTGATGGTGAGCGTCGCTATATTATCGCTCCAGCTAAAGTAGGTGCCGGTGATGAATTGCTTTCTGGTTCTACTGCACCCATGAAACCAGGGAATTGTTTGCATATTCGAGATATCCCGGTGGGCAGCACGATACATTGTATTGAATTAAAACCAGGTAAGGGTGCGCAGCTTGCACGCAGTGCTGGAACCTCAGCGCAACTGGTTGCCCGTGAGGGTCAGTATGCCACCATCCGCCTGCGTTCAGGTGAGATGCGTAAAGTATTATCAGATTGTCGTGCAGTGCTGGGAGAAGTTTCTAACAGTGAGCATAATCTGCGTTCACTGGGCAAAGCAGGCGCCAAGCGCTGGCGTGGTGTTCGGCCGACTGTTCGTGGTGTTGCCATGAACCCGGTAGACCATCCGCACGGTGGAGGAGAGGGTAGAACTTCAGGTGGTCGTCATCCTGTATCACCTTGGGGTACACCAACCAAAGGTTATAAAACCAGAACTAACAAGCGCACGAGCAACATGATTGTCCGTCGCAGAAACGCTCATAGATAAGGGTAGGTAGAAAAGTGCCAAGATCGCTAAAAAAAGGTCCTTTTATTGATCTTCATTTATTGAAGAAAGTACAGGTAGCCGCTGAGAACAATGACAGAAGACCAATTAAAACCTGGTCCAGACGCTCGATGGTAAGCCCTGAAATGTTGGGACTTACTATTTCGGTTCATAATGGTCGCCAGCATGTGCCGATTTTGATTTCGGAAGATATGGTTGGTCATAAATTGGGTGAGTTTGTGGTAACACGCACCTATCGTGGTCATGCAGCAGATAAGAAAGCTCGTTAATACTACAGAGTTTATTAAAGTTTTTGAGGCTTAGAATAAGATGGAAGTAACAGCGAAACTTAAAGGTGCAAACCTTTCAGCCCAGAAAGCACGACTGGTTGCAGACCAGATACGTGGACTTGGTGTTGAAGCTGCGCTGGAGATATTGACCTTCAGTCCTAAAAAAGGGGCAGAAATTATCAAGAAAGTATTAGATTCAGCGATTGCAAATGCTGAGCATAATGAAGGTCTCGATATTGATGAGCTTCGTGTCAGTACTATCTTTGTCGATGAAGGTACGACACTTAAACGTATTCGTCCTCGTGCTAAAGGCCGGGCCGATCGGATTTTAAAACGCTATTGTCATATAACCGTTAAAGTCGCTGACGACAGCGCTAACTAGTAAATAGGAAAGAAGGGGCAAACATGGGGCAGAAAGTAAACCCGACTGGTATCAGACTTGGTATTGTTAAAAAACATACATCTGTTTGGTATGCCAGTGGTAAAGATTATGCAGATCATTTGCTGCAGGATATGGAAGTTCGCGATATCGTGAAAAAGAAGCTGGCAGCAGCCTCAGTATCGCGCATTGAGATCGAACGTCCGGCACAGACTGCTCGCATCACCATTTTTACAGCCCGCCCCGGCATTGTGATTGGTAAAAAAGGTGAGGATGTTGAGAAGCTGCGTAATGAATTGACAGCTCTTATGGGTGTGCCCGTTCATATAAATATTGAAGAGATTCGTAAACCGGATCTGGATGCGCAATTGGTCGCCGATAACGTCGCCCAGCAATTGGAGCGTCGTGTGATGTTTCGTCGTGCCATGAAGCGTGTTATGCAGAATGCCATGCGTCAGGGTGCTGAAGGCATCAAAGTACAGGTTGGTGGACGTTTAGGTGGCGCAGAGATTGCGCGTACCGAACGCTATCATGAAGGCAGGGTGCCATTGCATACTTTACGTGCAGATATCGATTATGCCACCAGTGAAGCCTTAACGACTTACGGCATCATAGGTGTGAAAGTCTGGATATTCAAAGGTGAAGTTTTCGATTTTAATGAAGAACCTGCTGCGGCAGAAAGCAAGTAGATCGGTATTTAGGAAAGAGGTAGGCGAGAAATGTTACAACCGAAGCGAACAAAATTCCGCAAGCAGATGAAAGGCCGTAATCGTGGCCTTGCACATCGCGGTAGCACAGTTAGTTTTGGCGAATACGGTCTGAAAGCGTTGGACCGTGGCCGATTAACAGCTCGCCAGATTGAGTCTGCACGTCGTGCTTTAACACGCCATGTTAAACGTGGTGGAAAAATCTGGATACGAGTGTTTCCGGATAAGCCGATTACCAAGAAACCTCTTGAAGTGCGACAGGGTAAAGGTAAAGGTAGTGTTGAATACTGGGTAGCCCAGATTCAACCAGGAAAAGTATTGTTTGAAATTGAAGGTGTGACCGAAGAATTGGCAGTAGAAGCATTTAATCTGGCTGCTGCTAAATTACCGTTCGCAACCAAGTTTGCTAAAAGGGTGGTGATGTAATGGCCGGTATAGATACGACAGAATTACGAGAAAAATCTGTTGAAGAACTGAATGAGGTTTTACACGGTTTATTGCGTGATCAATTTAACCACAGAATGCAGAAATCTACTGGGCAATTGAACCAGACGCATTTAATGAATGTGGTCAGAAAAGATATTGCCAGAGTCAAAACTCTAATTACTGAAAAAGCAGGTTCTTAAGAAATGTCAGAAGCTATGTCAGAAGAAAAACGTGCACGTACGGCCACCGGCAGGGTTGTCAGTAACAAGATGGACAAAACGGTTACCGTGTTAGTGGAAAGACGCGTGAAGCATCCTGTTTACGGGAAATATGTCACTAAGTCATCCAAACTACATGCGCATGATGAAAGTAATGAATGCATGCCTGGCGATACAGTGACAATTAAAGAAATAAGACCAAAATCTAAAATGAAAACCTGGTCATTGGTTTCTATTGATGTGAAAGCAGTACAGGTTTAATAGAGTAGTTTTAACAGCAGGATCGAGAGGCGCGGAGAAGTTAGATGATTCAAACACAGTCATATTTAGATGTGGCAGATAACAGCGGTGCAAGACGTGTTATGTGCATTAAGGTGCTGGGCGGCTCTCATAGACGTTATGCCAGAATTGGTGACGTAATTAAAGTTACCGTGAAAGAAGCTATACCGCGTGGCAAGGTAAAAAAAGGCCAGGTACTTAATGCATTGGTTGTGCGTACTAAAAGTGGCGTTCGCAGACAGGATGGTTCATTAATTAAATTTGATGATAATGCTGCCATTTTATTGAATGCTCAGGAAGCGCCAATTGGAACTCGAGTATTCGGGCCAGTAACCCGCGAGCTGCGTAATGAGAAATTTATGAAAATAATTTCTCTGGCGCCCGAAGTACTGTAGCCAGCAGCAATAAGCAGTAATTGAAAAGATTAGCAGCGTAGAGGTTGAGAACAGGTTCATGCAAAAGCTGAAAAGAGATGATGAAGTCATTGTGATTACCGGTCGTGATAAAGGCAAACGCGGTAAGGTCACACGTGTGCTGAATGATGGTCGCTTGATTGTCTCCGGCATAAACATGGTAAAACGCCATACCAGACCAAATCCGAATATCGGACAGCAGGGTGGCATTGTTGAAAAAGAAGCAGGAATTCAGGTTTCGAATGTTTCTATTTTTAACCCGAAATCAGAAAAAGCCGATCGCGTTGGTTTTAAAGTTGAAGAAGATGGAACAAAAGTACGTATTTTTAAATCAGATAATTCGCTGGTTGATTAACAGATTAGTATTTACAGAATAATACAGACAGGTTAAGCAGGTTAAAAAATGGCTCGATTAAGAGATTTATACAGAAACGAAGTAGTGCCGGAGCTGATAAAACAGTTTTCCTACAAGAACCCTATGGAAGTGCCAAAAATTACCAAAGTGGTGCTGAACATGGGTAGTGCTGAATTCGGTGATAAAAAAGTTCTGGAAAATGCATTAAGTGATCTGACCAAGATCAGTGGGCAGAAACCTGTAGTGAATAATGCTCGTAAATCTATCGCGGGTTTTAAAATTCGTGAAGGTTGGCCTGTAGGTGCAAAAGTAACTTTACGTGGAGTTCGCATGTATGAGTTTTTGGATCGGCTGGTTACTATTGCGATACCGCGTATTCGGGATTTTCGTGGTTTGAATCAAAAATCTTTTGATGGCCGAGGTAATTATGCGCTGGGTGTTACTGAGCAAATTATTTTCCCGGAAATTGACTATGACAAGATTGATACATTGAGAGGCATGGATATTACGATTACTACCACAGCAAGAACTGATGATGAAGGCAGAGCACTATTAAGAGCTTTACAGTTCCCGCTTAAAGGCGGTGAGATGGCTGCTGAACAAGCTCAGGCTCAAGCGTAAGCGTAAATATCAAGAGGATACCTAGATGGCTAAAACATCAATGCTCGCAAGAGAAGACAAACGCAGCAAACTGGTTGCACGACATGCCGAAAAACGTGCTGCGCTTAAAACTATTATCAACAGTTTGACAGCTTCCGATGCCGAGAAATGGGAAGCTCAGATTAAACTGCAAAAATTACCACGTGATGCAAGCCCTGTTCGTCAGATGCGTCGATGCCAGATTACAGGCCGCCCACATGGTGTGTATAGAAAGTTTAAGTTATGCCGACATAAACTAAGGGAAGCTGCAATGCGCGGTGATGTTCCTGGTTTAACCAAAGCAAGCTGGTAAGCGTTTAGGAGATATAAAAAGAATGAGTATGTCTGACCCAATAGCAGATCTTCTGACCAGAATCAGAAATGCCCAAATGGTGCAAAGGAAAAGCGTCAGCTGCCCTGCGTCCAAAATTAAACTGGCAATTCTTGATGTGCTGAAAGACGAAGGATATATCAACGGTTATCAGGTGAGTGATGATCTGGTGAAACCTGTTGTGACTGTAGATCTGAAATATTTCAATGGGAAAGCAGTCATTGAAGAGCTTCATCGTGGTAGCCGTCCAGGACTGCGCCAATATGTAGCGCAAGAAAAGTTACCGGAAGTCAGAGCAGGACTAGGTGTGGCAATTGTATCTACCAATAAGGGAGTTATGACAGGCAAAGCTGCAAGTCAGGCCGGTATTGGTGGCGAAATTCTTTGCACCGTTTTTTAATTTAAAAGTTTTATAGAGCAGGCTTATGTCAAGAATAGCAAACAACCCAGTCGACTTACCGAGCGGTGTAGAAGCCATTATCGCTAACGGCATCATTTCAGTGAAAGGCAGTCAGGGCACCCTTGAACTGATGATTCATGACGAGGTTAATATCGTCAATGAAGACAATCAGCTTAAGCTGTCTGCCAAAGGTGAGGGTAAAAATGCAGTAGCCCTGGCTGGGACATTCAGATCGCTGGTAAACAATATGGTTACTGGTGTGAGTCAGGGTTTCGAGAAAAAACTTACCCTGATTGGTGTCGGCTATCGTGCCAAGGCGCAAGGTAAAATATTGAATCTGGTTGTTGGCTATTCACATCCTATTGATTATGAATTACCCGAGGGTGTTACTGCAGAAACACCAACGCAGACTGAAATAACGATTAAAGGCGCAGATAGGCAGCAGGTAGGTCAGGTTGCCGCTGAAATACGGGAATTCAGACCGCCAGAACCATACAAAGGTAAGGGCATTCGGTACGTAGATGAATTTGTTTATCGTAAAGAAGCGAAGAAAAAATAATTATTAAATTTTGTAATTGTTAGTAAGAGCAGTAACGGGCAAGAACTAACTCTTAAGTTTATATTGAGGCAGAAGTAGCAATGAACGAGAAGAAAAAATCGCGTTTACGTCGGGCTAGAAGATCCAGAGCCAAGATCAGCGAATTACAGGTTAACCGCTTGTCGGTTTATCGTAGTCCTCGGCATATCTATGCTCAGATTATATCGCCAGATAATCAGGTTCTGGCAACGGCTTCATCGCTGGGCAGCAAGAAGACCGGTAATGTGGAATCAGCTGCTGAAATAGGCAAACAGATAGCTGTTAAGGCTATTTCTGCAGGTATTACTAAAGTGGCATTTGATCGTAGTGGTTATCAGTATCATGGCCGGGTTAAAGCTTTGGCAGAAGCTGCACGTGAAGGTGGACTGGAATTCTAAACGTAAGTACTAAGGTTTAAGGAATCGGATTTAAGCATATGGCATTTAAAAACGAACAAAACAAAAACGAAGAAGGCCTTCAGGAAAAACTGATTCAGGTCAATCGTGTTGCTAAAGTGGTTAAAGGTGGACGTATTTTCGGATTCACTGCCTTGACTGCTGTCGGCGATGGTAATGGTAGGGTCGGTTTTGGTCGTGGTAAAGCGCGAGAAGTTCCATTGGCTATTCAGAAAGCCATGGAAGCTGCGCGTCGTAATATGATTTCTGTAAAACTGGATGGCGGCACATTGCAATATCCCGTTAAAGCTCGTCATGGAGCTTCAAATATTTATATGCAGCCGGCATCTGAGGGTACTGGCGTTATTGCCGGAGGTGCCATGCGTGCCATCCTGGAGCTTGCAGGCGTCCACAATGTGCTGGCCAAATGTTATGGCTCTACTAATCCGGTCAATGTTGTACGCGCTACTTTCAAGGGTCTGCAGTTTATGCGTTCTCCCGATGAAATAGCTGCAAAACGCGGCAAGAAAATTGAAGAAATTGTTAGTTAGGTATTAACTAAATTTAAGTTAGCAGGTAAGTAGTGATGGCAGCAAAAACAGTAAAAGTGACTTTATTAAAAAGCTCAATTGGTGCTTTACCAAAGCACAAAGCTTGTTTAACAGGGCTCGGTCTGCGACGTGTTCGTCATGAAGTCGAATTGGAAGATACTGCTGCTGTGCGTGGCATGATTAATAAAGTCCGTCACCTGTTGCAGGTGGAGGGAGAACAGTAATGAGATTAAATACTATAAGTAATGTGCCAGGGGCGACTCAGACCAAGAAACGAGTTGGTCGTGGTATTGGCAGCGGCTTGGGGAAAACAGCTGGTCGTGGACATAAAGGACAAACATCACGTTCTGGTGGTACCGTTCGACCTGGTTTCGAAGGTGGTCAGATGCCTTTGCAGAAACGCCTGCCTAAATTCGGTTTCTTTTCACGAATTGGTAAAGTGACTGCTGAAGTTCGTACCGCAGAATTGAATAAAGTGGATTCAGACATTATTGATCTGGCAGCACTTGAAAAAGCTGACATTATTAACCGCAATACCAAGCGCGTTAAGGTTATGTTGTCTGGTGATTTAACAAAAGCGGTAACAGTGAAAGGTTTAGCTGTGACTAAAGGTGCCAGAGCAGCGATTGAAGCTGCTGGTGGCAAAATTGTAGATTAATAACAGTAATTATTAAGAAGCGATAATGGCAAAAAAAGGCTTGGCACAAGCAGGAATGCAAGCAGGAAGAGCAGACGGTCTGGCAGAACTTAAAGCCAGATTGTTGTTTGTCCTGTTCGCTATTTTTGTCTATCGCATTGGTACTCATATACCTGTACCTGGTATTAATCCGGATCAGTTACAAGCATTGTTTAATCAGAATCAGGGTACTTTCCTGGGGCTTTTCAATATGTTTTCTGGTGGTGCAATTGAGCGCATGAGTATTTTTGCACTTGGCATCATGCCCTACATTACAGCTTCTATTATTATGCAGTTGTTAACAGCTACTACACCTCAACTTGAGCAGCTTAAAAAAGAGGGTGAATCTGGCCGACGAAAAATCAGTCAATACACTCGTTATGGGGCCTTATTATTTGCCAGTGTACAGGCAATAGCGATTACAACAGGACTGTTAGCGCCAATTTCTTTTGAGCCCAATTTCAGCTTTTATTTTACGGCGATTGTATCCCTGATTACCGGGGCCATGTTTCTGATGTGGTTAGGTGAACAGATAACCGAGCGTGGCGTAGGTAATGGGATATCCCTGCTGATTTTCGCGGGTATTGTCGCCAGTTTGCCGGCAGCTATCGGGCAGGCACTTGAACAGGCTGCTGAAGGACAGATTCAGCCTCTGGCATTGTTTGTTGTTGCTGTCATTGCTGCTGTAGTAATCGCCTGTGTGGTCTTTGTAGAAAGAGCTCAGCGACGAATCACTGTTAACTATGCACCTCGTCAGCAAGGTCGAAAAATGTATCAGGGGCAATCCAGTCATTTACCCTTGAAAGTTAATATGGCGGGTGTGATTCCAGCTATTTTTGCCAGCTCATTTTTGCTGTTTCCACAATCTTTGGGTACCTGGTTTGGTAATAATGATGGTTATGAATTTCTCGCAGACCTGGCACTTGTATTGGGTCCGGGCCAACCACTGAATATTTTGTTGTTCACGGTGCTAATTGTCACATTTTGTTTTTTCTACACTTCGTTGGTTTTTAATCCCAAGGAGATTGCTGAAAACCTGAAGCGTTCAGGGGCTTTTATCCCGGGAATTCGTCCAGGTGAACAGACGGCAAATTATGTAGATAGTGTTATGACAAGGTTAACCATGTTTGGGGCAGCCTATATAACCCTGATTTGTTTATTGCCACAGTTTTTACAAACATCCGCAAATGTTCCCTTCCAGTTAGGTGGAACATCATTATTAATCGTAGTGGTTGTTTGCATGGATTTTATGGCTCAGGTGCAGTCGCATTTAATGTCACATCAATATGAGTCATTGATGAAGAAGTCCAATATTGGCTCCTTTAAACGATAGAGCCTGATGAGAATTTTTGGAGTAGAACCATGAAAGTAAGAGCCTCAGTAAAAAAAATGTGCAGAAATTGCAAGATTATCAAGCGTAATCAAGTGGTGCGGGTTATTTGTAAGGAACCGCGTCACAAGCAGCGTCAGGGATAGCTCTCGCTTGATTTTGGTGGGCTCAGGGTATAAGCTATCGCGCCTTTTAAGCCCTGACCTAAAGTTAAATTGATTTATAAGTATCTGAATTTACTTATAAAAAATAGATAAGTTTAAGAAATAATTGGAGTAAGAATATGGCCCGTATTGCCGGAGTCAACATACCAGATAACAAGCATGTAGTGATTTCACTCAGCTATGTTTATGGCATTGGTGCAACCACTGCCAAGCAGCTTTGTGAAACTACCGGCATTGCTCCGAACACAAAAGTCAGCGATTTAAGTGAAGAGAATCTGGATTCACTAAGAAATGAAGTGACCAAACTGAATGTTGAGGGTGATTTACGTCGAGAAATCTCTATGAATATCAAGCGTTTGATGGATCTTGGTACTTATCGTGGGATTCGTCATCGTCGTGGTTTACCCGTGAATGGTCAACGCACTAAAACTAATGCCAGAACCCGAAAAGGGCCGCGCAAACCAATTCGCAATTAACAAGATTTTACTAAAGGTAGTAAATTAATGGCTAAACCAGCAGCACAAGTGCGTAAAAAAGCTAGAACATCAGTTTCTGATGGTGTGGCACATATTCATGCATCGTTTAATAACACGATTATTACTATTACTGATCGACAGGGTAACGCTCTGAGTTGGGCTACTTCTGGTGGATCCGGATTCCGTGGATCACGAAAAAGTACACCTTTCGCTGCCCAGGTTGCAGCAGAACGTGCTGGCAAAACCGCCGTCGAGTTATATAGTCTGAAAAATGTTGATGTGCGAGTCAATGGACCGGGACCAGGACGTGAGTCTGCCGTTCGTGCCTTGAATGCATGCGGTTTAAAAGTTAGCAATATCACTGATGTAACGCCAATTCCACATAATGGTTGTCGGCCACCTAAGAAACGTCGCGTATAAGCAACCGGTATAGACCGGAAAGTCCGGTAGTTAAATAGCCGGTTACAGTTAGACAGGAGATTGATATGGCCCGTTATATAGGCCCAAAATGTAAATTGTCCAGAAGAGAAGGCACTGATCTTTTCCTGAAGAGCGGTGTGCGTTCTCTGGAAGATAAATGTAAGGCTGAAACTATTCCTGGTCAGCACGGTCAGCGTCGCACCCGTCTTTCTGACTATGGTGTACAGCTTCGTGAAAAGCAAAAAGTACGTCGAATGTATGGTGTACTGGAAAAGCAATTCCGCTCTTATTATAAAGAAGCAGCGCGATTAAAAGGTGCGACAGGTGAAAATCTGTTGCAATTGCTGGAAAGTCGTCTGGATAACGTGGTCTACCGCATTGGTTTTGGGTCAACACGTTCTGAAGCACGGCAGCTGGTGTCACATAAATCTATTCTGCTTAACGGAGAAGTAGTCAATATTGCCTCTTATCAGGTTAAGGAAGGCGATGTGATTTCTGTGCGAGGCAAGGCTAAAGAACAATTGCGTATTAAATCTGCACTGGATTTAGCAGCAAGCAGAGCACCGGTTGAATGGATTGACGTCAATACCAGTAAAATGGAAGGGCAATTTAAACAAAAGCCTGACCGCAGTGAGTTACCGGCAGAAATTAACGAAAGCTTGATCGTTGAGCTGTACTCGAAGTAAGCACTGACAAGTTTAAATAACCTAAGAATTACGAAACCAAATTAACTAAGCCGATCGAAGAGGAACTACATGCAGATTTCGCTAGCAAACTTTCTGACCCCTCAAGTCATCCAGGTAGAGGAATTAGATAAGTACCGCTCCAAGGTAGTTCTGGAGCCACTGGAAAGAGGTTTTGGCCACACTTTAGGAAACGCGCTGAGAAGAATTTTATTATCTTCTATGCCAGGTTTCGCTATTGAAGAGGTCGAAATTGATGGCGTGGTTCACGAATACAGCACGATTGAGGGTGTACAGGAAGATGTTATTGAAATCATCCTTAATCTGAAAAGTCTGGCCATTGCACTGAATACCCAGGATGAAGTTGTGCTGACCTTAAGTAAATCAGGTAAAGGACCGGTTACTGCAGCAGATATAACTCTGGATCATGATGTTGAAATCGTTAATCCAGATCATTTGATTTGTCATCTCAATGAAAATGGTTCGATCAATATGCGTATCAAAGTAGGTTCGGGTCGCGGTTATGTGCCGGCAGATGCGCGTGTGAGTGATGATGACGAAACCCGCTCAGTAGGTAAACTGTTACTGGATGCTTCGTATACTCCGGTTAATCAGGTCACTTATACCGTTGAGAATGCACGTGTAGAGCAAAGAACTGATTTGGATAAATTGATTCTGGAACTTGAAACCAATGGTACGCTGGAAGCTGAAGAAGCAATCCGTCAGGCAGCTACCATACTGCAACATCAGTTGAGTGTGTTTGTGGATTTACAGAGTGACGCTGTGAAAGAACCAGAAGAACTTGAAGATAAGATTGATCCGATATTATTAAGACCAGTTGATGATCTTGAATTGACTGTTCGATCAGCTAACTGCCTGAAAGCAGAAAATATTTATTATATTGGTGATTTGATTCAGCGTACCGAAGTGGAATTACTGAAAACCCCTAATCTGGGTAAAAAATCACTCACCGAAATCAAAGATGTACTTGCTTCCAGAGGTCTTTCTCTGGGCTTGCGTCTTGAAAACTGGCCGCCATCATCGCTTAAAGGCGATGACCGAGCCGCTTAAGGTACAGGAGCTATTGCGCTTGACAATACGGCGTTGAAACTAAAATTTACATCGGTCACTTACTAAACTGTAAGCTCCTTCTTTAAATTTTATTTTCGCCTAGTCTTGCCATCGTTCATAACGCTCTTTGATATCTAGAGAGCATTGTAAGAATAATTTAGATTTAATTTAGGAAGAGTAGACATGCGTCATCGTCAAAGTGGACGTCAACTTAACAGAAATAGCAGTCATCGTTCGGCCATGTTCCGCAACATGACTTCTTCGCTGGTTGAACACGAAATTATCAAAACAACCTTGGCCAAAGCAAAAGAGTTGCGAATGTATGCCGAGCCTTTGATTACTTTGTCTAAAGAAGACAGCGTGGCAAATCGCCGTTTGGCTTTTGACCGCATACGCGACAAAGCTACTGTGGGTAAATTGTTCACTGAACTTGGACCACGTTATCAGGAACGTCCGGGTGGTTATTTGCGTGTTATTAAATGCGGATTACGACCTGGTGATAAAGCGCCAATGGCGTATGTAGAGCTTGTTGACCGTCCTGAGCAGGATTTTAACGATTATGATGACGACGATGTCATCGAAGAAGCAGAAGTTGTTGAAGCGAGCAGTGAGACTGCCGTAGAAGAAAAATAATTTCTTCAACTTGTTTCATCAAAAAGCCGCTTAAATGCGGCTTTTTTGTGTCTGAATTTCCTGCGTATGTTAACGCGTACCATAAATTACGAGAGTTTTTCCGGTAACTTTGATCAGACCTTGTCCTTCCATATCTTTAAGAATTCGTCCGACCATTTCCCGAGAGCAGTTTGATATTTTACCCAGATCCTGACGTGTGATTTTAATTTGCATACCATCAGGGTGAGTCATGGCGCTTGGATCCCGACTGAGTTCCAGTAAGGCGCTTGCTAATCTGCCGGTTGCATCCAGAAAGGACAGGTCAGCTACTTTTTGAGTTGTAAGGCGTAAGCGACGCGCCATTTGCTTGCCTAGTAGGTATAAAATTTCCGGGTTTAAGTTAGCGTAGGTACGAAAATCTTCATAAGTGATTTCAGCCAGTTCTGATTTTTCACGTGTTCGTATACTGGCACTTCTGGCCTGGCTTACATCAAACAGACTTATCTCGCCAAAGAAGTCGCCAGGATTAAGATAGGAAATAATAATTTCCCGATTATTATCGTCTTCAAGTACAACACTTATTGAGCCATTGATGATGTAATAAAGTTTTTCAGAATGATCGCCTTCGTTAAAAATCGTAAATTTTGGCGGGTAGATGCTGGTTTTTGTATAGTTCAGGAAATTACGAAGGTCAGTGAAGTGGGGTTTTGCGATTAATAAAGACATGCTTAATACCTGAACTTTGATTTTTGGCAGATGTAAGTCGAGTATATGCTGCTATTGTATGGACTACTAATATAGTAAACAGCCTGTATTAAAATCAAAATGATTTTTAAATTAAGGCTCAATAGGCTTCACGTATATAAATAGTTTCTGGTTATCGGTACGATACCATGCTTTTTAGCCAGCTGAAGCTGATAGACAACAAGATCCGAATATTCAAAAGCCACTTCGCAAGCTACAAGATAAAATTCCCACATCAGACAAAATTCTTCACTTAACAGGGCTTTGATTTCGTTTCGATGTTGCTGAAATCTGGCATGCCAGTGGTGTAGTGTATGTGCATAATGCAATCTTAAGACTTCAATATCTGTTGCCATCAGCTCACTATGCTCCAGTGCCTTACTGATTTGTGAAAGTGCAGGGTTTACTCCTCCAGGGAAAATATATTTGTGAATCCAGGGGTTAGTTGTTGCAGGTGGTCCGGTCCGACCAATCGTATGAACCAGTGCGACACCATCATCTTCCAGCATCTCAGCTATTTTAGAAAAGTATTTGGAATAAAACGGTGTGCCGACATGTTCAAACATGCCAATGCTGACGATACGATCATACAAACCCTGGTGTTCACGATAATCCTGTAAATGAAATTCGATCTTGTCCAGGCCTCTCTTTTTGGCTTCTTTCTGGGCAACTGCCAACTGTTCCCTGGACAAGGTAATGCCACTGACATTAAGGTCAAAATTTTGCGCTAGATAAAACATCATACTACCCCAGCCACAGCCAACATCGAGCACTTTGTGTCCAGGCTGGAGCAGTAGTTTACTGGCTATATGACGAGCTTTACTTTGCTGGGCTTCTTCAAGAGTTGCAGTTTCGGATTCAAAATAGGCACATGAATAGAACATTTCCTTATCCAGGAAATGTCTGAAGACCTGTTCGTTAATATCATAATGATGGGCAATATTAGTATAAGCACGCGAGACTTTGTTCCATTGCTGGATAGCTCCCTGGATAGGTCTGAGCCAACTATTTTTACTAATTTGAAAGTTGTTTCTGAGTAAAGCAAGAAGCTCATAGAGCGATCCATCACCTGCATGCCAAAGGCCTTCCATGTAGGTTTGGCCTAACTGAAACTCCCAATCCAGAGCGATACGGCGCATGGTCTTGTCCGACAGCACATGCCAGTGGACTTCATTGCCACTATCTCCGAAAGTATATACTTTCCCCTGCGGCAGATGTAAATGAAGGATACCTTTTTTAATATGGCGTTCTAATAATGTGCGATACATCCTCAAACACTCGTCAGGTTTAACCAATCTAAACAAATTGACTATAAATAGTCGAAGCTAAGTTGTAAATACCATATTAATCAGGGTGACTAACGGGCAAAAGCACCTTATATTGATGTTATACCATGACTTCTTTATTCTGCATCTTGCTAAAATAAAAAATCAGGAATCTTTATGACCGAAGTGATTGGATTAGGTGAGACAGACGGTGTAAACACCGAGCACACATTCTTTGGCCACCCCCGCGGCTTGGTCATTCTTTTTTTTACTGAGATGTGGGAGCGTTTTTCTTATTACGGAATGCGCGGTTTATTGATTTTCTATCTGACAGAGCATTTCTTATTCAGCCAAGAGCGTTCTTCCATCATTTACGGGGCATATACGGCCCTGGTCTATGTCATGACCATTATTGGCGGTACGCTGGCCGATAAATACCTGGGCTCTAGGAAAGCAGTGACCTTTGGCGCTATTTTGCTGGTTTTTGGTCATATGGGCATGGCTTTTGAGGGACAGGGATCCAGAGATATTCTGACTTATAACGGCCTGGATTATGAAATCAGTCTTGATGCCAGAGGCGGTGACGGTAATCAGCTAATAATTTCCGAACTTGGGACTTCATTTATCAGCTTCAATGAAGGTGCAACACAGATGCTGATTGCGGATCCTGCTAATGTGGGTTTACCAGCAGCTATTCCGGTTAATGACTACAGCAGGCGTACTGAAACGGAGGCGCTGTACCTGAATGGCCTGTACTTGTCATTGGCCTTGATAATTGCCGGTATTGGATTCCTTAAAGCCAATATTTCAACCATTGTGGGTGCACTTTATGGATTCGGTGATGCTCGCCGCGATTCGGGATTTACCATTTTCTATATGGGCATCAATCTGGGTGCCTTTTTGGCCTCAATTCTTTGTGGATATCTGGGTATTACCTATGGCTGGAAATACGGCTTCGGTCTGGCCGGAATCGGAATGTTGTGTGGTTTAGTGGTTTTTTTGAAATACCAAAGCTGGCTGGAAGGGAAGGCTGATCCACCGAATTTGGCAAAACTGAAAGAGAAAGTGCTAGGCCCAATCGATGTAGAACTTATGTGCTATTTGACGGGGGTTGGCATTATTGCAATTTCGATGCTGATGGTGATGAATGCCCATCTGGTTGAACAAATGTATGTAGGTTTGCTGGGTATATTAATATTTGTCTTTATGGTGGCTTATGCCTTTATACGTTGTGAAGGTGTTGAACGCAGCAGAATGTTTGCTGCCATTTACTTTATTCTGGCGCAAATTCCGTTTTGGGCATTGTTTGAGCAGGCGGGTACTTCGCTTAACCTTTTCACTGGAAGCCTTGTTGACCGAAGCATGATGGGGATAACAATACCTGCACCAGTATTTCAGTCCTTGAATGCCATGTTTATATTCATGTTTGCCCCAGTACTGGCTATTTTATGGATCATGCTGGCCAAACGAAATTTAAATCCTTCGACCCCGGTTAAATTCGCTCTGGGTGTTTTCATGGCGGGATTGGGCTTTCTGGCTCTGGTGGCAGGGATGAAAGTTTCGGGTGAATCAGGCTTAACAGCGGTTTACTTTATTTTTCTGATTTACTGGATTCATACCATTGGAGAATTAATGGTTTCGCCGGTGGGTTTGTCTGCAGTAACCAAGCTTGCGCCGGCACGGGCAGTAGGCATGAGCATGGGGGCATGGTTTCTCTATAGCGGTTTATCAAATTACCTGGCTGGTGTTATAGCTGCTACAACAGGAGCAGAAACTATCGGTGGTCAGCTGACCGATGCGGTTGCTGCTAAAGCGAACTACATCAGTGTCTATACTCAGGTTGGGTATATCGCCATGGGAATTGCAGTAGTCATGTTTATAATCTCTCCAGTCATCAAAAAAATGATGCAGGGAGCCGATTAAGCTAGTATAACTTGTGACAAGTAGTTGTTTGTCTCTTACTTGAATTTAGAAAAGTTATCATCAAAATATCAACATCTAAAATGGAGGGTCAAATGATTAAAAGAAAATTTATTGCTGGTTTATTTCTTTCTGTACTGAGTCTGGGCCTATTAGTGAATCAGGCGCTGGCTCATCACGGCTGGTCCTGGTACGGCAGTGATGATTTTACAATGACCGCAACAGTACTGGAAATCCATTTCGCAAATCCGCATGACAGAATGACAGTAGAAGCAAATGGTCAGCGTTGGAATTTATTGTTGAGTCCGCCTTCACGCACGCGTCGAACCGGTCTTTCAGAAGACATGATTCAGGTGGGTGATACGATTACGGCTTATGGGCACAGGCATACTGATGCAGATAATTTTGAAATGAAAACAGAACGATTGCAGGTGGGTGACACGCTTTATAACCTCTATCCAAACAGAGATTAATCAGCTTTACTGTGTTGATTGCCTATGATTGCGGTATCGAATCCATCAATGGATAGTTGGTTTTTTTCCAGCCAGTAGGATTCGATGCCAGCATCTCCTTTCGTTTCAGCCCAGTCTACCAAGGCCTTTCTTTCTTCCTTGTAGTCATAAAAAGGTACTGCAAAGCCACAGGAAGTTTGCACAAGGTTTATTTCCAGTAAATAAAACTGTCTGGCTCCATTAGTGTTCGGAAAAAATTCCAGATATTTATTCCAGTTTTTATCACGCGGGTGTATTGCTTTAGCTTTACCATAAAGCCTGAGAATTAAAGGCTTGCGTTCAAATGAGCAAAACATGATTGTCATACGAGGGTTTTCAAGAATATGCGCCGCTGTTTCATTACCACTCCCTGTGTAATTAAGCCAAAGCAGCTCTTTCTTGCTAAGAACTTTTAATGAATCCATTCCCTTTGGAGACAGGTTTACTGTCCCGGAAGCGCGAGCCGTAGCAACAAAATAAATATGCTGGCCTTCAATAAATTTAATTAATGAGGGGCTTAATTCTGAAAATTTCTCTGCCATCTGAGCGGACTCTTAATCTCAACAATGGTCAATTCTAAAGCGGTGTGCCCATAAACAAGATTACCAGTGCATAGGCAACTTTAGAAAGTATATGAAGAAATTGATCCTGATGCAGATTGATAGTTTTATCGCATTTGACAAAATCGATTAACCAGTGACTGATAAATTCAGCGATTAGAAAAAATATACTGCCGGTGATGAGATAAACAATAAGACCATGGGTAGAAGCATGTGCCGATAACCAGTAATACCATTGCGGGAATCCATCATCAAATTGTTCGCGGGTTTTGTTGCGGTTTTTTCCGGAACTCATGGGGGCTGGTTGTAGAACAAAATCGCCTACCAGGTGGCCTGCCAGCATCAGCAATAGAATCGAGATTACTTCCATCTTAATTTCTCGTTATTAAGTTTTCTGCCGTGCTATAGATTTTCTGCATCTGAAAACTTATTGAACAGCTAATGCAAAACATTATCACCGCATTTTTAAGCCAATTCAATCACTTAACTTTGACCCGGGTCTCACTTCTGATGAAGTTTCTTAGTGTTCAGCCGCTGTTCATATAAAAGTTGCTAAGCTCTTTGGCAATGAAGAAATGATCTCGCCCTTTATTAATTACAAAGTGGAGCTTGCTATGAAAATTAAGCCAACCAGGAAAACCATGAACAAAGTAACAGTATATTTGTTAACAGCTCTGTTTGGAGCAGCTTTGGTGGGTGCTGCAACAGCTTCAACGACTTACTATGAGGCAGATGTGTTACAAAGCACGCCAATATACAGATCTGTTGAAACATCAAGCCCTAGAGAAGAATGCTGGCTGGAAGAGGTCGTTCGAGAAAGTCGTCCCCAATACCGTTCTCATACACCAAATATTCTGGGTGCGGTAATTGGGGGCGCAATTGGTAATGCCGTAGGGCACAACAAGAGTAACCAAAGGGTAGGTGCTGTTGTTGGAGCTGTTCTGGGTGCATCTGTTGCCAGTGATATCAGTCGCTCCAATCGTAGCAGTAATCTTCGTTATGAAACTGTGGAACGCTGTGAAACAGTTTATGAGCGCTATATTGAAGACAAACTGGTTGGTTATGATGTTGTCTATAGCTACAATAGTCAGGAATACACAGTTCGAACCCAACGAGATCCGGGTGCTACAATCCGGGTAAGAGTGAATATCGAACCGGTACTTTAAATCAGGCAATAGTGAAATAGACAAAGTGACAAAGCAGATTACAGCTAAAGTGATACAAACCATAGTCAAGCTATTGATGATTAGTATTGTCTGCTTTTCATCTCTTGCTGTTGCACAGCCGTCTCCGCGAGGTGGCTCCGGCGGCGCTCCCGGAGGACCTGAGCAACAATATCCCGGACGCGGCCCAGGCAATAATCTTGCACCACCGACCCAGTACGCAGCACCTTCAGTATCACGCCAACAGGCCTTAAATCTGGTTCGTAACAGCTTTCAGGGTAGAGTGCTGAGTGTGCGCACAGATGGGGGCAACTGGCGTGTCAGGGTCGACCAGAATGGCACTGTATTCAATGTCTTTGTCGATAGCCGTACTGGTGAAGTGAACCGATCCGCTGAATAAAATATCTCAATTATTAAACTCTTACAGGTTCTGGCATGCGTCTGTTATTAGTAGAAGATGAAGATCTATTAAGAGCACAACTGGTAAAAGCACTGGAAGATAACGGCTATATTGTAGACAGTGTACAGGATGGCAAGTTAGGTTTATTTCAGGCTACCGAATTTGACTATGATGCTGCAATAATTGATTTAGGCCTGCCTCAGATGAACGGAATAGATCTGATCAAGGCTATTCGAGCAGCTGCAAAGATGTTCCCCATTTTAATTCTGACTGCCAGGGACAAGTGGACCGATAAGGTGGAGGGGCTCGACGCGGGGGCCGATGACTATGTGGTTAAACCCTTTCAGATAGAAGAAATCAAAGCCAGACTCAATGCCCTGTTGAGGCGCGCGGCAGGCTTTGCAAAACCCGGCCTGGATTTTGCTCACTTAAGTCTGGATACCTCTGCAAAAAAATTAACGGTTGCCGGTAAGCCGGTAGAATTAACGGCATACGAATATAAAGTGTTGGAGTACCTGATGCTGCATCCCGGGCAGGTGGTGTCCAAAATCGAACTGACCGAGCATCTTTATGATCAGGACTATGATCGGGACAGTAATGTTCTGGAAGTCTTTATACGCCGTCTGCGTCAGAAACTTGATCCGGATGAATCATTAAAACCAATCGATACCGTGCGTGGTCAAGGCTATCGTTTCAATGTCCCTCCAAAATAAGCCCGGCAACAAATACTCCTTACAGCAACGTCTGGTTCTGGCTTTCGGCATTTTGCTGATCCTGTTCCTCGGCTTGACCGGTCTGGTATTGGACAGGGCATTTCAGGAAAGTATCGCCGCTTCAGTTGAAGAACGATTGCAACTACAGATATACGCAGTACTTGGCGTGGCAGAACCTGATGATGAGGCTAATTTTTTCGTGCCGGATCTTGAGGAAGCGAGATTCTCCCAAATCGACTCCGGTCTGTATGCCTTTATCCTCGACGAATTTAACATGGAAATCTGGCGCAGTCCTTCGGCAGTCAACATGAGCCTTGTCGATATTGATCTTGCAGCACAGAATATTACGCCGGGTCAGACACTTTTCGGCAGCGTTGAAACTCTGGAGCAGGGACCTATGTCTTACGCCGGCTACGGCGCGTACTGGTCCAGCCTGGGACGGACATTCAGTTTTGTCGTCATGGAGTCGGTGGCCCCAACTGATGCTGAAATCAGTGAGTTTCGCTCCAATCTCTGGCTCTGGTTAGGCGGTTTGGCAGTGTTCCTGTCGCTGGCTCAATTTGCCTTGCTGCGATGGGGGATGATGCCGTTAAAACGTCTGGCAGAAGACCTGGCTGAGATTGAGGCAGGTCATAAAGAGCAGCTTGGTGAGGATTATCCAAGTGAATTACATAATCTTAGCCATAATCTTAATCTGCTTATTAAAAGTGAGCGACAGAGACAAAGCAGATATCGAACCACTCTGGGTGATCTGGCGCATAGTCTGAAAACACCGCTGGCGGTTATTTCCGGGGTAGTACAACAGCAAAAACCCGATAAAAATGATTTGGCCGATGTTGCCGAGCAGGTTGAACGGATGAATCAAATTGTTTCCTATCAGCTTAACCGGGCCACGCAGTCTGACCATAGGAAAATCCTGGCCCTGACGACGGCTATCAGGCCCGTCGTTGAAAAATTAAGCGCCGCCCTGAACAAGGTCTATGCGGATAAAAACGTTCAACTGACAATTTTAATCAGTGATGAAGCCGTATTCTATGGTGAAGAAAGTGACCTTACTGAGTTGCTGGGCAATCTCTTGGACAATGCATATAAATACTGTCAGCAGCAAGTGCAAATACAGGTTCAGGTGGAGAAACACAATATCGTGATCAGCATTGATGATGATGGCCCGGGTATTGCGGAACAGGATCGGCATTGGGTGCTGGAACGCGGAGCCAGAGCCGACACCCGAAAAAACGGGCAGGGTATCGGTCTGGCGGTTAGTCTGGATATTATCAGCTCCTACGGGGGTGAACTTAAAATTGAAAAAAGTTCACTGGGAGGAGCTTCCCTGCTGCTTATTCTGAAAAGACCTTAATGTCGGCAGGCCGCTGCAGGCAGCGTTCTTCTAATGCGATTACCATGACGGTCATAGCGGATTTCATAACATTCTGCACGACGACCATTTTCGCTTCGAATAGCAGGGCGTCCGTTATTTGCACTGCTGTGACCATCACGAAAGCCGCTGCGGTAAGCATTCCGGTAAGTAAGCTGAGCATTATTCCGGTGCAGGCGAGTGCTCACAACAGGGCTTCGATATACCCGCTGCTGCAAGGCTGAACGACTGTTATTATTTCGATAGCTTATCCCTGCAATCAGACTGTTCGATGTGGAGTAGGCTGAATAAGGCGTAGTATGGCGTGAAGGATGCTGGAGATAGGAGTGCGATGGAGAATAATAGCCATCAGAGAAACTGATAAAATTGTCTTGCCGATAGCCTTGCGGGCCATGAGCCCAAGCGTTGACACTAAACAGACCCCAACCCAGACTGACAAAAAGCAGGAATAAATTTTTCATGATAATGCTCCTGTTGCTTTACCGTTGATTCAATGAAAACAGTATGAACAAGACAGCATTAATACAGACTGAACGAGGCGTACAGCACCGAAAAATAATAGGAATGTTTACTTTAGGGTCTGTAAATCTGCAGGTGAAAATGTAGCAATAGATTTCTCTTTACCCTGCTGGATTTTATTAGCCCATGCCGGGTCACTAATCAATGCTCTACCGACAGCAATCAGATCGAATTCTTCATTATCCAGACGGGTAATAAGTTCATCCAGACTGGCGGGATTGGATTCAGCTCCGCCAAAGCTGGACATAAAGTCAATATCAAGTCCGACACTGCCTACTGCAATCGTTGGTTTGCCGCTGATTTTTTTGGTCCAGCCGGCCAGCGTTAATTGGGAATCATCAAATGCTGGCTCCCAAAAACGCCGCGTACTTGCATGGAATAAATCGACACCGGCAGCAAGCAGCGGTTTGAGGAATTCTTCAAGTTCTTGTGGATTATGTGCCAGTTTGGCGTCGTAATCTCCAATTTTAAATTGTGAAAACCGAAAAATAATAGGGAAATCAGGGCCGACTGCTTGCCGGACTGCCTCGATAATTTCCACAGCGAAGCGGGTGCGCTCAGTAATGGAACCATTATATTTATCATCTCGCTTATTGAGCTCTTCCCAGAAAAACTGGTCAATAAGATAACCATGAGCACCATGCAATTCGATGCCATCAAAATTCAGGGCTTTGGCATCACGGGCGGCCTGTGCAAAAGCGGCTATGACATCATCGATATCCTGCTGACTCATAATTTTGGCAGACTGTTCGCCAGGTTTTGAGTAGCCTGATGGTCCTATTGCGGGGAGTTCAGGATTAGGCCCGGTGCCTGCTGCACGTTGCGCACCCTGATGCCAGAGCTGAGGGACTATTTTACCGCCCGCAGCATGTACTGCTTCGACTACTTTACGCCAGCCTGCTAAGGAGGCCTCACCATGAAAACTGGGAATGTTCACATCATTGCTGGCAACCGGATGATTGATCGTTGTACCTTCGGTAATAATAAGGCCAACTTCGCCTTCAGCACGACGTCTGTAGTAATCGACAACGTTTTGGCCAGGTACGCCTGCTGGGCTGTGATTCCTGGTCATCGGAGCCATAACAAGACGGTTTTTAAGATTAAGTTTGGAGCTCTGGAAAGGTGTAAAAAGAATATCTGGAGAGAGTGGCATATCTGAATCCTTAGCTGAGTTTGAGGGCTTATACCCGAGCAGATAAGCCCCGAAGATAGGGGCATATGCAGAAAAAACAAGGATGAAAAAGCAATTAATTCTGTTCTTAGGTCAGACAGGCTGGATCAAAAGCAAAATCACCCTTTAACCAGCTGACTATTTCCACCGCCTGTGGCTGATCAGAAAAGTGTGAGTACTTTTTAATTAATGCAGCTTTAGTGTCCCCATTCATTGCTGAGAGACCTTGTTGCTGAAAAAGCAATGCATCTTCAAGGATGTATTTTCCAAGCAGGCCTGGGCAGAGTGTTTCACATGCCTCTTTAAGTAAATCAGGTGAGGATTTTTGCAGGTAATGCTGGCCCAGGGTAAACAAGGGTATTTGTGATAGATACGCCTGGTTCATAGGGTTTGCCAGATGACCTGCGGTGTATTTGCGCAGAATATTCGCCTGATCCGGGAATGCTTGCAGATTTAGTTTGCTGCATAAACGTTCAGCGTCATTGACAGGGTAATTATCCCAAATCAAGGGCTTCCTCAAAAATCTTTCGGCCACATTCTGTAAATGTTGTTGCTGAAAGGTTTCAGAAAATACATTTGGGCCGGTCCAGAAAATATCGATACTGGGATCAAGAAAATTACCAATATCCTTGAAATAATGGTCCGGTTTTTTACCGAAATGGGAAACGAGTTTCGGGTCATCTGAGTAATAGGTTGGGCAGAATATAAAGTGTGATGCCTGGCTGTACTGAATAATGAAATTAGTAATGTCTGTTTGCTGAGTCGCAAGTTTTTCAACATCACCTTGCATATCGTCAAATAAAATACAAAGTATGGAAGGATTGATATGGTTTATCTGTTCCAGTTTGTGTCTGAGCAGATTTTTTTGCTTAGCATTAAAATCCTTGTATAGCTCAAAAGGGCTTAACCCGATGCCAAAATTCAGACTTTTATTTTTGTAAGCATCCGCCAGTTTGCTTAACTTATCCAGATGATCCTGAGGGAAAGGCATATGCCAGTCACGGCGCAGAAAATGGTCACTTTTAGGCGCATAGAGATAGGTGTTAAAACCATGGGTACTTAAAAAATCAGCGTAATCGGTTCTTGCTTGCCAGGACCATGCTGAACCAAAAAAGCCCTCTACAACACCAAGCTTAAATGACTTTTCCGAGACGGGATGTTTATGAGTCTTTGTCACTTGCCTGCTTTAGAGTGTCCGGGTTTATGCGGGAAAATATACATATAGTTTTACCAAGTTAGCAACTCCGGCACCTGGGGGCAAGACTTGTTCCATTTGGGTAATGCGTCAGTTTGAAATTGCTGGCCTTATAGAAGCCGCCGCTTCTGCCTTGTTCACCCTTCGATCTTTCCTTCCTGTTTTTCCGGCGCTGCGGAACTCGTCGCTATGCGACTCAGACAGTCCTCGCGCTTAATCGGAAAAACACTCAGGAAAACTACATCTCAATGGGTTCACATGGCAATAAGGGCGGCTTATACCTCCAGAATTTTCAAGCTGACGCATTACTTCCATTTGAGTTATGGGCATTTTAAATGGATATTAAACAGTCTTTACCCAGTCAAATAAGTAATCTGCACGCCGAGTCACCATTCAAGTGTTAAATACATGATTTTAAGGCTGAAAAAGGCTAGAATGCGCGCCTTTTAAATAAAACGGAGAGGCTGATGCCATTAAAATCCAGATTAGTAATTAGTGTAATTACATTATTGAGTTTCATTAATACAGCCGTCGCTCAAGGTGATGAGCGTCCTTATGATGCAAGTGTTTCTCTTGGTTATGTTGGTACCACTGGTAATACTGAGATCACCACTCTAAACACCAAGTTTTTACTCACTTACCGTGAGGCCGACTGGACGCATAATTTTGAATTTTCAGGATTGTCCTCACGCGAAAATGGAGTCGGTAAGGCTGAACGTTATTTTATCGGTGATAAATCTGATTACGCCTTGATGAATGAAGATCAATATCTTTATGTACAGGCATCTTATACCGATGACCGATTCAGTGGTTTTGATTATCAGGCTCTGGCATCGATTGGTTATGGTCAATATTTTATTCGCGATGAAAGATTCACACTGGAAGGTTTTACCGGTGTTGGTTATCGTCAGAATGATACTAAATTGACAGGCGTAGAAGGCGAAGCAGTGTTTACTCTGGGTGAAGGTTTTGACTGGGAACTCAGTGAGACTTCTTCTTTTACTCAATCGTTTACGGCAGAAATAGGTGACAAGCGTACTATCACAAAATTTGAAGTCGGCCTGGTATCAAACATAATGGGCAGAATTGCCACCAAGATTGCCTTTGAGGCCCGCAATACTTCTGATGTTCCACCGGGAATTGAGAAAACTGACACACAGACAAGTATTAGTCTGGTTTACACATTCTAGATGGTAAAATTTTTGAGCTTGCCGCATTTTGGCAAGCTCAAAACAGTTTTCAACTCTGATTCTTCGCTTTTGAGTAATTAATCAGGCCATTGCTTGAAGCGTCGAATCTGTCACAGAAGCCGTCGCTGCTGATGGCCTGATACAGTTTACTGCTTAACACTTTCCCCAATTCTACGCCCCATTGATCAAATGCATTAATGTCCAGAATCACGCTCTGGGCATATATCTTGTGTTCATAGGCAGCAATTAAGGAGCCGAGATTGTAAGGTGACAAAGCCTGCAACATTATCGTGCTACTGGGTTTATTTCCGACAATGACTTTATGCGGAGCCAGTCTCTCAATCTCATCATTATCCATTCCCTGAGCCGCAAGATCGGCTTTCACCTCAGTCAAAGATCTGCCTTGCATAAGGGCCTGGCTTTGGGCAAAGCAATTCGCCAGCAAATGCTGATGTTGATCAATATCAGCCGTAGAGCTGCAAACACTGGCAATAAAATCAGCAGGAACCAGATGTGTTCCCTGATGCAATAGCTGGTGGAAGGAATGTTGCCCATTGGTTCCGGTGCTACCCCAAATCAATCCGCCGGTATCCAGCCTTTGTGGGCTGCCATCTTTATGGACTGATTTGCCCAGACTTTCCATATCGAGCTGCTGCAAATAGGCAGGGAACAAATGCAGGTTCTGTATATAGGGCAAACAAACCTGGGTCTCTGCCTTAAAGAAATTCAAATACCAGATAGCCAGCAGGGCCATTAATAGTGGCATATTTTTATCCAGGGGACTGTTTCGAAAATGTTCATCCATGGCATGTGCACCAGCCAGCAATTCCCTGAAATTATCCATGCCGGTGCCCAGAGCTATGGGTAAACCTATCGCAGACCAGAGGGAATAACGACCGCCAACCCAGTCCCAGAGTGGAAAAATTTGTTGTTTATCGATACCAAAAGCGATGGCTTTATCGATGTTGGAAGAAATCGCTACAAAATGTCTTGCCAGATGTATTTCTTTTTTGGCGGCAGCCAGCAACCAGCTTCTGGCGCGATGAGCGTTTTGCAGAGTTTCCAGAGTGCTAAAGGTCTTTGAGGCAATAACAAACAAGGTCGTGGCCGGATTCAGTTCAGTCAGAGTCTGTTGTAAATGACTGGGGTCGACATTGGAAACAAAATGACAGCGAATGCCCGGTGTGTGGAAGGCGCTCAGTCCGGCGTAGACCATGGCAGGCCCCAGATCAGACCCTCCGATACCAATATTCACTACATCCCTTATAGCCTGACCATCAAATCCGGTCCACTCTTTGCTCTGAACCTTTTGCACAAAGCTTTGCATTTTATCCAGGGTGGCGTGAACTGCTTGCTCCTGCGTTGTAGAGCTTGCAGGACTCCGTAAGGCAACATGCAGGGCAGGACGCTGTTCCGTATTGTTGATTAGTTTGCCTTCAAACATCGCGTTAATAGCTTCAGTAATACCTGCCTGTTCTGCAAGCGAGATCAGGAGTCGTATGGTTTCTGGCGTAATCAGGTGCTTCGAATAGTCAAACAGCAAGCCGGAGACCTGCAGACTCAGTTTGTTGAATCGCTCAGGGTCAGTCGAGAATTGGTCACTTATCTTCAAGTGCTGGACTTGTTGCTGATGAATCTTGAGTGCCTGCCAGGCAGAACTTTCCTCGAGGTGGCTAAAAATGGATTCAGAATTAGAAGCGGGCATCTGCTTACCTTGCCAGTACATGTCGGTATGCAGAGATTCTACCTTAAAATATTGAACAATAGGGTGGAGATTGGTAGTATTCGCGGCCTTGAGTAAATGATTAAGTCGTTATAGCTCCAATGCAGATAAAAGTAGCAACTAAGCTAAGCACTTAGATAGAATAGATTTACCGATTTAGCCGCTATAGCTCAGCCGCAGATAAAAAGCAGCAACTGACTTTAGCAACTGGATAGATAGTTTTACCGATTTAGCCGCTTTAGCTCAGCCGTGGTAGAGCACAGAGTTGTAGTCAGTAGGTCCCAAGGTTGAGAGGCGACTCTTGGTAGTTAGTAGAAAGCCTCAATAATTTAGCCGCTATAGCTCAGCCGTGGTAGAGCAACTGACTTGTAATCAGTAGGTCCCGAGTTCGACTCTTGGTGGCGGCACCAAACTAAAAAGCCTCGCCTTAGTGCGGGGCTTTTTTTTCACTTGCAAAGGTACGAGGAATTAACGATGACTGTTCTGGTCGAAGGAGTATCAGTAATTATAAAGTTAGAGGCCATTGAGAGAATAATTCCTGATGGTTGGGAAGGTTTCCGGCAGTATGTTCCGAATTTTGCGTGGTGCAAGGATGACAAGCTGCTACGTTTGGGTTTTTTGGACGGGGATGAGGCGAAGGCCTTTGCGGATTCACTGCAAGCATTGAAACTTGTCTATCAGGGTGCTGAAGGGGCTAAGGATTTTGCTCTTGTTGATCAAATTTATGGTGTCACAACCAGATGTAACTGGCTGGAATACGGGCACGTAAACTTGAATAACGATCCGGATAAAAAAGTTGCGGCCTGTCGTTTGGCAGGCACACAAGATGAATCTATTGTTACGCCAGAGAATTGGGTCTATGAAAATTCACTTACTGCCAACTATGGCCTCACGCCAACTGAGGATCAGGCATAAATGCCACAAAGTCGCCTGTTCCTTTGTGGGGCTTATTCTGGCCTGATGATTTCTCTTTTTGCCATTCCAGTCTTTAACCTTAGCCAGGTTTTTAAAGCCCTCACGTAGCTGAGGAATCAAAAAACCCTGCTTAAGCAGCATGTTCAGTCAGTAATTATCGTCAGCCTGTCGCGATATGCCTATTTTGTAATGCCAAAGCTTTCAGGCAATGGGAAATTCCCGTCAAAGGGTGCCCAATTAGGTAAAGGAATGTTGGGGTCTGCATAAAACATGGCGGCATAAATTGAAGTGATCAATTTATTATCCAGATAAAACAATTCACTCAAGGCCAAACGGCGATGAACAGCATTCGGTAAACGCCTGAACACCACATCTCCCATGATGACCTGTTGTTCTTCATCAATTACAGGATAGCGTCTTGCAGTCACTGCGGCGATACTCAGAGGACCATCTAACTGGAAGTTGGTGACACAATTGCTTTTGCCCTCAAAACCATCGGTGCTGCCTTCTGGAAGTGCTCTGCCGGTAATTAACTGGCCATTTTCTATACGTGAACAATCAGGATGAACGTAAGCCAGTGAGCCATTATGATTACTCAGGGCATCAAAATAGCTGTTCGCAAGACCTTCCAGGGATGCTCGTGATAAACGATCCTGCAACGGGACTATAGCCTCTGCCGGCGGTGGGTTGGCAATAAAATAGTCAACATTGAATGGCCCCGGTCTGACTGTGCCATCCTCGGTCGGCGGCCCTAACATACCGGGATCATTAGGACGGCCAATATACCATTCTGCTTCACTAAGCTCTCCGTCCTGTACTTTGATTCGTACTGTGACGACTACCGCCTGGGCCCCTTCTTCGACAGTGCCAAAGAATGCGGCCTGACTGTTGACAGGATCAAGGTAGTATCTTTGTACCGTCCCAACAGCGGTAACGCTGCGCCAGACTCCGGTACCGGGTCGTGTGGCAATGGCATTATCTGTCTGTCGGAAGCCGATCATTAAAGGGACACTCTCAGGATCATTTTCGGCGACAGCCTGCAGATAATCCTCCATCATTTCCCGCAGGCAGGCGCGATCACACTGCGGGTTATCGGCGCCTAAACCTGGTTGAGACGCAAACATCAAACATAATATGACTACACTAACAGTACCTTTTAACATGGGTTTTCTCCCTGATCTTTTAAAAGCTGATATTAATTTAAAAAAATATTGCCTGTTGTAAGTTACAAGAGGCAGTTTGCTGTCCATTAAATGTATAAGTTCTAGCGTGCTTCGATATTGGCATAGACTTCGATGGTTGAAATATTGCTCCAACCCGAAGCGCCATGCCCGCCACCCGCACTTAAATTGGCAAAGCCGACTTCATCGATGCGGCTCAGATCGGGATTCATCAGGGCGTTGCCGACACTGACTTCCTCCGGGTCGAGTACAAACCAGTCCTGATTATCAAAGGCAACTTCAATGCTCAGAAAAGCGCCTGCAGTCTGGATAGTCTGGCTGCCGACGGCGAGCGTGCCGTCCGCAAGTTTTATCACCGGATGCAGGCTATGTAGATTATTGGTCCTAACGATGGCGCGCATTCTTGCCAGACCGCTCAGATCAATGTAGCCCTGACGTGATTTAAGGGTGACAGCAACCGGCGACCCTGCCAGGCCAGTCCACAGATCGATGCGACCTTCATGTTCATAGACGGTAATGTCAGCAGACCTGTAGCCATAAAGTGCAAGTTCAAGCTCACTGTTGCTGACCGCACTTTGTCCAGCCAGATAGTAATCATTCGCTGATGCATGGCTGCTTATGGGTTTGCCGAGTGCAAGTTCGGATTGCTGCCAGCTTTCCATAAACAGTAAAGCTGGCCGCACCGTTTGGTCCTGGGCAAGGCCTGGCAAGGATGCTGTTATAAACGTCAGGCAAATGATGAGGCAGGCGGGTAGGGTCGGACGAATTCGTGTTTTGAACAACATAGTATTGCTCCTGTTATTGTTATTATTTTTGCAGTCAGGAGATTCTAACCAAGTATGTCGAATAAATCGCTAGCAGACTTAACGTTATTCCGGCGGTGGCTAAACAGGGCTTTTAAAAGCTTCTTAGTTATTGCCTTTTGAGTACATTTCACCACCAAGATTGTGGTACTGGCTGGAAAAAAATACCAGTGGTTCTTCGTTCTTATAGCTACAGTCCACTACCTTGCCAATAAGTAAGGTGTGATCGGCCACGTTAATAAATTTTTCTATGTCGCACTCGAAATAGGCAATCGCAGCTTCGAGCTTTGGCATGCCAGAAGTTTTCTCAAAACCGGGTCTTAAGCCTGGAACCTGTCGACCGGAAAAATGGCTGGAAATATCCTTGGCCGCAGCAGGTAGTACATTGATTGCAAACTTGCCACTTTGCTCAATGGCACTCAGGGTACGTCCATCCATCACTGAGACCAGCACTGTAGGTGGAGCCAGGCTTACCGACATAAAACTGTTGGCTGTCATGCCAACGATTTCCTGCGCCTGATCCCGGGCAGTAAGCACGGCTACACCAGTAGTGAAGCGTGAGGCTGCATGTCGGAATTCGGCGGAATTCATTTGTTTCATTCGTAAATCTCTATATATGTGATATGTGTGTAATTGCCAGTTAAGCCGCTATTCCGCCGGGGCTTAAACGTTCAATCCAATCAAGGATACGAGCTGGCGAACTCAGGTTGTCCCACTGCAACTCGGGGCTGTTAAAATTTTCTGTAAACTCATCACAGAGTTGAGCATTCTGACTCATCGCACCAAGCAGCATCTGGAACTCTTCTGAGGGCGGCCCCATCACAAGATTGGTCCAGCGCGCTGCAGCAAGACAACGATCATTGCGTGCCATATCCACTCGTTCTATGAAACGGTGATCGAGTACCGGAGCCTTGATAATTTCTTCAGCCAATTTAAATGCTGAATAAGAAGCGATGTTTGCGCCCTGGCCATTAACGGGGTCAACGGTGACATGAACGTCACCAACAGCTACAGCAAATTTGCCATTATCAAAAGCTACAGAGGTTTTACGTACCGTAGGAACAACACCGCCCTGCAGCACATCCAGTGGCTGGCAAAGATCAAATTTTGTCGTATCGACCCGGTCATAAACTCCGGGATGATATTTTTCAAGAGCATCGAGTATGACTTGCCGAAACGCTGCCGGATCGTCGTCATATTTAGTTGTAACGGTCGCTTCCAAAGCTGATCCGGGAATGTTCTCGAATAAGATGGCGGTAGCCATACCTTCAAAGGTTAAAGTCGGTATTGCCAGTAATTCTCCGATGCCGGGGGTGATAGACAGCGTGGTGTTTTTCTTTTCATCGTGTGCAACACCCGTGTAGAGACCAACAGACAGACGTCGCTGTGGTTGCTGAAAGGGTGATTCATCGACATTATGTTCGAACAAGGAGCCAAGCGGCCCCTTTCCAACAGCTACCACCAGAAGGTCAAATCGGTTTACCAGAGGCTGTATGTCATCTTCTCCGATGCTGCGATATTCAATATTCCCGCCACGTTCAATAAAGTCTTTCATCAGGCTGGGGAGGTAAATTCGGTAATCGACGGCGCGTGATGGTTTAGCAAAACTACCGGGAAAGTGCAGTGGTTCAGGAACGTTCAACCAGTGATCATGATAGTAATAATGGTGGTCTTTATTGGTCCAGTGATTTACACCAAGCAGGTTTTCACGTTCGATTGTGGTGCTATGGTGGGCAACCGTGTTCAGCAGCCTGGCAGAAGCATAATCATCTGGTTCACGGTCCGTGATAATGGTGGCTCCAATGCCATGTTGTTGCAGGTACAGTGCTAAATGCAAACCAGCAATGCCGGCTCCTACGATGCCAATATTATGCATGTCTCATGTGCTCCTAAAAAATCGTGGGTACAGGTTATTGCAAATTGATTTAAATGTTAATAGCATGAAACGGATAAGATATATTCTTATATGGAATTTATATGGATCGTATCGAATGTCTGGAAACCTTTGTTCATGTTTATGATAGTGGTAGTTTTTCGGCCGCTGCAAAAAGACAAAACACGACGCAGCCGACAGTAAGCAAGCGCATAGCCTGGCTGGAAGAATTATTTAGCACCACGCTTTTTTTGCGCTCTACCCGTCGTCTTGCGCCAACAGAAGAAGCAGGTCGAATCTACGAACATGCCCGCAGTATTCTGGAAACCTACAGCTTGGCTAGGGCAAGCGCCTTCAATGCACTACCGGAGCCGACCGGAACTTTGGTCGTTGCAGTGCCGTCATCATTTGGACGCCATTTTCTGGCGCCGATAGCCGCCGAGTTTTTGCGTTTACACCCCAGTATCACCCTTGATTTCAGGTTATCAGAAGGCCAGGTTAACCTGCTAAAGGAAGGAGCCGAATTAGCCCTGCGTATTGGAGAGTTAAAAGACAGCTCGCTGCATGTTCGTAGTTTAGGACGTATCAGTCGACTGGCCGTTGCCAGTCCCAAATACCTGCAGCATCGTCCGGCACCGAGTGAACCCGGCGAACTGAATGAGCATCTGTGTATTGGTTATTCCCGCTTTGGTTTAACGACCAACTGGATTTTCGAAAGCGAATTTGGACGTCATGCCATCGATGTTGAATGTGGCTTCAGAGTTGATGATGCAGATATGCTACAAGCTGCAGTATTGGAAGGGATGGGTATAGCGATTCTGCCAAGCTGGCTTGTGCAAACGCATCTGACCAGTGGCGCTATGGAAATCATTCTGCCTGACTATATAGTTCCCGCTTTACCCCTGAACGCGATTTACCCGGACTCCGGGCTTCTGTCTCTAAGGGCACGCAGTTTTCTGGATTACTTGGTGGAGAACTGGAATTTGCTTGTTGATGCTAAAAATCAGCATACGCAAGCTTAAGTAAAAATTAGCTTTAGGCTTAGTCGCGCTGAAATTTTTGTACTCGCCGATTAAGGACATCGGAGACGAACACATTCCCATCAGCATCAACTACCAAGCCATGCGCCTCTCCAAATTCTCCATTAGCAGAACCCGGTCTGCCGATAGCGCCAAGTATTTCTCCATTCAAATCCAGCTTTGCCAGTTCACCATCAAAACCGGTAGTCATGTAGAGAAAGCCATCGTCATGCAAATAAAGCGCACAGACCAGCGTATTGAATGACCATTGATCAAGATGCTTGCCCTCGGTGTCAAAAATCTGGATGCGTAAATTCTCTCTGTCTGCCACATAGACTAAGTCATTACTATCAATGGCTATTGCATGGGCCAGAACCATTTCATTACGGCCATGACCAAGCTTGCCCCATTGAGAAATGAATTCACCGTCTGGAGTGAATTTTAAAACCCCAGGCGTTCCAGAGCTGTATCCATGACCCTGGGCAACATAGACATTACCGACACTATCAAAAGCAATATTATTGGGTTCCAGGAAATGCCGTGAACCCGATGCCTCATTCCAAACGCCGGATTCACCTGGTGTACCCAGGGTCATTAAGACATTGCCGTCGGGGTCCAGCTTCATAACAAAATGGGCATTTACATCTGTCACCCACAGATTATCGTCCTTATCTATTGCCAGACCATGGGTACGATCAAAGAGGCTCCCATCACCGAAAGCACGAATAAACTTTCCTGCTGCATCGAACTCAAGAAAGGGCAGAGGGCCTCGTTGTAAGGCAATCAGATGATTTGCAGAATTAATGGCAAGATCTGCTACGGAAGCAAACTCCATTCCGGCAGGCATGTCGAAAGCTGCCCTAAAGTCGATGGCCCGATACTCTTCAAGAGTGTAGGCGAGCAGAGGACGCAAAGGCCTGTTGGGCGCCTGTGCAAGTACCTGGCTGGCTGCAATACACAGGAATAATAAGAGTGCTTTTTTCATGGCAACTTGCCTTTTTATTGTAGGTGTTTGCTGAAAGTTAACGCTCCTAACTTGGAAGATCAAATGCTGTTTTGTGTTGATTTTTTTCGGGTCATGATGAAAAAGACTATCAATAGCAGAGCGATGAGTGCTTGTATGATGACACCGATGTTCTCGGGTCTGCCCCAGCCTGACATGATTCCATCAGCAGGCAGGAACAGGCTGTTAGACCAGTTTGAACTAAAGTGAAGTGCTATAGCCGCGAATACGACACCACCGGTATTGAGATAAACCCAGGTCATGATGATCGTGACTGACAATACGCTAATGGCCCATGGCAGCAAAGGCAGCTGGGCTTGTGGTGAGCCGGCGATAATAAATAGCGGTAGATGCCAGGCTACCCAGAACAACCCAAGCATGAGGCTGGCATTTACTGGCTTATGTTTTTGCAACAATCGAGGTAAAGCATAGCCGCGCCAACCAAACTCTTCTCCGAAGGGGCCGCCTAGAAAATACATAAATAATGCCATCCCCAGCAAGGTAAGAGGTTGACTAAAGGCACCAAATGAAATGCCGACGCCTGCAATTAACAATGAAACTATTTTGATAACTGGAAATAATAAAAAAATAATACACAACCAAGACCAGCCAATGTTTATCTTCCAGCCACTTCTCCACAAAGCAGCAATACCGGCACGTCCTTGCTGTCGATACGTTAAAATAAAGGTAGAGAAAAATGGTCCAAATACGCCTATTAACATGAGTAACAGCATTAAAGGAGAGGCCGCTGCTAGCAAGTTCTGTGCATCAGTGCTTGCCGTGACAGGCTCATTATTTAGGCCTAACAAAAATGCGATACCCCAGAAAAACCAAGAGAAAGCAAAAGCTGTAACGAAATAGTCCCAAGGAAATTCTACTTGCTTGATATTATCATCTGATAGAACTGTGGTATGAGGGGTTGAATCTTTTCCCGGAGTTTCCATATTACCTCTCATTTTTTCTTTTTAGTGATTCTGAGTGCTATCTTGGATAATTGAAAACCGAGATTTTTGTTTATCGTTTAATGGATTTAGAGAATACGATGATAAGCATCATTCCACAAATTGTTAGCAATTTTTTTCAATAGCGCAATTCTGGACTGCAGAACATGCCCGAGTGCTTGTTAAACATACTGCTGAAATTCAGGAGAGGGTGGAAAAGAAATAAAAGCCTGCTAAGCCCAGCGCTTTTTTTAAAGCAGAAACTATAATGGATAGCTAAGAGAGTTAGCGGTACATGCCTCTGTTCAATGAGCAGAGGCATGCATAAAGATCAATAATTAAAAGTTGATTCTAATAGAAAGACTAAGACCATCGGCATTATCAGTTGTGGCGTAAGCCAGAGCTGTAGAAATTACATCTCCAAAATAATAGCGAGCTTCCAGGTTCAAGCCGGTTGAGTCGTCATTGAATATGTCGACATAGTTAATGGCACCAGAAATCTCCAGGGTATCTGTTAGAAGATGCCTAATTCCAACTGCCAGAGCATAACCGCTGTCATCTGTTGTGCCTAAAATTCTCTGAGACACTTCTGCATCAAGATAAGAAACAGTGCCGTATAAGTCTGTTTGTCGACTTAAAGGAGTATGGGCACCGATACCCAATTCGAAGACATCCTGATCAATGTCAAAGTCATAGCTTAAGCTGCCAATACTGGCGCCTATAAAAATGCTGTTGGAGACTTCATAGGAAGCCGCTCCGTAGAAACCATCTCCGTCTACATCGCTGCCATTAAAATCGAGTGTTGTATCGTTATAGCCTAATTCAACAAAACTATAACTCAGAGTCTGTACTTGCGCCTGGGCCTGAAAGGTTATTGAAAGTAAAAATGCCGGGACAAATAATTTGCTTAAAAGTTTCACGTATATTTCCTTATAATTTGTTCTATGTAGGTTTTGAGCTTGCCTCAAAAGTGCGCGGAGAGTACAGGAAATAATTTTGCTTAGCTATACATTTCGGGATGAGTTTTTTGCTCGTAAGGAGTATTTTCCCCCAGGTTTTTTCCCGCTAAAGCTCATTACTGAGTAGAATCCATGTAAGAGGGTTTCGGGATGTTAAATATATACAGATCGATAGTTGTTCTAGTACTTTGCTGCAATAGTTTAAGTGCTTCAGCAGAAAGCATCACCATTGCCGTAGCAAGCAACTTTATGGCGGTTATGGATGAGGTGGTCGGGGTATTTGAAGCACAAACCGGTCACGAGGTTCAGGTAGCCTATGGCTCTTCGGGCAGAATTTATGCGCAGATAAAAAATGGTGCGCCTTTTGATGTCTTTTTTTCAGCGGATCAGGAAAAAGCTGCTGCTTTGGAAGCTGAAGGTCAGGCCGTGTCAGGCAGCAGTTTCACCTATGCAAGAGGCGCTCTGGTTCTTTGGTCTAAACAAAGCGGTCTGCAGCTGGAGCAGGGCGAGATTTTGCAGCAGGGAAACTATAATAAACTGGCTCTGGCTAATCCCAGGCTCGCCCCTTATGGTTCTGCTGCAGTGGAGGTGCTCGAAAGTCTGGGTTTGCAGGAAAGTACACGACAAAACTGGGTGCTGGGTGAAAATATCAACCAGGCCTATCAGTTTGTCGAAACGGGAAACGCTGATCTGGGATTTGTGGCCTTATCGCAATTAATCGCAGCGGGAATGCTTGAGTCGGGTTCAAGCTGGCTAATCCCGGAGACTCTCTATACATCAATCAGGCAGGATGCTGTGCTGCTAAAACGCGCTGCAGGCAAAGATAGCGCTCTTGCTTTTCTGGACTACATACAAGGTGAACAGGCCAGAAGCATTATTAAACAATATGGCTATGCCGTGGATTGAAAGATCGAAATGTCAGACATTTTAAGTGGCTGGAATAGTGATAGTACTGCACCATCATAGTTCACGATTATGTATATACAATGTGATTATTATTCAATAAGTTTAATGATTTTATGCACATAGCGAAATTTCGTAATAATAGTGATTAAGAATGGAGAGTAACTTGCCATTTTCAAATTTTTAGTAGCTAAGTTGTTGTTTATTCTAAATATAATTGTGTACTGATTCTTCTCGAAGCGAATAGGAAATGAAAATATTTATTGACAAAAATTCACATGCCAAGTTTTGCACACTTTTATCCACAGCACCCGCTACCGAAAAGCAGCTGTGGATAAGTCAGGTATAAGTTCATGTCCACTTACTTCGACTTGAAAGCCTGGAAGTTTATCAAGTACTCTCATTTTAGTAATAACGGCAACATGTAGGAGTGGAAGTGAGCGCAAGCGAGGCAATAAACAAGCAGACCAGATACAGTGAATCGGCATTTGCAGTGCGCGATTATGAGTGTGATTTACAGGGGGTCGTCAATAATGCGGTCTATCAAAACTACCTGGAACATGCCCGACATGTATTTTTGAAATCCCGGCAAATAGATTTTGCGGCCCTGACGCGTGAAGGTATTAATCTTGTCGTCATCAGAGCCGAACTGGACTATAAGGGTTCACTGAGAAGTGGTGATGTTTTCACTGTGCGTACCAGTTTCAGCAGACGTTCCCGCCTGAAATTTGTGTTTATTCAGGACATCTTTCGCGAAGGTGAGGACTCTCCTTTACTTTCCGCTGAAATCACAGGCACTGCCGTAAATGCCAGCGGCAGGCCTTTCATTCCGAAAGAGCTGCATAGCTTGCTGGAATAAAAGATTTTCCGGGTCTTAACCCCAAAGCAGATTTATCACGTTTATAGCACTGACAAAGTCATTTTGTTCAGAGCTTTAGCGAGCTTTTTTAACTCAATAAAAGGAACGTGATATGAAAAATATACCAGTAAAGCCGGCTTTATTGTCTGCGGTGATTGCCAGTCTTGTATTAAGCGCCTGTCATGCAAGTCGCGATGAAGCCGCCCTTGCAACAATAGGCACCACGAGTCCTGTACAAAGCCAGACAGATAGTCAGTTGGATCCAGGTGGATCGAATGCCAGACAGATAGAACAGATACAAGTAGCAGCAGAAGCAGCAAGATTCGAAAGAATGGAGCTGGATATGTCTGCTTCAGGTTTAGCCATTAGCAACCAGGCTCCCATGCTTGCAACATCACGAGCAGGTATGCCACATGATGCTGCATTCTGGCCTGGGCATGGATCTGAAAATTATGCTGACTTCGATGACAGTGGAATTAAAAGGGTCATCGAGAATGCTGTATCGACATTTAGCATCGATGTTGATACTGGCTCCTACAGTAATATGAGACGGTTTTTGAATCAGGGATCTTTACCGCCGGTAGATGCAGTCAGGGCAGAAGAACTGATTAACTACTTTGCTTATGATTATCCTGTAGAAGCAACAAACGCGCCTTTTAGTTTCATAACTGAAATATCAACAAGTCCCTGGAATGCAGGTAAGCATCTGGTGCATATAGGTATTCAGGCCAATGAGCCGGGAAATACCGAACAACTGCACAGTAATCTGGTGTTTCTGGTAGATGTGTCAGGATCTATGGCGAGTCCGGATAAGCTGGAATTGTTGAAAACTTCTTTAAAGATGCTGAGCCGTCAATTAAGTGCTGAGGACAGTGTTGCTCTGGTGGTTTACGCCGGTGCTTCAGGTGTCGTGCTGGAGCCAACGGCAGGTAATGAAACGCGTTTAATCAGTGCAGCCCTGGATCGCTTGCAGGCCGGTGGTAGCACTAATGGTGCAGCCGGTATTGAATTGGCTTATGCCCTGGCAGAAGATGCCTTTATCGCTGAGGGTATTAATCGGGTGATTCTGGCCACTGATGGAGACTTCAATGTGGGTATGTCCGATGTGGATGCCTTAAAAGATTTGATTAAGGAAAAACGTGAATCCGGCATCAGTCTGACTACCCTGGGTTTTGGTACCGGTAATTATAATGATCAGTTGATGGAGCAATTGGCCGATACCGGAAACGGCAATTATGCCTATATCGATAATATCAATGAGGCACGCAAGGTATTGGTGGATGAAAGGCATTCAACCCTGCAGACCGTTGCCAGGGATGTAAAAATTCAGATTGAATTTAATCCGCATGTCGTTGCTGAATATCGTCTGGTCGGATATGAAAATCGGCAGCTGGCCAGAGAAGATTTCAATAATGATCGCGTTGATGCCGGTGAAATTGGTGCTGGCCATACAGTGACCGCTATCTACGAAATCGCCTTGCTCGATTCAGACTCTCTGAGTGTGGATCCGCTACGCTATGATAATGAAAGCATTAGCGCGGGCGGCAATTCTGAAGAACTGGCATTTCTGAAATTGCGCTATAAAGAACCCGATGCCGATGTCAGCCTCTTGTTGGAGCGTGCTTTACTGGTGGCAGATATTCAGGAAAATATCGACAACACTTCGGATAACTATCGTTTCTCAGCAGCGGTAGCCGGGCTGGCGCAGCTACTCAGAGGCAGTGATCAAACGAGTATGCTTGATTATGATACAGTGCTGGGTCTGGCGCAGAATGCAAGAGGGGAAGATGAGTTCGGCTACAGAAGCGAATTTATTCAACTGGTCAGGAATGCACAGGCACTTTCCTTAAATTAAGAAAACTATTGCGCTTGGCTATTCTTTGTTATGGGGGCATTTTAAAATACTCATTTACGTTTTGGTAAACTCCGTTTTTAAAATGCCCCCATGCCTCGACTAGCCTGCGCTCATAACGTTTTCTTTATGATCTGTTTGTTTTGAGTAAGTAAAGGATATACCAGTGCCCCTGTTAAGTTTTCTGGAAAAAACGGATAAAGACGCACAGTTGATGCTGGCTTATGCCGGGGGCAATGTTCAGGCTTTTGATGAGCTGTACCGCAAGCACAAAGATGCGCTTTACCGGTTTTTTCTGCGCCAGTGCGGCAATCAGGCTTTGGCAGAAGAGTTGTATCAGGAAGTCTGGCTACGGGTTATCAAGGCGCGGGAAAGTTATGTGCAGACAGCAAAGTTTACGACCTGGCTGTACCGTATTGCGCACAATATTCTGTTCGATCATTTTCGCAGGCCTCTCACAGAAAAAGATGAGGCAAGCGAAGTGGAAGCTATACCGGATAATGCCAGTAATGATCCGGCTATGTTATTGGATTCTCAGGAAAAAATCGCACGTTTCAGGGCGCAGTTAAGTACTTTACCCAAAGAACAGCTTGAGGTTTTTCTGCTTAAGGAAGAGGCTGGTTTGAGTATCGCAGATATAGCCTTAACTATTGGAGAAAGCAAGGAAACTACCAAAAGCCGTATGCGTTACGCAGTGGATAAATTAAAGCAGGTTCTACAAGAGTAAGTATTGTTGTAAGTCAGGTAAAAAATATTTCGGCAAATTATAATGTGTGAATAAATGATGAAAGATTCGGAAGAAAAAATGCTACAGGTATATCTTGCTGGCGAAGATGGAGTTTCTGCCGCATTCCAGTCTGTGTCCGATGAAAAGCCTTCTGCCAAACTCGATGAAACGATCAGGCAGGCAGCGCGGGAAGCAGTTGAGGGCTTGCCGGTACAGAAAAAACGCATACCCTATCAGGCCTATTCCATTGCCGCGAGTTTTTGCCTTGCTGTGTTGGTGGTGTCTTTGTTTCTTAATAACACTGGGGAACTAACACGTACCGAGCTTGAATCAGTTAACTCAATTCCTCTCTCGGACTCTCCGAGAGTGGATTTGTTCAGTGCCGATGAAACAGCAATGCCTCAATTAAATGCTGATACAGTTCAAAGCATTGAACAGGATGCGGTTTCAGGTCTGAATACAAACAGAGTTGCTGATCCGGCGGCGGCTGCCAGTCAGGAAGCCGCACAAGCCAGAGCAGAGCGGCTTGAGTCTGCGCAGACCATCTCAACACAAGACAGGCTGGCTGCTGAAGAAGCGGCGCTTGCTACCCAGGTTCAGGCAAGTGCTGTACTGGAAGCAGACCAGTCAATGAATTATCGTTTGAACAGTGATACCTGGTTACTCGAAATATTACGCTTAAGCAGGACCGGTAATACATTAGTGTTAAATGAAGAGCGCAGGTTGTTTGCCGAAAACTACCCTGCTATAGATATTGATTCAGCTCTGGCTGAGTTAGAGGAAACTGACTAAGGAGTAAAAATGACTTTACCTAAAATTGGCAATCTGGCCCCGAACTTCAGCTTGCAGGATCAACATGGTAAGAAACATAGTCTGAAGGATTATAAAGGCAAAATCGTCGTGCTTTATTTCTATCCTAAGGCTATGACACCTGGCTGTACGGTACAGGCTCAGGGCCTCCGGGATAGTGAAAAAGCCTTGCAAAAACTGGGTGTGGAAGTGCTTGGTGTGAGTATCGATGCGGTCAAACGGCTGGCAAAATTTGAAGAGCGGGATGACTTGAATTTCACACTACTGTCTGATGAAGATCATGCGCTGGCCGATAAATATGGAGTCTGGGGTTTAAAAAAATTTATGGGCCGCGAATACATGGGTATCAATCGCATGACCTTTATTATCGGTAAGGATGGCAAGCTCAAGCACATCATGGAAAAAGTCAATACCAAGACTCACCACACCGACGTCTTGAATTATATTAAAGAGAATTTGTGAGCTGGCTGCATGGAACTTTTTTATAAGCAATATTCATCAGCGGGCAAACCCTTGATCATTTTGCATGGCTTGTTCGGTCATCAGGGAAACTGGGCAACACATGCTAAAGCCTTATCTGATACTTTCGCGGTAGTTGGTTTTGATGCGCGCAATCATGGTCAGTCACCACATAGTGAGACTATGAGTTATGAGCTGATGGCAGAAGATGTCATGGAAACCATGGATGCTCTGGGTATTAAGTCTGCAAATTTTATCGGTCACTCGATGGGTGGCAAAACAGCCATGCAGCTTGCGCTCAAACATCCTGAACGGGTAGAAAAACTTTTGGTGGTGGATATCGCTCCTGTTGCCTATCAGGCTGGTCCCGATGAGGTGCTGGCGGGTTTACAGCATCTCGATCCGGGGAATTTGTTTTCCCGTAAACAAGCCGATGAAAGTCTGCAGGATTATATTGGCAGCAAGAATATTCGTGATTTTCTGCTGAGTAATTTACAGCGCAGTCTGGAAGGAGCATATCAATGGCGTATGGGGCTGGCGGCAATTTCCTCATCCTATGCGCAACTCAAGGCCGGCCTTGAAGCAGAGAAGTCTTTTAGTGGGAAGACATTATTTATTAAAGGTGAATATTCAGATTACATCTTGTCAGACTACAAATCGCAAATACTGAACATGTTCCCTGCTGCAAAAATAGTAGAGATAGCAGGTGCAGGGCATTGGGTGCATAGCGAAAAACCCGAACAGTTTTTAAAGCTTGCGCGGGATTTTCTGGAAGGTCAGTAAGCTTGATGCATAATGGAATTATTGCAGACGGCAGTTTTTGGAAAACTGGGTTTTGAGAAATTCCATTTGGTCGGCACGTATCCTGCGACTATTCTTAAGCGCCAGATACTCGGCAGGGTTAGGTTCAAAAGGCAAAGCCAGGAGTTCCATATGTGCCTCTTCCGGAGTTCTGTCCTGTTTGAAATGGTTGCAACGTCGACAGGCACTCACCACGTTGGTCCAGATATTTTTCCCACCTCGGGAAGTAGGCATGATGTGGTCACAGCTTAAATCTTTATCCTGGAACTCCTTGCCACAATACAGGCAAAGATTCTGATCACGCCGAAACAGAATGGTATTGGTCAAAGCCGGTTTTTTGGAGTGGTTATGATGCACGTCGCCGGCACAGGCGATAATACTGTGCAATTGAATAAAGCTGCGTTCACCACTAAAACGGGAGGTTCCACCCCAAACTGTTCTGATGGTTTCACCGAGCGTCCAGGTAACAAGTTCACGAGCGTAGAGGGTAGTGGCTTCCTGCCAGGTGAGCCATTCGATGGGGCTACCAGCAACATTCAAACGAAGTACTTGAGCGCGACTGTTGTCAAATTGCATAGTACAAGTCAGGTCATTCATAAGACGCGTTTACACTACCCAGAATTGCTTGTAGGGTCAATAGCGGCAAATGTAATTTTTACGTTAACTTAAAGAGCTTCCAAAAAATATTAAGGCTTCGAAATGTGCAAATAATTTGCATACTATTTAGCTTTTCAAACTGAAGTACCAGCGAAATTCCTGCGGCATAGACTTTAATTTTAATACTCGGTATTCTCAGAATAACTTTTTGGTTAAGGAATAATAATAATGAGAACCCTTAAATTAGTTTTACATTCTTGTCTGACAATAATTATTTCACTGGCTTTTCAAGCAATGAGTTACGGTCAAATGGAAACTCTTACTGACAGAAGGCAGGGAGACCCCGCAGTTGAATACCCTCCTCGAGATTTCGCTACAGCCGAAGAGCATTATAATTTTTTACTTGAACAAGCTGATGGTGGTACCCAGCATACAATGGCCACCATTCCTGTCTGGGATGGTCTCTGGAGTCCGGGATATAACAGCATGCCTTCTTTATTTCTGGAAGGGGGCTCAATGGCGGTAGCCATGTCTCCAGGAGGCACGGTTAAGGAAGGCGTACTCACACCTGCCTATGAAGCACAATTCAGGGCTCGCCGGGCAGAGATCAACGAGTACGGTGAACAGCTCTATGATCGCCTGACCACGTGTCAGTATCCGGGAACAGCCCGCTGGTTATGGGAGCCTTATGTAAAAGAATTTGCCAATACGCCCAATCAGACCTGGATGTTAAATGACTTAATGAATGAAACCCGCAGAGTCTATATAAATGCCGAGCATATCAATATTGATGGCAAACACTCGGCAACCGGAGACAGTATCGGTTTCTGGGATGTAGACAAACTGATTATCTGGACCAAATGGATCAACCCGGCTGACTATCTGCGTGGTATGCCGTTAACCAGTAACCAACTGGAAATGGTTGAAACCTGGCAGATGCAACTCAATGCAGAGGGTGTTCGTCAGTTAATAACGCAGGTGACCTTTTACGATCCCATCGGTTTGCAGTCGCCACAGTCTGCCGTTTATGTGCATACCTCAAGCCCGGAGCTGGCTGAATTTGGCGCCCGTATCCGCAACTGGGAATGTAGCAGCAGTAGTAATTCCTACCAGGATGAAAACGGCAGAACATTTTTCTATCTACCGGGAGATCCGGAATATAAAGATCCGCGGGGTTTTACTGACTTCCCGGATATTCCTGGCCAATCCCTTAATCCAATGAACCAGTAAGCATAAGCTCATAAATTGATATTCGGAGACATTGAGATGAAAAAAACAATATTAACGGTCGGGGCTGTTTTAGCGGCCAGCTTTTTAACGATGATCCAAACGGTTACGGCACACCATTCATTTGCCATGTTTGATGTGAGAAAGGAGCAAATTGTTATTGGTCGTGTGCAGCGCTGGGCATTCAATAATCCGCATACCTGGCTCTATATAGAAGTTGAAGATGGACAGGGCAATACGCAGACCTGGGGTTTTGAAGGTGCGGCTCAGGTGCACGCAATGCGTCAGGGTGTTAACGGCAATACTTTCAAACCAGGTGAAATGGTGAAAGTAGTGATGCTGCCTCTGGTTTCAGGAGAGCCGGCCGGTGCCATGTGCTTTGTGCAAAAAGAAGACGGCTCTATTGCCCGTCCTAATGACGGTGTTTGTAAATCAGAAGAAAGAGCTGCTGTCTGGCAGGAAAATGGCTGGCTGGATTCAGATAACCTGACCATTTTTGAGAAAGCGCCGGATTTTATGTGATCTCGATTAAACACGCTTGAATACACTACAAAGATGGGTCCTGGCTCCCAAGACCCATCTCCTCAATAAAACCTTATTTCAAATTCACCTTTGGGCTGGGGTAGCGCTTGGCATATATATACTGATGATCAGTATCAGTGGAGTCGCTTTTCTGCTGGAAGATGATCTTGATCGAATGTTTGTGCCTGGTAATGTCAGGCCAAGCGAAACTGAACCTCTGCGAAATGAAGCGCTGGAAGCACGAATAGCAGAAGTTTACAGTGACTTTGATGTGTTTCTGATTTCGCCCTCATCGAATCCCGAGCGTGCAGTTCTGGTTGTGCTGAGAAGCGATGGTACAACTGTTAATCGTTACTTTGATCAGTATCGGGGAGTGGACAGAGGCAGTTCCTTGCCCTGGCAAGCGGGAATATATCGCTGGCTGATAGATTTTCATGACGATCTTTTTATTACCCAGGGTGGTCGGGAAATTAATGGCTGGGGTGCGGCTGTGTTCCTGCTAATGATGCTCAGTGGTTTGTTTATCTGGTGGAGAGGGAAAGCACAATGGCAGCAGGGTTTGTATATCACCCCCAAAAGTCCACGTGCCACGCTCTGGCAACTGCACAGTGTTTTCGGGTTCTGGTGTCTGTTTTTTATGCTGGCCTGGGGTATCAGCGGTATGTTTCTGACGATTCCGGGTTCACTACGCGCATTCACAGATACTTTTGGACTTAGTAATGCGCTGGGTATGGGATTGGTGGGTCTGCCGGATGCAGAAATTGAAAGCATATTGGCAGCAGGCAATTTCGACGGCAGTAATATGCTGATTAACCGTGGTGATATTCGTGCCGATCGTAGTTCAGGATTTATGGATTTGCTGGTGGATATTCATTTTGGACGTTTCGAAAGCAGATGGGCAGGCTGGGCACTTGCCTTCATTGGCCTGATTCCGGCGATGATGTTTATTACCGGCTTTATCCTCTGGTGGCAGCGAGTGGTGATGCGCAGTTATCGAAAAATAATGAAAAGCATTTAAAGCACTGGCCGGGTACTTTCCTGTTCCGACAAAATTCTTAGCCATATCGCTGTTTTCCTATCTGGTGAAAAACACCAATATCCTGAAGTTCCCCCTGTTGTCTGCCGTGAAATTGATAAACTGATATATAACTAATTGTATTTTATAAATATTTTTTATGGCATAAAGATTGCAAACTTTTTCTGTAGCGATAGCGACTTAATACTAAGTAGCAGATGAAAAAATTTCACAATTACAGAGAGAGCAAGAAAATGAAAAAAATAATTGGCTTTACGCTCCTGCTCGTAGTGGGAATGATCTATATCTTTCCTGTGCATGCAGCAAACCGGGTAAGCAGGAACCACGACTTTGATCTTGATGATATTAATGAACTTGAAATCAATAACTCCGTGGGTTCCATTGAAATGAGAATAGGTGATGACGATGAGCTTCACGTCGATATTGACATTGAAAGTGGTGATGACGGTTTTTTCCGGCGCGGAAAAGATGTAGATGATATTGATCTTGACATCAGAAGGCGTGGCGATAAATTAATTCTGACCATTGACGAAGATAACATTAAAGCCGATTGGTATATAGAGCTTCCCGCACTCAATGCAATCGATATTGACATGGGTGTTGGTGAGCTGGATATAGAAATCGGGGCAAGCAGTTTAGCTATTGATCTTGGTGTCGGTGAGATTGATGTGCTTGCGCCACTGGCATCAACAGGTGACATAGAAATATCTGCTGGAGTAGGTGATACAACTATCAGAGGGATAAACTCGGTTGAGAACAAAAGATCTTTTGTATCATCTAAAAGTGAAGGCAGAGGCGAAGGTGAATTATCAATCGACGTTGAAGTTGGTGTTGGAGATGTAACAGTGAGTCTGGATTAAATAGAGCTTACTAACAAAAATATAATTTAATGGCAGTGCTAAGCCATGCATTAAGTTACTGTTAAGTTTGAATTGTTCAGGTTAAGTTTCAATTCAGTCAGTCATGTTTAAAGTGTTCCCTATAAAAAATCTGTCAATCAAATCCAGATGGGGAACATACATGAAAATAATACCAGGTATATGTTTATTACTGCCGCTTATGCTTCTCGGCGCCTGTGGTGGTGGTAGTGAGGGGGGGAATGGGTCTGTTACCAATCAGGAAAACACCACGCTGTTTGCAGAAACGTCCGTTTCTGAAATAACAATTGCGGAAGTCGATCTAAGTGTTCAGGACTTTGCCGCCTATGTTGCTCAAGCTCCGCAGGATTGGCAGGATATAGTCGGACCGATCAATAATGCACGCGCTACACTGGGCCGTATCCTGTTTTATGACACTCGCCTGTCCAGCAATAATGAAGTCTCCTGCGCCAGCTGTCATGCTCAGGAGGCAGCTTTCAGTGACCCGCGCAATAATAATACTACCAGTCTGGGTGTAAACGGCTCTACAGCAAAAAACTCGCCGCAATTAACCAATGTTGCACTGCATCCTGGTGGCAGGATGTTCTGGAATGAGCGAGCTGAACATCTGGTCGATCAGGCGGACGACCCGATTCAGGATACTAATGAAATGAATGAGACTTTTCCGGCTTTATTAGTGGAACTAGCTGAAACGGATTTTTACGAGCAGCTATTTATCAACGCATTCGAAAATACCCCTGGAAATAATATTACTCAACAGCGATTACAGGAGGCCATTGCAGAATTTGAGAAAACCTTGCTGAGCTTTAATTCTCCCTTTGATAACAATAATTTGAATCCTCAGGCGGAGAATGGACTGGCTGTATACAACACCAATAATAATGAATGCATAAACTGTCATGGCAGAGCCGAACCAGATGCATCTTTTAACATGGTGCTTGATGCCGGTATCGCTGCGGGTGGAGGGATTGGTGTCTTTCCGCAACGTATTGATATTGGCTTGCAACAGGACGATGCGGATACCACCTCATTCAAGGCAGGCTCACTACGTAATGTTGCGGTGACGGCCCCATTCACTCATGTGGGACAACTGGAGACTTTGCAGGAAGTCATGGACTTTTATGCATCAGCGCCGGGCTCAGAACCCATTGCGCGACCAACAACTGATCCTCGGGTTTTAAATATTGGGCTGAACAATCAGGATAGACAGCAGCTTATTGCCTTTCTGGAAGCCCTCACAGATCAGAGTTTTCTAACGAACCCCTTATTTGCCGATCCATTTTTTCAATAATGTTAGACACACAGGCATGATGGCAAGATATTCCTTCGTTGACACGCCAAAAAGCGTACATCCATGTACAGGCTCGGCTGACGACGTCCTGTCGTCAGACGGTCTCCAGAAGAATATCTTGCTGTCATGCCTGAACAGAAGCCTGGAAATTTCAAGCTGAGTCACAATCTGTTTTAAAGTGCCGGGTGTTATTCTTTTTCCAGCAAGGTGATCAGGGATGAGGTGTCCCAACGATTTCCACCGAGCGCCTGCACCTGCTCATAATAGCCATCAATAATTTTTGTCACAGGCAGGGATGAGCCATTTTTTTCAGCTTCCTGCAAGGTGATGCCGAGATCCTTGCGCATCCAGTCGACGGCAAAACCAAATTCGAATTCATTGTTCATCATGGTTTTATAACGGTTTTCCATCTGCCATGATTGAGCCGCGCCCTTGCTGATGACTGAAATAACTTTTTCAACATCGAGCCCTGCACGTTTAGCAAAATGAATGCCTTCAGACAGCCCTTGTACCACACCTGCAATACAAATCTGATTGACCATTTTACAAAGCTGTCCGTAACCACTTGGCCCGATTAATTGCACATTGGCCGCGAAAGCTTCGATTACAGCTTTGGCCTTATTGAAGGCAGCTTCATCGCCACCTACCATTACCGTCAATTTACCGTTTTCGGCACCTGCTTGTCCGCCCGAGACAGGCGCATCCAGAAAGCTGAATCCTGACTCAGCCGCCAGTGTATTTAATTCCCGGGCCACGATGGCAGAGGTCGTCGTATTATCTATAAATACTGCGCCCTTTTTTATCGTGGAGAAAGCGCCTTCTTTACCAAGACAGACGGCTCTGAGATCATCATCGTTGCCGACACAACAGAACACAAAGTCAGCACCTTGAGTCGCGGCAGCAGGAGTCGCTGCACTGCTGCCAGGATAGTTTTCTGTCCAGAGTGTAGACTTTTTCTGAGTCCGGTTATAAACGGTTACCTGGTGGCCGGCTTTGGCCAGATGTCCCGCCATTGGATAGCCCATCACGCCTAGACCAAGAAAAGCAATTTTGAAAACCATATTCTGCCCTTGAATTCAATCTGAAGAATGGCAAATATAAAGTAAGCATGGCCGCTTTGCCAGTTAGGGTTATTGCCTGGCTTAATGTACAATTCCAGCCACGAAAATATGACGGAGGAAAATATGTCAAGCTTGGTAAAGAGCTTCTCTATATTACTGTTTTTAAATTTCCCCTGCTTAGCTATGGCTGCGAATGATGTTGAAATTGGTTGTCTGCGCGGTGACTGCATCTCAGGATATGGCATTCTGGTAGAGGAAACTGAAAGGGGTCTGACTCATTATCGTGGCGAGTTTCGGGAAGGTCAGTATCATGGCAATGGCCGGCTGGAATTTCTCGACGGCGGAGAAATTTATAAAGGTAACTGGATGCTGGGAAAAAAACAGGGTCGGGGAACGATGATCAACCGCAGCGATTCCTGGAGCCTCACCAATAAAGTATTTGATGTTTATGTCGGTAACTGGCGCAATGACCGGCGCAATGGACAAGGCACGCAAGCCTATGCGGTGAAAGACTGGGTAGAAGATCGTAATACAGCAAGCTGGCTTGTTGAAAATACTGAGAATTACACGGGTAATTTTTTGAACGATATCATCAGTGGACAGGGTACCTATCGGTGGTCTGATGGCACCAAATATACCGGTGGCTGGGCTGCCAATAAAAAACACGGGCGTGGGTACTTTGATTTTGGTACGGGTCTGCGCTCAGAGCGTATTTTTGAATTTGATGTGCAAGTGGATTTTTAATGAATCTTGAAAATCTCAGGCGTGAATATCTGCATGGCGGTCTGAACAGGGAAGACCTGGATGCCGATCCCATCAAGCAGATGGAGCAGTGGTTACAGCAGGCTATAGATCTGCAGGTTGACGATCCAACCGCCATGGTTGTGGCGACGGTTTCAGAATCAGGGCAACCTTCACAACGCATCGTATTGTTAAAGCATCTGGATGATCAGGGTTTTGTTTTCTATACCAACTTTGGTAGCCGTAAGGCTAAAGAAATTTCCGGCAATCCGAAAGTCAGCTTGCACTTTCCCTGGAACGATATTGAGCGGCAGGTAAAAATTCAGGGCCATGCGCAAAAAATATCAACAACAGAATCTCTCAAATATTTTTTAAGCAGACCGCGCGAAAGCCAGCTAGCAGCCTGGGCTTCTGAACAAAGCCGGCCGCTGTCTTCGAAACAGTTACTATTGTCCCAGGTTCAGCATATGAAAGAAAAATTTGCCAAAGGTGAAGTGCCTCTACCGGATTTCTGGGGCGGCATCAGGGTAGAGCCCAGCCTGATAGAGTTCTGGCAAGGTGGGGAACATCGATTGCATGATCGTTTTGAATATTCGTTGCAGGCGGACAAGAGCTGGACTATACAAAGACTGGCGCCCTGAACCTTTATTACCATATGACAGGAATGTGATTTAAGCCAAAGATTCGGCATCCTCCACTCTCAAATTTTTAACTCTTCAACTACACTATCTTGGTATTTCTTTTAGAAATTTTTATTCGGCTTAGTCCGAGCATGCCGCAGTAACTCAGTTGGTAGAGTAGCTGATTCGTAATCAGCAAGCCAGAGGTTCGACTCCTCTCTGCGGCACCATTGTTGCGCAGATATCTTAGCTTTCAATTCATGCCTCAGGGTAAGATATATAACAGTAATAAGGGTAAGGTCAGGAAGGAAAGCAGGGTAGACAGTACTACAGTGCCGGCCACTTCTTCAGGGCTACGTTTGTTTTGTGATGCTATCAGGTAAGAGAATACAGCAATCGGCATTGAACTCTGTAAAATCAGCACCCCCCTGCTTGCTCCTTCAAGACCAAAGAGTTCGGCAATCAGAAAACCAACAGAAAACCCCAGTACAAGCCTGAAAATCGAGAGAGAAAGGCTCAGCTTCAGGCTGGAAATTTTAAATTGTGCGAGAGATACGCCAAGTGCGATCAACATCATCGGAATGGAAATTCCACCGAGGATTTCAGCAGAATTATAGATCCAGGCAGGAGCCTTAATATCCTTAAATACCATGAGCATGGTAATCACTATGGTTACAAAAATCGGGTTTTTAAGGAGATTTTTAACTGAGATTTTACCGGCTGAAATTGACATCCCCATACTGAAATGGAAGAACACATTAACGGTGAAATACGTTAAGCCCAAAGCGAGTCCTTCGTCGCCAAAAGCAAGAAAGCAAAGTGGCAGTCCCATATTGCCGCAATTTGGAAACATCTGGGAAGGTAAAAAAGCGTGTAAGTCTATTTTCAAGGCCTTAAGGATAGGCCAGGCAATAAGGCCGAAAGTCATGGCGCATGTAAAGGCAGCCAGCATCAAATTAAGAAAGGCCGTCTTATCGATTTCCACCTCCATGAAGGTGGCAAAAATCAAACATGGGGTACTGATATAGATAATTATTTTGCTGGCAAAAGCCGTATCGAATGGCTGCTGGAGTTTTATCCAGATATAGCCTATCAGTGCACAGATAAAAACCGGCGCAATGATCGAGAAAATTTCATAGAACATATATTAATCGATCCAGTCAGGAAGCTTTTTATCGACTAACACTTTCTTTAAGCGGGCATAGTCCGGTAAACCATTTTTGTAGGGTGGGTAATCTTCACCTAGTATCAGAGGGGAAAAATATTCTTTCGCTGCAGCGGTGATACCAAAACCATCCTCAGTAATAAAATCGGCGGGCATCATCTTTTCAACGTTAGCCACATCTGAAAGGTTGGCTTCACCAACTTCCCAGGCATAGGGCGAATTACTTGTTCTGATAATAATAGGCATCACAGCATTTTTACCGGCCATTGCAAATTCCATAGCCGCCTTGCCCATAGCGTATGCCTGTGCAACATCTGTAGCAGAAGCAATATGGCGCGCCGCACGTTGCAGGTAATCAGAAACAGCCCAGTGGTATTTATAGCCATGCTCATCCTTGATCATATTGGCTAAAGCTGGCGCAACACCGCCGAGCTGCATATGGCCAAAAGCATCCTTAGTGCCGGCATCCGCGAGGAAAGTGCCATCAGCATAATGAGCACCTTCGGATACCACGATGGCGCAATAACCATATTTATCGACGCAGCTTTTTACTTTCCGCATAAACGCAGCTTTATCAAAGTCGACTTCCGGAAATACAATTATATGGGGAGCATCGCCATCCTGTTCGGCGGCCAGACCCGCTGCACCGGCAATCCAGCCAGCGTGGCGCCCCATGACTTCCATGACGAAAACCTTGGTTGAACTTTCGCTCATCGAGGCCACATCCAGCCCGGCTTCGCGAATGGATACCGCAACGTATTTGGCAACCGAGCCAAAGCCGGGGCAGTTATCCGTGAGGGGTAAATCATTGTCGACGGTCTTTGGAATGCCAATGCAGGTGAGCGGATAATCCATCTCTTTACTTAACTGAGCGACTTTATTCGCCGTATCCTGCGAATCACCACCGCCGTTGTAAAAAAAATAACCAATTTCGTGTGCTTTAAACACATCGATCAGGCGTTCGTATTCGGCTCGGTTTTCTTCAATGCTTTTTAATTTATAGCGACAGGAACCAAAAGCACCGGCTGGTGTGTGTCTTAATGCGGCAATGCTTTCACTGGATTCAAGGCTGGTATCAATCAACTCTTCCCGTAGCGCGCCGATGATGCCGTTCCTGCCGGCATAGACTTTACCCAGTTCGGGGTTGGCCCGAGCTGTTTCGATCAGACCGCAGGCGGAAGCATTGATAACGGAAGTGACGCCGCCTGATTGTGCGTAAAAAATATTCTTGGGCATTTGTAAAACTCCGAGCTGTAAATACTGTTTTTTTAATTTTCTCTGTTATTGCTTATTCTTACTTAAACAGAATCCAAACTGCTGGTATTTGGAATCCATGGCTGTTCCAAGCAAAAGAATATTCAGGAAAAAGATGAAAAACTTGAAGCGGCCGGGGGAGTTTAGGCCGCCAAATTTTTTGATTGTAAATTGATGTTCTGTGAATGCGCGACGCATGCTCTTGTCAGTAAAAAATCGCAGATGGGTGCGATCCAGTACGCCGGCATCTTCATAGGGCCAGTCTTTCTTAAATATCAGGCTGCGCAGCACCGAGTAATAACGCACATTTGGCATGCTGCCTATTAAATGACCATCTACTGCCATTTTCATTTTAATCTGCTCAAAGAAGCGGTCATGATCAGGCATATGTTCGATCACATCATTGCAGATAATCAGATCAAAATAGTCATTGGGCAGGTTTTCGACACATTCATCAAACGAGCATACAAAGAGCTGATGAGCCTTGTCCCGGGCAATGTTGGCTGCATTCGGATTGGGTTCCACGCCCCAGATTTCGAGTTCAGGCTGATTTTTGAGGAGACGCCAGAAATTACCCTCGCCACAGCCAATTTCCAGCACTCTGGTATATTTTTCCGGCAGGAAAGGAATCAGGTCATCGCGGGTGAATTGATAATACTCGGGGTTTTCACTCATAGAAGTGATCAGGCTCTGGGTTATAAATAAGCATTATACGGTAAGCACAAAAGGATTTGATCCCTAATATGCATGAAAGATTAGTCATTCCGTGGATATAGTTAGTGCCTTGGATTGATATTTTTTTGGTGTCCTGGCCGCTGCTTCGATATTTCCTTCCCATTTTTTCGGCCGCTTTTATGGACGGAGGAAATCGTCGCAATGCGAATCAGAGAGTCCTCGCGCTTAAGCGGAACTTTACTCAGTAAAAAGACAACTCAATGGGTTCAGACGACCGGAACTGCAGCCTTCGTAGCAATGTTCCACTTTTTCAATGCAGTTAAGCGTACTGGCGTGATGGCAAGCTATCCAGTCGGCGACCGTCTGACGACAGGGATGTCGTCAGCCGAGCCTGTACAGGGATGTACGCTTTTTGGCGTGTCGACGGAAGGATAGCTAGTCATCATGACTGAACATAAGGGTGAAAATATTAAACTTAAATCCTAGCTAAGATTGCTATAGAGAAAATCCAACACTCATCAGTTAGAATGCTGCGATGCATATTCATATATTAGGTATCTGTGGCACCTTTATGGGCAGCCTGGCTATTCTGGCCAAGCAGCTGGGTTATCAGGTCAGTGGTTCCGACCAGCATGTCTATCCACCCATGAGTACCCAGTTACAGGAACAGGGTATTAAATTATGTGAAGGTTATGATCCGGCGCATTTGCAGGACAAGCCCGACATGATTGTAATTGGTAATACCTGTTCGCGCGGTAATCCGGCTGTTGAGTACGTGTTAGATGAAGGATTGCCTTATAGTTCGGGACCGCAATGGCTGGCTGAACACGTTCTGCAGGGGCGCTGGGTGCTGGCGGTTGCCGGCACCCACGGCAAGACAACCACCACCAGTATGCTGAGCTGGATACTGGAATACGCCGGTCTGGAGCCAGGCTTTCTGATTGGTGGCGTACCGAAAAATTTTGCAGCCTCGGCGCGTCTGGGCAAGCAGCCCTTCTTTGTTATCGAAGCCGATGAATATGATTCGGCTTTTTTTGACAAGCGTTCCAAGTTTATCCATTACAAACCCCGCACAGTCATAATGGGCAATCTGGAATTTGATCACGCCGATATATTTCCCGATCTGGCCGCCATTCAGACTCAGTTCCATCATCTGGTCAAAATCATTCCCCGCAATGGCCTGATTATATCGCCTGCCAATAACGCCAATCTCCAGGCAGTATTCAGCAAGGGCAGCTGGGCGCCACAACAAAGCTTTAGCCTTGCGGAATCAGCAAGTGCAGATTGGCAGGTCAGTTTATTGCAGGAGGATGGTTCCAGCTTTAAAGTGACTCACGCAGAAAGTAGCGCGCAAGTCAGCTGGGGCTTATTAGGCGAGCATAATGTGCAGAATGCCGTTGCTGCTATTGCAGCCGCTGCCCATGCCGGCGTTACTTTACAGGTAAGTTGTGAAGCACTTGGAGACTTCAGTGGCGTCAAAAGACGTCTGGAAGCACTGGGTACCTTTAAAGGGGTAAGCGTTTATGATGATTTTGCGCATCACCCGACGGCCATCAAAACCACCTTGGATGGCAAGCGAGCCGCGCTTTCTGCAAACGCTGAGAGTGAACGTCTCATTGCTGTGATCGAAGCACGTTCCAATACCATGAAGATGGGCTATCATCAAAACGCCCTGGCAGCTTCACTGGAAGCCGCTGACAAGGTCTATTGGTACAAAAATGCTGCGACTCAACTGGATCTTGATGCTATAGCCGCAGCCAGCATTCCTGATTTTCAAGTGGTGGACAGTGTGGATGGACTTGTTGAAACTTTGCTAGCAGACAGCCGTGCAGGCGATCATATCGTGATCATGAGTAATGGCGGTTTTGAGGGTTTTCATCAGAAACTCTGTCAGGCTCTGGACAGCTGAGAATCCAGGGGCAAGTTTATGGAAACCATCCCACTCTTCCCTCTAAATTCAGTCGTTTTTCCAAAGGGACGCATTTCACTTCAAATATTTGAAGCGCGCTATGTCGATTTGGTGCGGCTATGCCTGAAAGAGCAGACCGGCTTCGGCATAGTGCTGATTGAAAGAGGAAATGAAGTTGCTCACCTTGGACAGAAACTGGATATCCATCGTGTCGGAACCTATTGTGAAGTCGTTGACTGGAACGAACTGCCAAATGGCTTGTTGGGTATTACCGTTGAAGGAAGACGTACCTTCACTATCATTGAGTCCTGGCGTGAAGAAAACCGCTTATGCAAAGCGGATATTACATTTCGTTTGCAGGACTCTGTCGATGCGGAACCGATAAAAGTCGGGGAAGAGTTTCAGGAATACGTGGATTTGTTGAAGGGTTTGTCGGCCCACCCGATGGTGGAAGATTTAAAACTCGATGTGAGTCTGGAAAATTTGCGGGAAATTGCCTGGTGTCTGGCAGAGCTGTTACCAGTCAGCAATAAGGAAAAGCAGGCGATTCTGGAAATAAGCGATCCGATCAGCCGGCTTGAGCAAATTGAGTTGTATATTGCGGCCATGAACCAGCAATAACTCAATTGCTATTACGCTCGGTGATGCTTCGTTAATAGCCTTATTACACTCAGTCACTTACTGGTCA